>Ga0247833_1000038_pt1 | contig 186448 bp, 159 predicted proteins | sample LaCruzMarch2015__7_FD_187117 | JGI IMG/M metagenome (GOLD analysis project Ga0247833, IMG submission 187117) | Freshwater microbial communities from meromictic Lake La Cruz, Castile-La Mancha, Spain - LaCruzMarch2015_8m | ecosystem: Environmental > Aquatic > Freshwater > Lake | place: Spain...
ACACATTACAAATCATCAACGCTCAAGGGCAAGTTATCGCTCAAGAAAATGTTACTAACACTAACTCTTTCCAAGTAACTGATCTTGCTACTGGCTCTTACTTCGTTCAATTATCTAATAACAATAACACTACAACAAAAAAATTAATCATCCAATAACACTAAAACGTAACTTATTTCCTTACACACGGTTTTAGTTTTTTATTTCATTCCAATCAGTTTTTTTCATAATTAGTTTAGGTAAAAAAAAAACACCTCGCTTGAGGTGGTTTTTTTATGAATCAACATTTCTATTTTGCTGCGGAGAATTTTTCAGCAACAACCTCCCAATTAATTACATTAAAAAACGCTTGAATATAATCTGGTCTTCTATTTTGATAATTTAAATAGTAGGCATGCTCCCAAACGTCCATGCATAAAATTGGTGTTCCATTGCAACCTTCACCCATTATTGGATTATCTTGATTTGCCGTTGAGCAAACTTCTAATTTTCCATTGGTGACACACAACCAAGCCCATCCAGAACCAAATCTAGTTGCTCCTGCCTTGGCAAATTCTTCTTTAAAAGAATCAAATGATCCAAAAGCAGTATTAATTGCATCTTCTAATTCACCAGTTGGTTGACCACCTTTATTTGGAGCCATTACTTCCCAAAACAAATTGTGATTCCAAAAACCACCTCCGTTATTTCTGACAGCAGGTTTATCTTTACAATCCACTAAAATCTCTTCAATGCTTTTCCCTTCTAAATCTGTTCCTGCTATTGCAGCGTTCAAATTTGTTATGTAAGCTTGGTGGTGTTTTGAATGATGTGTTTCCATCGTTCGTGCATCGATATGAGGCTCCAGAGCATCATAACTATAAGGCAATTGTGGTAATTCGAAAGCCATGGTTCTTTTATTTTTAAGTTAATAAATTATTTTTCAAAATTAAGTACAATTCTTGAACAAGAAACAGCAAAAGAGGTCTGATGTTTTAAACTTTTTGAGTTCGAAGCTTGAAAATCAGATATAGCAACTGTCCAAATAAAATAGTGGCGAACAACAAATGACTTGTTTGTACCAATCCTGGCATATCGGCATACGCTAAGAGTACACCTGAAATTAATCCCAAAACCAGAATAAAAAATGTCCAACGTATTGGGCGAAAATGGTATTTCCTTTCATTGTAAAAGGCCATAACGGCCAATAAAATTAACACCAACCAAGAAAAACTACGGTGAAAATAGAAAGCCCAACCCAATTTATCTGTCCAAGAATCTCTACCAAAGCCTTGTTTAGTTAATTCATCAATGTACTCTCTAACTTGAGTACCCAAGAAAAGTTGATACGTTGTAATAATAAAAATGAGATAAAAAGCCCAGCGCATTTTAGTTGGCAAAATAATTTTATTAGATTCATCAATCGGGCTAAACTTATAGATTAAAAACAATTGAATGCCAATAATGACTAAGGCTAAAAAAAGATGAACCGTGATTGTCCAAGGCACTAAATTTGTTGCAACTACTATTGATCCAAACCATGCTTGAAAAGCCATAATGACCAAATTGAATGCCGCAAGATAAATTAATTTCGATTTTCGGTAATAAAACAGCATCCATCCAAATGCAAAGAGCATTGCATTTCCAGCAAGAAACCCTAATAATCTATTGACATATTCAGTCCATGTTTTTATTGCATTAAACTGCTCTTCGTAATAAATTGTAGGATCTTTTTTTATATTTTCAGCAGTTTCAGACAAGCCAATTCCAGTTAAAAACTTACTAAACTTCTCTACTTTTTTAGACCGTTTTTGAAGAAATACATCTCTATAATTGGTAGGCAAACTCGCTTCCTCGGTTGGTGGAACCCATTGTCCAAAACACTTAGGCCAATCAGGACAACCCATTCCACTGCCTGTTATTCGAACGAAACTTCCTGCAATAACTACAAGATAAATTAATAAGATCACGACCCAATTAAAGCGGACAAAATTTCTTGAAAATTTCATAATTCAAAAATACATAAACTACTTAATGAAAGTTGTACTAGAATAACAAATTATTCGTTATCTTAGTTCAAAACAAATTAGTGCTAATCATGCGTAACCTAAATCTATTTTTCATTTTTTGGAGTCTATTCCTTTCGAATAATGTTTTTTCGCAAGACACGAGTGAAATTGCACCAGAAATTAGCGCGCATTTCTTACAGAAGGAACAATATAGTGATTCCATCTTATTTTACCGGAAATTGTACAAAAAATCCAAAAGAATTCAAAAAAAGGAAGAGAATCTAGAATTAGCATTTTATGTTGCCTTACAATATTACCCAGAACTTAAAGACACAAAAATCAGCGTTAAACTAAAAAAGATAAAATCGACAATGATGGCTCAACCGGATGCTGATTTCATTATAAAATCAAAAAACGACCGAAAATATCGAATTTTAATTAACTCAAGTAAGGAATTTAATGGGATGAACTACGAGGACCTTAGCTTTAATTCTTTAGTGGGCTGGATTGGACATGAACTAGCACATATTACTGAATACAACCGAAAATCTAATGGTCAATTGGTTCATTTTATTTCAAATTATCTTTTTTCCAGAAAACACCTCAAACACACTGAAAATTCGGCCGATAAAGAAACGGTGAAGCGTGGCTTAGGATATTCGTTATATGAGGGCGTGACTTTCTTATTTAAGAACCCTAAAATTTTCAAGAACTATAAAGAAAGAAACGAGGAATATTATCTATCCCCGACCGAAATTCTCGCTGAAATTAAATTGACGGAACAAAAAAATAAATAAATTTGAGCAAGCATTAATCCATTTCCTCAATATCAAAATCCGCTAATTCTTCATTCATATTTTTTATTAACAACGCGATTTCACTCATTAAAATTGATTTTTCATCCGTTTTCGTTGTCGATTCTAGGTATTCTTTTAAGTGCAATTGTGCCTCAAGAATATCCGCTTCTTCAAAGGGACCATCCAAATTCTCAATAATTGTTAAACATTCCAAGGCTTCAAGATAATCTCCTTCTGATGCTATCTCGACAAATTCGGCCAAAAAATTACTGTAATCAATTCTGCTATTCCAAATAGTCGACAATAGCTCGTTCCGTAAATCAATGAAGGAAGGGTTGAAAATGGTCTGCATCATTATTTCTTGCGCACCATCCGTTGCTAAATCATTAAAAAATTGAATGAGCTCAAAACGATTTTTTGGGGATTGAGTAGTTTGAATTAAGGAAACTAGTTCCGGTAACAATGCTGGAGTCATCACGACATTTAAATTGTTAATTGCTTTTGAAAAAGAAACTTCATTGCCCGATTTCATTGCATCCAACAACTGATTTATTTTTAGTACATTATTCTTAGTCATAGCTAATTTAATTTTTGTGTAAATGCAATTAATAACGCTCCTATTTTTTCGAATGCTTTAAAAGATAAGTTTTCATAGGTGTCATTTACATCATGATAATTTTTATTTGGTCCCATGGTGTAAATAAAGAAACCGGGGACACCTGCCTCAGTAAAGAAATAATGATCTGAATTTGCTGCAGGCCCTCTTTTTTTAATGACAGGAAGTGCTTTTTGTTTTTTATTTATTTTCTGAAGCAACATAAACTCCTTTTCAAATAGAGTTCCATTAACCGCGGTAATTCCTTCTTCACCACTTCCCATTATATCTAAATTAATCAGAAATCGTATGTCTTTAAGATTGATTAATGGATGTGAGACAAAATATTGAGACCCTAATAATCCGACTTCTTCACCAGCAAAGGTAATAAAAACCAAATTATACTTTGACGCATGTTCTTTGAAATAATCGGCTAAAAAAACCAACATTGCTGATCCGCTAGCATTATCATTCCCTCCCGGAAAATAAACATCATTTCCCATTCTACCCAAATGATCAAAATGGGCTGAAAACACAAGAGTTTTTGCGTTTTTTCGAGGTGAGGGAAGATATCCGATAACATTTCGGGTAGAATGAAGGGGTTTAAATTCAGCATCAATATTAATTTCTATATTTTCTGGAGATGCACCAATTACTGAATCTTGAATAATCAAATAAGGGAAATTAAGTTTAACTTGAGAAACGGACCAGGTTAACTTTGTGTTGACAATTTCAATAATTGGAATTTGATTGGCCAATTTTTGCAAGTATTGTTTTACTTTAGCTATGGTATCACCACCAAATCCTAAATTCCGAATAAGTAAGGCCGTATTTTTCGGAAAATTGCTTGTAATGACTTGCTGATTATATAAATCAGTAATAGAAATAGAATTCAAATTAAGCGTTCCAGAAAAACTACCAGATGCCGGATCAACCAGGAAATGAATTCCCGGTTTTAAATCTTTCGAATCCAATTGTACAGATAAATCGCGTGGAAAGGTATTAACTGGAAAGGAGAAAGACTGAAAATAATCTTCAGGTGAATTCGCCAAAGGAACTAGACCAATTTGACTAAATGTTTGCGCAATATAATTAGCGGCTAAAGAATCGCCTTGATTCACATATCCCCTACCGTGAAATTCAGAGGAACAGAGCACCTCAGTAAACTTCTTATAATCGATTTTTTGAGAAAAGGAAAAGCTATAAATCGTACTTAAAACGATCCAAACGCTTTTATGCATATCTTCTTTTGATTTTCGATACAAAATCTGATACCGTTTCTGAATCTGCGTTGTCCCAATTATTCCCTTGAGCAAACCCAGCCATTTTTTCTCTTGCAGAATCCATTCCGGTGCGCGTATCCAACATTTTCACAGCCTCAGAAAAAGCTTCACTTGAACCTTCAAACAATTCATTAATAAATTGAAGTCTTTCATTCAACCCAAAAGAACCAATCAAGGTATCCAATTTTGACAGAGCAAAACTATCTGTCATCTGACTCTCCATGGAAAGTAGTATCCCCACCCATACGGAATTGATTTCACTGAGACTTTCCTCAAGATTTATTTCTGAAGGAACTGAATGTGTGTCCTCCATTAGTTGTTCAGAAGGACTTGTGGTCTCCACTTCAAAAAGATCGGTGCTTTCTATGTGTATTTCTTCAATCAATTCGTCGACATGGTCAGTTGCATTCATTTCAGATGAAACATTTGATGAATAAATCGCTTCACTTTCTATTGGCGTAACTTCCATTTCAGTTGGCTCAGTCTCGAAAAATAATTCGCCATTCAACCCTTTATTAATTATTTCATCGTCAGTAATTGGACTTGCTTTTTCTTGCGAAAAACGGGTTTTTTTTGAATGAATATTTTTATTCTCTTCAACTATTGTATTAGAAACGGGATCTGATAAATCCACCTCAACTAGGCTAAAATCATAAGTTGGAACCTCCAAAATTGACTGTTCATAAACCTTGTGACGAATAACTATAAGTTTCTCGTATAAATCGCGGGCGACATCAACAGTGATTTCCAATTCAGTTAACGAGATGGTTCCATTTTCTAATTTTGAAACTCCTTCAACTAGTTCATTTACTTTTGATTTCATAGGTATGTTATTTTTTCAACATTTCGCCAAAGTTTCCAACGCTTCGCTTGTTGAACGAAACGAAATTTCGACATTTATCATTCAAAATTAAAAAAGAAACGATGAGTTCGCCCTATCTTTTTTGAAAATTCTTACACAATCAATGTTAACAACTAATAAATTATGTTTTTAGAGCAATTTCCAACTGAAGGAAGACAACACGGATGGGTTGAAGTTATTTGTGGTTCCATGTTTTCGGGTAAAACTGAAGAATTAATTAGAAGAATCAAAAGAGCACAGTTCGCAAACCAGAAACTCTTACTTTTCAAACCATCCATAGACAATCGTTACAGTGAAGACAGCGTGGTTAGTCATCAAGGAAATGCCTTGCATGCCAAACTTATCAATTCATCTGAAGAAATTTGGAACTATTGGAAAAATGAACGCGTTGTGGCGATTGATGAAGCTCAATTTTTTGATGCGGGAATAATTCAGATAAGCAACGAATTAGCAAAAAAAGGTGTTCGCGTTATCATTGCTGGTTTGGACATGGATTATCTTGGAAATCCATTTGGCCCAATGCCTCAATTATTGTCAATCGCAGAATATGTAACAAAAGTACATGCCATTTGCGTTTCTTGTGGTAACTTAGCACAGTATTCACATCGAACGGCTGAAGAAAAAGAACAAGTTTTGGTTGGGGCAGTTGAAAAATATGAACCTCTTTGCCGTTCGTGTTTCAACAAAATAGCACATTGAAATTAGGTCTCTCATACAACGATTTTTGCATAAACTGTGGAGGAATTTCCGCCCAGAGTTCGAATAAAAAGCAACCTATAATTGATCGAGTATGCTATGACACTCGAAAAATTACAACCGTTAAAAACACCGTTTTCTTTGCCTTAAAAGGGGCGTTTAGAAATGGGAATCAATTTATAGATGCAGCCTATGATTTAGGTATTCGAATTTTTGTAGTTGAACAAAAAATTGATGCTCTCTTTTATCCTGACGCCTTTATTTTAGTTGTGAATGACACCTTAAATGCCCTGCAACATTTGGCAAAAAAGCACCGTGAGAAATTTAATTATCCAATTGTTGCAATAACCGGCAGCACAGGAAAAACGACTGTCAAAGAGTGGATTTATCATTTGATTAAACAAGATAAACGAGTAATTCGTAGCCCGAAAAGCTATAATTCACAATTGGGTGTAGCACTCTCATTACTTGAATTATCCGATTCTTGTGATGTTGCCTTGATTGAAGCAGGGATATCTGAGCCCAATGAAATGCAAAGACTGGAAGCAATTATTCAACCTACCCTTGGTGTTTTAACTTCTTTTGGAAGGGCGCACAGCGAAAATTTTGAGTCATTATCAAAACTGTATAGTGAGAAATTGACATTGTTTCAAAAAGTTAAAGAAACCATTGTGGGAGTTGGTATTACAATCTCAACAGAAACACTGGCTCAAATACATGGTACAGTTGTCAATAAAGAAGCATTTGGAGATTTATTAAGCGAATTTCCATTTCAAGATTACGTGGCCATTAACAACATAAAATTAGCCATTCAGGTTGCTCTTAATTTGGGCGTTAGTGAACAAAAATTAAAACAACAAATAGCAACAATCCCACAATTAGCCTTACGAATGGAAACATTTGAAGGAATAAATCAAACAACGATAATTAATGATACCTACAATTTAGATTTAGATGCCTTAGTGTATTCATTAGAGTACCAAAAATTGAGCGCCAAAAAGAAGAAACGTATTGTTATCGTTGGATTAGATAAAGAAAATGAAGAAAAAAGAAATGAGGTTGCTGCAATTATAGAACAATTTAAACCTGATCAAATTGTAATAACCAACGATCCTAACGAGGTTTCTTATTCCTATGAAAATGCAGTTATTCTGATAAAAGGAACGCGCAATTCACACATGGAAAAGGTGGCTCAAAAATTTCGATTAAAACGGCATAAAACATTCATCGAAATTGATCTTTCTGCCATTAGACACAATCTGGGAATTGTTCGAAAAATGACCAAACAAAAAACAAAAATATTAGCAATGGTAAAAGCCCAGTCCTACGGATCGGGTCTTGAAAAAATGGCTGCCTTTTTAGAACAACAAGGAATTGATTATTTGGGCGTTGCTTATGTAGATGAAGGGGTGGAATTACGAAAAAACGGCATAAAAACTCCAATTCTAGTTATGAACCCAGAAGAAGAGTCTTTCGATTTATGCATTCAATATAACCTAGAACCAGCGATTTATTCGTTTCAACAACTCGATGATTTTATCAAAGAATTGATTTTCAGTAAACAAAGTAATTTTCCGATTCACATAAAATTTGATACCGGAATGCGCAGGCTAGGTTTTGAGCCTGAGGACTGTGCGCAAATTATTGACGTTATAAAGTCACAGCCCGAAATTCGAATAGCTGGTGTATATTCTCATCTGGCTGAATCAGATAATTTGCGAGACAAACGCTTTACCCAACTGCAGGCGGCCAAGTTTAATGGGGTTTGTAAACAATTAACACATGAATTTGGAGTAACCTTTATTCAGCATTTAGCTAATTCTGAAGCTATTTTTAATTTTCCCGAATTGCAACTAGATATGGTTCGAATTGGAATCGGAATGTATGGGATTTCTAACAATCTTGGAATTAAAAAATTATTAAAATCTGCGCTTAGGTGGCAGAGTGCTGTTTCTCAAATAAAATCAATTAAAGTAGGCGAAAGTGTTGGATATTCACGAACATTTAAGGCGACGAGAACAACCAGAATAGCTATAATCCCTGTCGGTTACGCAGATGGGTTTAGAAGAAACTTAGGAAACGGTAAAGGGGGTGTTTTTATTCAGAATAAGTTTTGCCCAACAGTTGGCAGAGTTTGTATGGATATGATTATTGTAGACATAAACGATTTGGTGGTCAATGAGGGTGATCGCGTTGAGATTATAGGTAAAAATCAACCCATTGAAACGCTTGCTGAAAATATGCAAACAATTCCGTATGAGCTTATGACTAGTATTTCAAAGAGAGTTCATCGTATTTATATCGAATAAAAGATTTGGTAGTGGTTTAAAGAATTGGTAAATTTACCAAAAATAAGTTCATGAAATTAATCAAAGCTCTCTGTACACTAACTCTAATTTGTACAACATTTGTTTTCACAGCACAGGATAAAACTGGTTTTACAAAAGATCAGGTGATAAACGACTACATCGCAAAAAATTATGAATTTATGGATGGTTTGTCTGAGGATGGCACTTACTACCTAAGCAGAACTGCAAGTTTTGGGGAAGTAATTCATTATTTTATAAATGATTTTTGCGTCTCTTCTTGCATAATTCCGAATGATGAAGAAACCCTAGATAAATTTATCACCGAATACAACTCAAAATATACATTAGTTGATGAAAATTCCTGGTCAATTAATGCAAAGCCAGGATCTAACGGGGCCTCTCGTGTTTCTGTTTTAACAGAAGATAATGGTGGCTATTTTATCATCTTTTTCAAGGAAGAATAAAAAAAGCTGCCTTATTGAGACAGCTTACAGATATTTGGGGAGGAAGACGGGGTTCGAACCCGCGACCTCCGGAACCACAATCAGGCGCTCTAACCAGCTGAGCTACAACCTCCGTTTATCAGGTGCAAATATAATTGATTTCTTTCTTATTATACAATATCAACTTGGAGATTTTGATTTTTTTTACCTAAAGAATATTCGATTTTTCGTAAATTAGCATCCTAAATCAATCACATTATGCATTATTATTGGCAATTTAAATACTTTACTGAACTGTCATTGAATGAGTTTCATGATATTATTGCCATCCGACTCAAGGCATTTGTCGTGGAACAAAATTGTGCTTATCTCGACTTGGATGGAAAAGATAAAAAATGTTACCATGCACTTTGTAGGGACGGACTAGGAAATATTATTGCCACGGCTCGGATTTTACCTGCTGGAATTACATATCCTGAAATTTCAATTGGCAGAGTGGTGACGGACGAAAATACGCGTGGACAGGGAATCGGACATGTTCTAATGAACGAATGCATGAATTTCTGCAAAGAAGAATTCGGGCTATCACCCGTTCGTATTTCAGCTCAAAAGCACTTAGAATCGTATTATAACAAACATAATTTTGTTTCAACTGGTAAAGAATATTTAGAAGATGAAATACCACATGTTGAAATGTTATTCACACCAAATTAATTGAAAAAAAATGAAATTGAAATTTATCATAAGCATACTTTTAGTGATTACTGGAACACTTTCTTTTGGTCAAACAACCTTAACGACTATTGACAAATCGTACATTAATCAAAAGATTAAGCCAACAGAAGATTTCTTCCAATTTGCGAATGGAAAATGGATTGAAAAAAATAAAATTCCAGCATCTGAGTCTCGGTGGGGAAGTTTTAACGAATTGGAACAAAATAATAAATCCAAGCTAAAAGCAATATTAATTGCCGCTCAAAAAAATCTGGGCACAAAAGGTTCTCAAAACCAATTGCTTGGAGACTACTATGAAGCATACATGGATATGGCAACGCGTAATAAGCAAGGATTTGATGAAATTAAACCCGATTTAGATTTGATAAATAATATTGCTAGCATGCAAGAAATAGCGGCAATAGTCGCAGTTCAACATTTAAATGGTATCAGCTCCCTGTTCAATTTTGGCATTGACCAAGACTTAAAAAATATTAATGAAAATGTTGCTTACTTAAGTCAGGGCGGAATTGGTCTACCAAACTGCGAATATTACTTGCAAGAAAATAAAAAACCAATTTTAGATGCCTATAAAGAATATGTTTCAAAGGTTTTTCAAAAATTTGGTTATTCGTTGGATGAGTCGACAAAAAATGCTGAAATATTGATTGACTTTGAAACGAAACTTGCAAAATCAATGTTGACGCCTGCCGAACAACGGATTCCTGAAAATACGTATAACAAAATGAACAAGAAAGCAACTTTTAATCTCTTCAAAGATTTCCCTGTAGCTTCATACTTCGAAAAATTAAATCTTGATGCTTTTGATTCTGTTGTTATTGGAACGCCAAAATTCGTTGAAACGATTGCAAATCTTTATTCACAAGAAGATTTAACCAACTGGAAAATATATTTGACTTGGAATGTTATGAATTCATTTATCGGTCATTTGGGAGAGGAATTCATTGATCTTAGATTTGATTTTTATGGTCGTACCTTATCTGGAAAAAAAGAGCGTAAACCCTTGGATGAAAGTTGTATTGAAGAACTGACAAGAATTGAAATAGGTGAGTTATTAGGTAAGGCCTTTGTCGAAAAACATTTTTCCAAAAAAGCACAAGATCGTGTTAATTCTATGGTTGATCATTTACTTGTCGTCTTTAAACAACGAATAGGCAATCTAGATTGGATGTCCGATATCACCAAAAAACAAGCCTTGATAAAACTAGGTTCAATCGGTAGAAAATTAGGTTTCCCCTCCAAGTGGGAAGATTATTCTTCGCTTAATTTCTCAAGTAATTCATACATGAAGAATGTACGAGAAATGAATCGCTATTCCATGAGAAAAAATTTATCACAACTCAAGAAACCGATCGATAAAGAAAAATGGGGAATGCCTGCTCATATGGTGAACGCCTACTATCACCCATTATTAAATGAAATTGCTTTTCCAGCTGGAATTATGCAAGCTCCATTTTTTGATGAAAACGCTGAAGACGCCGTTAATTATGGAAGAATTGGGATGGTAATTGGTCATGAATTTACGCATGGATTTGATGATATGGGCTCCAAATTTGCGGCCGACGGATCATTTCGTAACTGGTGGACCGATGAAGACCGTAAACTTTTTGAAGAAAAAACCAAGATGCTCGGGGAGACTTTTTCAGGATTTTGTCCGATAGAAGGACATTGTGTAAATCCAGATTTAACAATGGGAGAAAATATCGCTGATTTAGGAGGCCTCACGATGGCTTACTATGCATATAAGCTAACCAAGGAATGTGCTTCGGGTATAAAACGAGATGGCTATAGCCCAGAACAGCGTTTCTTTATTTCATACGCTCAATTGTGGAAAATTAAATATACGGATGCTGAAATGAAGAACAGAATTGCCAATGACTCCCATTCACCAGGAATGTATCGAGTGAACGGTCCATTAATGAATTGTCCAGAATTTTTTGAGGCTTTCGCTGTAAAAGAAGGTGATAAAATGAGGAATGTAGAAAAAAAAGTTACACGTATTTGGTAAAATGAAAAAGCAATTAATATTTTTTGGTTTTTTTGTTTGCTTTGGATTCATCCAAGCACAAGGATCCTATAAGTTAGCCGTTTTAAAATATAATGGCGGGGGGGATTATTATGCAAATCCAACCTCATTGCCAAATTTAATCAGCTACTGTAATCAAACGTTTGGAACGACAATTTCCAAGGATGTTCCCTATGTTGAAGCTGGCAGCAAGGATGTTTTCACCTACCCAATGATTCACATGACTGGTCACGGAAACGTAGTGTTTAGTAAAGCAGAAGCTGAGAACTTACGATTATATATGCAATCAGGGGGGTTTCTTCATATTGACGACAATTATGGAATGGATCAATACATCCGCACTGAGATTAAAAAAATATTTCCTGATAAAGATTTAATTGAATTGCCACCTGATCACCCAATTTTCCATCAGAAATTTGAATTCAATGGTTTACCCAAAATACATGAGCACGACGGCAAGCCCGCTCAAGCATTCGCAATTCTAGACAAAGGCAGAATATTATGCTTGTACACACATGAAACTGATTTAGGAGATGGTTGGGAAGATCAATCGGTTCATAATGACCCTGCTGAAAAAAGGCAGCAAGCTCTAAAGATGGGAGCGAATGTTATTATGTTTGTTTTTATGCAATAAACATAAGTATTGTTTGTCATAAAAAAGATTTATTATATATTTGTCCCCCGATTCGAAAGAACCGATTTGTTTTATACGAAAAACAAGAAAATTTGAAATATAAGCGAGAGTAGCTCAGTTGGTAGAGCACGACCTTGCCAAGGTCGGGGTCGCGGGTTCGAATCCCGTCTCTCGCTCTGTGTTAGATTATGAGAAGGTTTTACCTCAACTCTCGCAAAACACACTATCGAGCTCGGGTGGTGGAATTGGTAGACACGCCGGACTTAAAATCCTGTGCTCTTTTGGGCGTGCGGGTTCAAGTCCCGCCCCGAGTACAAAGCCCCGACATGAATGTCGGGGCTTTTTTTATTCTTGAAACTTGTCAATGGGCTTCCACCTTTGACTTGTAAATTAACCCCAATCATTTTCGGATAGTTGGGGTTTTTTAATACTTCTTTCTAGAGTATGTTTCATATTTATTACTTTATTGTAACTTTGGTTAAGCTAAAAAATATTTGAATGAAAAAAGTAATTTTAAATTTTGCAGCATTGTTTATTTCTTGCTCCATGATACTTTCTTGTGGAAATAAAAATGAAGGAAGTGCAAATGCAAGCAATGAAGCAACGTCTACAGAAAATGCAAACGCTTCGCCTAACGCCTCAGTATTAGAAAAAAGTGAATCTAACGAGGAAAGCACTAAAAATAATCAATCTAATAAAGAAATTGATCTTTTGATCAATCAATATGAAGATGGAGTTAATCGCAAAGCTAGTTTAATAAATAATCCACCTATGAATCCAGATGCCGCTATGAGGGATCTAGATGCAATAGACGCTGAGTTAAACGGAATAATGGGTAAATTAAATGCAATGACTCTTTCGGAGGAACAAAAAACTCGCTTTAATTCAGCAAGGGCAAAAAATAAAAAATTGAGTTAATTGTTCAAATACATCAAAAATTAACACTTTAATTGATCTAGCCCAAACAATCTTTGGGCTATTTTATTTTTGAAAACACTGATATTATTTTGTTTAATTTCTTTAATTACTTGGTCTCAACCCAAAGACAGCATTTTTATAAAAAAAGACAGCATTTATGGAGCCTCTCAATCTATCTATATTACTAAAAAAAATCCTGTCAGCTCTACAATCGACTGCTCGATTTGAATTTTGGAGAATTTGATGCTGAAAGCTATTTAATGTCATTGTCCTATTTAAAAGAAGAAAACCGTATTCTTAAAAAGAATACACCTGTAATATCTGAAACACACTGGATTCCGCTCGTGCAGTATAATAAAAAGTTATTTGCCTATTATCCGTGCGATTTTTATTCTTTTTACAAGGTTTCTATTAATGATTCTACTTTTATTGAATGTGCGGGAGAAGGTCCAATTGCCAATCAGATATTGAATCAAAAGAAGAGAAAGAAAAACACCTTCGAATTTGACTTGTGTAGCATGTATGACCCTATCAAATCAGTAATCTTCCACATAATTAACCCCAAAAAAGGAATTGCTGTATTTGAAACTATATCATCAAACAAGGAGCGCTATTACTCGCTTATGATTGCTGCATCGAAAATAAATCGAGTTCCGATCATTGCCAATCTATGCAATTTTCAAAAACAACGGGAACTAGATTTCGAAGAACCCGATTTCAACAAACTTCTAAATCATTAAAATTTAAACGTAACTCCACCCATTACTTGGAATCCCATAACTGGGTAATTATACCAACGTGCGTAGCGATTAGCAACCATATTGTTTAGCTGCAAGAATCCCGAAATGTTTTTGTTGTACTTGTACTCAAAACCTAAATTGATGTCTGCAAATGTTTTTAATGGTGCAGCATACTGCCCGTTTTCAACAACGACATTAGCCATCGTTGAATCAAACACCAATGCTTTTCGGCCTGTTTCTAATACCATATCTAAATTGAAAATAAACTTATCTTTCAATGTATAATTACCTCTTAGCACAAATTGCAATTGCGGTAAATTCCATGCAAAAGCTTGGCTTTTCGTTTCATAAGAGAAAAATCGTCCAATTCCATCTATTTTCAATTTTTCGTTAATTTGATACGACATGGATCCTTCCACAGTCATAATATTCATTGTATCATAAATCACTGCAAATTTGTTCCTATTGGAAAACAAGGTGTCATTAACAAAAAGAGCTTTATTGGTAACACGAGCATAACTAGCCCCAATATTGAAACTAGTACGTTGACTCAACACTCCTTTAAATCCAGCATAGGCATCAAACACTTTATTTTCATTTAATAAATGTGCATTTGGTAAAATAAACTCATTTGAGCTTGTTAAACTTCGTAATGTATTTTGCTTCAATCCACCCCGAATTCCGATGTAAGGGATAAAAATATCATCAAACATAGAGTATTTAATTTCAGCATGTGGATACACATAAACTTTAGTAGTAGATCGAACATTAGCCGTAACATCAACTCCGACAGAAACACGTAATTTATCATTCATTAATTGAGTAACAACACCTGGCTTCAATTGTAAAATTAGATCATTACTCACGATTCCAGTATCAATTGAACTTAATGAATCACCATCAATGCCATATTTAAAACTATTATTAAACACATTTAAATCTATTGAAAATGCTTCGCGACCAACTTTATATGTACCCTTTGACGTAAAGGCAAAATACTGTTCGTGTGATTTCCAGGCGGCCAAAGAATCAGCAAATGGTTTTTTCGTGCCAAAAAAATTGTATCGCAGACCTAAATCTAAGTTCAATTTAGAGCTATCTTTTAATCCATTGTGTAAGGAAAATTTAATTGCTCCTCCAGCATCTTGATACCGTTGTGCAATACTTTTTGCATCAATTATTCCAGCCGTGTCTACAATTCCGTAATAGTGAAACCCATAATTATCATAGTGAATATCTGAACCAATGCTGAATTTTTTAGCATTATAATTTCCATAAACACCCGTTTTCGTTCGGTCAAATTGAGCCGGTGCAAGATCTTTTATTTTACCAAAACTGCTTATATGTTTGGCAAAAACACCATATTGAAAATCACTTTTCCCAATTGAATTGTAATATACTTCACCCAACGGCATAACTTGTGAACCAATTCCAACCTTCGCATAAAAAGGGGTTAGTTTTGCCGATTTATTTCCCTTGTTGCTATATGCGAGTTCTTTGATTGGGCTAATTGTTGCTTGAGTAGCATAAGAAAGAACCAACAAAGGATACTCAGGTAATGTAGCCGTAATTGTTGTATCAACTAACTTCGGATTAGATCGCAAACGAAAAGCAGATTCCACTTCACGCAACCCTGATCCTTGTATTACAATAACATCCCCATTGTCTACTGGAGGCTGGGCATTCGCTATGAATTGAACAAAACAGCAAATTACTAGCGCGAAAAATTGAATGATTGAAAAACGTGATTTCATATTAATTCCCTCCATTTTTTAGTGTGTCAATTTCTTGTTTTACAGCGGTTGCTTCATCTACGATTCCATCTTCTTTATCTGGATAATGTGACAATACCGATTCAATCGTTTGTTCGGCTTGGAACAGGTTTTCTTGTTTAATACAAATACGTGATTGAAGAATGAGAGATTTTGCTATCCAAAAATTATAAGCTGGTTTCATCTTCAATAACAACCTCACCTCTGCATCTGATTTTGCATAATCTAATTGAATATAATAAACTTCAGCAATAACGTATTGCGCTTCGGAGGCCCATGATGTGGTGGTGTTTTTTGTAATCCAACTCAAAGATGGCAGGGCCTCTGCGTAATTTGCCATTTTATAATTAGAGATCCCTTTTGAATATTCGGCTTCAACTCGAACAGAATTACTCAAATTACCTGACTCTAGAATTAATTTGGAATAAACAGCAGCGGTATCATATTTCTGAAGTAAAAAACTAGAACGCATTATGCCTAATCGTGCAGCATATAATGAGGTAGGTTTTGTGGATACTTTTTCTAAATCTATGTAATATTTCATTGCTTGCTCATATTCACCTGAGTTATAGGCTTGTAGAGATACAAATGCAGCTGCACTTTCGGAATATGTGTTTATTGGAAAAGCAAGTAATTGTTTAAATAGTTCCACTTTCTTCGGGTTATTGGCATTTCTTCCGTAACAATCACCTAAAAAATATAGCGCCTCAGTTGCATAACGTCCATTAGGGAATTTACTTAGGTACATTTCGAACTTCGGAATTGCAGCAACAAATAAACTATCTTCATACGCCTTATCTGCCGGCTCAAAATACAAATTTTCAATTTCCTCGGTAGAAATTTGAGCACAAGGATACTTGTCTATTAATCCAGCTATTTTATCGGTCTGACTTTGAGCTGTGTATACATTTTTCAATCCCGTTGCGGCTTTCAAACAAATTGCATTATTAATGAGGTTTGCATCTAAAATCCGTTGATATTCACCCTCAGCCTTCGCAAAATCATTTTTCAAATAGTAAATATCTGCAACCTCAATTTGACAATCTAAGTAGAATGATGCTTTGGGATAGTCTGTTAGAATTTTCTTGAAATAATTCAAGGCATTGGTATAATCTCCTTTGTCATCTTTGTACGCCAAAGCCAAGTCATACAATGCGGATAGCATATATTTTGATTGTTTATAATTGTTTATCAAATTCAACAACAATTCGATTTTTTTATCATTTTTCTCCAAAAACCCATTCGATTTAGACATATGGTACAAGGCTAAGTCTTCACTCCCTTCTTTAAGATCCAAAGCGTCCTGATAATATTTTATTGCCTCTTCATCTTTGCGGGTCATGTAATATGAGTCTCCAATGCGCAAATAGGAATCCAACAATTTCTTTTTTTCTGTAGTACCTGATTTAGCATAGACACGAAACATTTCAATAGACTCAGTTAAATTATGCTGTTTTAAATAAATATATCCCAGGTGATAATATGCTTCGTGTCGCATTTCTGTTGGACTCCCTGATGGGTCCTTCAAGTAATTTCGAAACGCTTCGATTGACTCATTGAGCATGAGCGAATCTTTCACCGCTTTTTTAGGTAACGATTCGAAATGACGCAATTTTGATTCGGCCATCCAAAATTTTGATTGACTTTTTAAACCCATTTCCATCGGATATTTATCCACCAATTTAAACTTGGAAATGGCATTATCAAACTCATTTCGTTGAAATAGAGTTACTCCATAATTAAAGGCAATTGTTTGATACATTGTTTTTAAGCGATTATCTTTTTTATCAATGGATTCAATTGTAGTAAGCGCCAAATCAAAATTATTGGTTCGACGATACACTTCCACTAAATATTGGTAGATATCATTTTTCCGTTCTGAATTTGGAAATAACTTAATGAATTTTTCAAAAATCTCTACTGATTCATAATAAGGACTATCATCTACGTTGAAAGCTAACACGGCAGCATTATAAAGCGCATCTTCTTGAACAACAACATCAAAGGACATATCAGAAGCTTTTTCAAACGCTGTTCGGGCATTAATCAGGTGCTTATCTTCTTTCGTTTTTTCATATTGCTCCTTGAATATGGTTGCGATTTTATAATACGTTAATTGCGAAAGGCTATCTGGCGTTGTTAATACAAAATTAAATTTTGAAATTGCTTTATCTAGTTTTCCCGTTTCGTAATAGGTATTTCCGAAAGAATAATTAAAATTTCGATCCAAATTTCGTGTTTTTTGAACGCGCATTATTGAATCAAAATGTTCAAAATAGGGAATTGCTTGCTCATATTCCTTCAATTGATAATGCGCATCACCAATTAAAAAACGATTTTCAACCGTTAAATATTTTATTTTTTCTGGAGCTGAAAATAAAGAAATGCATTCCTGGAAATTGGGTAATTGATGTTTGATTTGAATTTGATAATTATATGCCTGATCTAAAAATTTGCCCGCAACAATTAAATCTTGAAATTCATTAAACACCACCATTGATTTTTTATCTTCATTGAAAAGTAATGTAGCATAATAGTATTTTGAGGAATATCCAAAATCTGTTTTGCTTTCTTTGGAATTCATAAATGTTGATCGTGCTTTTGCCGGCTCTTTCAATAACAAAAACGTATATCCATATTTAAAATAAAATTCATCTTTTTGCTCTGTTTGCAGTTCACTTGGAATCACTTTAGAATACCATTCACGTGCTTTCTTATTTTCATTTTTGAAATAAAAATTTCCCAATCGAAATGAAATTTGGTTCTTATAAATGTTTTCAGGAAAATCTTTATTGAATTGCATAAAAAGTCGGACTGCTTCAACATCTGAATTCATTTCCAACGCACACACCCCAATATAATAGCGCGACTTCACGTGAAATGGATCCGCGGTGGTTTTTACTTTACCAACAAAGGTCTCAAATTCCATTTTAGCCATGCTAAATTGTCGCTTGGCAAAAAGTTCTTCTGCACGATAGAATCCCTCGTAATCCCCAGTATATTTTTGCGTAGCTTGGGAATAAGTAACTGAGGAAATTAGAAGAAAAACAATAAAAATGATTTGTTTCATGTATTCTGTTTAAGGCAAGTAAAATTACAATGGGTTATATGGCTAGTTTTGGATATGAGTAAAAGTTTTAAACGCGATTCTGTTAAGATAAAATAATTAAAAAGCATCCATGTGTTACAATTAACTTGATATTTGTTCCTAAATACATCTTCGTGTCTGCAATAATTAAACTGAATAAAGTAAATATCTATCAATCCAAAAAAATAATTTTGGAAGATATTAATCTGGAATTAAATGAAACAGAATTTGCCTATCTTATTGGTAAAACAGGAAGCGGCAAGAGTAGTTTACTGAAAATCCTATATGGCGAATTGGCACTTACTGAAGGAAATGGAAGTGTTGCTGGATTCGATTTACGTAACTTAAAAAGAGCTGAAGTGCCGTTGCTTCGCCGGAAAATTGGAATCGTTTTTCAAGATTTTCAATTACTCATGGATCGAACGGTAATTCAAAATATGATTTTTGTACTGGGTGCAACAGGTTGGAAGGATAAAACGCTTATTCAAAAAAGAGCACTGAGTGTTTTGCAACTAGTTGGTGTTGAACAAAAGGCAAATGCTATGCCGCATGCTTTATCTGGTGGTGAACAACAGCGGGTGGCCATCGCTAGAGCATTATTAAATCAACCGGAGTTAATACTCGCTGATGAACCAACAGGAAATTTAGATCCGGAAACTTCCGAAGAAATTATGCATTTGTTGATTGCCGTTGCTAAAGAGGAAAAATCAGCAATTCTCATGGCTACACATGATTTGAATATGGTTAAAAAATTTCCTGCTCGTGTACTTCGCGTGGCGAGTAGTTCTGTTACTGAAGTAAATATATAACACTATGAAACGATTCTATTATTTGAGTAGTTGCAGTACATGTATACGTATTTTAAAAGAACTCAATTTGCCAACTCAATTTGAATTATTTGATATAAAAAAAACAAATATCGACGAAGAAACCTTGGATTTTCTCCAATCAAAAGCGGGAAGTTACGACTCTCTTTTTTCTAAAAAAGCGATGAAATATAAATCACTTGGTCTTAAACAAAAAAACCTTTCTGAAATTGAATACAAAAATCTAATCCTAGAAGAATATACTTTTCTCAAGCGACCAATTTTAATCGATCAAGAAACGATTTTTGTTGGAAATTCAGCAGATGTTATACTAAAAGCAAAACTTCATCTCGGAAACTAATCCACTAGTTCTTCCTAAATTAATATTAACGCAATGCGTTGCTGTTTTTACCGACTAAAAGAGTATTACAATCTTACACATGAAAAAAATAATTCTTTTTAATCTGTTCATACTTTCAGTAACCGTAATGTTTGCTCAAAACTTTTATGATCGTGCAACGCTACAAAGGATTGAGATTTTCTTTGGATTTACAAATTGGGACAGTCAATTAGATGCTGCAACTTCCACAGATACATATATTATTGCGGATTCATTAGAATTAACGGAGTTAGCTTTGATAGTGTTGGAGTAAAATACAAAGGAAATAGTTCTTATAACCCCAACAACAATAAAAACCCTTTGCATCTAGAATTAGATCATATCATTGGTAGCCAGGATTATCAAGGATATACGGATGTAAAGCTTCAAAATGGATATACTGACCCATCCATGATTCGAGAAGTATTATCCTATTCAATTTTGGAACAATACATGGATTGTCCAAAAGCTAATTTCTCCAATGTATATATAAATGGAACGTTAAGAGGATTGTATTCTAATGCCGAAAGCATTAATAAAAAATTTAATGGTGACCATTATTACATGAGCAACGAGTCATTTTTTAAATGTAACCAGTTGGAGGAGCAGGTCCTGGCTCTACATCTAATCCATATTTAAAATACATCAGCATGGATAGTTCTGCTTATTTTAATGGATATGAATTAAAATCTACGTATGGTTGGAACCGCCTTTTGGACCTCATCAATACATTAAATAATGACGTAACAAATATTGAATCCAAACTAGATGTTGACAGGGCCTTGTGGATGTTAGCTTATAATAATGTTTTGGTGAATCTTGATTCATATAGCGGTGCATTTCGTCAAAACTATTATTTGTCTTGGGATTTAAACGCACGATTTGTCCCGACAATATGGGATTTAAATATGTGTTTTGGCGGTTTCCCAGGTGGGACTGGTTCTGGTACTTATACACCAACTACTCTTGATCCGATGTCGAATAGTACATCAACCAATCATCCTTTGATAGTAAAAAAGATGGCAAATTCATTATACAAACGAATGTCTCTGGCCCATGTAAGAACGATTGTTCAAGAAATTTTTGCCTCTCAAGATTATTTAACTACTGCAAACACGTTGCGGGCCACTATTGATGCATCTGTTCAAGCAGATCCATATAAATTCTATTCTTATACTCAATTTCAAAATAGTTTAACAACTGATATTGCCGGCGGAGGTCCCCCAGGATCTATCATTCCAGGGATACAAAATTTAATGAGTGCAAGGACAACTTACTTTTCCACAAATTCAAATTATATACTCGTTGCGCCCTCTATTTCTTCCTTTGGTGCGAGTAATAATACTCCGGCGTTTGGAAAATCAATATACATCACAACAACTTGTTCCAATGAATCGACTGTTTATTTAGGATATCGATTGAATCACCAATTAAAATTCAATCGTGTTCAAATGTTTGGTGATGGAACTCATGGTGATGGAGCAGCAGGAGATCATATTTATGGATTCCCTATATCCCTTAGCGGTGCTCTATTTGAATACTACATCTATGCGGAAAACTCTATTGCTGGTTTGTTTAGTCCACAACGGGCAGAGCATGAATGCCATTCATTAGCTATATCAATACCATTTTGTAATATCGGAGATGTCTTGATTAATGAAATTGTAGCTTCAAATACTACCTCAGCATATGATTCAAACGGCGAAAATGATGATTGGGTTGAGTTATTCAATACTACGTCTAGTGCTATCGATTTATCAGGAATGTATTTATCGGATGACCCAATTAATTTAATGAAATGGTCTTTCCCGATTGGAACAAGTATTCCGGCCAATGGATATTTGATGGTTTGGTGCGATAATGACATGGGACAGACTGGGTTGCATACAAATTTTAAATTAAGCTCATTGGGTGAGAATTTAATTTTCAGTAATGGCGCCACCATCTACGACCAAGTGCTCTTCGGGGTTCAAACTGCTGATGTTGCATACGCTCGTTGTCCTGATGGCGATTTATTGAGTTTTGCCACACCCACACCAAACGCAACAAACAACTGCATAGCGGGAGTAACTGAGTTAGACAATCAATTAAAAATAGTGGCCTATCCTGTTCCAGCTAGTGATTTTATAAAGTTTGTTTTAAGTGAAGACGGACAATTATTCATGAAAATAACTGATATTCAATGTAGATCATTAATGAATAAACCATTGATTTCAGGGGAAAATGAAATTAGTATTAGTGATTGGTCTAATGGTATTTATTATGCGTCCATTCAAAAACCGAATGGTAAGAAGATAACAATAACCTTTATGGAAAATTAATTAGGAGACAATTACTGCTGAACCAATCAATTCTTCGTTGATATACCATGCAGCAAATTGCCCGGGAGTAATACCTCGTTGTAGTTGATCAAAAAGCAAATAATAATTACCTGATTTTTTTATAAATAGTGCTTTTTGTAAAGGCTGTCTATATCTAATTTTTACTTTTATAGACATAGCAAAAGACTCCTCCCTACTCCATGCTGGTTTTTGAATCCAGTTGATTGAATCCGTTTCCATTAATAGCCCTTTTCGATTAAGCGCAGGATGATCTGTACCTTGGCAACTAAAAACAATGTTGTTTTCAACGTCGATCTGAACAGCAAAGGAGGGCAAAGGACGTCCGCCGACGTGAAGACCCTTACGTTGACCTATGGTATAATAATGAGCGCCTTGATGTTCAGCAACTGTTTTTCCGTTTAATCGATCGAAAACAAAAGGCATTGCCAATTTCTCAACATTCTCAGGGGTTGCAGGAATAGCATGGTAAGAGACCAAAGTTGGTAAATCAGCCGGAATTTCAACAACAATACCTTTTTTTGGTTTTAACTGTTGTTGTAAAAATTCAGGAAGACTAATTTTACCGACAAAGCATAAGCCCTGGGAATCTTTTTTTTCAGCCGTTAATAAGCCTTGTTCGCTTGCAATTCTTCTCACCTCCGACTTCTCCAAATGACCTATAGGAAAAAGTGCTTTGGACAGTTGTTCTTGCGGAACTTGGCATAAAAAATAGGATTGATCTTTAGTTTTATCCATACCCGCCAACAAAGAACAAGAACCATCCAGATTTTCAGCTTTTTGACAATAATGACCCGTTGCCACGAATTCAGCACCTAATTGCAAGGCTGCTTGCAAAAAAACATCAAATTTAATTTCTCGATTGCAAAGAACATCAGGATTAGGTGTTCTGCCTTGTTCGTATTCAGAAAACATATAATTAACAATACGTTCTTTATACTCCGCACTCAAATCAATTACTTGAAAAGGAATACCCAGCTGTTCGGCCACCAAAAGAGCGTCGTTAGAATCATCAATCCAAGGGCATTCATCAGAGATAGTAACTGATTCATCATGCCAATTCCGCATGAACATTCCAATTACCTCATATCCTTGCTCCTTCAGCAAATATGCAGCAACACTGGAATCGACACCTCCTGAAAGTCCAACAACAACGCGTTTCATGAAGCAAAATTACGATAAAAAGCATGCATTTCTTAGGGAATAGATATCTTTAGGAATATTTTACATAATGGACATACTTTCAAAAATTAATTGGAAAAACTACCTACTTACATTTACCTCGATTGGTTTTGTTTCTATCATTTTTTTTACGGGAAATGATTCACTCTTTTGGAGCGCAACTGCACTTGGGATTTTGATGATTATTTGCTGGATATTTGAGTTAATCCCGATCTATATTCCAGCTCTTTTTCCGTTGATTTTTGCTGTTCCATTGAAATTAATTACACCGATTGAATTAGCGTCCTCATATGGTAATAGTAATGTATTTCTGTTTTTCGGTGGATTTGTGTTAGCCTTGGCACTTGAAAAATGGTTGCTTCACGAGCAAATTGCACGGTCTATTATCCATTTTCTTGGTTCAAGTGCTGAGCGAATACTATTGGGTTTTACAGCAAGTACTTTTCTGTTAAGTATGTGGATTTCAAATACTGCTACTGCGCTCATGATGCTGCCGATGGCATTAGCGGTTGTGCACGCATTGCCAAAGACTGAACAAAAGAAAAAATTCCCGATTCTGTTATTGCTTTCAATTGCATACAGTTCAAGCATTGGAGGAATGGCAACATTAGTTGGTTCACCACCTAACACACAAATGGCTGCTTTATTGGACAAAAATTTTGGGATAACTATAACATTTTGGGATTGGTTTAAAGTTGGTTTTCCCATCAGTTTATGCATTGCGATTAGTATGTATTTTCTTTTTTTGATTCTGCTTGGCAAAGAGCACAAAGAAAAATACCACTTTGATATTCCTAAAAAACCATGGACAAAAGAACAATTCAAGGTGCTTCTAGTATTTGGTATTGTCATCCTCTCTTGGATTTTCAGAGGGTTTCTAGTTGAGATTACCGATTTTAAATTTGGAGATGAAAGCGTAGCGTTAATTGGTGCAATTATCTTATTTTTAATTCCTTCCAGAAACAAATCAAAACCATTGTTAGAATGGAGAGATACAGAAAAATTACCTTGGGGAATCTTATTGTTATTTGGCGGTGGACTAGCATTGGCAACAATATTTGAAAAAAATGGAATTGTTGATGTATTTAATCAACTAATGCAAAATTATTCAACATATTCACTTTGGGCAATCCTATTAATTGTTGTGTTTATTGGGATTTTTGTAACTGAAATAATGTCTAATTTAGCTCTTGTAACATTAATGGTTCCAATCGTTGGATCATTCGCCGTAACATTAGGTCTTCCTCCTCAACTGTTATGTATACCGTTAACACTTGCTGCCAGCTGTGCCTTTATGCTGCCTGTTGGTACGCCACCAAATGCGATTGTTTTTTCTTCAGGAGTAATTAAAATTCACCAAATGGTGAAAATTGGATTCGTTTTAAATATAATTAGCATTTTAATTATCACATTTTTATATTTCGTTATTGGTATTCTTTGATTTAGCCTTATTTTTGAAAAAAAAAGCTCATGAAATATAAATTCATCTCCGCCTCATTACTTACCCTTGGATTATTTTCAACGGTTGTTTTTGGGCAAAACACAAAAAACTGGTACAATGGTGAAGGCACAGGTATGTACACAGAAGCAGCATATAAACTTGTGAAAAAGAAAAAATCATCTACTGTTGTTGTGGCAGTTATTGACTCTGGAATTGATGTTGAACACGAAGACTTACAAGGTAAAATATGGGTTAACCCGAAAGAAATTGCAGGAAATGGAAAAGATGACGACGGAAACGGATACATAGATGATATTCATGGTTGGAATTTCTTAGGTAATGCTAAAGGAATTAATGTAGACGCTACTCGTTTAGAAAAAACAAGGATTTTTGCTGAATTGAGAGACAAATATGAAGGCGTTGATGCAACCATGATTGAGCAAGATGAGGAGTATAAACTTTTTTTAAAGGTTGCTGAAGAAGTAGGAGAACAATTCAGAAATATGCAGGCTGAGTACGAACAATACAAAGAAGTAATTGATGTCAATCCAGAATACAAACAATATTATGACGATAATTTAAAATACAATCTTAACCCAGATTTTGATGATCGTTCGGTTATTGGAGATAATCCTAAAGATATCAATGATAAAAATTATGGGAACAATAATTACGAAGGTCCGGATGCCTTGCACGGAACTCACGTTGCGGGGATAATCGGTGCGGTGCGTGGAAATGACAAAGGTGGAGACGGAGTTGCAAACGATGTGAAAATTATGTCATTACGTGCTGTTCCTAATGGCGATGAACATGATAAAGATATTGCGTTAGCAATTCGATATGCGGCTGACAATGGGGCACAAGTTATTAATATGTCTTTTGGAAAAGCTTATTCTCCGAATGCAAAATGGGTATATGAAGCACTTCAATATGCTGATTCAAAAGGCGTTCTATTAGTTCATGCGGCAGGCAATGACAACAAAAATGTGGATGTAGAATCTAATTTTCCAACTCCGAAATATTCATTTCAAACTACGGACTTTCAAAATTTCTTAACGATAGGTGCATCCACCAATTCAATCTCGAAACTAAAAGCTGAGTTCTCCAATTTTGGAACAAGCACAGTGGATATCTTTGCACCAGGACAAGAGATTTATAGCACCCTTCCAGACAATAAATACAAAGATTTGCAAGGAACATCAATGGCTGCCCCAATGGTTGTTGGTGCTGCAGCATTTCTTAAATCTTATTTCCCAACTTTATCAATGACACAAATCAAAACAGTTTTAACAACTAGCTCAATGAAATACAATAAAGAATTGGGTCAATATTCAAAAACTCCAGGGGTAATTAACTTAGTCTCTGCCGTAAATGCTTGTAAAAAACTAGAAAAAAAGAAATAATTCTACTGATTTTAAATTGCTATTTGTTTTAAGTAAAACCAACGTTTAATTCATTCATGAAAGTAATAGATCATATAAATAACTCAAAAGACACGCTCTTTTCATTTGAAATACTTCCACCATTAAAAGGAAAAAGCATTCAATCAATATTTGATGGAATCGATCCCTTAATGGAATTCAACCCTAAATTTATTAATGTAACCTATCACCGGGAGGAGTATATCTATAAGGAACGAGAAAATGGTTTGTTAGAGAAAATTGCAATTCGGAAAAGACCCGGAACAGTTGGGATTTGTGCCGCCATCATGAATAAATACAACGTTGATGCAGTGCCCCATTTGATTTGCGGTGGATTTAGTAAAGAAGAAACTGAAAATGCGCTGATTGATTTACAATTCCTTGGAATTGATAATGTTTTAGCTTTGCGAGGTGATTCAATTAAGACAGAGAATACATTCCGTCCGCATAAAGATGGTCATTCAAATGCCGTTGATCTAATCAATCAAGTTTCAGAAATGAACAGTGGTAACTACATTGTAGATGACGTGCAACTAGAACCTACTGACTTCTGCATTGGAACTGCAGGTTATCCCGAAAAACACTTTGAATCAATGAATATGTCAACTGATCTACATTATTTAAAAGGGAAAGTTGATGCTGGAGCAGAGTATATTGTTACACAAATGTTTTTTGACAATCAAAAATATTTCGAATTTGTAAAAGCGTGTAGGGAAATAGGAATTACTGTTCCAATTATTCCAGGAATTAAGCCAATAAAAAATTTAAATCACATTACTTTTTTACCGAAATTCTTCAAAATAGATTTCCCAACTGACCTTTCACGTGCTTTATTAACATGCAAAGACAATAAGGCAGTTGAACAAGTTGGTATTGAATGGGGGATTAAACAATCTCAAGAATTGAAAGCCGCAGGTGTTCCTTGTATTCATTATTATACTATGTCCAACTCTACTTCCGTAAAATCAATAGCAAATGAAGTTTTTTAAAATTGCAATGAAGCAAACAATTTTTCTTCTTGCTATTCTTGTTTCATTTCACAGTTTTTCACAAAAGCAAGCTCAAGGATTAACAAATACTGTGGTTATTGGGCAATTTGATAAAGCTGAAGATCGATTTTCAGTTGAGATTAATACTACAGAGTTACTTGTTGCCAATGGAATCAAGGCCATGCCTTCACTGAATTTATTAAAAACAGGGGCAGATACTCGATTGTTAAGCACCGACTCATTACAAGCACTCGTAAAATCGAAGGGATTTGACACATATCTTATTGTTTCTGTTCGGGGTTACGATAAGCGATTTCAAAAGTCCGAGAGACAAGTAACACTGGAAGAGGCATTAGGGTTTGGTAATTTGTTTCATTTATATAGAAATGAAGCGACGTCAGTTACTTTTGAATTTACTTTTTTCAGGGAAAATAAAATTATTTTTCGAGATATAATGAGGTGCGAAGGTATCTCAGATAGAAACATTGTTTTAAAAAAATACCGAAAAAAATTAAATAAACGGATTCTGAAAAAATGGCCTAAACTGTAACTCAAGTTACATTCAGATAAAGCATAGTAGATAACTTTATAACATATTAATCAAGCTATGAAAAAAGGAACAAAAATTTATAGTATTCTACATTTCAAATGCCCTCAATGTCAGGAGGGTGCGTTTTTAGTTTCCACGCCTTATGATTTAAGCAAGTTAGGTGATGTACGTGAGCAGTGTGATGTTTGTAAGTTAAAATATGCCATAGAACCAGGATTTTATTATGGGGCTATGTATGTGTCCTATGGTTTAGGAGTTACATTGTTTGTAACTATTTGGGCTTCATGCAATTGGTTTTTGAACGATGTATCAGTTTGGGTACAAATTGGATTGGTTGTTTTATTTTCAATTTTACTAGGTCCTTATTTATTTGCATTATCAAAAATTATTTGGGCTAATTTATTTATAAAATATGGCGCTCATGCTAAGCTCGACGGACAAGCAAAACCTCATTCATAATACCATTGGGTATTTGCTTGAACCAGCGCTCATTATTGAAATGGGAGAGGTTGGTAGAATTAGAGAAACTGCAACGGATGAAATAATCATACATGTGGGAGACGAACTCAAAATGATTCCGATTGTAATTTCAGGATCGATAAAAGTTTCACGAGAAAATAATGAAGGCAATGAGTTATTGCTGTATTATGTCGAGGGCGGAGATATTTGTGCAATGACTCTTCAATGTTGTGTGCGAAAAATTGATAGTCATGTTAAAGCCACAGCCATGGAACCATCGCTTATAATGATGTTTCCTGTTGAAAAAATGGAGAGATGGATGGATACATATAAAAGTTGGCGTGAATATATTTTACAAAGTTACCATACAAGGCTAACCGAATTAATGGAAACAATAGATGCCGTGGCATTTATGCGCTTGGATGAGCGGCTACTAAAATACCTTACTGATCAAGCGAAATTATTGGGAACTCTAGAATTACATCATACTCATCAACAAATTGCTGACGATTTACATTCCTCCAGGGTTGTGATTTCTAGATTGCTTAAACAACTTGAAAACAAAGGAATTATCGACATTCACAGAAACAAACTTCTCTTAAAAGATTTCTAATTCGACAGTTTTTGATAATTTAGGGACGGTTTTTGTACTTTTTCTAAATTAATCGTTCTAATTTTTTTTTACACTCTTTTATGCGCATAAATACTCTTTTCACATTCTTACTATTAATCACAGCATCAAGCAGTTGGTCTCAAAAAGGAAACAGTAGAGCTGGAACTTCTCAAAAATTCGAACAAGTAATAACAAGCATACAAAATATGTATGTGGACCCTGTTGAAACAGAAAAACTAACAGAGGATGCCATTATTGGATTACTCGAAAAACTAGATCCTCATTCCACTTATATTTCCAAAGAGGAAGCAGCGGATGCTCAATCACAAATTGATGGGAGTTTTGTTGGAATAGGTGTGCGCTTTCAAATTGTGAAAGACACCATTATGTTTGTCAATACTATTCCAGGTGGCCCCTCCGAAAAAATTGGAGTGCAAGCAGGAGATCAATTGATAGAGGTTGATGGTGAGCCAGTTGCAGGAATTGGAATAAAAAACAGTGATGTCCGAAAAAAACTGATGGGTATTAAAGATACAAAAGTGAAAGTAACAGTAAAAAGAAAAGGAACAAACCAGTTGTTAGATTTCAACATTACCCGCGATAAAATCCCAATTTTCTCTGTTGACTCATATTATATGGTTGACGATAAAATCGGTTATATTAAACTGAATAGTTTTTCAAGAAGCACCATGGAGGAAATGAAAAATGCCCTGACATCGCTTAAGCAGAAAGGGATGAAGCAATTGATCTTAGATCTTCAAGATAATGGTGGCGGTCTTTTAAATGTTGCCCAAGAATTGGCAGATGAGTTTCTTTCAAGTAATAAATTAATCGTTTATTCTGAGGGTAGAATGCAACCAAAATCTGAACTGCGTGCCAATAATAATGGAATATTTGAGAAGGGTGAGTTGATTGTTCTTGTTGATGAATTCTCTGCCTCTGCGAGTGAAATTGTGTCAGGAGCAATACAAGATTGGGACAGAGGATCTATTGTTGGTAGAAGAACTTTTGGAAAAGGATTAGTGCAGCGCCCAATTGATTTAATCGACGGATCTGAAATCAGATTAACAATTGCTCGATACTATACCCCAACAGGGCGCTTTATACAAAAGCCGTATGATGATCCTGAACGATATAAAAAGGATATCGCACAACGCTATTTGAGTGGGGAATTAATCCATGCAGACTCAATTAAACTACCTGATTCATTGAAATTCAAAACGATGATCACCAAAAGAGATGTTTATTCAGGAGGAGGAATTGTTCCTGATTTCTTTGTGCCGCTGGACACGTCTGATATCACTGATTATTTCTCTCTATTAAATCGCAGTGGAATGTTTAATAATTTTGGATTAAACTATGTCAATCCGCAACGCGAAAACTTAAAATCAAAATACCCCGATTTTCAAAAGTTTAAAAAAGATTTCAAAACAGATCAAGAATTTATGGATGCTTTTTTCGCTCATGTAGCAAAGGAAAAACCTGAATTAATTTTTGATGCTAAAGAGTATGAATTGAGTAAAAAATTAATCCAAACCCGCTTAAAAGCCGAGATTGCACAGAATTTATGGGATTATTCCGAATTTTATGAGATTTATAACAGTAGAAATGAGATTTTACAAAAAGCAATCAACATTCTTCAAACTAAGGAATATTTAAAAGTAAACTTAGATCGAAATTAATATAATTTATATTCTACCTGTAATCGCTCGAGTTCCCTAGTTACTTGTATATTCGGGTTTACTTTAATGTTTTTCGCATTCATTAATATATCTAGTTTATCCACCGGATCGTATACGGTGAATTGAATATTACATGTTCCTTCGTTGGCCAAAAACAGGGTGTTCAAATCATTAATCAACGTATTATTCAATGTTGAAACGGTTAGTTTTAGGTGCAAATTTTTAGCCCGTTTATCTCTAAATTGATCCAAGAGCTCAATAGAATGAATTGAAAATTCCAATTGGTTACGGAAACGATTAGGTTCAATTCTGCCTTTTATTGCAATAAAAATTCCTGGAGTTAAGAAAATCTGAAAGCGTAAAAAGCTCTCTCCGAATATAAATAACTTGTGTGAATCTTGGTAGTCTTCAATAACCATTGATCCAAATTTATCTCCTTTTTTTGTCAATCGCTGTTCCGCATCAGTAACGATTGCTGCCAAAACAATATCTTTTCCTTTATAGGTTTCTGGATCTTTTAGCATAGAAACACTTCCTGTGCAGAAGGAATCAATTTCCAATTTATAATCATCCAAAGGATGACCAGAAATAAAAATTCCTACTACCTCTTTCTCCCGATTTAATTTCAGCATTGAGCTCCATTCCTCAGCATTAGGAATTGTTGGTTCAGGTGTTTGAATCATATCTGGTTCGTCAAAAATTGTACTTTGTCCAGATTCTTGTTCCCCTTGAAAATTACTTCCAAATCGAATTGCGTTATCAATAAATGATCGGTTATTTTGGTCTTCAGCAAAATACTGAGCTCGATGTATTCCTCTAAACGAATCTAAAGCTCCTGCATATACAAGGCTTTCAATTGCCCGTTTGTTGCAGATGCGTAAATTACTTCTCTTGGTAAGATCAAAAATTGATTTGAATGGCCCATTTGCTAATCGTTCATCTACGAATGCATCAACAGGAGCGCTCCCCAATCCTTTTATGGCCCCTAAACCAAATCGAACTGCTCCATCTTTATTAACCGTAAAAGTATAATTTGACTCATTGATGTCAGGACCTAAAACTGGTAATCCCATGCGCCTACATTCCTCCATAAAAAAGGAAACTTGCTTAATATCATTCATGTTATTACTTAACACAGATGCCATATATTCCGCAGGATAATTTGCCTTTAAATAGGCCGTTTGATAAGCCACCCAGGCATAGCAGGTTGAATGTGATTTGTTAAATGCATAGGATGCAAATGCTTCCCAGTCACGCCAAATCTTCTCCAACTTATCAACTAGATGCCCTTTTTGAGCTCCTTGTTCAAGGAATAAAGGCTTCATTTTATCAAGGGTGGGACGGTCTTTTTTTCCCATTGCTTTCCGCAAGGTATCGGCTTCCCCCTTAGTAAATCCGCCTAATTTTTGCGATAAAAGCATTACTTGCTCTTGGTAAACCGTAATCCCGTAGGTTTCTTTGAGGTATTCCTCGCAATCATCAACATCATAAACGATGGGTTCCTCTCCGTGTTTCCTCTTGATAAATGCCGGAATATATTCCAATGGTCCCGGTCTATACAACGCATTCATCGCTATTAAATCGGCAAATTCAGTAGGTTTTAATTCCCGCAAGTATTTTTGCATACCGGGAGATTCATATTGAAAAATACCTATCGTTTCACCCCGTTGAAATAATTCAAAGGTCTTAAGGTCATCAACAGGAAAATTATCAGGGTCTAAATCTATGCCGCGTAATTCCTTCACAAAACGCACTGCATATTTAATTAAGGTTAACGTTTTTAGGCCAAGAAAGTCCATTTTCAATAATCCGGCAGCCTCTGCAACTGAGTTGTCGTATTGTGTACAGACCATATCAGAATCCTTTGCCGTTGCAACCGGAACAAAATTAGTGAGGTCATCTGGTGTGATAATTACTCCACATGCATGGATTCCTGTATTTCTAACTGAGCCTTCAATATCTCGTGCTCTTTTTAATACTGCAGCTAATAAATCATTTCCTTCAGCAATTTTTCGCAACTCTTTGGCTGATTGTAGGTCTTCTTGACTTAATTTAAATTTATCCGCTAACTCAATATCAGAAAAAGAGAAAAGTTTCTTCAATGAAATATCAGGAACTAATTTTGCCAATCGGTCTGCATCCGGCAACGGTAAATTCATCACACGAGAAGCATCTCGAATAGCAGACTTTGCCGCCATTGTACCATATGTAATAATTTGCGCAACCTGATTTGAGCCGTATTTATTTATTACATATTCGATTACTTTACTCCTTCCTTCATCATCAAAATCAATATCAATATCGGGCATGGAAACACGATCTGGATTTAGAAAACGCTCAAAGAGTAGGTCGTATTTTATGGGGTCAACATTGGTGATTCCTGTACAATATGCCACAACGGAACCTGCAGCAGAACCACGACCAGGCCCCACTGAAACATCCATTTCACGCGCAGCATGACAAAAATCTTGAACAATTAAGAAATAACCCGGATACCCCGTGTTTTCAATGGTTTTTAGCTCAAAATCTATTCTTTCTTTAATCTCAGGAGTAACTTCTGAGTATCTTTTTTCAGCACCCAAATAAGTTAAGTGCCTTAAGAAATTATTTTCACCTCTTTTACCACCACCTGTTTCATCTAACGAATCAGTGAACTCTGTTGGAATATCAAATGCAGGGAGCAAAACTTCACGTGCAAGGGTGTAAGGTTCACATTTTGCCATAATTTCTGGCACAGACAAAATGGCCTCAGGTAAATCAGCAAAAAGCGCTTTCATTTCCTCAGAGGTCTTAAAATAATATTCGTTATTATCTAGTCCATAACGGAAACCACGACCACGACCTTTGGGGGTTGAAACAAGTTCTCCTTCCTTCACGCAAAGCAAAACATCATGTGACTCCGCATCATCTTTGTTGAAATAATAAACATTATTAGTGGCTACTAATTGGACCTTGTGTTTTTTAGAAAATGAAATTAGCGTTTCATTGACTCTATTTTCCACTTCCAAAGAATGGCGCATGATCTCAAGGTAAAAGTCAGATCCAAATTTTTCCTTCCACCAAAGCAATGATTCTTCAGCTTGTTTCTCTCCAACATTTAAAATTAGACTTGGTATTTCACCGAATAGGTTCCCTGAAAGGACTATCAAGTCATCCTTATATTGCTCAATCACATTTTTATCTATTCGAGGAACATAGTACATTCCTTTAGTGTATGCGATTGAGGCCAGTTTAATCAAATTTTGATACCCTCTTTTGTTTTTAGCTAATAGGACAATTTGATAATACCCCTTATCATTAGAACTCTTTTCATGTAAATTTCGACAAACATTAAACTCACAACCAATGATTGGTAAGATATCTGGTTTATCAAAATGCTCACCGTTTTCTTCTGCAGCAAGTCGTTTTTCTTTTAGTTTTTTATTGTACGCAGAAATGGCTTTTTCAAAATGAAAGGCAGCCATCATATTTCCTGTATCCGTTAAGGCAATTGCAGGCATATTTAACTCAGCCGCCTTTTCAACCAACCGTTGAATATCTATAGTTGACTGTAAAATCGAATATTGAGAATGGATGTGTAAATGAGCAAAACTAACATCACTTAGGTCAACACGTGAACTTGGTTCATTGGAAAGGTCCTTCTTTTTTTCGGCTTGTTCACGCAATTTGTCTGCTTCCGCTTTCAAATTCATGTGCTTCAATCCAAGCGGTTGAATTACTGTTGGATTAGCATTCTGGAAGTTAAGCAAGTAATCAGGTGCTTGGCGCAAGTCCTCAACTGAAAAATGTTCTTTTCTAACTAATTCGAAAAAACATCGGGTGGTTGCTTCAACATCAGCTGTAGCATTGTGCGCTTCATTGAATGGCGTTTGAAATAAAAAACTATTTAACTCGGTTAATGTAGGAAGCTTAAACTTTCCAAATCTACCACCTGAAAGCTTACACAGCTCAGCTGTTTTTTCTGTACAAGTATCTAAAACAGGATATTTTGTTAGGGGAGAATCTAGACCAAGCCTTACAAACTCACAACCGAGAACATTGAGATCAAAATTTAGATTTTGTCCAACTACGAATCGTGCCTTTGCTAATTCCGTCTGAAAAATAGTTAAGACATCTGATAAAGAATCCCCGTAAAGACTTGCTAAATCAGTTGAAATACCATGAATTTTTTCGGCATCGTAGGGAATATTAAACCCATCGGGACGGATTAAAAAATCACGTTGATCCACCAAATTACCCATTTCATCATGTAACTGCCAAGCGATTTGAACAACTCGTGGCCAATTTGCAGTGTCTGTAATTGGAGCGGTAAAACTCCTTGGTAAACCGGTGGTTTCGGTGTCAAAAATTAGGTACATGGAAAATTATAATGGGAATTTAAAGTTAGCATAAAATCTGTAAGGAATTTTTACTCGTGAAAATAATTTTCCATAAAACCACGATTTTTTTGTGACAATTCAACAAATTAATTCGATAATACCTTGTATTGATTCCATGCGCTAATTGAATTGTATTACTTTTGTCTTAATGCGATATTAATGGTAATTAATTTTTGAATATTAGGTGAAAATTGCTCTATTTGGTAATCCAAATACTGGAAAAAGTTCCGTATTTAATATGTTGACAGGTTTGCGTCAACAGGTTGGGAATTTTGCCGGAGTTACAGTAGATAAAAAGGTTGGGAATTTCAAAATTGGTCAAACCGATCATCAGATTATTGATTTCCCTGGCACGTATAGCATTTATCCACGAACGGAGGACGAAGAGGTTGTTTATTCCGTTTTGACTGATCGAACTCACACTGATTTTCCGGAGCTCGCATTGGTTGTTCTTGATTCATCCCAACTCAAGCGTAATCTATTACTATGTAGTCAATTATATGATCTTCAGATACCCTTGATATTAGTAGTTAATATGGGTGATATTGCACGACAAAGAGGCATTGACATTGACATGGATGCGCTTGCTTCAATTTTTCCCGGAACACAAGTAGTTTCTACTAATGCCCGCGTTGGACTAGGAAAAAATCGATTAATTGATGCTATTTCGAACTTTGATTTTCCTTCAACAATTCAAATATCTAAATACAAACCAGCTCCAATTGAAAATTCACAGGAGCAAATTGAAGAAACAAAAAAAAGAGCGGCTTGGATTGATTCCATTTTACCTCAAATTCAAGTTCTATCTCCTCAACAGGAACCTCAACGCCATTTTTTTGATAAAATCTTGGTTCATTGGTTTTGGGGTTATTTGATTTTCGCTGCAATTCTATTGGTTGTTTTCCAGTTTATCTTTGCATTTGCAACCTACCCAATGAATGCTATTGATCTGTTTTTTTCTACCTTATCTGATTTAACTCAAGAGAATCTTCCGCAAGGAGTTTTCACTGATTTACTCAGTCAAGGGATTTTACCTGGTCTGGGTGGAGTTGTTATTTTTATTCCTCAAATCGCCTTACTATTTTTCTTTATTTCCATTTTAGAAGAAACGGGCTATTTATCCCGGGTAGTATTTATAATGGATCGATTGATGAGGCCATTTGGGTTAAATGGTAAAAGTGTTATTCCTTTAATGTCAAGTGTAGCTTGTGCAATACCCGGAATTATGTCTGCCCGAACGATTTCTGATTGGCGAGAACGGTTGATTACTATTTTAGTCGCACCACTTATGAGTTGCAGTGCACGAATACCAGTTTACACCTTATTAATTGCGCTTGTAATTCCCAATGAATCGATTGGTGGAATATTGAATTTGCGCGGATTGGTACTTTTTGGGCTATACGCTCTCGGCTTATTTTCCGCATTACTTGTCGCCATTTTATTGAGGGGTTTTATCAAACGAAAGGGATCCGGATTTTTATTGTTAGAATTACCGACTTTCAAAAAACCACGTATTCAAAACGTTCTAATTACCGTATTTGAAAAGGTGCGTGTATTTGTTTGGGATGCTGGAAAAGTGATACTGGCCATCTCAATTTTGTTGTGGGTGTTTGCTTCTTTTGGTCCGGGAGACTCGATATCCATTGCCGAACAAATAGCAAAAAAGGAAGCTGTTGAAAAACAACTTACAAAAGATGAACAAGCTCAATTTGTAGCATCTGCAGGATTAGAACATTCATACATGGGTATTTTGGGGAAAACGATAGAACCACTTATTGAGCCTATTGGCTACGATTGGAAAATAGGAGTTTCTTTGTTAACTTCTTTTGCTGCCAGAGAGGTTTTTGTTGGTTCACTTGCTACGATTTATGCTGTACAGGATGATGATAATGAAAATCAGTTATTAATTGATCGATTGCGGAGAGATGTTCGCAAAGATGGAAGTAAAACTTACACACTAGCTACCGGTTGTTCATTGATGGTTTTTTATGTTTTTGCTATGCAATGTATGTCCACTTTAGCCGTGGTAAAACGAGAAACAGGGTCTTGGAAATGGCCCATTTTTCAACTTGTTTTTATGGGGATTTTTGCTTATTTAGGCGCGTTTTTCACTTTTTCAATTCTATCATGATTCAATCTACTCTCGTTCTAATTATTTTTTGTTTAGCTGGAATATTTCTAGGTCTTCGCATATTTAAAAAATTGTTTACCAAACAGGAATGTGATGGTTGTTCAATGGGAAAAGCAACGCAAAAAGATTCCTAATGAAAAGTGTATTTTTTATATTTGTTGTTGTTTGTATAAGTACAGGTGCGTGGTCTCAAAAAAAGAAATGGCATTTTCCCTCCTATGATGTAATCAGAACTGGACCTTACATAGGAATTCAAAAAGGAAGATATTTCAACGTAGAATGTGGTTTTGAACGCCAATGGAAAGACTTAAAGTTTCTTGAGTCTCAAACTACAGCACTATATGGCGGGTTGAATTTAAACCTAAAGAATGGAATAATTGGGACAGACATTGGAGGATGGAAAAAATTGGGTTTTTTGGGTATTACTTATGGGGGTGCTATTAATTATCGGACAAATTTTACTGTTTCAAAAGTTGGGTTTTCACCCATGATTGGGATTAAACTAAGTAAGTTTCATTTGCAAGTTGGGTACGAATTTCTATTTCCGACAAAAACGATACTAGAAACTAATGAATTTGTGATCAGCTTACGTTATAAGATTTCGTCTCAAAAAAAGGTAAAAAAGAATTAGACTTCTTTTTCAAAAAGGATTTGAAATGCTTTTTTGGATGACTCCTCACTTACTAAATCCAACTCGCGTAACATGGAAATCACCCCATTAAATAGCGGTTTATTTAACTCCATGTTGTAATTCCATTCAGTCTCATTCAACCAAGATTGAACTTGATTTTTTTCAAGGTGATAGCGCCAAGAAAGAGTATTAGCAGCCTCCTTATCTGTTTTTAACTGTTTTGCCCTTTCACCCACGACTTGACACATTTGATGAATAAGTTCGGAGTGTTTTTCCATTACTTCATCTCTAACAGCTATCACAAAACTAGGCCACGGTGTTACAACCTCACCAATACACTTGCATTTTCCTTGTTCAACATAGGGATGAGTTGTAAATTTTTCCCATAAAAATGCATCTGCCTCGTGATTGGCTAATGCCCATAATCCACCATATATATCTCCAACAACATTAAATTGAAGATTTGCAGCATTCCAACCCGCTTGCTTTGCATGAACGAGCGCCATCAAATGCGAGCCTGAGCCATAACGAGATATTGCAAATGTTTTATTTTGAAGATCAACCAGCGATTCAACCGGAGAATCAATTGGTACATGAACGCCCCATCTCAATGGTGAATTCACATATATTTGAATAATTTTTGCAGGTAATCCATCCAATATCGCCTTGGTAATTCCTTCTGTTAATAAAACAGCAATGTCCAACGAGCCAATATCCAATCCTTTGATCATTTGACCAGTTCCACCTGTCATATCACTCCAATGCAATTCAAGTCCCATTTCATTGAATTTCCCCTCTTCAATTGCCAATCGCCAAGGTAAATTAAAATGTTCTGGAACTCCTCCGATTTTTAGTCCTTTCATACACTTATTTTATATCAACAAATTGCATTTCATACAATTTTCTATAGTATCCATCTTGTATTAATAAACTGACGTGAGTTCCGACTTCTACTATCTTCCCTTTCTCTAGTACTACAATTTTATCTGCCTTTTGAATCGTGGATAAACGGTGAGCAATTACAATTGATGTTCTTCCTTCTGTTAATCGTTCTGTTGCTTTTTGTATCAATTCTTCGGATTCATTATCAACACTAGACGTAGCCTCATCCAATATCAATATATGTGGATTATAAATATAGGCACGAATAAACGCAATCAATTGGCGCTGACCAACAGAAAGTACTCCACCTCGCTCACCAATTACATAATCATACCCATCAGGTAATTTTTCAATGAACTCATGCGCACCAACTGCTTTTGCGGCTAAAACAACTTGAGTTCTATCAATTAGGGGGTTACCTAAGGTAATGTTGTTGTGAATAGAATCTGAAAAAAGAAAGACGTCTTGTAATACAATGGCAATGTTTTTTCTCAAAAGTCCCAATTCGATATCCTGTATATTCGTGTCTCCTATAAAAATCTCACCTTCTTGATACTCATAAAATCGACCAAGTAAATTCACAATAGTTGATTTCCCAGCGCCTGTAGCACCTACAAAAGCAACCATTTGACTCGGTTGAATATCAAGTTCAATATTCCGCAACACATATTCATTTTCTTTGTAGTAAAAACTAACATTTTTAAATAAAATAGGTTGATTAAAATCAACTTGTACGTTTTTACCTTCAGATTGTATATGTTCATCTAAATCCATAATTTCAAAAATACGTTCTGCACGAACTGTTCCTCTTTGCAGGACATTGAATTTGTCCGCCAATTGTCGAATAGGCCTGTATAGTTGATTAATCCAAAGGGTAAACGCAATGATTTGCCCATACATTTCTTTTATTTCACTTGCACTTTTACCAGCAATTTGCAAAGCTCCCCAAACCAACAAAAAAGCAATAGATAGGGAACTTAAAATTTCTACAACCGGAAAGAAAATTGAATTGGCCCAAACCGCGTTAATATGCGCTTGACGATGCCCTTTATTTATTTCTTGAAATTGTTCGAATTCCTTTGATTGTCTGTTGAATAATTGTACTAAAGACATTCCAGTTAGTCGCTCCTGCACAAACGTATTGAGACGAGTAACTTGTTGACGCTCCAATTGAAAAGAGTTGCGCATGGCTTTAGCAAAAATACGTGTTGCAAAAATTAAAATAGGAATAGGAATTAACGTCATTAAGGATAATTCCCAATTGGTTGTAAACATTAAAGTTAGAACGAACAAAAGTGAAATCAAATCACCAGCAATTTCCATTAATCCTGAAGAAAAAACCTCTGTGACCGCCTCTAAATCCGAAACTACTCGGGTAACCAATGCCCCCACAGGAGTTTGGTCAAAATACTTCATTCGAAAGGACAAAATATGTTGAAACAACTTCTTGCGAATATCATGAATTACCGATTGAGCTAACAAATTAGAAAAATAACTACCAATTAATTGAAAAACACCTTCCAAAAACAGTAATCCTAAAATCAATAATATCCAATTAACTAAAGCTTCTTTGTTTTGAGATTTTATAATATAGGTGTCAACCATGTTTCCGATCAATGCCGGACGAAGTGGCCCAAGAATAGAAAGTAAGACTGTACAGAAAATAGAAATTAAAAAAAACCTACGATAAGGCTTCGTGTAAGAAACCAAACGATAAAAAATAGAAATATTCACTTTACTTTTTGAAGCCATGGGTGCAAAATTACCGAAAAAGCCCTCATAAAGAGGGCTATTAACTTACAAATATTGATTTTGTTGATGTTATTCAATTACCAAGGTCTAATTGATTGGTGATTTATTGGTGGTGTTTTCATAATTGTTATATTGATTTATTAATTTTTAGCAATGACCATATTATTTTGAATATGAACTACTTTCGTTTCGAGAAGTTGTCCTTGAGATTTGAACTTTATGTAATAATAACCATCTTTCAGTTCGTTTAAACTAATTTGATGGGCATCAAAAACAGGAGAGGAAGGCATGAAAGGTTCGCCACTTTCCATAACAATTTCTAATTCATCGTACCGATTATCATTCCACATTACCGTTATTGCATTGGTTGCAGGGTTTTTTGCAATTTTAACAACACTAAAGGCTGGCTGAGAAGCAGAATAATTACGTTGAGCGTAGGAAGAATTCACGGATGCAAAACAGGCAACCATGAATAAAAAAGTTAAGGCAAGTGCTTTCATAACATGTGTATTAATTGATTTGAATTCTTGTTTCATGAGACAAAGATGTTGTGTTACTCACTACCAACAAAACAAATAATTGAAAACAACACCAATTTACATGATGCTATAGAGAATGCCTTAAGCAAAATTACTTAGAGAAATCAAAAAAAGCCTATTTATTAAGCTTAGAGAGTATATTAGTGGTAGAAAAACCCTGGACTAAATCAATCGTTTCAACCGTTCCGCCACATGAACGCACAAAATCGGAACCAACTATAAAGCGTTTAGCAGAAGTATCCTTTTCCGTCGCATCATAATCTCCGCCTTTTACTAATACATCTGGGCACAATTCTTCAATAAGATTTAAAGGTGTTGAATCATTAAATAGTACAACGGCATCAACAAAACCTAAGGCAACCAACACAAGCGCCCGTGATTCTTCATCATTTACAGGTCGATTTATGTCTTTATTCTGCAACCGAACAGAGGCATCATCATTTAATCCAACAATTAATCGATTACCAAAAGATGCTGCTTTAGCCAAATACGTCACATGACCTGCGTGAAGAATATCAAAACAGCCATTTGTAAACACTAATTTTTCATTCTTCATTTTCCACAATAAACAACGTCGTTTTACCTGCTCAATTGTCAGAATTTTTTGAGAAATAAATTCAAATCTGCTCATTAATAGAAATGGTTTATGGAAGATAGTTTCTTGAAATTAACCCAATCAAAACTAATAAAACGGTTTGAGATACCCAAATCAGTTTTCTAGAAGCATCGTTAGTTATATTTTCCTTGATAAAAAAGACTTAATCGATTGAGTTTGTTTCCTCATCAGGGAATACCAAGCAAGGCTTAAACAATTTGGCTTCTTCGAAATCCATAAAACCATACCCAATAATGATGATTTTATCGTTTACAGAAACTCTTCGAGCCGCTGGTCCGTTCAAACAAATTGTTCCTGAATTATAATCCCCTTTGATAACATATGTTTCCAAACGCTCACCATTATTAATGTTTACTATCTGAACGCGTTCTCCTTCAATAATATTGGCGGCTTGCATCAATCGTTCGTCAATGGTAATACTTCCGATATAATTTAATTCTGCTTGGGTTACGCGAACACGATGAATTTTTGATTTTACGACTTGAATTAACATAGATGAATTTAACTCGGCAAAAATAAGCAAATCAAATGTAAATAGTTAAATGGGTAATTAAAACTTTGAATTCCAAATTTATTGAGCATAAAAAAACCTGAAAAAAGCGAAAGAATCAATTGATGCTATCACACTTTTCAGGTCTCCTGCAAGTAAATGTAAACCAAAAAATAAATTAACCGTTGTCAATTGTATTTTTAAGACGCAACAGAATAATTAAAGGTTGCTTCATTTCAATTTTTTCCAACTAATCGGCGAAAAAAATTGCTTTTTTTCTTCTCTGGCTCCATATAGGTGAATCTTATTCCGACATTGAATCGGAACTGATCTAATAGACCAGAAGTAGAATAATTAGCACTTCGAAATAATGAAATTGGCAAATATTTACTTGCATTTATGCTTATTCCCGAACATTTATAGCCTGCCTTCAGTACTTCTTTCTGCTTAATACATATCGTTGATCCTAATCCTGCATTCAAATAAAAATCAACGGGATTAATTTTCGGAACCTCAACTAATCGAGATGATGCGGTTTGAAGAAACGATAAGTTTACTCCTGGTTCTATCAAGGCATAAATGCTATTTTGTTTTTTGGAATAAGAAAACACTCTAACCCTTGTAGGAAGTGCTGCTCTCACCGCATGAATTTGCATAATATCGTGAGAAGCAAGTTCAGCTCTTGCATTCGTATATTCGAACGATGCATACGGTGAAATTAACCCTTTTCTTATTCCGCGAATGAATTTTAACTTTGGGCTTGCCATAATTCCTATTTGAAATCCTGAACGATATTGATTTTGATTCCATTGGGAATTTGAAGCATTCCAATGATAATTATTTAAAGAAATACCTGAATACACTTCACGGTATTGGGCGAAAGAATTGAATGATGCTAGAATCATTACCAAGTAAAATATTGAGCGCATAATTTAGTGTTAAATTATCACTCTAACGTACCTTTTCTTTTTGGTTATTGAAAAAATTAATTTTAGTCTTTACTTAACCCAAAATCTCCGGACAATTTTCTGTTATTTGAATTTTTATTAAAACCCATGGGTAAAACGGAAAAATTGAAACATCTGGCATGTAGAATTAACAAGGGATACAGACCAAAAGTGAACAAAACTACAACAAAAATTCTGTCCTCGAATTGTTGTAATTTTATTACTGTTTAATTGGTTTTAGATACTTTTTGATTTTTTCGGAATTTCACACTTTTTTACAAGAATAGATAAAAATAAGTGTTATTTAATGAAAAAAGGAGCTGTTACGCTCCTTCTTTGTTGGCCCACTAGGGCTCGAACCTAGACTCTTCTGTACCAAAAACAGACGTGTTGCCAGTTACACCATGGGCCATTACGGGGTGCAAATTTATAAACTTCTTTCGAAATTCCGAAAAAAAATGAAAAAAAATAAATTTCTTTCTTCGGATCTCATTTTTATCCACTTTTTGTAGTGGGTTTTGCAATCAATTAACACATTCAAACTAAGTATTTATTATATTCGCAACTTACAAAATTGAATGTCAATGACGAATTATAAAAAAACCAATACAATTCTAGGATGGCTTGTTTTTCTAATAGCAACCGCTGTATATTTCATTACTCTTGAAGACACTGTGAGTTTATGGGATTGCGGCGAATATATTACGGCTGCATACAAACTAGAAGTTGGTCACCCTCCCGGTGCACCCTTGTTCATGGTCATTGGTAGAATGTTTACTTTCTTCGCAGATCCAACTGATGTTGCTGTTTGGATTAACCGCCTTTCTGCCCTTTCTAGCTCTTTCACCATTTTATTCATGTTTTGGTCACTCACTATTTTGATTAAAAAAATGGTGTTAATGAAAAAAGATGACCTTTCAATGGGCGATCAAATTGCTATTTTTGGTAGTGCTGTTGTTGGTTCTTTGGCCTACACGTTTTCAGAATCTTTCTGGTTCTCCGCTGTTGAAGGGGAAGTATATGCGATGGCATCTTTATTTACAGCAATCATTTTCTGGGCAGCTCTAAAGTGGGACGAAGAAATGGCTTTGATTAATGACAATAGAAAACTCACTGATGAAGGCCAAGCAAGATGGTTAATCTTGATTATGTTCCTTCTTGGTCTTGCTGTTGGAGTTCACTTGTTGGGTATTCTTGTCGTGCCGGCGATTGGATTTATCTTATATTTTAGATATCAGCCGAAAGTTACACCACGTGGACTTCTCTATACGGCTCTAATTTCCATATTTATCCTCGGTTTTATTCAAGAGGGAATCATTCCTGGATCCATTTCCATGGCCTCGGCATTTGAAGTTGCTTTTGTAAATTCGCTTGGATTACCGTTTTTTTCTGGTACCATTTTCTTTTTCATTTTACTGCTAGTAGTTTGTGTTATTGTTATTCGAATAGCACGTAAAAAGAAAAAATATATTCTTTACAATGCCATCATGGGACTGATTGTCTTACTAATCGGCTACGGCTCTTTTGCAGTAATCGTTATTCGTTCCAATGCAAATACACCTTTAGACGAAAATGATCCTGAAAACCTAGTTACTTTGCACGCCTACTTAAAAAGAGAGCAATACGGATCAGCGCCTTTAATTTATGGACAACATTGGAATTCTGTAGAAAATGATCGAGAAGAATTTAAAAGTTTATCTCCGTTTTACCTGCGCCGTTTTGTTGTTTCTAAAGGTGATTTGGAAATCAAAGCATATAAAAATGAAGCAGACGCGCAAGCTTTTGCCTCCAAAGAAGGGGGAGAAGTTCAAGAAAAATACTTTGAAAGTAATTCATCCGTTCGTGAGAAAAGTGTTGCAACCTATTCAGGTGACCAAGCAACGTTCTTTCCACGGATGTATTGGAGCCAAGAACAACAGCGGATAGATGGCTACAAACGATGGTCAGGTTATGATGAAACATCAGATGAAGGAACTGCTATCGGAAAAGATGGTCAACGGCTACCAACCATGGGAGAGAATATTTCCTACTTTTTGAATTATCAGGTAAACTGGATGTATGTCCGTTACTTCATGTGGAATTTTGCAGGTCGACAAAACGATATTCAAGGCCATGGAGATGCCATGCGTGGAAACTGGTTAAGCGGATTCTCGTTCATTGATGAAATGCGTTTGGGAAGTCAGGAAAATGCACCTTACTACACCAAAGAAAATAAATCCAATAATAAATTCTTTTTAATTCCATTGATTCTGGGGATTTTGGGACTATTTTTTCATTTTTACAAAGCGCCAAAAGATGCATTTGTATTGTTTTTAGCATTCATTTTTACCGGTCTTGCCATTCTAGTTTATTTGAATCAAAAACCATTTGAACCCAGAGAAAGAGATTATGCTTACGCAGGTTCATTTTATTTCTTTGCTTTTTGGATAGGCATCAGCGTATATGCGCTCTACGATACATTTAAGCGATTTGTAATGAAAGAGTATATGCGCCTCGTTTATGCATTTTTGGGTGGACTTATGATTTTTGCCATAATAGATACGAAAGGAGATAGCGGTCTTTCGTCAACTTTAACATGGATTCTAATTGCTACTGGAGGTATTGGTTTAACCCTGTTAATGAGAGTATTGAAAAATGTTTTACCCAACGAAAACTCCGGAGCAATTTTAGCTACTGTAATTGGTCTTACCGCGCCATTTATTATGGGAATGCAGGGCTGGGATGATCACGATAGGAGTGGAAAAACTTCTGCCCACGAATTAGCCTCAAATTACTTGAATTCATGTACCCAAAACTCTATTCTGTTTACAAATGGAGACAATGATACGTTCCCACTTTGGTACATGCAGGAAGTTGAAGGCATGAAAACAGATGTTCGCGTGTGTAACCTATCATTAATGCAAACCGACTGGTATACTGAGCAAATGAAAATGAAGGCATACAACTCAGATCCGTTGCCAATAAAATTCCGAGAAGACCAAATCTTAATGTACGCGGGAAACACAGATCAAGTTTTATTTTCAAGTTTATTATCCCTTGCTAACATGAATGTGGGCGATGCTAATTTGAAAAAAATCATTGGGCTTCGTGTTAAACAAATGCCAAATGAAGCGTTAATTAGCACAAAAAGATTCCTAAATAATATTCAACCAATAATTAATGTAATTACTGCTGAAGGCGAAAATCAAGCACTATTGAACAAGGTAAAAGCGAAGTTTATGACTTTAGATTCAACGAATCTTGTGAATGATGCATTTACCAAAACATACGGTACACTAGAGTTAATTCAAGGAATGAGTAATAGTCAATTTAAAGGAACTGAAGAATTAATGAAACAACTTCAGAAAGAATTTGATAACTACGAAAAACCATGGGATTACACGAATTTAACTACCGCTATGGAATTTGTTCGCAATGATGAAAACCAAGTGGTATATGAAGGACAAAGCAAATTACGTGTTTTTCCGTCTTCCGGATTTGTTCTTCCTGTAAATGCTGAAAACGCAGTTAAATCAGGAATTATTACCGATGCTCAGAAAGGAAGTTGTTTTAAAGAAATCAAATTCCAATTTGATGAACAAGGATTAACTAGAGAACAGGTAATGATGCTCGATATCATGGCGAATAATGAGTGGAAACGTGGTATTTTCTTCTCCAGTCCAGGTGGTTCTGATGTTGCAATGGCCTTGAATAAATCAGGGTATATTAAGCAGAATGGTGTTGCCTATGTCTTTACTCCAGTGAATGACAGAAGAAATCGTTTTGACGATGAAGTTATGTATACCAATTTGATGAAAAAATACGACTTTGGCCATATGAATAATCCTTCTGTTTTGACAGATTATTACGCCAGAAGACATACTTCGCAATATAGATTCCAATTCATGGCTTTAGCACAACATTATTTAACATTGGCTGATGAGGAAGAAGCATTTTATAAAAACCCAACCGAATCTGTTGAATATTATAAACGCAGTGGTGAGGAAAGCAAAGCAAAATTCTTATTGGAGGGACAAGCATCTGCTAAAACACGTATTCAAGGATATAAAGACAAAGCGAAAAATTTATTGAATCGTTCTTTGGAAGTGATGCCATTATCAACCGTTATTGATGGAGGTGAACCAAATCAAAGTAGGGAGACCTATAAAACTGGTCAATGTGATGAGGAGCTATCTGTTTATCAAGATGGTATTTTGCAAGAATATATTGAATTATTTTACCTAGCAGGAGATAATTCAGCTGCTGAAAAATACGGGTTAGTGATGGCTAAAAAATATGAATCTGTGATAAATTTCTTTATAACAAGTAACATACGATTCATTTTTTCAAGTGAAAATTCAGAAGATTTTTATGCTAATCTGGATGCGTTTATGAAAATTTATAAATCTTCGAAAGATAATAATCCTAATGGAGGTTTGGCGAAATATACAAGTATCAAAGCTGACACTTGGTTTGGAGATAATGGTAAATTTAAATCTATTGAGTCAGAGATTTTAGCTAATCCTCAATTTGTTGAATCGATAATTAATGAATTAAATCAGAGAGCAAATGAGTTAATGAAAGATGCTCAAAATTACAGAGAAATGAAAAATGATCCGATTACTGCTAAAGAATACGAGCGAAGAGCGCAATTTATTAGAGATTACAGTAAAAATCCTAATTCTAAATACTATAGGTATGTTCAAAGTATCGGAATTGAATATGGCAAATTAAAAGGGTCTGCTCAGGTTGCACCTAAAAACGGACAAGAAAAAATGGATTCTGCGATGATGCGTCAAATGATGAATGCCGCTAAAGTAAAAACAGATTCTATCAAAAAGAAATAATGAATGACACGTTTTAGAATTCCATTTTTCATTCCCTGGATTTTTCCAAGGAGAATATGGAAAATGAATTCTAAGACTTCTGTTTTTTTAACTTTTGACGACGGTCCTCAGCCTGAAGTAACCGATTGGATTTTACAATTCTTGGAAAGAGAACAAATTGCCGCTACTTTTTTTTGTGTGGGAAATAATGTTCAGAATAATCAATCTATTTTTGAACGAGTAAAAAACGCTAGCCATGTTGTTGGTAATCATACCATGCACCATGACAGGGGAAGCGACACCCGACTATCTGCCTATAATGATTCTATAAAACAAGCAGACAAACTGATAGGCAGCAACTTGTTTAGACCTCCTTATGGACGTTTACCCATTTGGAAAGCTTACCACATTTATTCTAGCTATAAAGTAGTAATGTGGAGTTGGTTGTCTTATGATTATGATTCAACTGTACCAATTGATGTTATTCTGAATTCAGCGCAAAACATCAAAGGTGGAGACATTTTAGTATTTCACGACAATCCAAAAAGTTTTGAACGGCTAAAAATATTATTACCAGAAGTTGTAAAAATTATTCAATCCAAAAAGTTGTCATTCGAACTACTCTCAAAATAAACTTATTGAAACCAAACGTCTTCAATTATCTTCGATCCAGCAAATTGATTGACGCGTTCAATGATTATTTGTTTTCCACTGCGTAACTCTTCGCGCATTACAGATGAATCCATGGTAATATATAATATTCGATTGGCAATGTGTAAACTTGTGGTACGGTTGGAGACGGCAATTCCCATCATTTCAGGCCAGCCTTTTAATATATCCATTTCCTTCATGCGTTTTTCTAGCCCATATGCCCGCATGATTTTATCGACTAACTCATTCAATGGCTTGTCATCTGAATCTCTTAGAAAATCCTTATTACTCATTTGTCTGTATTTAGAGGTTCAGAAATAGTTCCAAAATTAACACGGCACAACTTTTTTTGAATCGGTAATTCATTTAATATCCGTGCCAATCGTTCTTCATCCGTATCAGTAACGACTACTTGACCAAAATAATTATTTGATACCAATTCCAACAATTTAGCAACGCGCAAGGAATCCAATTTATCAAAAATATCATCCAGCAATAATACTGGCTTCATGTTGAGGTGGATTTTTAACCATTCGTATTGTGCCAATCGAAGAGCAATAATATACGATTTTTGTTGCCCTTGCGAACCAAATTTTTTTACGGGATGGTCATTAATCGTAAATAACAAATCGTCTTTGTGTGTTCCAACATGTGTGTATTGAGTAATCGCGTCCCTTCGTTCGGATTGAACAAGTAACTCCAACAAGTTGCCCTCCTCCAATTGTGATTTATAGGTAAACGCAACTTGTTCACTTCCAGAACTTATGTTTTCATAAAACTGTTGGAAATACGGAATAAATTGTTGAACAAAGGAAGACCTTTTTTGATGTATTTCGGTTCCCAATGCTGCTAACTGAACATTCCAAGGCTCAATTGATTCTTTATCAAACAAACGGTGCTCGTGCATATTTTTTAGCAACGCATTTCGTTGATCGAGCACTTTGGAATACCGCTGAATTTGATCCAAGTACTCTCGGTCCAGCTGACTCAAAATTCCATCCATCCACCGACGGCGTAATTCACTTCCTTCGGCAATTAAATCACGATCATAAGGAGAAATCATCACGACAGGATATTGCCCGATATGATCTGCTAATTTATCGTACTCTTTTTTGTTTTTACGGAAAACTTTTTTCGCATTCAGTTTTACCGCACAATGAATTTGAGCAACTTGTTCCTCCTTTATCCAGTCTCCCATGATGGAAAAAAAATGTTCGTTGAATCGTATATTCTGGCGATCCAAAACATTTAAGTAAGACTTGCACATGCTTAAATAATAGATTGCATCCAAAATATTTGTCTTACCCGAACCGTTAGGGCCAACAAATCCGTTAATGCCATCTACCAAAGAAACATCAGCTTCCTCGTAATTTTTAAAATTCACTAAATGCAAGTGGGAAATATGCATAGGCAAAGTTACGCTTTGCAATTACTCAGTGAACATTACACCCGAAAAAATTCAGAGGCAATATAATCAGCTCTCAATTTACCGGATGGCGTAAGAAACAGATATTCATTCGTTTCTTGCAACCAATTGGCCTCAATAAATTTCTTTTTCGTTGCGAAAAATTCGTCTTTGAGTTCAAATTGTTTGGTTAAAAAAGTGAGTGAAACGCCTTCAGCGGTTCTCAATCGAGTCAAAAAATACTCGTTCCAATGTTCTTGCTTCGTTAATACCTCATCCTCAAACCAGTCTTGGCGTTTCATATAAAGGGAATTGTTTGACACGTTCCACCTGCGCTTTTTACCATCAAAGGAATGAGCTGAAGGACCAATTCCCATGTAGGAATTACCGGTCCAATATGATGAATTATGCTTGGATCGTTGTCCTTTTTTTGCAAAATTAGATATCTCATAATGCTCGTAACCGGCTTCTTCCAATAATTCAATCAATACTTCAAATTGTGCGATGGCATCATCGTCCTGTGGCTGAATTATCTCCCCCGAGCGCACTTTTTTTTCAAGTAAGGTGCCTTTTTCAATCGTTAGGCAATAGGATGAAATATGCGGAACATTCCAACTCAAAACTTCTTGAATATGGTCCTTCCACTGCGAAATGGTCATGTTTGGTAATCCGTACATGAGATCAATAGTTAAATTCTCAAATCCATTAGCTTGAACCAGTTTCACTGCATTTCTACTTTGATCCACTGTATGTGCACGATTCATCCATGACAAATCTTCCGGATTAAATGATTGAATTCCAATGCTCAAGCGATTCACGCCACATCTTTTCCATCCTGCTATGGCCAACTCCGTTATATCTTCCGGATTTGCTTCAAGTGTAATTTCATCCAACTCATTCAATGGTTTGATTCGTCCAACTGTTGCACAAAGCTTTTGAAGCTCGCTTTCTGTCAATAAACTAGGTGTCCCACCGCCAAAATAGAGTGTGCTAGGTGAATCTTCTTTTAAATCAGCTAATCGAGTTTCTAATTCTTGTTGAATTGAATGAATCATTTTATCACGATACCCAGAAAAGGATGTCGAAAAATGAAAATCACAATAGGAGCATTTTTTAGCGCAAAAAGGAATATGGATATAGATGCCTGACATGGGATCAAAATTAATGATTTTTAATTCAGACCTAACAGCCTGTTTTTTATACACCTATGAAATAGGTAACTTTTAAATGGGATATATTGAAACCTTCATCATTCACAACGAGTATAATCACCAAACAATTTAAATAAACAATTATAAAAAAGTTTTTCGTTTTAGCAGGGGCAGTAGTGTTGAGTTCATCATTATTCGCTCAAAAACCAATAGCGGACAATCCGTTTTCAATTGAAGGTCAATTGAGTTACAATACATCTTCTCTATCATTTAATGCACCTTCATTGAGAATGCGTTATTTTTGGGCAGATGATATGGCGGCTCGAGTTTCTTTAACAATAGCTAATTCATCAACAAAAGATTATTACTACGAATTAGCGAATAATGCAGGTGGTGAAGGAACAGAAGTGAACAAAGTATCATTAACGATGATTTCTCTTGGTGCTGAGAAGCATTTTGCAGGTACTGATAAACTTTCTCCATATGTTGGAGCTGATTTCGTATTTGGAATGGGTAACTCATCAGCAAAATGGGATAAATTTGATGGTTCAGGATATAGTGCTGACTTTACAGCAACTGCAAAAAATCCTACTTCCATGATTGGATTAAATCTAGTTGCGGGTATGGATTATTATTTCGCTGAGAATTTCTATTTCGGTGCTGAATTAGGTCTTGGATTCCAGTCAGTTTCTAATAAAGCTGGGGAATTTGAATCAACTACTGGTGGCACAACTACTACAACTTTATCTGAGCCTTCAAAATCAAGTTCTTTTGGTAACAATTTTATTGGTAATGCTCGAATTGGTTGGAGATTCTAATCAATAAAAATTTAATTTTTAAAGGCGGCTTCGGTCGCCTTTTTTGTTATAGTCCAAAAAGGGAATCAAAATTTTCATGAGAACCACGTGGGGTAAATTCAACACGAATCAAATCTCCTACGCGCACGCCACACAATTGTTCAACTCCCCCACTCGTTCCATTGGCTCCCAGATTAATGGCAATTTCTAAAAAATCATTGCTATTAAAAATGGCCACTTTTTCACCCGGAGGAACAGCATTATATCCAGGAGAAACGTGTTCAATGAAATACTCTTTATTTCGGTAATAGATTGTGTAAGGTATATCTTTACTATATCGTTCAAAATAGGCTCTATGAATATTGGATATCAAATTGCCAAATGCATCAATGTGCACAACATATCCTTTAATTACATTCGTTTCAACCAAAACACTTGGAGAATATGCTCTTTTGAACTTCTCCTTAGGATGCGCAAAATTAGGGATATGATCGCCATTTAATATTCTACAAGCCAAAGGAATCAATAATTGCTTTGTTGGAAATGAATAATATGTACCTTCTTCAATAATGCTTTTAACTTGATAAAATTCGTCGGGTTCATCTTGATGTAAAAAGGCGCCAAAAAAACCATTATCATTTGAAATAAAATATTGTCCTTTAAACTTTAAAATACTAGGATACATTCCATCATCCGTTCCTGGGGCAATTTGTGGTTCCGAATCTACGCCAATCACATGCACTGTACCCATTGGGAAATCCCGAAAACAATTTCTTACTTGATATGCTGCTTCAGAAATATCAAATGGTCGTATATCATGCGAAATATCAATAATTGTAGCCGTCGCATAAAGACTTAAAACCTTGCCTTTTATCGAGGCAACATAATGATCTTTTGTTCCATTATCTGTTGTAAGTGTAAGAATTTGCATACAAAAAGATTCCCCTTTGCCGGAGTTTTTTTAAATTTGACTCAAATGTAACTGAAATAGGCAAAAAAGTCAAATAAACCTTTGAATAATTAGAGAATTGCTAACAAGAACTTTACAAATAGAAAAAATTAATCCAGCGGAATTCTTTGGAGCAAACAACTCAAACCTGAAGCACTTTAAGAATTTTTTTCCGACCCTAAAAATTTCCTCTCGAGGCGATGTGCTTACATACGCTGGTGATGAAGAAACTATGGATGAATTTGAACGGAAAATAAATTTGCTTTTAGCTCATTTTAATCAATATAACTCATTATCAGAAAATAATATCGACAATTTGATGCTCGAAGATGGTTCCAAAATGCTATCACATGCAGATGGATCTGAAACATTGGTTCACGGCAATGGTGGAGTAAATATAAAAGCGCGCACCGTTAATCAGAAGAAATTGGTTCAAGCTGTAAACGAATTTGATATGGTTTTTGCAGTTGGTCCGGCCGGCACAGGTAAAACATATACTGCTGTTGCTTTAGCTGTTCGCGCATTGAAAAACAAAGAAGTTAAACGCATCGTTTTGACAAGGCCAGCCGTGGAAGCCGGAGAAAATCTTGGTTTCTTACCAGGAGATTTGAAGGAGAAACTTGACCCCTATTTAATGCCTTTGTATGATGCATTAAGGGATATGATTCCCAAAGAAAAATTAGCTGATATGCTCGAATACGGAATAATTGAAATTGCACCGCTTGCATTTATGCGTGGAAGGACATTAGATAAAGCATTTGTAATTCTGGATGAAGCGCAAAACACCACCAAAATGCAAATGAAAATGTTTCTTACTCGAATGGGAATGACAGCAAAATTTGTAATTAACGGTGATTTATCTCAAATTGATTTACCCAATAAACAAACTTCGGGATTGGCTTTTGCCTTAGATAACCTTAAAGACGTGGATGAAATTGGTGTAATACGATTGGGTCAAAGTGATGTAATTCGTCATCGATTGGTGAAAAAAATAATTGAAGCATTTGAGATAGCAGAGGCAGAAGAAAAAAGCAAAAAAGAAAATGAGGGCATTAACAAAAACAGAATTTAATTTTCCAGGACAAACGCATGTATATCATGGCAAGGTGCGCGATGTGTATACTTTGGATAATGAATTAGTGGTTATGGTTGCCTCTGACAGAATTTCCGCATTCGACCACATACTTCCTAAGGGAATTCCATACAAAGGACAGGTATTAAACCAGGTTGCAACCATGTTTTTAAAAGCAACCCAAGACATTGTTCCCAATTGGTTAGTGACGACACCTGATCCAATGGTAGCTATTGGTAAAGCATGCGAACCGATTCGGATTGAAATGGTTATTCGTGGATATTTAGCCGGACACGCTGCACGAGAATATAAATTAGGTAAACGCAAATTATGCGGTGAAAAATTAGCCGATGGTTTAATTGAAAACGATGCATTTCCAACTCCAATAATTACTCCTGCCGCAAAAGCAGATGAAGGACACGACATTGATATTTCAAAGGAAGAAATAATTTCACAAGGACTCGTTTCAAGAGAAATCTACGAAACGATGGAGAAATATACAAGAGCACTTTTTAAACGAGGGAGTAAAATGGCTAGAGAGCGAGGACTAATTCTTGTTGATACAAAATATGAATTTGGGCTATTTAATGGCGAGGTTATCCTAATTGATGAAATCCACACACCGGATTCATCCCGTTATTTTTATGCTGACGGTTATGAAGAGAGACAGAAACTAAATCAGCCACAAAAGCAATTATCCAAGGAATTTGTGCGTGAATGGTTAATGGAAAATAATTTTCAGGGCAAAGAAGGTGAAAGTATGCCATTTATGCCCGATGAATTTGTTGATACCATTACTGCGAGATACATAGAATTATATGAGCGAATTACAGGATTGACTTTTGATAAAGATGATTGCGAGTCGCTCGAAGAACGAATTGATAATAACGTCTGCACTTTTTTAAATCAACTCTAACGATTTCTCATGAAAGGTAAAAATCCCATTGGCGTTTTTGATTCAGGATATGGGGGATTAACCATTTTGTCCGAAATCAGGAGATTAATGCCTGAATACGACTATTTATACCTTGGTGATAACGCAAGAGCTCCCTATGGTAATCGCTCCTTTGATGTTGTTTATGAATATACATTAGAAGCCATAAAATTACTGTTCGACCAAGGATGCCATTTAGTGATTTTAGCTTGTAATACGGCCTCTTCAAAAGCATTGCGTAGTATTCAACAACAAGATTTACCTCACCTTGCGCCAAACAAGCGGGTACTGGGAGTGATTCGGCCCAGCGCGGAGGAAATCGGAAGACAAACCCATTCAAAACACGTAGGCATTTTAGCAACTGAAGGGACTGTTCATTCTAATTCTTATATACTTGAGCTACAAAAATTTGCACCTGAAATAATTGTAAATCAACACGCCTGCCCACTTTGGGTTCCATTAATTGAAAACAATAAACACGAATCAGATGCTGGGAAACAAATCATTTCGGATGATTTAAACACCCTTTTGAAAAAAGATCCTGAAATTGATGCTATTGTTTTAGGATGTACCCATTATCCACTAGTGCAAAATTACTTGCAATCTCTTGTTTCTGAGGATATTTCTATTATCTCACAGGGAAAAATTGTTGCTGAAAAACTGAGTAGTTACCTCAATAATCATCCTGAAATTGAGGATAAATGTAGTAAAACTGGGGTTATTAAGTATTTAACAACAGAAAATGCGGAGATATTTAATGCAAATGCGGCTCGTTTTTTAGGAATTGATATTCAATCAGAATCCATTCACTTTTAATTGGGTAATATTCCCAAACCTTCTCGCACAACAACGGGACTACCATCGGTACAATCGATAATTGTTGACCCTTTTAAATTACCATAACCACCATCGATAATAAAATCTACTTGATCTGCTAACCGTTCATAAATTGCTGAAGGATCAGAAAAATACTCCATGATTTCATCTTCCTCATCGTGCAAAGATGTTACCGCTATTGGATTTCCGAGTGCCTCTACAAGAGCAAGTGTGATCGCATTATTTGGAATACGGATACCAATCTCCTTTTTATTTGAATCGAATAACTTCGGGACTTCTTGAGATGCTTCCAAGATAAATGTAAACGGTCCCGGTAAACATTGTTTGAGCAGTTTAAAAATAGATCGATCCAATTGCTTTGTATAATCCGAAAGATGAGATAAATCGCTACAAATGATGGAAAAATTCGCTTTATTTAATTTGACACCTTTAAAATCTGCTAGTTTTTGTAAACCTTTTTTACTGCGCAAATCACAACCAATCGCATACACTGAATCTGTAGGAATGATAACAATACCGCCTGATTTAAAACATTGTACAGCCTGATTAATTAAACGAGAATCAATATTGTATGAATTTATTTCTATAAACATGATTGCAAAAGTACAACTATGTTGTTACACTATTTTTAATGTCAGAAATAATTGTTTATTTCTTCCTTAGATAGCCTCCTTGTTTTAAAAGTTATCTTATTTTGATATGTTTTAGAAAGTTTTTCTTCATTAACCGCTTCAGCAAACATTTTAGCATCGACAAAGGCATATTTACCACCAGGTAACGAGGCGAAAATCTCAGTTTTTGGTCCTAAATAAGGAATATTGTTCCAATTTGCGGGTAAAAAGTTCAATACAGTATTCCGATCTGGAGAAACTACCACCAATTGAATTGGATTCTTAGAAAGCAACATTTCACTCTCAAAATCAAAATGTACATCTAATTTAACTAATTGTTCTGCATTCGTTAATTTATCCACATTATAAATTCCAAAACCATTAGCACGAAATTGATTGAGTAAGGCAGATTCAGCGCGCAATCTTTCTTCCTCTTTTTTCGCTAAAACAAGAAATGCTTCATATTGCTTATTCAAATCTGAAAACTCATCGTTTTTGGCTTGAAGCTCCTTTTTACTTAAATCAGCCGGGACGGCAACAATTGAACAAGTTTTATCAATAAAATTGCCCGAGTAATCTTCTTTTGAAAAAGTCAACTTTATGGAATACTCATTGGAACTATTGCTAATTTTTTTCATTGTAATATCCGTCCAGTCTACTCTAGCAATATCCGCCGTTGGAAAATTAACATCTTCCTGAATTAAATTCCATTTCACCCCTTTCCAAGCTGCCATGTGAGGAAAATTCTCTAAGTTGGAATTGAACTCAAATTGCAAATCTGATTTCTTTGATGCTTTTTTATTTTTGCGCTTTTTCTTTTCATCATCCAAAAGAAGCAGTTTTTGGTCACGGCGACTATTATTAACCGTTTGAAAATTTCCTGCACTTAACCATTTCTTGTCCTTGTCTAACACCCATAATTTAAAATCGCTAGAAGGTCGAGATTTCGCTGCCAAATCAACCTGAACTTGTTTTCCTTCTCTCAATGAAAGTTCAGTTTCTCCTTGAAAAACCCGAATTTCAACCATTCCATTTGATTCTAAAAACAAACCCCGATTAGCATCTGTTTGCATGGGAATCCCTGAAAGGAAAATTGACTTTGCATCATGTATTTCTCTGAATTTCACTTTCACCTTTCCCGAAATTAACTTTCCCTTGGCGTCAACAATCGCGCTTTTAGGAATAACTACATGCGTACCGGTTGGTTGATGAAATTCAATGCCATTCAAAACATCAAAATCATACTGGGTAAATGCAATTTTTTTATCTAACGGTTCGTGAATTCCAGCACTAATTTCTGCAGCGTTAACTGTATTAGTATTTTTAGGTTTCTCCTTCGGAGTTTCTTTATTGATCTCAGAAAATTGATATAAGGCAAAACCACATAGCATAAACAAAGAGGAAACTAAAATTAATTCTTTGTGAAACTTATTTTTTTCGATAGTTTTCATTTCTTGATGTTTTTAATAATTAATAGCAGAAGCAGCGATATTCAAGTCAAAATTGTATAAGACACCATCGTGGCAGCCCAGAAGAATATCCACTTTATTATCTTTATTCATATCGCCAATAACAGGGATAAACTCACTAGTAACATTTACATGGTGTAAATTCTCAAATGCTTTTTTTCGTAAGTTATATATCCCAATTGTTGACTTGTCATAGGTTTCTTCTTTCCTAAATCCATGCTCAAAACATAGAACTAAGCATTCATCTCCATCGATGGTCAAGCTATTTTGAGCAATTCTAGGAGCCGAATAATTCTTTATATTGGCATCATAAGTGTGTATGGAATAATTATCCAATCCATTTGTAAAATCAATCCATTTACCTCCAAAAAATATACGATTATCATGTTGGAAACTGCGGTAAGTAATGAGCTCTTTTCCAAGGTCTATTCGCTTAACCTCCTTGCCATTAAGGTTAAAAATCCGTAACTGATTGATTGTTTTTTTGCCGTCAAAATCTTCTTCGAAATTACATTGAAAAGGAAGCGCTAGATAAAGTTGATTGTCCGATTCTATAATCGCTGGACTACTGTGTGAAAGAGTACAATGAAATGTTCCATAATATTGATCGGGGTATTCATTTAAAATCGAAGTGATTAATTTGCCAGTCTTTCCATCTATTGCAAAGACATCTATTTCTTCAGCGATATATATTAAATCTTGTACTTTATCATTGTTCAAGTCTCGCAATACTGGCTCAAGAAAGAACTTGTCACCTGAATAAAAGTGCATCTTTAATTTAAACATTGTTCGATTGTCTCCAACTTTTTGGCCTTGGAAATTTGGGTGATAATACGTCCAGTTGATATTCCCACTTTCAGGATCTATTGATCTAACTTCGCCCGTTTCCATGGCAAAAACAAGTTGAGTTTTAGTTCCTGATTGGATTAGACTTGGACGATGTTCTATATCCCCCGAAGCATCCTGACGAAAGATTATTTTACCCTTTTGATCGGAGCAGATAATCTCATCATTATCATTTCCAAAATAAATCCGATCCTTGTACACAAGAACACCATTTACATCCATATCACCAAAGCTCTCATTCGCAAAATTTAATTGAGTTTTTCCGGTTTTGGGATCAAGGATATACACTCCATTTCCTTTATCAATGAAATAATCCATGTAATTCCCACCGTTAGATCCAATGATTAAATTACCGTCTAAAAAATCAATATTAGTGCGAAAGGAGACATTTCCAATTGGGGCTGACCAATTTATTTTAAGATCGCTAATTTCTTGTGAATCTAAATTGTTAGATATCTTCCGAGAAGCAAAAGCTAGGCATGAGAATAGTATTCCCACAAGGATAATTCGTTTCATATTGCTTGGGATTAAAAGTAAACTTCTCCCGAAACGAATGTCAATAAAAAGGTTACGGTTTTACTTTTTTGTAGCTACCATCAAATTTGGTGGATTGTTATATCCATATCGAAACTTAATTGGTTTTTCTTTCCCCACAACAGCAGCTCTTAAATCAGCTTGTCCACGCGAAGCAAAAAGCGGAATGGGTTGTGTATAAATACCATAATGTTGGATTTTCCATTTGTTTTGATCGTAGAAACGGAAAGGAATTCCCGTATCATCCTGCATAATCGCAAAGGAATTAGCTAAAATCATATCCCTTACGCCTGAAAAATCAGGCAAATGACATAAATAGGAAGCTGATTTCATCACGGTTGTAGCGTCTTTTGAAATTGAATTGATCATGTTTTTCAATCCAGTTGTAGCTTTCAATCCAGTATCCGAAATATCGCCAGAAAAATAATACAACTCTTTATTTTTTCCACCATCTATAAAACCAATTCGAACCCCTTTTGAAAAATCCTTTGCATCAACAATTTCTCCTTTATCATTAAACGAGATTGGCTTGATACTCGTCAACTCAACTCCCATTCGATTCATGAAAAACATAAAAACAGGAATAGTCCCTTTTAAAACTGGGTTATTAAATTCAACCGCCATATATTTCGTGTGAAAAAAACTTTGACTCATGTTTTCGTCCACTGATTTATATATTGTATTCAACACGTTACTTGTTAAAGCTCGATTAAGAATATTCTCTTTTTTAGGAATTTCACCGGCAGGTTCTAATCCAAATAGATAATAGGAAGTATAGTCCGAATGAGCTGAATATACATGGAGAAAATCTGCGCCACTAAAAGGATAAAAGAGTGTTTGTGATTTTTTCTCGATTTTTTCAGTTTTGGACCAGTCGCGCATTGGAACCACTTTCTCTACAAGAGCTTTAGACCAAGCATTATTGAGCAAAGATTGATGGTTTTTCCATTCCAAGGAATTAAAAGCAGCTGTATAATCCCCAACTGATTTTGGTTGATTTCCACCCAGAAAAGAGGCTATCGCATTTAATTCTACACTCACCAATTCTACAGAGATTTGCTTTTCCGATGTTACCTTAGATGGTGTTACATTAACTTTCGATTCTTGTTTATTCGATTCTGATTGACAAGCGAATAAAAAGAGTGCCGTACTTAAAATAAGGAAATTTATTTTCATATCTACATTTTTGGCAAAAGTAGTTGCTTTGAATCAAAGTAAATCATTTTTCACATTTTAATGCAAACGAAAGATTGTTAATTCGATTTACGCAATCTTTTATACCACTGAATGCCTATCATCAAAATAATTGCTACACCAAAAAAACCGAGTACTCCCTTAATCCAATTAAAAGAATCTTTTAAAACAACTATAAATACAATACTTACCAAAAATAAGGTGGCAACCTCATTCCACAACCTCAACCTCATAGATGTCCAATTAAATTTATTTTGATGAAACTGAAACATGATTTTTTGACAAATGAAATGATATATCAGTAAAAACACGACAAACGTTAGTTTGATATGCATCCACGGCGCTTGTTTGTAGTAATCCCAATTCAAGACAAGCATCCAAACTCCAAAAACAACTGTTAAAACCATAGCAGGAGTGGTAATAATCCACCATAGTTTTTTCTCCATAATCACAAACTGATTGGATAAAATTGAACGCACCTGATCTTCCTTTTCTTGAGCCTCCACATGATAAATAAACAGACGAACTATATAGAATAAGCCAGCAAACCAACTTACCATGAAAATAATATGAAGCGATTTTAAAATATCCATAGTTTTACATTAATAGTGCGCGGTTACAAATTTACTAAAAACAAAAAAGGCGAACCTAAGTCCGCCCCAAAATATATTTTGATATTCTATTATTGTTTTACATAGGTTGCTACACATGTACCAGAACCTCCAATAATTGGAGTTGTATTTTCATATGTGTAGGTAATTGTAAGTATATTGCCTTGAGCATTCATTGTCCCAACACCTGAAAAATTGATGTCGCCTGCTGTGATATTGATCGTTTGTTGTGGAACCGTAATAGTTGCGCCATTCACTGTAGCAGTGGCTGTACCACCTACCAAAGTAAACATTCCGTCAATAACTAAATCATTTGCGGTTGCTCCTGCAGAAATCGTTGGCGCACCTGCTAAAGGAAATGATGTTGCACCACAATTGCTAGTCACATCCCAAGCCACGGTCCAGTTATCTTGTCCTATCACTACATTTACAGTACGTTTTGCAGTAGATGTTCCGTTCGGGTTTGTTGCTGAATAATTTACATAATTTACGCCAGTTGATGTTGTTACAACTTGACCTGTAGTTACTACATTAACTGAGCTTCCATCTTTGTTAACAGCTGTAGCTCCCAAATCTGCATACGTTGACCCTACGCTAATAGTGGTATCAGCAGCTCCGATGATAGTGATCATTGGTTTGTATAAACAACTTCCGTCATCTTTTTTTGCTTTGCTATTAAAATTTGTTGCTGTAGCATCTGTACAACCTTTCTTTTTACATGAAGAGAAACCAGCTCCTAAGCCAATTACTAAAATAAATAATCCAATTTTGTTCATATTTTCTAATTTTGAAACGAATTTAGTAAAAAAAATACAATTTAGTTGTTCATGAAATTAATTTTTGGGGCTTTCCTACTTCTTTTTCTATTTTTCACTCATTTCAGTTTGGGACAAAACGGGTGCATTGATCCACAAGCTCAAAATTATAACCCAAATGCAATCTGGAATGATGGTTCATGCATCTACTCCACAACCAATTACAGCCTTCAACTTGTCACTGATTTCCCTGATGAATTACAAGAGAATTCAGGGTTGATATTTTATAATAGTCATTTATATAGCATCAATGACGGGGGTAATTCAACTGATTTTCAAGAATTAGATACTCAAGGAAATATCATACGGTCGATAAACGTTTCCGAATCACAAAATTTCGATTGGGAAGCCATAAGTCAAAATGATTCTACTATTTTTTTAGGGGATTTTGGAAATAATGGAGGGAATCGTCAAGATTTATGCATTTATCGAATTTCCAAAAACCAATTAATTGGAAATGATACCGTTGGCATGAGTAAGTTTTGGTTCACCTATCCCGATCAAAATTCATTTTCGAATAGCAGTAACAATCATAATTTCGATTGTGAAGCGTTTGTTTACTATCAAGATTCGCTGCATTTATTCACCAAAGGATGGCAAAATCTTTTTACCAAACATTATGTTTTACCCATCAACTCAGTGGACACGGTTGAAGCCATTTTAAGAGATAGTATGTGGGTGGATGGGCTCATTACGGATGCAACCATTGACAGCACAACAGGAAGATTGTTGCTACTAGGATATAAAAACAATGGGTCAAATTTTTACACCAGTTTTGTTTATTTACTGTTTGACTTCCCAACGAACGACTTTTTTTCAGGAAATAAACGCAGAATTGAAATAGGTAATATGTTGACTGTTTCGCAAACTGAAGGAATTACTTTTAATAACAGCACCAACGGTTTTATAAGTTCAGAGAAAATTTCCTCAAGTATCATTACTATCCCGCCCAAACTATTTTCATTTAATTTCCAATCCTATTTTGAAAATTCTCAATCCTCCGTTCAATTTACGGAAGAGGAGCCGGCATTGGTATTTCCCAATCCGCCCAATCATGAGTTAACATTACCTTGGGTCTTTAAAAATTTGAGTTTCTTAGATCTTTCAGGTAATAAAATCGCGCAACTTAAGTCCATTGAACCCAAACGAACAATCGATTTATTAGCCTTACCCTTAATGAAATCAAATACGTATTACATCCGAAATGAAGATACTCAAAAGACTGTAAAGTTTCTCTTCCAATAGTTGGTATTTAAAGATTTTATTATATCTTTGCATCCCCAATTTGGGATTACTAAATAAAAATTAAGCTATATGTACGCAATTGTAGAGATAGCAGGGCAGCAATTCAAAGTGCAAAAAGATCAAAAGATTTTTGTACATCGTTTAGCAGCAGAAAGTGGAGCAAAACTAGATTTTGAGCGCGTTTTGTTGGTAGACAATGATGGCAAAATTCAGGTTGGCGCCCCAGCTATAGCAGGAGCAGTGGTTTCTGCAGAAGTGAATGATCACGTAAAAGGAGACAAGGTGATTGTTTTCAAGAAAAAACGTAGAAAAGGGTATAAAAAGAAAAACGGACACCGTCAATCTTTTACCAGTATCACGATTAAAGACATTAAAGTAAATTAAGTTAAAAAGTTTGAACCATGGCACATAAGAAAGGAGTCGGTAGTTCCAAGAATGGTCGCGAATCGCATAGCAAACGCTTGGGAGTTAAAATTTTTGGTGGACAAGCTGCAATTGCAGGAAATATTATTGTTCGTCAACGTGGAACAACACATCACCCTGGAAATAATGTAGGAATTGGAAAAGACCATACATTGTTTGCATTAGTTGACGGAGTTGTAGAATTCAGAAAACGAAAAGATAATCGTTCATTTGTTTCTGTTAAATCGTTAGAAGTAACTGAGGCTTAATTCGATTTGTTTTTATACTTAAACCGCTTGAAATTCAGGCGGTTTTTTTTATTTTTTGTGTGGGACGGGATCATGACCGTGACCTCCCCAAGGATGGCAACGCATAATTCTTCTTAAACCGAGATACAAACCTTTAATTGGCCCCCAAACGTTTAAGCTTTCAATCATATAATGCGAGCAAGTCGGTTGAAATCTACATACAGAAGGGAAAAGTGGAGAGATTAAAAGCTGGTACATTTTCACCAATGCCACTAAGGGAAACACTACTATTTTCTTAATCCATTTCATACCACAAATTTCAGCTTAAAATTATTCGTTTTTTGAATATTACAGAAACTTCTTTCAAAACTTTCGCATTCAGTATAGATTTATTACCTTTGTCTACCTAAATTTAATATTAAGATGCCTTATTTATTTACATCTGAGTCCGTATCAGAAGGACACCCAGACAAAGTATCTGATCAGATTTCAGATGCATTGATTGACCATTTTATGGCTTTTGACCCAACTTCCAAGGTTGCATGCGAAACTCTAGTTACAACCGGACAAGTAGTTTTGGCTGGTGAAATTAAAACAAATGCATACCTAGACGTTCAATCAATTGCGCGTGAAGCCATCAGACAAATTGGTTACACCAAGTCAGAATATATGTTTGACGCCAATTCTTGTGGGATTTTTTCAGCCTTGCATGAGCAATCATCAGATATCAATCAAGGGGTTGAAAAAACGAATCCGGAAGAGCAAGGCGCAGGTGACCAAGGGATGATGTTTGGCTATGCTACTCGTGAGACGGATAACTATATGCCCTTAGCTTTAGATTTAGCTCACAAAATTTTACAAGAACTATCTTACATTCGCAATAACGAAGCAGGATTAATTCCTTATTTACGCCCTGATGCAAAATCACAGGTAACAATTGAATATTCAGATGATAATGTTCCGCAGAGAATTGATACAATTGTTGTTTCAACACAACATGATGATTTTGATGCTGAAGCAGTGATGTTAGCTAAAATTAAGAAAGATATTATTGAAATCGTAATTCCACGTGTAAAAGCGAAATTGAAACCTGAATTACAGGCACTTTTCAATGACAAAATTCAGTATCATATTAATCCTACCGGAAAATTTGTAATTGGTGGACCTCATGGGGATACTGGTTTGACTGGAAGAAAAATAATCGTTGATACATACGGTGGAAAAGGAGCTCATGGCGGCGGTGCATTTTCCGGAAAAGACCCTTCCAAAGTTGATAGATCAGCTGCTTATGCTACAAGACATATTGCAAAAAATTTAGTAGCTGCGGGATTATGTGATGAGGTTTTAGTTCAAGTATCTTATGCCATTGGGGTTGCAAAACCTTGTGGTTTATATGTTAACACCTATGGAACTTCAAAAGTAGGGTTAAGCGATGGAGATATTGCAAATAAAGTTTCTGAGATTTTTGATATGCGTCCTTACTTCATCGAGCAACGATTGAAATTACGAAATCCTATCTACCAAGAAACTGCCGCATATGGTCACATGGGGCGAAAAAATGAAGTAGTAACCAAAAGTTTTAGAGCACCAGATGGAACGATTCTAACGAAAGAAGTTGAATTATTCACATGGGAAAAATTAGATTACGTCGATAAAGTAAAAGAAGCTTTTGGTTTGTAATTAACATTCACTATATTTCGATCCCGGTTTCTTATGATTCCGGGATTTTTTTATCTTATCCAAAAACATGTCTGACACATTGCTTCATAAGGAGATGAAAGAAATACTGAATTCCTTCTTAGGGAATGCCTATTCTATGAACAGCAATGACCCATTGGCTAATGTATACACAAAGGGTGTCCTGTCCTTACATGATGATGACCTAAATTCTACTCCTGAATGGGAAAAGTTGATTCGATCAGCGAAAACAACGGAAAAAGAATTTGGTTTAAATCCATTATGCAAGGCTTTAGGGGTATTGTCAATGATTTGGAATGAGAAAGAATATCATTTTCCACTTTTTTTAACTGAAATTAAAGCAACAAATGATAAATTGACAAACCAACTTACATTAACCATTCATGGGGAAACACAAGTCAATCCGTTTTTGATTCATTTTTTTGAGCAACAATTCCAACTAACATTACCAGAAACAGTAGAAGAAATTCAAACTCTCACTGGAAATTATCCTCAACTTACCATTGAGACAAATCTACAATTCATCGGTAATTTTCACCCACACCGCTATGAAATTGTTCGAGACTTAGAAAATTTAATGCATGTTGATACCTTTTCTGAACCATTAAAACAACTCTTTGGATTACAAGATCAAGATGAAATCACGCTTTTACCACTGAGCAATTCCAACTTAGTGCAAGCCGATCCGGATCAATTAGAAGTGTTAAAAATGATTGAATCAACGAATTGTTTGGTACAAGGGCCTCCGGGAACCGGTAAATCACAGGTAATCATTAACACCATAGGAAAGCTAATTGAAGCAAAAAAATCGACAGTGGTGGTATCTGAAAAACGGGTCGCACTTGACGTGATTCAAAAAAAATTGACCGCATTAGGAATCGGTGGATTTTGTTTCACAACAACCAGTCATTTTTCCAATACGCATTTTATAGTAGATTTAAGAAAAGAATGGAAAAGAATTGAAGATTGTAATATAGAAAAACCCGATTATTTTGGGCAATATACCCTTCAAATTCAGGAGTTACAAAACATACTTAACTTATTGCACCATCCAGGTCTAGCCGGAGGAATTAGTGTTATTGACTTATTGAAAAAAATAGATAATAAAGACAACGATTCTATCCATCCGTATTCTAGTTCATTACCAATCTATGAGGAATGGGATAAGATAAAAAACAGTATTGAATATATTTTAGAGTATAAACTTACAGATCTTATTAAAAACTTAAAAACTGAGTTGATTGAAAAATCATATTTATTTTCGTTAGAATCAAAAATTCAATCGTGGAAACAAGATCTTAAAAAACTTTCCGAAGAGGGAATTAATTTGAATTACCAAAAAATATATGAGCTTACTCGAACGGCCCTCCAATTTTCAAAATTTGAGACACAAATCGCTAAAAAATTTGATTTACAAATCATAAACAATCCAACAAAAAGAAAGAAAATTGAAAAAATTCGGCGAGATATATTAAAACTGAATTCTGAGCTAGAAAAATTTAATTTAGAGAATAATCATTGGATCAAATTACCAAATTTAGAGGAAACAAAAGGGTTAATTGAATTATTTAGCAAGAAAGGAATTATTCAAGGCATAAAACAACGGAAATCTTGGAAATCATGGACCCGGTCGCTTTTTTTAAATCCTAATAGTTCCTTAGAATCAAGATTAAAACAAATAACCCTGCAGAGCAAGAAACAGGAAATGTTATCTGCGGTAGTTCCTTTTGGTTTAGAGACTGAAAATGAACTTGAGGAGGCAATTACTTTTATTCGTTCTATAACGGCAGACGAGGTTCTTTTGTATAATTCTACAACAGCAGAAAAGAGAAAATACTATTGTGATTTACATCCCTTACTAAACAAGCTAATTACCGACTTTCAATTGTATTTTAGGTTTGAAAATGGGGTGGATTTAATCGGTTATTTTAATTTAATGGAACGGAACTTTCATCAGATTTTATTCATTGAATCAAAATTTCAATTAGCCAGTAAAACTATTCCATATTTGCTAAAAAATTATAGTTCAATTTCCGATATGGAATCCGCAGTTTTAAGCAGTGCGTGGTCAAAAGTAAAAATTGATTATCCTCAGTTAATTGATTTTAGCTGGGGAAAATTTCATAAAAAGACGAAACAAGCATCGGCAACAGAACAACTCGAATCCATAAGTTTTATTCAGTTTTTAATACAAGAACAAAAGAGGCAATTCGAGAATTTTCATTCCATACTTCGAACACCGAATCAAAAACTTTCAACAGAAAATAAAGAACTGAAGCAAAAATTAAAAGTCGGTAAACGAATTTTAGTCAAGGAGTTTAGTAAAAGTAGAAATCATACTTCCATTCGATTATTAATTGAATCCGAGGCGCAGATTTGGATCAACTTATTGAAACCAGTTTGGTTGGTGAATCCAGCCCGCATGACGACTTGTTTTCCTTTAAACACCACATTGTTTTCTGTTGCTATATTTGATGAAGCGAGCCAAATACCTTTTGAGCATGCGATTGGAACGTTGCAACGTGCCGAAAGAATATTAATTGCTGGAGACCCTCAACAAATGAGTCCAAGTTCCTATTTTTCCAGCCGCACAGAATCTGTTGATTTATTACATCAAGCAAATTACTATTTACCCAGTCTATTTCTATCCTATCATTATCGTAGTCAGCATCCAGCATTAATTCACTTTTCCAACTCCTTTTTTTATGAAAATAAATTGAGGGCATTTCAACACGCCAAACACGACGGAAACCCACTGAACTTTCAATTTGTAGAAAATGCCTATTTTGAAAATCGAGTAAATACAGTAGAAGCAAAAAAAGTTGCAGCATATATATCATCAAAGATAGATAGTGATAATTCACTCGGAATTGTTGCCTTCTCAGAAACACAACTCGCAAGTATTTACTCATTTTTGCCAATACTTGTACAATCAAAATTGAACGAACGAATAGAATTAGACCAAGTTTTTTTTAAGACTGTTGAAAATGTTCAAGGAGATGAATGTGATGAACTCATTATTAGTTTTGGGTATGGATATACTGAAAAGGACGGCGATTTCTTCATGCGATTTGGCCCAATAAATTTTTCGAATGGTTCTAAGCGGTTAAATGTATTATTTTCTCGTGCTCGTCTAAAAATTACTTTTTTTGCCAGTGTTCGATCTACGGATTTCAAGGTGCAAAGTAATGAAGCCATCGAATTACTAAGAAAATGGTTTGTAATGTTGGAACAACATTCAGAAACGTCCGTGGTGAAGCCATTAATTAGTTCGGTTAAAACTATTGTTGAATCAAATTCAAACATACTAACTATCAATACCTTACTTTCAATTTATCAAGATAGGGAATGGACAATCAACCTAAAGTAGGAAATTAATGTAACCCATTTCATTTTTTCAAGTATATCGTAGATATTAAAAAAGACCAGATGAAAATGAAAAGTTTACTAATTAGCTCCGTTTTACTCGTAGGATTATTTTACAGTTGTGGCGGAGAAAAAGGAGGAAGCCAAAATAGTACTCAAAATACATCAGATTCAAAACCAGCTGTTCCTATAACGGCAGATCCTGTATATGATGAATTTGCCAAAGTTATTTGTGGGAATTATGAAGGTGTTCCTTCAAATGTAGACGCTAGTTACTATAATGCATTTACAAAAACACTTAATCAAAAGTTAATAGAAATTGGGAAAACAAGATTAACTCCTATCACCAATTGGAATGAGGCAAATTTTAAACGAAATTCAAAATCGGATACCACCTCTGTTTTTTATCCGTTTTCTGGAGGTGATTTTTTACACGTAAATTCACTTTATCCCAACGCAAATCATTATGTAATGATGGCCCAAGAATCGGTGGGGTCTATTCCGGATTTTAAAAAAATGGACAAAACGCAAAGCAAAGAGTACATTGAAGCCGTTGATTTTATTCTAAGGGACATATATGCAAAAAGTTATTTCATAACCATGAATATGATCAAAGACACGAAACAATCCCCTGTAAATGGAATGTTACCTGTTCTACTTTGGTCTGTATCCAAAACTGGGCATACTATCATGAATGTTGAAGAAGTACAACTTGATGAAACGGGTAAAAAGACCTTTATACCTTTCAAAACTGGCGCGTCTACGGCAAAGGCTGTGCGAATAACATTTGGCAACAAAGCAACCGGCCAACCAAAAACTTTGACCTATTATTCTTGTGACATTTCCGATACAGGAATTGAAAAAGACAAAGGGTTAGCAGGTGTATTAAAAAACCTTCCTCCTTCAAATTGTTTTGTGAAATCCGCTTCTTATTTAATGCATTATGCGACATTTTCAGCCATTCGTTCGACGGTTTTAGACAAAGCTCTTTATCTCGTTCAAGACGATACTGGAATTCCATACACATACTTCGATAAATCAAAATTCAAAATTGAATTACACGGAACGTATGAGAAACCGATAAAAGATTTTAGTGCTAATTTATTCCAAAAAGACCTAGCTCAAGCCTATACCACAAAAGAATTTGTCGCAAAACTATCTTTTTCTTTGGGGTACCATTGGAATTCTGGTAATCAAAATGAGATGGTTGCAATCAAAAAATAAGGCATGACTTTCAAAAAATATTCGCGTAGCGTAGCCACAAATATGGTTATCGCAAACATGATTGGAACCGGTATCTTTACATCAATTGGATTCCAGGTTATGAATCCACCATATGGGATTCCAGATCCATTTGCAATTATGGTTATTTGGTTTATTGGTGGTGTTTTTGCGTTGTGTGGTGCAACAGCCTATGCCGAAGTGGCAACAACCTTTAAAGAATCTGGGGGAGAATATACGTTTTTATCTAAAATCTATCACCCCATAGTTGGTTTTGCGAGCGGATGGGTTTCAATTATCGTTGGATTTTCAGCGGCAATAGCAGCATTAGCTTTAGCCTCAGGAGATTATTTAATGCCCATAATGAATGAACTATTGGGGTCGAATTTACCAATCTATACTCCTAAAGTTATGGCTATTTTACTAATTATTTTAGTAACACTTATACAGTTAAAAGGAGTTGTAACAGGTGGATTGTTTCAAAATATCATAACCACAATAAAACTCTTGTTTATAGTCGTTTTAATTATTACTCCATTTCTATTTTTGGCTGATTCTGGAAAAAGTCATGTGTCCTTTGCTCCTACTGATGCAAGCTGGAATACGATTTTTAGCTTACCTTTTGCTGGCTCCTTGGTTTATGTAATGTTTGCATATAGTGGGTGGAATTCGTCATCGTACATTGTTGGCAACATGGAAAACCCCAAAAAGAACTTGCCTTTTTCATTAGTCGTTGGTACCGCAATTGTCACATTAGTTTATCTCGCATTAACAGGTGTTTTCATGTACGTTTGCACCTTCGATGAAATGCGTGGTAAAGTTGCGATTGGTAATATAGTTATTGGCAAAGTATTCGGCGACCAGGCAGCTTTGACTTTTGCGGGGTTATTTGCCATTGCGTTGGTATCAGGGATCAATGCTATGTTCATTGCTGGACCCCGAGTTGCACAAAGAATGGGGGAAGACTATCGAATATTTTCTTTTTTGAAGGGACAAAATGAAAAAGGAGCACCCGTAAATGCAATACTTTTACAAACATACATTTCCATTTGTATCGTTCTACTTTTTGATTTCAGAATGATTTTGCAATACATAGAACTCACCTTATCCCTTTTCTGTTTGTTAACTGTAATTGGTGTCTTCGTAATTAGAGCACGCAAATTAGGAGATGAAACAGCCATAAAAACATGGGGATATCCTTTTACTCCCCTCTTATTTATTGGAGTAACACTTTGGATGATTTTATTTTTTGTTCAAATGGAACCCATGCGGTTGGTATGGACTCTTGTAACAATACTCATTGCTGTGGTTATTTATCTTTTATCACCGAAAAACTCAGAATGAAAATAGTTCTCTTTTCCTTCTTTTTGTTTTGCGTAATTGGATTAGGATTTTCTCAAAAATCAAAAACTGATTTCTACGCATCACTTCTGGGAAAAGATTCATTAGTGGATTATGTGCTGAGAAACCGTGATAAATTCCATCTGCAGTTTATTGTTACGGATATTGAACGTGACGAGGATGGCAATGAATTATTCCATACGTATGATTTTAGCACGAATGAGTATTTCTATCCGGCAAGCATGGTAAAACTTCCAACTGCAATTGCTACCCTAGAGATGCTAGACTCCATGCAAATACCAAGGGAGAGCTATATTAAAATGAATAGAGATGTGTTGTGTGGGTCAAGTACCTTTGCAGAACTCACTCAAAAACGGAACATCCCTATTAGTTTAGCGCTGGAAGATATGCTATCTATTAGTGACAACAATTATTACTCCTTGTTTTTTCATGTTGTAACTCCACGAAACTTAAATCATTTTTTAATGAAACATGAATTAAATAACTCAATGATTTATAGTAGTTTTTCGGGTTGTCCTAGAGGAAAAGATGTTACAACTAATTCATATTCAATTTTCAATTCAGCTGGAGAAAAGCAATTCTATCAAAAGGAAACGAAATTAGATTCGATTGATTACATGCATCGACTCCCTTACAGTGCTTCAAAACTTGTCGGAAAACATCAACTGGAAAATGGAAAAAAAATTGATAAGCCCTACAATTTTAATTATCATTTAGACTATCCTTTAAAAGATATTCATTCAACGGTTTTTCGATTGGTTTTTCCACAACATTTCAATTCAGGTGAACGATTTCAACTTTCCTCAAATTCACGAAAATTTTTACTTAAATGCATGGGGAATTTTCCTCGTGAAATGCAAAATAAAACCTATCACAATCAAATTCAATTTCCCGACAACTACTACAAATATGCGATAATTGGAAATAAGCCCGAGTTAGCTTCAACTGATCGATATCGAATTTTTAGTAAAATTGGAATTGCTTATGGATTTGTTACAGAATCAGGGTATGTTGTTGATTTTATAAATCAAAAAGATTTTCTTTTTTCTGTGAGTATGTATGCCAATGCAGATGATATAGTGAATGATGGGACATACGAATATGAAAAAATTGCACGCCCTTTTATTGCTAATTTTACGCGACTTGTTCAGGATCAATTAACAAAACCAACGGAAAACTCATCGCTTTATTCATTCGACTATTTTCAAATGATCCGAGAAATTATGGAACGTAATTAAGCTTTCTGGAATTTTTTGTATTGTTTCTGTACTTCTGTACGTATTCCATAAAAATAGTTGCCACTTGGATACCCAGAGGCATTCAGACGAATGATGTGGCCTCCTTGATCGAATTCTCTCGCTGCAAGTTCTTCAACTACCTGCCAATCTTGGCTTAGGATTTCAAAAGTTACATGGGTTTTAGCGGGTAAAGTGAAATAAAATTCTACCTCATCAACCACCTTATGAAGCTCCAAATCATATAAAATACAATAATCTTCTGGCTTAATTCTGTTTTTAGAAAAATGCCGTAACAATCGCATGTAAAGGACCACTCCTATAAAAATTAATAATGTTACAGTTAGGAAGGAAGTCCAAGATTCGAGTTGCATGATTGAAGTATTAAAAAACTGTAAACAAAATTACGTGATTTTTTTAAAGGAGACTGATATATCAGCGTTTATTCCCCCGTTTACGCTTTTTTTTCTTTTTTCCATAAATAGATTCAGGAAGCAAGGGGTTGTTTTTTTTTGAAGACTTATATTTGTTCTGCTTTACTCGATCTGGAGTTTCCACTTGTCGCTCAGATTCAGGCGTTCTTGCAACATGTTTAAATTCATTTGTTTCATCCATTTCCTCTCCTGGATTTTCCCATTTATTTTTTACCCTGTGTCTTTTTAATTTACCCTTGCGATCTTGTGTCATGATCGTTAGATTTTTATCCCCTTCCGGATTGACTCCAATGACATCTTCCATTAAATGCCAGCCATCGCTTTTCCAAGAATAAGAATCATAGGAGAAATCGGGGATATAAAAAGAATAAATGCCTTTCAAATTTGGAGCTTCTGGAATCAGATGATCAAACATGATACGTTTATATTTTGTTTCATAAGTCATGTTCATGAGGGCACTTTCCGAATATTCAAAATAGACACGATTTAATTTTTCCTTTTGGTTTTTAAAAATCGGTGCGCCAATCTTAACTGATTTCCCTGAAAAAACGAGTGCATCAATGATTCTTATATTGCTACTTGGATTATTCCCGTCCCATCCCAGTAGGGTATAATAGGTTTTCGAACCAATTTTACGAACGATTACATCTACGTATAAAGCTCCATACCAATTTGCTGGATCAATCACTTTAGACACGCGTTGATTCATTGGATCTTCATTATCCTTTAATTCATGTACTGTATTTATTTTACCAGATTCTTTCCGGACAATGAATCCAAAATACTGATACGTTCCGTCAAATGAATTATTTATTACCCATGTAAAAAGTCGAACTTTGTTATCTGAACTTGTAATTTCTTTGATTCCTTTTTTCATTTTGAGTGAATCAAACGGAAATACAAATGATTCTTTATTCTGCAAAACGGTTTTAAATTGAGTCCGAAATTGATCATTGGAACTAATTTTTTCATCAAAAGTCTCTTGTTTTTTTACCTCTTGGTAAAGTTGAATTAATTTAGATTCAACTTGAGATAATGCCTGTTGAGCACCTGCCGTTTGGTAAAAGAAAAAACAAAAAATTAAAAGGGATAAAACTCTCATAAATTATTGAACGTCACGCAAAACATAAAGTTACTTTTAAAAATTAAATTAAGGGAATAAAAAACTTCAAAAATCAAATTTTGTATAGTGGAAATTCTTTTAAAAGTAGTTTGAGTTTCGTACATTTGTAAGAATTTATATCTTAAATAGATTCAGATGTCTTTACAAAATTTAAATCAAGTTATTGAAGGGTTGACATATGACGATGTATTGCTCTCACCAGCCTATTCTGAAGTATTACCGAGAGAAGTTGAATTGAAAAGTAAATTTACTAGAAACATCAGTGTTAACACACCAATCCTTTCTGCAGCGATGGATACAGTAACTGAATCCAAACTAGCTATTGCAATCGCACAACAAGGCGGAATAGGGGTGATTCATAAGAATATGAGCATTGCCATGCAAGCCATGAATGTGCGCAAAGTTAAACGTTCTGAAAGTGGAATGATAATCGATCCGATTACATTATTAGAGGATGCAATCGTAAAAGATGCAGTAGCGGTAATGACTGAATATGGAATTGGTGGCATTCCCGTAATTGATAATTCACGCGTTCTCAAGGGTATTTTGACCAACCGAGATCTTCGCTTTGAAAAAAACATGGATCGACTGGTAAAAGAAATCATGACCTCAGAAAATATCATTACAACGGGAGATGGCACAGATTTGCAAACTGCTGAAGGAATTTTACAAGAAAATAAAATTGAAAAATTACCTGTTGTTGATCAAAACAATCGATTAATTGGATTAATAACATACCGTGATATTATAAAAGTAAAAGAACACCCATATTCATGTAAAGATCAATTGGGTCGACTACGTGTTGCAGCGGCAGTTGGCGTGACTTTTGACACAATGGAACGCGTTAGTGCCCTAGTTGAAGCTGGAGTAGATGCAATTGTTATTGATACAGCGCATGGGCATTCTAAAGGAGTGGTTGTGCAACTAAAAGAAGTTAAAAAAGCATTTCCTAATCTTGATGTTGTTGTTGGAAACATTGCAACAGCTGAAGCCGCTCGATATTTAGTGGATGCTGGTGCAGACGCAGTTAAAGTTGGTATTGGACCAGGAAGCATCTGTACCACCCGAATCATTGCCGGAGTGGGAGTTCCACAGTTAACCGCAATAAATGAGGTGGCAAATGCTATTGCTGGTTCAGGTATTCCAGTTATTGCAGACGGCGGAATTCGATATACGGGTGATATTGTAAAAGCCATTGCAGCAGGAGCAGATACCGTAATGCTTGGTTCCATGTTTGCAGGAGTTGAAGAGTCCCCTGGCGAAACCATCATTTATGAAGGCCGAAAATTTAAATCGTACCGCGGAATGGGTTCGCTAGAAGCTATGCAACGCGGTTCAAAAGACCGTTATTTTCAAGATGCCGAAGATGATATCAAAAAATTAGTGCCCGAAGGAATTTCAGGTCGAGTTCCGTTTAAAGGAAATCTTACAGAGGTAATGTTCCAAATAATGGGTGGCCTGCGTGCTGGCATGGGTTACTGTGGCGCTCCCGATATTTCCAATTTGAAAGGTTCTAAATTTATACGAATCACTTCAGCAGGGATAAAGGAATCTCACCCCCATGACGTTACAATAACGCGCGAAGCCCCTAATTACAGTTTAAAATAAATTTGAAAAAATTGAGTTAATTCAATAGAAAAAAATAAAAAATAATGAAAAAACAGCTTTTATCTTTTGGTTTCATGCTACTTGCACTTGGTAGTTTTTCTCAAAAAACAGCTTCAAACGATCCTTTTGTAATGGAAATTGATGGAAAAGGAGTTACAAAAAGTGAATTCTTACAGATTTATTTGAAAAACAACAATAATCCACAATTTCATAAAGATTCGATAGATAAATACTTAGTGCTTTTCAAAAAATTCAAATTAAAAGTTGCTGAAGCTGAGGCGATTGGTTACGATACAATTCCAAAACTAAAAAAAGAATTAGACGGGTATAAAAAACAATTAGCGAATCCATACATGATCGATTCAGCACAAAATGAATCATTAGTTAGAGAAGCGTATGAACGAACATCTAATGAAATTAGCGCATCACACATCCTTGTGCGGTTAGAACAAAATGCGAAGCCTCAAGATACACTAATCGCCTGGAATAAAATTTCTGAAATTAAACGCAGGCTAGAAAAAGGAGAAGACTTTGCATCTATCGCTAAATCAAAAAATGGCTCTGAAGATCCATCAGCGGTTAATAATGGTGGTGACTTAGGTTATTTTACCGCTTTTCAAATGATTTACCCGTTTGAAGATAGAGCTTATAAAACTCCAATTGGACAATTATCGGATATTTTTAGGACACGATATGGATATCATATTTTAAAAACAACTGGAACGCGTGCAGCTCGAGGATCGATAAAAGTTGCTCATCTACTTGTTGCTGCAGGGAAAAACGCAACTCAAGAAGAAAAAAATAATGCTCAAAAAAAGGCGGGAGAATTATATTTAAAATTAAAAGCGGGAGAAAAATGGGAGGATTTAGTAAAATTATATTCCGATGACCCAAGCTCTAATCAAAAAACAGGAGAATTACCAATGTTTGGCTCAGGTACTAACCAACGTATGGTTCCGGTTTTTGAAGAAGCTGCATTTGGGTTAAGAAGTGATGGTGAAATAAGTGAGCCCGTTCAAACTGATTTTGGTTTTCACATCATAAAACGTATAGAATGGAAGCCTGTCAGACCATTTAACGAAATGAAAAAGGAAATTCAATCCAAAGTCAACAAGGATGAACGTGCTAAAAAAACACAAGATTCCTTTGTGGACAAAATGAAAAAACAATACAATTATCAATTGCCAAAATTGAACGGATTAACTTGGTTCGAAGCAAACTTAGACTCAACTTATTTTCTAGGAAAATGGAAAGCTGATAAATTAAAAACAGATTTAGAAGTTTTTACATTAGATAGTAAATCATACACGCAAAAACAATTTGCCGATTTCTTGGAAAAAGGATATCGAGGGATCAAACGGGAGGAGTTTAAAAAAGTAGTGGAGGGTCAATTCAATACATGGGTAAAAATGACCGTTTTGGATTACGAAGAGTCTAAACTTGAAAGTAAATATCCTGAATATAAAGCCTTAGTGAAAGAATACCACGACGGTATTTTACTCTATGAAATTATGTCGGACAAAATTTGGAATAAGTCAGTAAAAGATACTTCAGGTCTGAAAAACTTTTTTAATCTGAATCGCGACAGTTACATGTGGTCAAAAAGATTGGACGCAACCATTTATGAATGTAATTCTCAAAAAAATGCGGAATTGGTTTATAAATTATTAAAGAAAAAGAAAAACACATCGAAAGAAATCATTGAAAAAGTAAATGTTCAATCTGAATTAAATCTACGCGTAAAAATGAACAAATTTGATGCGGAACAAATTACTTATTTGAAAGGAAGAAACTTCGCACAAGGCCGCAATAAACCATACAATTTTGAGGATAAATTTTACGTCGTTTTTCTCAACAAAGAATTACCGATAATGAAAAAAGAATTTAATGAAGCTAAAGGAATGGCTACTTCTGATTATCAAAACTTCATGGAGCAAACGTGGTTAGAAGAATTAGAGAAAAAACACAAGATTACATTTAATTTCGATCTACTTTATTCTTTAGATAAATAGTATGGTCAAATTATTTTTTATTTCAATCCTACTGTTTATTGGATTTGGTGCAAGAACTCAAGTAGTTGATAAAATTGTCGCACAAGTTGGTGATGAAATTATCTTGTTATCAAATGTACAAGCACTAAAATTGCAAATGATTCAAGAAAATACGGTAGACGTCAAGGATGCTTCATCGATTTCAAATTGCAAATTAGTGGAAGACTTAATGTATCAAAATTTATTATTGAATCAAGCACGTTTAGATAGTTTACCCGTTTCTGACGAGCAAGTTGATTCTGAAATGGAAAATCGCCTCAGGTATATCATAAGCTCTATGCCCGGCGGGAAAGATCAATTCGAAAAGTTTTATGGGAAGTCGATCACTCAAATAAAGGAAGACTTTCGAGTAATTATTAGAAATCAAATTTTAGCTCGTGATATGCAGCAAAAAATTACTAGTTCTATTACAGTAACGCCTAAAGAAGTTGAAACGTATTTTATGGCACTTCCGAAAGACAGCATTCCTTTTATAAATATGAAATTGGCATTTCAGCAAATTGTTTATTTCCCAAAACTCTCTAAAGCAGATAAAGACAGAACCTATAAAGAATTACGCGAGATTCGATCGAAAATAGTTTCAGGGGAGAAATCTTTCGATTTTATGGCAAGGACCAAATCTAAAGATCCGGGATCAGCGGCACAAGGAGGTAAATTAAGCGCGTCCAAAGGTATGATGGTTCCTGCTTTTGAAGCTGCTGCCTTGGACTTGAAACTAGGAGAATTATCTGAGATTTTTGAAACTGAATATGGGTACCATATTGTTAAATTACTTTCGAGATTAGGTGATGATTACACCTGTCAACATATTTTGTTGTCCATCGAATTCAATGAAGAATCCCTAAACGAAGCAGCGCTAAAAATTGACTCCTGCTACGCGCTTTTAAGTGAAAATAAAATTACGTGGGACGAAGCAGTTCTTCGTTTTTCAAATGACGATAATACCAAGCAAAATAAAGGAATTATTACCAATCCGAAAACAGGAGAACAGACGTGGGACATGCAAGATTTAAATGAAATCGACCGTGAAATTTATATATTAACCGATGCATTGGATGAAAATAAATTTACACAACCGAATCTCTATTTTGATATGCAAACACGGAAACAAGGTTTTCGTATTGTACGTTTAATGAAAAGATTTCCACCACATATTGCCAATTTAACAGATGACTATATGTTAGTAAAGCGAGCAGCAGAAAATGATAAAATGCAAAAAGTTCTTGAAAAATGGGTTCAATCAAAAGTGACTAATGTGTATATTCGCTTAGATGAGTCTCTTAAGAATTGTGACTTCAAATATAATTGGCTAACACAATCAAACTAATATGTCAGATACTCTTGCAATTGAAAATTTAGTAAAACACTATCAGGAATTAAAAACTGAAATCCACAAAGTCATTGTTGGTCAGGAAGAGGTAGTTGACCAAGTGTTGATTTCCATTTTTTCTAAAGGGCATTGCCTTTTAGTTGGTGTGCCCGGATTGGCAAAAACACTTTTAGTAAATACAATTGCTCAAACTCTTGGATTAACTTTTAATCGAATTCAATTTACACCAGATTTAATGCCTTCCGATATTATTGGTGCAGAAATTTTGGATGAAAACAGATCCTTTAAATTTATCAAAGGCCCCTTATTTTCGAATATCATTTTGGCCGATGAAATCAATCGAACTCCGCCTAAAACACAATCTGCTTTGCTCGAAGCTATGCAAGAAAGAAGTGTTACGGCAGGTGGGACTAATTACAAATTACCTGCTCCATTTTTCGTTTTAGCAACACAAAACCCGATTGAACAAGAGGGGACTTATCCCTTACCTGAAGCACAACTCGATCGTTTTATGTTCAATGTCTGGGTTGATTATCCGTCTTTTGCTGAGGAAATGGCGATCGTGAAATCAACTACAACCAATCAAGTTATCACCTTGAACCCTATAATTTCAGGGGATGAAATAATGGCGTATCAAGATTTGATTAGACGAATTCCTGTCGCAGATAATGTGTTAGAATATGCAGTAAAACTAGTTGCTAGAACGCGATTGAATGATGCCTCAGCGCCTAAGATAACTAAAGATTATTTAACCTGGGGAGCCGGACCAAGGGCGTCACAGTACTTAATATTGGGAGCAAAAACCCATGCTGCAATCAACGGGAAATTTTCTCCCGATATTGAAGATGTGAGATTAATTGCAAAACCAATCCTTAGGCATCGTCTTGTTCGTAATTACCGTGCAGAAGCGGAAGGATATTCCATGGATAAAATCATAGAAGAATTATTATGAATTTAGATTTTAGTGCCCTATTTGGACTTCAAGGTCTATTCTATTTATTGGTTCTTTCCTTGTTGGAAATCGTTTTAGGCATTGATAATATTATTTTTATAAGTATTGTTACTGAAAAACTTCCAAGCGAAAAAAGAAGGTTTGCGCGGAATATTGGATTAACCCTTGCTTTAGTGGTACGTTTAGTACTATTAGGATTTGTTTCATGGATTATGGGAATGACAAAACCATTCTTTGAAGTTATGGGACATCCATTTTCTGGTCAAAGTTTGGTTTTATTATTGGGAGGGCTTTTTCTGATTTATAAGAGTACAATTGAAATGCATAACAGCGTTAAAGGTCACGAAGAAACTGAAAAACCAGGAAAAAAAGCACTGTCTGCAATAATACTTCAAATTGTGTTCATTGATATCGTTTTCAGTTTTGATTCTATTATTTCTGCCATTGGAATGACGAGTGGAATGCAAAAAGACACTGGTGGAGATCCGCTGATAATCATTTATCTTGCAGTTATTATTTCTATGATTGTCATGTTGATTTTCTCTAAACAAATCAGTGATTTTATTCAAAATAACCCCACAGTAAAGATGATTGCACTGGGCTTTTTAGTTACAATTGGTGTTTTATTAGTTGCTGAAGCTTTCGGTCAACACATTCCCAAAGGGTATGTTTATTTTGCCTTATCCTATTCCTTGTTTGTTGAATTTTTAAATATTCGAATGAGGAAAAATAAAAGTCAGCATTAAATGACATTAAGCGAGGCAAGAGCATATCTTTCCTTATATCAATTTGAGGGAATTCAGGAATGTTACGAAGATTATGTTTTCGAGCAAAAACGGTTTTTTAAGGAAAAACAAGTACACCCCAAACTGTACGAATCAAAATTTATTAAAATTAAAAAAGCAATAGAAGCCTTTGCAATAATTCAGTATAAAGAGAGCCAAGATCCAACTGATTTTTACTGTGAGCCTTTTAATTATACTGGGCTTATTTTATCAGACTTCCACGCTTTTCACCGTGTAAAGAATCAATTTTTCACGCTGCTATACCAAGCAACATCTTTGTCGAAAATTATATCAATTGCCAAATGCATTCTAGATAATGAATTAAAGTATGCTGAAACTTGGAAGCTATTGAATGTGGCTTTGCCAGAAGAAATTCCCACTAAAATAGTTGATCCAATGATGGTGCTATCCGATGTTATTGCACTAGAAAAAAAAGGTGTCGTATCAAACAAGGACTACAATCCTATGTTAAACTTAGAGTTCCAAAATTTAACTACCGAAATAAATCGACTAACTAAGATTAGTCATTGAGTTTTAACACAGCCAAGAAAGCCTCTTGTGGAACCTCCACCCTTCCTATTTGGCGCATGCGTTTTTTACCGGCTTTTTGTTTCTCTAACAATTTCCTTTTTCGAGAAATATCACCACCATAACATTTAGCAGTTACGTCCTTTCTTAATGCTTTTATGGTTTCACGCGCAATTATTTTTGCGCCAATTGCTGCTTGAATTGGAATTTCGAATTGTTGACGTGGAATTAATTCTTTCAATTTCAAACAAATTCTTTTCCCTAAATCAAATGCATTATTTCTATGAACCAATGCCGATAAAGCATCTACTTGTTCTGCATTCAGCAACAAATCCATTTTAATAAGATCAGATTCTTTGTACCCAATTGGGTGATAATCAAATGATGCGTATCCTCTTGAAACCGTTTTTAATCGATCATAAAAATCAAAGACTATTTCTGCTAAAGGCATTTCAAATATTAATTCAACACGATCCTGTGTCAAATAAACCTGGTTACTTATTTCTCCCCGCTTTTCAATACACAAAGTCATTATGGATCCAACATATTCTGATTTTGTGATCACCTGAGCTTTGATGTATGGTTCCTCTATACGTGCCATTGTCCCTGGATCAGGCAATTCCGATGGGTTATTGACAATCACATGTACATCGGGGGTTCTATTCATAAAGGCATGATAAGATACATTGGGAACAGTTGTGATAACGGTCATATTGAACTCACGTTCCAAGCGTTCTTGAATGATTTCCATGTGTAACATTCCTAAGAATCCACACCGAAAACCAAATCCTAAAGCAGCTGAAGATTCAGGTTCGAAAACCAAAGAAGAGTCATTCAATTGTAATTTTTCCATGGAATAACGCAATTCCTCGTAATCTTCAGTGTCTACGGGATAAATCCCAGCAAAAACCATTGGCTTTACATCCTCAAATCCTTTAAGTGCAAATTTACATGGGTTTTGAGTACCTGTAATCGTATCACCAACTTTTACTTCGTTGGCTTGTTTAATCCCTGAAATAATGTACCCAACATCTCCTGCTTTCACTACATTCTTAGGAAGCAAATCCATTTTTAACACACCAATTTCATCAGCATTATAGGACTTACCTGTGTTAAAAAACTTTACTTTTTGTCCTTTAAGAAGGGTGCCATTCAATATGCGATAATAAGCAATAATTCCTCTAAATGGATTAAAAACAGAATCAAAAATCATTGCTTCCAAAGGCGCGTTTTCATCTCCTTTAGGGCTAGGAACGCGCTCAATTACGGCTTTCAAAATCTCATCCACTCCAAGCCCAGTTTTACCTGAGGAAAGAATAATATCTTCAAGTTTACACCCAATTAATTCAATAATTTGATCAGAAACTTCTTCGGGCATGGCGCTCGCCAAATCCATTTTATTTAAAACTGGAATAATCTCTAAATCATGTTCAATTGCCAAATACAAATTGGAAATAGTCTGTGCTTCAATTCCTTGTGTGGCATCAACAATTAACAAAGCCCCCTCACAAGCAGCAATGGAACGTGAAACCTCGTAGGAGAAATCAACGTGCCCAGGAGTATCAATTAAATTCAGGATATAATCTTGCCCTTCAAATGTATAATTCATCTGTATAGCATGACTCTTGATAGTAATGCCCCGTTCACGTTCAATATCCATATCATCCAGCGCTTGTGCTTGCATATCACGATCAGCAATCGTTCCTGTAGTTTGTAATAAACGATCAGCAAGAGTACTCTTACCATGGTCAATGTGCGCGATTATGCAAAAGTTTCGAATGTTTTTCATAGATAATTCAGTGTCAACAAAAGTACATTAAAAAACGCATGCACAGAAAACGCGCCCCATATTTTTAAGGTGAATCAAATTATTATACAATATGACAATTTGGCCTGAACTCCAAAAACAACTAATGTAATTCTATCGTATATGACACCGATTCCAATTGATTTGGCGGTAATAAATGTACTCCCATTTTTTTTTCTAAATCATCAGTTGAATTAAGATGGTCTGCCCAGCCCCACCATGGTTCTATGCAAAAAAATGGAGCGAAAATCTTTGTCCAAAAACCTACTGCCCCCCAAGTATTCGATGACAATGTCACAATTGGCCCTTGAATTTTATGTGTTAATGTTACCGCTGAAAAAGGAGGGGATTTAAAAACTAAGGCATCATTTTCAAACAATCCATTATCAAGGGAAAGTTGGTTATTTATCTCCATTTGTTCTAGTTTACACGAGTAAAACGGCCCCTCTAAAAAAGATCTTTCCAACCGCATTGATTGTTGAAAATCTAATTGATATTCAGTTAAGTCACCCTGAATAGCAAAACCTGGATGACCACCAACAGAGTACGGCATATTATGCGGATTCAAATTTCTTGTTTGAAATGAAACTTCGATTGAATTGAGAATCAACCGATAGGTAACCATAAATTCGAATTCAAAAGGATACTGAACTTTAGTTTGTGCGGAAGACCTCAGTAAAAGTCGTACCTCATCTCTTTCCTTTTTTATAACTTCAAATACACAATCACGGGCAAATCCATGTTGGTTCATTTGAAATTTTTGACCTTTATAAGTAAAACTATCATCAATCAATCTTCCAACAATTGGAAATAAATTGGGTGAAGTACGATTCCATATTGAATCGTCTTTTTTCCACAAAACATTTGGGGCTCCCTTGCGTTTTAATACAATTAATTCAGCACCCATGGGCGCAATTTCAGCGTGTATAAATTTATTTTCAATCCGAATCATATTCCGAAAGTACATTTTTTATAGGGAATAATTTCTTCCAGGGAACGATTTGACAATTCCATCCATTTCCATTGAAAACAACATTGAATTTACTTCTGCCACAGATTTATTCAAATCCAACATAATTTGATCGAAGTGCATTTTACCTTTATGAGTAAGTAAATGAAATATTTTAATGGCGTTCGGATCAAGTAATTCCTGAGGGATAGATTGAGAAGCAACCCTTTTCTGAACATTATTACAATGTAGTTCCCAACTCATAAGATTTATAATATCAGCTGCTGATGTGACTAAATGAGCCATATTCTTTTGAATGAGCAAATTGCATCCTTTTGAATTTTCTTGACTAATTCCACCGGGAAACGCAAATACGTCCTTATTATAATCAAAAGCTAATTCCGCAGTAATCATTGAGCCTCCTTTAACTTTACTTTCAATAATAACCAGGCCATCAACCATTCCTGCGACAATTCTATTTCGCATGGGAAAATTAACCCGATCAGGCAACGTTTTCGAGGGAAATTCCGTGAGTAGGCCTCCTTTATTTTCACACATTTCTTTAGCGATTGCTTGGTGTGTAAAAGGATAAATCCGATCCAACCCGTGACCTAAAACCCCGACTGTAGATAAGCCAGAAGTTAATGCGGCTTTGTGTGCATTGTAATCTGTACCGTATGCCAATCCACTTATGATCTGTACATCAAAAGGTTTAAGTTCATAAATAAGTTGCCTTGTAATTTCTTTCCCATAATCGGACGCTGTTCTTGTTCCTACTATAGAAAGCACTTTCGCAGGATTGGGATCAAAATCACCTTTAGAATAGAGCAACAAAGGAGCATCAGCACATTGTTTTAAACGGCGTGGATAGTTACTTTCGAGTAAAAAATGAGTGGTTAAATTATACTTTTCGACAAACTCCAATTGTACTTTTGCTAATTCGATCGCTTGATCACGCTGCATTTTAGTCAGCAAAGATTTTGAAATTCCTGTAATATTTTGTAGCTCATTAATAGTTGATGAAAAAATTACCTCAATGTCTGGAACCTTGGATAACAAGCGAGTAGCCTTTCGCGGGCCAATTCCTCTTAAATATGTCAAGGCAATTTGAAATAGTTGTTGTTGTGTTTTCAATTTTTTTTAGTAGTTTCGAATACTTTAATTTACAAAGAATTTTTGAGTTATGAATGGTAAACGAGTAATTTTTGCACTATTTTTTTTAGCATCAACGCTTGTAAGTTTTTCTCAAACGAAAGGAATTATAGTAGATGCATCGACAGATATTGGTATTCCGGGAGTGAAATTAATTTGTTCAGATGGTTCTAAAACTTCTACAAACAGTTCAGGAGAATTTTCTGTAACGATAAAAAAATACCCGGTTTGGATAAAAGTTAAATATGCAGATTTTGATAGAGATTCATTATTCGTTTCAAAAGATACGGTATTGGATTGGAAACTTAATCCTACTGCACAAAACATGAAAACAATGGTTATTTCATCTAGTAGAAGAATCCAAGCGATCGAAGAGGTGCCTGTTTCAATGGAGGTAATCAAACCTGCTTTAATAGACAACAAGGGGCTATCGAATTTAGAACAAGTTGTTGACCAAAGCCCCGGTGTATATGCAATGGATGGGCAAGTAAGTATTCGCGGAGGTGGTGGATATGCTTATGGAGCAGGAAGTCGAGTTGTTTTATTGTGGAATGGTGTTCCCATGCTTTCACCAGACATAGGAGATGCAAAATGGAACGCCATTCCGATGGAGCAAACCGATCAAATTGAAATTATTAAAGGTGCTTCCTCTGTTTTGTATGGAAGTGGTGCTTTGAATGGGGTTATTTCTTTAAGTGAAAAAGAAGCGAATCCTAAGGGGGAATTGAAAATCAAGGTTCAGTCTGGCATTTACGATAATCCAAGAAGAAAATCCATGCAATGGTGGGTGAAAAATCCTATGTTCTATTTGGCCGACATTTATCACAGCAAAGCCCAGAAAAATTGGGGATATACAATTGGAACAAATCTGTATTTAGATTCTGGATTTCGGCAAGGTGAACAAGAGAAAAGATTACGTGTAAATGGTTCACTTTATTACAAGCCATTAAAAATTAAAAATTTCAAAACTGGATTGAGTTATAACCTCCAATATCAAGACCTGGGTGTTTTTGTGTTGTGGAAAAATGATTCGATGGGCTACCAGGCTATGGATAATACCCTGTCTCGTCAAAAAGCCATTCGATTTAATATCGATCCTTATTTGAAATATTATGACAAGAAAAACAACCGGCACTTTTTAAGAAGTCGGTATTATTTGGTTACAACCGGAAATGATCAAAATTATTACGATGCTTCTTTTGCCCAAATGATTTATGCAGATTATCAGTTCCAGAAAAAAATAGGTGAAAACAAAAATATCACATTGGGAGCCATGAATAACAACAGCTTTATTCGAAGTTGGGTTTTTGGAGATCATACTTCTCAAAACACAGCGGTTTACGGCCAGTTTGAAGGGAAATTTTGGAATAAAGTAGACTGGACAGTAGGAATGCGTGTTGAATACTACCAATTAGACACATTAAAACCAGATTCAAGGTTTCAATTCACTGATTCTGTGTCCATGCCTATTTATCCGGTATTTAGAACTGCCGCCCATTATGCCCTAACAAAATATAGCCACCTTCGAATTTCAGCAGGCCAAGGAATTCGTTTTCCATCTATTGCAGAACGATTTGTTTCAACCTCCGTTGGTGGATTAGTAATTTTCAAAAATCCAGATTTAAAGCCAGAAAAAGGATGGTCGGGAGAGATTGGATGGAAGCAGTTGGTGAAAATTGGGGAATGGAAAGGAGCAATTGATATAGCCGCTTTTATTAACGAGTACAGTAATATGACGGAATTTACTTTTGGAGTATATAAACCAGATTCCATTGGTACATTGCAAGTTTCAGATCCGAATGCGATAGATTATTTTTATAAATGGGTTGGTTTTCAAGCACAAAATGCAGAGCGTGCTCGAATTACAGGTGTTGAGTTTTCATTTAATAGCACTGGGAAAATTAAAAATGTTGATATTACTTCTTTGATAGGATACACTTATTTAAATCCTGTTAGCTTAAATAATGATCCAATTTATCTCTCTACGTTTTCAGATCCTTCAACTAGAATGTTAAAATATAGATTTAGACACATGTTTAAAGCAGATATTCAAATTTCTTATAAAAAGTTTAGCATGGGTATTTCCTGCAGATTCAATAGTTACATGAAAAACATTGATAAAGTATTTGAAGAAGGAGTGGCCGACACTGAGTTGTTAGTTGGAATGCAACATTACCGAGATATTTATAATAAAGGAGCATTGGTTTTTGATACTAGAATTATGTTTGAAGCCTATAAAAACCTAAAAATCAATTTAGTGACAAATAACATTTTCAACGCTGAATATGTTTCACGACCTGGTGATATTCAAGCACCTAGAAATTTTGTAGTTCAATTGCAGTATCAAATAAAGTAAGAAACTAGTTTTTGAGGCATTATACCAAATGGTTTCCTGCTTGCCATTTAACTTTAACTGCAGATATTATTGGTGTTTCAAGGCGTTGATCGTGTAATACTTGAAAGTTCAGCTTGACATAAAACGGAAGCGGCGAATGGTAGATTGAACCATCATCTTTCATATCGTTGTTGTGATCGATGACCCACCCATAAAAAATAGGACACGCTTTTTTCAACTCACCGATTAATTGACAACCGAGGCCTTTTCCTTTGTAAGATTCTGCAACTAGAATAGAAAAACGTGTTTCATTTTCTGTATCAAATAAAACAGCCCACCCAACAATTATATTTTGTTCCTTCTCTAAAATAAAATGTCGATAGTGTTTTGCGTCTGCCAATAACATTGAAAACCGATTCATTAAATTCTTGGGATATTCTTTATTCCACAAAATGTCGATTTGTTGGTGTTGGTTTTTGCTTAATTGTTCTGTGTGAATTACTCGCATTTAAAAAAATAGTTAAAATGGGCTAACATAATGCTAACCCATTCAACATACTTGTATTACTATTTCAGTACGATAAATCGTTTTTGCAACCATTTGTGATCACTTAAAACCCTTAAGTAGTAAACACCGTTAGCGATATCAGAAATCGAAACTTGTTCAACGCTTTGTTTGGCTTTAAACGAATAAATAATTTTTCCATTTATGTCTCTAATTTCACCAACTGCCCCTTCTGTTAATCCTTCTATTTGAAACACTGCATTGTTCGGATTAGGTACAATTAAAATCTGAGCCAATAATTGATCTTCAATTGATGCACATTGATCAACGGTTATGGAAACTTGTCCCGATCCTTGGCAACCATTTGCGTCCGTGTAATTTGCTGAAATAGTTGATACACCGACACCAGAAATGGTTGGATCAAATGTTGAACCTACAACTCCAGTTCCAGAAAGTACTGCCGTTGAAGGGGTTGGGATTAATTGAACTAATCCAGCGTTTGAGCAAACAGTGTTATCAGAATCGTTTGTTGTGATTGAAACAACTGGATTTTGATTTACGATTATCGTTTGCGTGTTCGTGTTTGTACCTGCTGCATTTGATACTGTTAAATCCACCGTATAAGTTCCAGAAGTAGCAAATACATGAGATGGGTTGGGCACAGCAGAGGTGGTTCCATCTCCAAAATTCCATGACCAAGAGGTTGGTGTGTTCGTTGAAAAGTCAGTGAAAGCAATGCTATTTCCTTCACAAATTGAATTTGACGAGGAAGTAAATGAGGCTACGGGAGCAGCAGCCGGACTATTTTCATTAAATAAAACCTTAAAGTCATCAAAATAATACCCATCCGCATTGGTTCCACCATCCGAACGCAATTGGAAACGAACTTTTATTTGTTGCCCCAGATAATCACTCAAATTAACTTCTTCCAATACCCAAGTTGATTGTGTGCCTTCATAAACTGGTTGATTGTTTGGTTGAACACTACCATTTGCACTTGTGCCTGGAACTGTATAATTACCACATTGTCCAATCCAAGTTGTACCACCATCTGTGGAGACTTGAAACTGAACAAAATCATAATCTGCCTCAATAGCCCATTTTGCGTAAAAAGAGATCATTGCTGATGAAGCATTGGTCAAATTAATAACAGGAACATACGTATACGTTTTATTGGTATTACTTCCGTAGTTATTTGCTGATCCATCAAAAAATGATTTCGACGGTGAAACAAAAGTTGTGCCTGTCGTTGACCAAGTTCCTGTCCAGTTTGTAGCTGCTGTGGCATCCTCAAGAGTTTGCAAAGTTAGTGCACCATACGTTTTGATTATTGTATCTTTTTTAATCCATAATCCATTATCTGTTTTAAGAATATACTTGATTTGATCACCAAATTGGATGGAAGAATTTAGCACATATGATATCGAGCCGGTCGAACCTTGTTGGCTATTCAAGTTGTAAGTAACTGAATTACCTACAGAAACGATGTTTAATACTGGTTCAATAGAAACAATTACTGGTCCACCTTGTCGTCCCAATCTCTTTATGGAATGATTAAAGTTCCCTGTCACTGTTGCAACGGTTGATGGGTCTGAATCTTTAACAATAGAATAATTTCTTGTCAAATGAGCTAAAATTAAATTAGGAAAAACCATTTCCTTACATGTTGCAATAATTTCTGAAGAGGGCTGCCAAAATGCTGTTCCAACCTCTGGAGTATGAGCAAATATGGTGTCTTTAAGACCTACTCCCACATCTACTTTGTACATATAATCGTCTGAATCACCCGAAGCAGGATACAATGCAGAACTTTTCATTGCCGTATAGCCATTCAATTCTACCATATGGTTTGTATAATCTTGCAAATAATTGTGATGTGGTGCAAATTCGGCTGTAGTTGTTCCTATAGGAAAAAGAATGCTTTCGGCATACGTGTGGGCATTAAAAGCCATTTCAAAATCGTTGTTTTGAACTAACCAACGCATCGCTTGTGTTTCTGGCTCTGAAAAAGCAGAAGTTCCTCTATAAGTATCATTACTTGGCGTCGCGCTTGTACCTGTTGTTCCCCAACCGTATGAATAATTTCGGTTCAAATCAACTCCATATACTCCCCCACCATTATTTCTTCGGTTTTTTCTCCACATTCCTCCTCCATTTGGATTGGTAGTTTCGTTATAAACATATCCATCTGGATTAATACAAGGAACAAAAAACATTTGAGTATTATTTACCAAATACGTAACCTCATCATTAGTCCCGTAATTTTCCAACACATACCACATATAGAAGATTGTTTCCATTAAACTCATTGGTTCACGAGCATGGTGAATTGCAGTATATAAAATTTTAGGCTCTCCGGCTTCGTTTGTTGAAGGGTTGTCTGAAATTTTCACATGATAAATTGGACGATTTTCAAAGGTAAGAAAAGTTGATATAGGTGCTTTAGCGGTAATTAAATTGGGATATTGTGCAGCCATAGCATCTAATTCTGCCAGCATTTCAGTATATTTCAAATACCCCCCCATTGTTCCTAAGTTAAAATTCGACGGAGTAGTTGGTGAAAATGCTGATGATCCTCCGCCCGATGTACCACTACATGAAGCATTTTTTAGAATTTGATTCGGATCTTTACTTGGATTATTTAATAATTCAACATAATAAGCCTCTACATCAGCAATTAATATTTCATGATCAAATCCGTATTTATACATGATATCAATTTCATCCTTAGAAAAATCAGAAATAAAATACATTCCTTCTTTTCTCATTCCATGATCTACAGTAACACCTAATTCCCCAAGTCGATTCAAGTCCTCGTTATCTCCAAAGACCTTTACCCGTGAATAATTTTGAGCATAAATAGAAGTGAAAGAAAATACACCAAGAATAAGTGCAACAAGAGTTTTCATAGTTTATAGTTTAGTTGGCTAAAGTATAAAAAATGATTTAATTTCTGATTAATTTAGCTAAGAAAATAATGACAAATAAGCTAAGCGTTGAGAATGAACTGAATAGCGGGACTCTATTGTCTGTTTTCCATTTTTGCCTAGTTTCATGCGTAATTCAGCATCTGATAATAACAACTCTAAACCATTTTTCCATTCAGGAGCAGTACTAGCGATTAACCCATTTTTCCTGTCTTCTACAATATCCGTGTTTACTCCAACCGGCGACATGACAGTTGGGATACCTAAAGACATGTATTGTAGACCTTTGAATCCACATTTTCCTAATGACCATTGGTCTTCGACTAAAGGCATAATACCGATAGAAAAATTGAGTAAGTCACTAATTTCCGTTTCCTTTTTCCAAGGAATAAATTCTAAATTAGGAAAATTAAAATGTGGTTTTTCATTCGAGATAATCTGAATCGTGTAATCATATTTTGAGTTCAAATACTCAAAAATCGGTATTAATTCATCCAAATACCGCATCGTGGTATGGGTACCTGTCCAACCAATTACCAGTTTTTCAGGGTGATAATTTGTATTACCCGTATGATAGTTTTCCGTATCAATGGTTGTTGGAATAATGAAAACATTCGGGTTAAATTGACACGCATAATCAGCTAAAAACTGATTCCCAGCAGAAATTTGATGGGCCCATTTCATACAATAATTAACCTTCCAATAGGCTTTTAATCGATGGAAACGCGCATTTGTTTCACTATAATTTGGCAGCCAAATGGCATCATCAAAATCATAAATGTATTTTTTTCGCAACACTTTTGCAATAAGCCATTCAAAAACAGGAGGCCCGATATGGGATGCTTCTCGATGAATAAAAACAAAGTCTGCCTTGTGTAAAGAAAAAAGAAGGAATAAACGATTTATAAAACTCTTCAAAACACCAATCATTTTAGATGAAACTTTTCCTTGATTATAAAGGGTTTTCCATGTCTTTTGATCCAAAAAAGGAAAAAGGCGAACATCATACCCTTCTTTCTCTAAATACGAAAAATATTGTTCAAAGCGAAAGCGCTGCGATGGTGCGGAATTGTGAGGATAGGGAGCTATAAAAAAAATACGTTTTTTATTCATTACGGAAATCTATTGTATTATTTTTTCATATACCTTCAAATACCTTTGCACCCCTGTTTCCAGTCCATAAAATTCTTGTGCACCATGCTGAGCAAGCGTTTTGTTGAAAGGAATTTGATCCCAATTAATTTCGGAAAATATAACTGGAGTAAGTTCTTGTAATACTATTCCTGCTTCATATTTTTTAATCACCATGTCTGTGTCACCAACGCCAGCATTGCAAATAATTGGAATTCCCATTGACATTAATTCTCCTTGCTTAGTTGGCGACGAAGCCTTTTTGGAATACGTTGGACGAATAAAAAAAGCAGATGCATTGAATAAACTAATATATGCGGAAACATCCTTGTGAGTTGCGGATTGAATTCGAATCGAAGAACGAGGAACACCAATCTTATCGGCTTGTTCTAAAATAAAATCATGTTGATCACCAGAAACAATCAAAAAAACTGCATCAGGCCTTTTCGTTAGAAGTACAGCAAATGCTTGAAGCATTTCATCTAGCATGTACCAAGTACCTATTGAACCGACATATCCCAAAATAAATTGAGTCGGAAGGATTTTCAATTGCTCAAGTAGGGCCACTCTTCTTTCTTCTTGAATTTCATCCGGGTCAAATTTTGTTAAATCAGCACAACAAGGAATAACCTCAATTTTATCGCTTAATCCATTAAAATTTGGCCAAGAGCAAATTTCACTCTTTCCGTTGAAAGTTAATGAAATAATGTGATCTGATTCTAGAAAAAACTGCGTTTCTTTCCGTTTAAAGTAGTTATAAACTGTCCTAAAAATCGGATTGGAAAGCGACCAGATTTTTCCATCAACACGTTCGTCTGCCCAAAAACCACGCATATCAAAAAGAAAATTTACACCTTGATTATTTTTCATGCCCAAGCCAACAAGCGCGGAAAGGTAACTCCTACAATGAGTCAGAACAAAAGCATGTTCTTTGTGAAGTTTTAATGCAAGGTTTTTCATTCTCCAAACATCATAAATTGTAGAAAGCAGAGGTGGTTTTTTCGTGTAAATTAACGGGTGCCAACTAACATTATTTTCATCGCAAAGAAGTTGAATATGATCTTTGAGAAGTGCAAACTTTTCAGGTTTTTCAAAACTAATTAAATGAAAAACATATCCGTTTTTTGAAAGACCGAAGATGTATGGGAGCACTTGTGATTGACCAAGCGGATCTGTCATTCCGTCATAAGAAATGTAGAGAACATTTTTTTTTACTTCATCCATCTTTCATACCACATTTGGAACATCAACAAATACCACAATTTGAAATCATACTCCGTTTTTCCAGAAAAGAAAGCTGTTTTTAAACGATTGACTGCATCCCAATTGAACAAGCCCTGCTCTTTTATCGATTTTTCGTTGATATAGGAATTTACCATATCTTTCAATTCATTATTCATCCAAGCAGCTAGCGGAATAGCAAATCCCATTTTTGGTCGATCCATTTTTTCCTTAGGAATATATTTATGAACGATTTCACGTACAATGTGTTTTTTTATTCCATTATGGTATTTATAGTCATTTGGTAATTGTGCAGCATACTCAATAACTCGGTGATCTAGAAAGGGCTCTCTACCCTCCAAACTCGCTGTCATCGTTGCCCGATCTACCTTTTGAAGAATATCATCTACTAAATACGTTTGATAATCAATTGCCATCATGTAAGAAAGGGGTGAAAATGATTCATTGACTAATTCTTTTGACGTATAAGCAGAAATCAAGTTTTCAGGGTGAAATTCCAATAATTCTGTCAATTGATTTTGAGTATATTGTTGACTCAAACTCAACATCATTTGCTCAGGAGATGGATCCCTAAGCAGAGATTTTAGCTTTTCATACCTATTTGGGAAATTATACTTGTTTTTTAAAACAGGAATGCGATTAGCCGGCACAAAATTCATTAATTCTGCCATCGCTATGCGCGCAAACCCAGGAATCGATTGTAATTTTTTTCCATACCTCATCAGGTAATCGTATCTATTATATCCAGCAAAAACCTCATCGCCAGCATCTGCAGACAAAGCTACAGTGACTTGTTTTCGGGCCATAATGCTTACCAAGGTCGTTGGAATAGCACTGCTGTCAGCAAATGGTTCGTCGTAGTAATAAGGCAAATCGGAAATCAAATCCAAGGCATCTTTTTGAGTACATTCAATTTCTGTGTGATCCGTACCCAGAAAATCTGCCGTTTGTCTGGCATATTCTGCTTCATTCAATCCAATATCTGGAACCGAAATAGTGAATGTTTTTAATTTTTCTGTTCGGTCTTTTTGCAACAAGGCAGTAACTGCAGTGCTATCATAACCGCCACTCAAAAACACTCCAACAGGAACATCGGCAACCATTCTATAATTACAAGCGGAAGACAAAAGGTCTTCAGTTTCCCTTTTGGCAGTTTCAAAATCTATCGTCAATTTTGGTTTATTGTATGCGTCATACACATTCCAATATTGAGTTTGACCATCTGGATTGATTGCTGCATCCATGTTATTTTCCGTCAAAGAAAAAGTGATGCTATGGCCAGGTTTTAATTTGAAACAATCCCTAAAAATACAATGCGGCGTTGGTACATTACCATATTGCATAAAGGCTGCAACGGAACGCTTATTTAATTCCTTTTTAAATCGAGGATGTTTATGAAACGATTTAAGTTCAGATGAAAATAAAAACAATCCATCTTGGTAATAATAAAAAAATGGTTTAACACCTGCACGATCTCTGACACAAAAAACTTTTTCCTTTTGGGAATCATAAATCACGAAAGCAAACATTCCAATAAATCGATCTATGCATTTTTCTCCCCATTGGGCAAAACTATGAATGATTACCTCTGTATCAGAATTTCCTAAAAAGGAATGTCCTAGCTCTAAAAGCTCTTTTTTTATTTCAGTATAATTATACACCTCGCCATTGAAACAAATCCATAAATGCTCAAATTGCATGGGTTGTTTACCCTGTTCAGATAAATCAATAATTGAAAGTCTTCGGTGACCGAAACCAACCTGTGCGTTTGAATGATTAATTAATTCAAAACCACTTCCATCAGGTCCGCGATGAAACAAAGTATTTGTCATTGATTGTAAAATATCAATGCCCGATTTTTTTTTAAAATCAATAAAACCAGTAATTCCGCACATAGTAGTTTAAGGTTGTCGGTTTTACAAAAGTAGTAGGAAAAAGAATGCAATTGCAGACTTATTTTCTCTATTTTTGAATCGTTTACAATTTACGCCATGAAAAACATCGATTTTTCGATAGTACTTTATAATGATCACACCAATAAACTAACTTTTTTCACCGGGTTGGATATATTGATGTTATTACTTTGGTTAACCATAATTCTTATAACGGCAAGTTGGATAAAAACAAAAAACTCACATAAAATTCATTATACCTATTTTATGAGAAACCTTTATTTTAAAATGGGATTCTCATTCGTTTTTGCTTTTTACTATATCTTTTTTATTCACGGAGGTGATACGGTTGCTTTTTTTGATACCTCCAGAGTACTCACCAACCTCTTGTTTAAATATCCTGAGTATTATTTACAAGAATGGTCAACTTACTCAACTAATGAGGGCTACATCAATCATTTCACACCGGAAACAGGATTTCCACCTGGTTGGATAGCACGAGAACCCCAAGGGTATTTTGTTTGTAAGTTATTTTCGGTAATTAATGTTTTCACTGGTAGTAGTTACTTAGCCACTACAGTTTTATCTGCTTTTGTTACATCCTTAGTCTCCTTCAGATTATATGATTTTATGGTGTCTTTTGAATTAACTGACTACAAAAAACTAGCTACTTACTTTCTTTTTATACCATCCCTTTGTTTTTGGTGTACCGGAGTTTCAAAGGATGCACTAATTGTAATATGCGTCTATTATTTAATCCCAACCATTTATTATTTATTTACCGGTAAATCAAAAGTAAAACTATGGAGCATCATTCTAATATTTTTTCTTTTTTGGATACTTTTGAACATCCGATCCTTTATGGTGATAGTAATTATCGTGCCATTTATTTTTGCGTTTAATGTACAAATTGCAAAGCGCTATTTTTCTAATAAATTTATTCGAAGAATATTTCGCTCTTTTATTATTGCAATTGGTTTCGCATTTATTGGTTTTTATTTTTCCGGTGAAACTGCTCAGAAATACCTTAAAGAAGCAGAAATTACCCAACAAGATTTTAAAACAAATAAAGTTTATACCGGAGCTAAGTATGATTTAGGCGATGTTAGTTACACCCCAACCGGACTATTAAGAGCAATGCCTCTTTCAATATTTACTGGTGTTTATCGGCCATTTCCTTGGGAGGCATTATCACCAGGATTAATTCTTAATGGGATTGAATGTATCTTTTTATTTTATTTTACTTTTCTTTTTCTAATTAAAGGCAGAAGAAAAAGAATAGCGAGGATAAGAGATTCAGATATTTTAACTTTTGCCTTATATTTTGTAATTATCTTCGCATTTATGACTGGTTTTACCTCTGTAATTTTTGGGGTTTTGGTAAGATTACGATCTCCTCTTTTACCTTTCTTTTTGTTGCTCTTAACAATCAATCCAAAGGAAGATAAAACTTTGGAACAAGATGAATCCGCCGAATCACTTGAAATAAATTAATCAGCTATGGTGATAGGGCTCTCCCTTGCGGATTGTCAGGGCCCGATACAATTGTTCTAAAAAAATCATTCGAACCATCTGATGTGAAAAAGTCATTTTTGAAAGACTAAATTTATTGTTTGCCCGCGCGTAAACTTCCTCAGAAAATCCATATGGTCCTCCAATTACAAATACAAGATCTTTGCTACTTCGTAGAAATGTACTATCCAAAAAGTGGGCAAAATCCACCGAAGAAAATTGATGGCCATTTTCATCTAGCAGTATGATATCTTGGTGAGGTGTCAACTGTTTCAAAATCAATTTTCCCTCCTCCAATTTGATTTGATCGGTTGATAAATATTTGAGGTTTTTTAAATCTGGTAGATCCATCCGTTCAAAAGGGATGTAATGTTTTAATCTATTTTGGAAATTTAACTCGCCCTCCTTTAAAAAGGATTCAACCGTTTTTCCAACACAAATAAATTTGATTTTCATGAATGAAACGTTTGTTCAATTTTATTAGCCAATACCTCACTTAATTTGTAATAACTTTCTGTTGTCCAACCACCTACATGAGGAGAAAATAATACATTCTCTTGCCTTAACAAAAAATTTAATTCTTCAGGAACTTGGTTTGTAAAAAATGAGGAGAAATCGCTTGGCTCATATTCCAAAACATCCAAGCAGGCACCTCTCACTTTTCCTGTTTTCAATCCTTCAACTAATGCTTTTGTGTTAACTATTTTGCCGCGCGACAAGTTCAACAAAAAAAATGGATGATGGAATTTATTTATATACTGATTATCAAAAAGTTGATCAGTTTCCTGAGTCAATGGAACATGAAAACTCAACACTTCTGCTTGTGCGAAAATTTCCTCCATCGAAGCTTCAATTACATTTCGATTTGAGAAATTTTGTTTGTATTTGTCGTAGGCTAGTACCTTACAATCAAATCCTTCCAGTTTTTTTGCAAAGGCGCTTCCGTTGTTTCCGAATCCAATGATGCCAATCGTTTTTCCGTCTAATTCAATTCCACGGTTATCTTCTCTATTCCAAATACCTTTTCGCACCTCTTGATCCCCTCTATTCAAGCGATTAAAAAGACTTAATATCATACCTAAGGCATGTTCTGCAACAGCATTTCTATTACCTTCGGGAGAATTGAACACGGCAATGTTGTTATGATTACAATAATCTGAGTCAATATTTTCAAGTCCAGAACCAGAACGAGCAATAAAACCAAGATTGACACTCGATTTTAAAAAATCTTCATCTAATTTAAATTTTGCGCGAATGACAATACCAAAAGCATCTTTTATGGTTTCCCTAACTTCAAGACCATTATAATTGGTGGCATCTTCACATAAATATCCCAAATTGGATAAACGCTCAGCCAATATTGGATGAACTGTATCAATAAAAACAACTTTTTTCACCTATTAAATTTGATAAAGCAACATACCAACCGTAAAATAAATAAAAAGTCCAATTACATCATTCAATGTGGTGATGAAGGGTCCTGTTGCCAACGCTGGATCGATATTGTTTTTATGTAAAATCAATGGAATTAACGTTCCAATTATTGCAGCAAAAACCACAACAACAAAAAGGGAAATACTCACAACAAACCCAAGTGTTGAGTTGGCAAAAATAAAAGCAATACCATAAATCAAAACGGATAGAAGCGCTCCATTCATTAACCCAACTAATCCTTCCTTCAATAGTTTTTGCATTATTGATCCAATTTGATCATTTCCTTTTGCCAACGATTGAACTACGATTGCTGAGGATTGAACACCAACATTTCCACCAGTGGCCGTAATGAGTGGAATAAAAAATGCCAATGACGGAACCAAAGTAATTCCATTTTCATATTGAGAAATAACTTGGGCACTAAAAATTCCCCCAACCATACCAATCAATAACCAAGGCAAACGGGCGCGGGAAATTCTCCAAACACTTGCATTAAGTTCTATTCGTTCCGATATACCTGATGCCAATTGAAAGTCTTTGTCCGCTTCTTCTTTAATAAGATTTACGACGTCATCCAATGTAATTCGGCCTACTAATTTATTCTGAAAATCAACGACAGGAATTGCCACTAAATCATATTTTTCCATGATTTTCGCCACCTCTTCATCAGGATCACTCGTCTTCACCGAAATAATATTTTTGGATTGAAATATTTCTGAAATTTGGGTTTTGGGACTGGCAAAAAGCAACCGTTTCAAGGACAATAAACCGATCAGTTTGTTTAATTCATCAACTACATAAATATTGTAAACCTTTTCAACATCTTCTGCTTGTCTTCGCAACTCAACAATTGCACGATCTACCGTCCAATTCATGTTTGCTTGAATAAACTCTTTTTGCATCAATCCGCCAGCTGTGTTCTCATCATAGTTTAATAAATCAACAATGTCTTCAGCAGCCTCGTCATCCTCCATTTGAGAGATCACTTCATGAATTTGCTCATCGGTTAATTCACCTAATATATCCGCTGCATCATCAGAATCTAGATTTTCTAATTGATCTGCGATTTCTTTAGTGGTTAAAGATGCTAAGAAACGATCTCGTACATCCTCATCCAATTCCATGAGAATATCGGCCTGAGTATCTTCATCTACAAGAAAATAGATGAATTTTGCTTCATCATTCGTTAATTGATCCAGTATTTCAGCGATGTCTGCATAATGAAGCTCCAATACATTTTCACGAAACCACGAAGTGTCTTGTTCGACATATTTTTGTCGAATTACATCAATAAACTCCTTGGTAAGCGTAAATCTCATTTATTTCTTATTTCCTATCCGATTTGAACGTCAATAACAAAAGTACTGCGAATCATTCAAATCACACAATTTATCAATACGCAGTTTTTATGAATAAGGTTATTGTGTAACTTTGTATCCTATAATTAGTTTTTATTCAAAAGCCCACAAGACCCATGAAAACCTCTTTTTTTTTCTTTATTGGCCTCTTTTCATTAGCTATTTCTCTTCATTCGTGCAAAGAAGAGAAAACACCTGGAACGAAAATAAAAGTGATGATCGACCCGGATAAACAAAGTGAATTCGATAATTTAGTATCTGCCATGGACGCATCAACTCCATCGGACTCATCCTCTTCTTTACGTTTTGAAAATGACGAATTCACGAAAAAGCAATTACATCTTTTTTATTATGGGAATATTTCTAGTACAAAATGGGTATTTGAAGAAGAAAAAAAGAATGGTAAAAAACGGATTGTGCGTTTTTATTTCAATAATGGAAAATTATTTCATTCAAAAGAAATCACATTCGAAGAAGAATTAATTTTTGAATCAAATTCTTATTACAATGAAAAAATGGAAGGGATTTATTCTAGTAATCGTTCATCCAAATCTTATGACGAGTTAGATAAAGCCGCCATAAAGCCTTGTGATTTTGTTGTACACAATTTCAAAGATTGTATGGATATTAAAGATGCCAAAGGGAATTATGAAACAAAATTTGTAGAATTAATTCATTTCGAAGGGATTGATTTTTTGAGGGTCGGTAAAAAATCGGCGGGTGGCCTTTGGTCAGACATCATCATTCCGGAAATGACTGACTCCATTCATGTATTAGAAAAATCAAATTCAAACATTGGCAAAAAGCTCAAATTAAGCTTTAGTCTTAAAAATAAGAACGGTTTTGATTTTCAAGTTTTGGAGTCACTTTCGTATTAGTTTCTTTAACTTTTACCATTTTTTAAGCTTCTTATTAAACTTAAAAGCATAGTTTCGTGTTTTATAATTATGTACTATGCAATTCCATGTAAAATCTTTATTCTTTGTTTCATTATTTTTCGCTTTATTCACAACAGATTTAGTAGCGCAAAAAATGAGTGTTACAGGGCGTGTTTTTGATTCAACGGGAATTTATCCTATTGAAAAAGCTTCTGTTCTAGCGGTACGTTTTAAAGATTCCTTGCTGTTAGGGTTTGCCCGCACTGACGTAACTGGGAATTTTCATTTGAATAGTTTTCCCCCGGATTCCTTTACATTGATCATTGAATATAAGGGATATGACGAAAAAAGCTACTTCATCTTTGGAAACAACTCCAACAATGAAATCAATATTCCTTCCATTAAACTATCAGCCAAATCCAAGGATTTGGAAGAAATCGTGATTTTCTCTAATAAAAGCGCCATATTTTATCGAGGAGATACACTCGTGTATGCGGCTGATTCTTTTAAAGTGAATGAAAATGCAGTAGTTGAAGACCTTTTAAAAAAATTGCCCGGTATAAAAGTCGATGACAACGGGAAAATTTCCTCTCAAGGAAAAGATATTAGTAAGGTGCTTGTCGATGGCGATGAATTTTTTGGTTCGGACCCAACAATTGCAACTAAGAACCTAGGAGCTAAAGGAGTTGAATCTGTACAAATTTATGAGAAAGACAACGAAAATGCAAAGGCTGGAGAAGATGAAAAGATTCAAGTATTAGACCTTAAACTGAAGGATTCCGCGAAAAAAGGATATTTTGGAAAGGTTTCAGGCGCCAGTGATTTTGGTGCATTTGAAGAAACTGCATTTTATGAAGGGGAACTATTATTCAATAAATTTAGTGGAAAGCAAAAATTATCCGTGTTTCTTTTAACTTCAAACACACCAAAATCCAATTTTAAATTTGGTGACATGAATAAGTTTGGATTGGAAAATGAACGAAATAATAGTGGAATGTCCATGTGGAATCAAAACGGACAAAACAATACTAGTGGTGTTCCAAGAACATTAAAAACGGGTATCTACTTTTCGGATAAATTCGGGAAAACCGGGAAAATTGGATTTAATTATTCCTATTATGAAAGCAAACTAGCCGCTTATTCAAGTAGTTTGTCCCAGTATTTTCTTGCTGATTCTAGTTATTTCACGAAAGATTCACTTCAAAATAATTCAATTAATAAATCTCATAAGATTAACCTCACACTTTCAACGAACCTAGATTCACTAACGTATTTAGAAATCAAACCTGGAATTACCTTTGATAACGCTACAACAGAAAACCAAACTGCAACCAGTTTCTTAAGTGAAACAAATGAAAAATCATTAAGTACTTTAATAAATAATAATAATGACTCTCAAGGAATATCCTCCAATTCAGAGGCAATTCTTCGAAGAAAATTTAAAAAACCCAAACGTGAACTTGAATTAAAATACTTGTTAGTTGCATCCAATAATCAAACGGATGGTACACTATATAATTCTTCCATTTATTATCAAACACCGGACACGACCCTAATTAATCAAACAAAAATTAACGATAACTCTTCAACCAATCAATTCGGAATTGTTACCTATACCGAACCATTGTCTAAGAAAATAAAACTACAATTTGAGTATTTGTATGAAAATGGATTCATGAAACAAAATCGAAAAACATACGATGGATCTTTGGGGGGGGCTGAAATTGCCTCTTTATCGAATACTTTTGATAACATTAGACAACAGCATCGAGGAACTGCAGTTGGTATATTTGAAAATCGCAAACATACTTTAACTGGTGGTATTGGTTTTAGAAATATCGATATTCAAAACAGAAATTTAGTGTCAAATATTACAATTCCGCAAAATTTTAATAATTTCTTGCCTCAATTTAGTTATCAATTCAAACCAAGTATTAGTAAACGATTGAGCTTGGTATACACCACTAATTCTGCCCAACCTTCCATTAATGAATTACAACCCGTTCAGGATAACTCCAATCCAAATAGAATTCAAGAAGGAAATCCGGATTTGAAACCAAACTATGTGCACATGATGAGATTCAATTTCAATACATGGTCTGCAATGTCTGGAAAGTATATTTGGAGCGGTGCAACGGCCAGTCTAACAAATAATGCATTTGCAAATTCAACTACCTATGACTCTTTTGGTAGAACGGTATCAAAAACAGAAAATGTTAATGGAAATATGTTCGTTACAGTATTTGCAGGAGCTGGTTATCCTTTATTCAAAAGGAAATTAGAAATTGCTCCGAATATGAATGCCACATATAATAAATACACGAATTTCATAAACAACCAAGAGAATATTACCCAAAACACAAGCATTTCTGGGGGACTTGATTTTGAAATAAATTTAGATTCAATAGAAATAAATTTTGGAAATAATTTTAGTTACACGAGTCCTGTTAGCTCCCTTTCTTCTGTTTCTAATACACCATATACTTCTCAAACCTATTCCTTCGATTTGACTTGGCAGTTGCCGTTTCATATTAAATTTAAAACAGAAGCTGATTATACTATCAATTCAAGACGAGCTCAAGGATTTAATCGAAATATTTTTGTTATCAATACTGAAATTAGCAAGGCATTTAGAAAAACGGAGAATTTAATCCTTGCTATATCAGGAAATGACTTATTGAATCAAAATCTGAATCTACAACGTCAAGTTAACGGAAATGTAATAACAGATAATTACACGAAAATAATTTCTCGATATTTTTTACTTAGATTGACTTATAAATTTAACAATAATAATACCAAAGAAGATGAATTCAAAGGGTGGCATTAAACTAACATTTTTTCTTTTTTTCTTTGCTTGGTTTTCCAATTCCTTTGGTCAACAGGTACTTACTAATGGAAAAATTGTGTTTGAACGGAGAACAAACCTAGAAAAACGCTACAAGGATGGGCGAATGAAGCGCATGATAAACGAAACCAATAAAATAAAAATGGAATCTTTTTCCTTCTATTTTAACGATACAATCTCTGTTTTCAAACCTATATTAAGTAACGAGGAAGACCCAATGGGTTGGATGACGAGTAAAAACAGTTATTATCAGCAATTGAATAAAAATAGTCAACTGATGGTTTTTAACTTGTTTGGACAAAATATTTATATCAAAGATTCGCTTCCAACCAGAAGTTGGAAAATCACAGAAAATAAGCGAAACATCTGTGGATACGATTGCAGAAAAGCCATTTATCAAAAAAATGACTCAACACGAATTTATGCTTGGTATTCACCAGATATTACTCCATCGGTGGGTCCAGAAGGATTTTGTGGCTTACCTGGTACAATTCTAGGAGTAGCGACCGAAGATGGTGGTATCATTTATTTTGCAAAAACAGTAGAGGTCGTTACTGCAAAAAAAGAGGATTTACTCTTAGAAATTGGCAAGAATAAGACCTTAACACTTGCTGAATTGAAAAAGAAAATTGAAACTGAAATGAGTAATTCTTCATGGGGGAAAGGAATGAGTTTCTTTGAAGATTTATTTAGGTGGCTCTAATTCAATCTTTTTTGTTAGTAGATTTATTTGTACTTTTGAAATTATATTTAATGAAGCATTATGAAATTAGGTTGGGTAGAAATCGTTTTAATATTGGCAGTAGTTCTATTATTGTTTGGTGGTAAAAAAATTCCTGAATTAATGAAAGGTCTTGGCAAAGGTATTCGAGACTTTAAGGATGCCTCAAAAGGAGACGACCCTGCAAACAAAGAAGTTCCATCGGAAGAAAAATAATATGTACACTTCAATTTCAGACATTCAGAAAGCATTGCTTTCTGGGACATCTTCTTTGTACATAACCCATTTTTTTTTAAATAATATCGAATCAGCTAAACAGCTAAATGCATTTTTAGAAGTTTTTACTGAATCTGCCATTCGCCAGGCTAAGCACGTCGATGAAAAAATCAAACTTGGGACACATGGAAAATTAGCCGGGGTTGTAATTGCTATCAAGGATAACATTTGTTACGAAAACCATAAAGTTTCCGCAAGCTCTAAGATTTTAGATGGTTTTGAATCTTTATACACGGCAACCGCCCTTCAACGATTAATTGATGAAGATGCTATTATAATCGGTCGACTTAATTGCGATGAATTTGCAATGGGGAGTTCCAATGAAAATAGTGCTTTTGGCCCTGTTTTAAACGCCCAAGATAATTCAAAAGTTCCTGGTGGTTCTTCGGGTGGTTCAGCCGTGGCAGTTCAGGCAGGATTATGTATTGCTTCACTAGGGTCAGACACGGGAGGATCTATTCGCCAACCGGCATCATTTACGGGTACGTATGGATTAAAACCTACCTATGGTGCTATAAGTCGATACGGATTAATTGCTTATGCCTCTTCTTTTGATCAAATTGGTGTTTTTTCTAACTCGATAGATGATACTGCAGTTCTTTTCAATCTAATGGCCGGGCCTGATGAATTTGATTCTACGTGTGTACAGCGGAAGAAAGAGCTGACAACCATTGAAGCTCCAAAAAATAAATTAAAATTTGCTGTTTTTAATGAATACCTAAATGCCAATGGTATGGATAGTGAAGTAAAAGATTTTTTACTTTCCACTATAAAAAAACTGGAAGATGACGGACACACGATCGTTTATGAGTCGTTTCCTTATTTAGATGTATTAGTTCCTTTGTACTATGTATTAACTACTGCTGAAGCCTCCTCTAACTTATCGCGTTTTGATGGAGTTCATTATGGTTATCGCAATCCTGAAGCTATCGGAGTTGAACAAACGTATGTAAAATCAAGATCTACCGGTTTTGGTAAAGAAGTAAAACGCAGAATTATGGCCGGCAGCTTTGTTCTATCGCATGGCTATTATGATGCTTACTACACCAAGGCACAAAAGGTACGCCAGTTGGTGAAACAAAAAACGGATGAAATTCTCAGCAAATGTGATGTAATTTTAATGCCAACCACCCCAAGTGTAGCATTTGATATAGCTTCCGTGAATGACCCTTTACAAATGTATTTACAGGATATTTTTACCGTGCACGCAAATATTAGTGGAAATCCTGCTATTTCTTTGCCATTAGGTAAGCACTCTTCCGGACTACCATTTGGTATTCAGTTGATGGCAAGAAGAGAAGATGAACAAATTTTGTTAAACACATCCATTTTACTTGAAAATTTGTTAAATAACTAAACCTTTTGGCTCGGTTTTCGTAATTTCATCTTTATTGAACGCGATTTTAAATAGCATCGCTAAAAATATTTTTTATGAAATTACAATATTTTCTGTTTTTCTTTTCGTTCGTTTTTTTAACCTTATGCTTTGGTCAAACAAAGAAACATTTAATTAAACCTGGTGATTCCCTCGATAAAGTTGCTTTTATCAATACTGTAGAACAAAGTTTGAAGTTATACTTGAACGAAATGTCCAAGAAATACTCTTCGACTGAATTGGCTGAAAAATTAAATTACGAATCGGCTACAATTCCTACTTTTAGTGATGAAGTTTATTGCGAACGATTGGAAGCCTTGAATGATATGAGTCCTTTTCATTTAGACTGCAACCCAACAACACTTTCCGTATTAAAAAATTGGGGGGACAAAAAACGATCTTTTATTAAAATCGTAATGGGTAGATCTGGACTATATTTTCCTATGTATGAAGCAAAACTTGCAGAATATGGATTGCCTATAGAACTGAAATATTTATCAGTAATTGAAAGTGGGCTTAGGCCTCAAGTAAAATCAAAAGCAGGAGCATGTGGATTATGGCAATTTATGTATGGAACAGGACAATATTTCGGATTAAAGGAAAATTCGTACATCGATGAAAGAATGGACCCAGAAAAAGAAACCGATGCGGCATGTCGTTTTCTAAAACAATTGTATGACATTTATGGAGATTGGAATTTAGCTCTCGCAGCCTATAACGCAGGCCCCGGAACAGTAAATAAAGCTATCAGAAGATCAGGTAATTTAAAAACGTATTGGGAGGTTAGGCCCTACTTACCGACTGAAACCCAAGGATATGTTCCCGCATTTATCGCAGCTGCCTATTATATGAATTACTACAACGAACATAATATTAAACCGGCAGAAGTAAAAACAAATTTCCTTACGCTTGACACCATTTGCTTAACCAAAGCCGTTCATATGGCTACTGTATCTAAATTAATGGATTGGAGTTTGGATGAAATTAAAGAAATTAATCCCATTTATAAAACGGCATATATACCTAAGGCCAATCCAGGTAGTTGTATGTATGGTCCATCAGATATTATTAGCAAATTAGCAGGCTTAGAAGATAGCTTATATGCCCTAGAAGAATCAATTTATTTTCCAAAAAAACCAGATCCAATTCCTGTGGTTGATACGACTTTGCAAAAAACAGATTCATCTATTGCCTCCACAAACAACTTGAAACACCAGGTGAAAATGGGTGAAACAGTGAAGACCATTTCAGTTAAATACAATGTAACTATTGAAGAGTTAATGGCTTGGAATTCTCTATCTACGGCGACACTTTCTGTTGGGCAAGAATTAATCATTCAACAAAAAACCTCTCCTAAAGTCGCCCCAGTTACTCAAATCAAAACAAATACACCAAAAGTAACGACACCAGCACCAAAACAAACAAACCAAACTACCATAACTAATCCGCAGCAGAACAAAAAACCAGTTGATACAAAAAAATACCACTTCGTAAAAAAGGGAGATACCTTTACACGAATTGCTGTTAATAACGGGTTATCCGTTCAGCAATTGAAAAACCTTAATCCAGGTGTTAACGCTGGTTCCATTTACGTTGGGCAAAAAATAAGAATCAAATAATATGAAATATTCACTTTATCTTATTCTTGCTTGTTTGAGTTTAATAAGCTGTGAAACCGTCACCAAAAAGTATGGTGCGCAAGGATTAATGGTGACCGGCAAAACGGGCGAAATATTAGTTGTTTGCGACAAGAGTTTGTGGGATTCTGAAATTCATGAACTGTTAGATTCTAATCTAACCCAATTTATTATGCCCTATTATCCTGATGTGGCAACCTTTGAATTAATTCACCGAACACCGGCAAAATTCACAGATGCTATTAAACGATATAGGAATACCTTGATTTTATCCATTGATTCGAAATACAAAGGAAATCAAGTTTCTGTCGAAAAAAAATACCATACATGGGCACATGATCAATTATTAATTGAAATAATTGCAAAGGACTACAATCAATTGGTTGATTTTTGCAAAAACGGAATGCCCGGTGTACATGCGGCATATGATTATTATGATTGGAAAAGAATTTTCAACCAATTTAAAGGCAATAACAATGGTGTAATAACAACACCAATAGAAAAGAACTTTGGTATATCTTTAAAACTTCCAGAAGGAACAAAAAATGTGTGGAAACGAGATAATTTCTTTCGGTTAGAATTTCCATCAGGATCCAAACCCATCGAATTTTCAGGAACAGGAACCCAAGATCCAGGCACAATTTTTTCCGGACTTTTAATCTATCAATATGATTTTAAAGATTCATCACAATTTTCGATCAATCAACTTTTAAAAGACCGAGATACTATGCTGAAATACAACGTGCCTCATCAAGTTGAAGATATGTATATGGGTACTCAGTATCAGAAAGAAATTTTCCCAATCCTTGAACGCACAAAAAATGAATCAAGAAAAATTTCCGGATTTGATATGCGGGGAATGTTTCTTTTTCAACATCGAACATTAAAAGGAACTGGCGGAGCTTTTTGGGCTTTTCATTTTATACATCCTAAGAGAAAGAAAATTATTTGCATTAGTGGATATGTTGACGCCCCTTCTACCACCAGTTGGACTAATTCTTTACGAGAAGTTCAAGCAGTTATAAGAAGCGTTGAATTGATCGATTAAAATGACGCCAATTTCAGCGGTTATAATTACATTTAATGAAGAACGCAATATCAAAAATTGCATTGAATCTCTTATTCCCGTGATGGATGAAATAATCATTATCGATTCCTTTTCCACCGATCTAACCAAAGAAATTTGCCTTACGTATCCAGTAGTTTTCATTGAAAAATCGTGGCAAGGATATTCTGACGCAAAAAATTTTGGGAATTCAATCACCAAGCATGAATTCATCTTCTCAATTGACGCGGATGAACGCCTTTCCGAAAATTTACAAAATGAACTTATCTTGCTGAAGTCACAAAATTTAAAAGGAAATTATTCGGTTAATCGACTTACTAACTATTGCAATCATTGGATTTATTATAGCGGATGGTTTCCTGATTGGAAAACAAGGCTTTTTTCTAAAGAAATCAGCTATTGGAACAATGAAATTGTACATGAAGAATTAGTGCATTCACTAAAAATAGAATCGACTCAACTGAGCGGATTACTCTATCATTATTCTTATTATTCGCATCAACAGCATAAAGAAAAAGCAGACAAATACTCATTGCTAACAGCCAGGAAATATTTTGAACAAAAGAAAACCGTTAGTGTTATGAGTCCTTATTTAAGTGCATGTAGTCGATTTTTATCCATGTATATATTGAAACGGGGTTTTCTCGATGGATATAGTGGATTCATGATTGCAAAGATAAGTGCTCAATCAAACATTGTTAAATACAAAGAACTGCTGCGTCTATACCACGAAAAAAGTAACGTTAAATAATTTCCTGAAAAATCAATCCTTGAAAGAAATTACCCCCTCACGAATAATCATTTCCCGCACAGATAGTATCGGTGATGTAATACTCACTTTTCCTTTTTGTGTTTGGCTTAGAGATCAATTCCCTGATGCTAAATTAATATACTTGGGAAGAAATTACACGCAAAGTATTATTGATTCCTTTTCAATGATTGATGAATTTATCAGTTGGGAAGATTATAAAAACTTACCGAAATTAGAGCAAATTGAGAAATTTAAAACCATTGGTGCTGATTGTATCCTTCATGTGTTTCCTAATAAAGAAATTGCACAAATCGCAAAAAAAATAAAAATACCATTTCGCATAGGAACGTCGCATAGATCTTACCATTTATTGACTTGCAACTATCGCGTTTCGTTTTCGAGGAAAAACTCAACGCTTCATGAATCGCAATTAAATTTTCAGTTATTAAAACCTTTTGGGTTAACTTCCATTCCAACCATGGAGGAAATTAATAACCAGATAATCCATTGGGAAAATAAGGAAGTACCTTTGCCTAAATTTATAACTGAATTTATTGGTGATTCAACAAACACATTAATTCTTCATCCAAAATCACAGGGAAGTGCAAAAGAATGGCCAGTTGAAAAGTATATTTCTCTTGCAAATTCACTCAGTAAAAAAGATTGGAAAATTATTTTTACAGGTACAGAAAGTGAAGGCGACATATTCCGTAACCTCTTACCCAAAAACAATGATATTCTAGATTCTACTGGAAAATTAAGTTTAAAGCAGTTGATGTATTTAATTTCAACGAGTAAAGCTTTAGTAGCATGTTCAACAGGTCCTTTGCATATTGCAGGGATATCAGGGATTAAAACAATAGGTATTTTTTCACCAAGAAAACCAATTCATCCCGGCAGATGGAAACCAATAGGAATAAACGTTCTAACTATTGTGTTTGATGAAGAATGCTCACTTTGTAAAAAAAGTAAACCTTGTAAATGCATTGAAGAAATTTCAGAAGGGAGCATCGAACAATTGTTTATAAACTAAAAAAGGCCCCATAAGGAGCCTTCATATAAGTAAGAAATTTATTCTCTTATTCAGCAACTACATCAAAAGAAAAAGTTTGTTTTACTCCTTTGAATAAATTTGCTTCAGCAGTATATGATCCAACTTCTTTGATTGGTTCATTTTTAATACTGATAGATCTACGGTCGATTTCAAATCCTGCTTTTTTCAATGCTTCAGATAACTGAACTGTATTCACAGAACCGAAAATCTTTCCGTTTTCTCCAGCTTTCGTGAAGATAGAAACTTTGAGGTCTGCTAATTTGGCTGCCATTTCTTGGGCTTCAGCTGCCATTTTAGTTTCTTTGTGTGCTTTTTGACGCATAATTTCTTCGTGCGCTTTTTTCGCAGAAGCCGTTGCTAAAATAGCATATCCTTGAGGAATTAAGAAATTTCTTCCATATCCTGGCTTAACAGACACGATTTCATTCGCGTAACCAAGCTTGTCTACATTTTTCTTTAATATTACTTCCATGACTTCTAGTATTATTTTAATAAATCGGCTACATAAGGCATAAGCGCCAAATGACGTGCACGTTTAATTGCTTGACTTACTCTCTTCTGATATTTAGCAGAGGTTCCAGTTAAACGACGAGGTAAAATTTTACCTTGCTCATTTACCAATTTCAATAAGTAGTCAGCATCTTTGTAATCAATAAATTTTATTCCACTTTTTTTGAAGCGGCAATATTTTTCCCTTTTAATATCAATGTTAATCGGGGTTAGGTATCTAATATCGTTTGACATATCTACAATTTTAAGAAATTAACAATTAATTAAGCTTCAGCTTTTTTGTAACCCAAACGTACTTTACGTTTTTCGGCATAGGCAGCATGATGTTCGTCCATTCTAACGGTCAAGAAACGCAAAACGCGTTCATCTCGCTTCATCATTAGTTCAAAATCTGCTACCAATGTACCAGGTGCGCTGAACTCAATCAGGAAATAAAATCCTGTTGATTTCTTTTGGATTGGATAGGCTAATTTGCGGAGGCCCCAATTCTCAATGTGCTGGACTTCACCGCCGAGAGACTTAATCTCGTTCTCTACTTTTTGCACTGCTTCCTTTGCCTGATCATCAGACAAAACGGGAGTTAAAATGAAAACAGTTTCGTATAAATTCATAATAAAAATAATTAAGGGTGCAAAGGTACGCCTTTTATTCTAAAAACCAAGAAATACCAACAGTTTTGTTGTTGTAAAAACGTTTGATTAATTACCTTATCGAATAAGTGTAATATGCCCGTGAAAGATTTCAGAGTCTCCACCAAAATAATTGGCAGTTAAACGGTAAAAATAGACCCCATCAATAGCATTTGTACCTCCTGATGTTTTGCCATCCCACCCTCCATTTAAGTCACTAAACTCATAGATTTTGTTGCCCCACCGATTCACGATTACACACTCAATATACTCTACACATTTCACGGAAATCTTCCAAATATCATTGGTTGCATCTTCATTCGCAGTTAATACATTGGGAATAAAAATAGACGATACTCCCGCTGTCATAATCAAATTCTCATTTTGCAATAAGGCACAGCCATTAGCATCAGTAACAGAAATTGAATATTGTCCAATGCCTAAATCAGTCAGAGTATCTCCTATAATTATCGGAGCACTATCAATTAAATAAGTGTATGGTGCTGTACCCCCGATTGCTCCATTAACAACTAAACTACCATTTAACAGACCACAATTTGGATTACTTTGACTTGTTTGAATGAGCGAAGGTCCGGAGAAAATAGGTACAGAAATTGTTTCTTGATATGAACAATTATTGATGTCCAGCACGGAGATTATATAAGAACCTTGTGCCAAACTATCAAAAACAAGATTGGAGGAATAAATCCCATTTCCTATTGCATACGTATAAGGCGCAACACCTCCCAATGTTGATGCTACCGCAATTTCCCCCGTGTTTTCATCACATTGAGTAGCCGTAATATTTGCGATTATATCTGTTGGTGAATTGGTTGTTGTAAGCGTAATTAATGTATCATTACTACATATTCCATCTGTAAATGAAATCAAGTAGTTGCCAGCAGCAAGATTACTTGCACTATCTGAAATTGAGTTAACGGAGGCAGGCCAAGTAAAAGTATAATTACCAATAGGAAACACATCTAAGGCAATTGCACCATTTGACAACTGACAAGTAGAATTGTAAATTGTAGTTGCTGAAGTTAATCCAACACTTGGTAAAATTGTAATTGTGGTGTCATATATACAGATATTGTCAGTTACTGATATTTGATAAGTTCCTGCAGCTAAATTTAATGCACTATCAGACACTGAAACATTTGGCACCCAAGTATATAAATAATTTCCGACAGGTGTATTGTTAAATACTATTGATCCATTGTTTTCGCCACAAGTAGTTTGTATTGATTGAGCAGCAACCAAAAAAGGAACGGGGTTTTGAAGCACAATGGTAGTATCTAATGAACAAAAGCCTTGTGATATAGAAATTATATAAGTTCCCTGAGGCAAATTACTAGCCGTATTTGAGGTTGAAACATTCGGCAACCACGAATAAGAATAATTTGGATCATAAGGATCAATTGTAATAGACCCATTTGATTGTTGGCATCCTGGATTCTGTATTGTGGTCGTGAGATTAAAGGGATTCGTTATTACATTCACAGTATATGTTTCTTGGCAATTATTCGCATCTGTAACGACAACCTCATAGGTTCCTTCACAAAGATTTGTTGCCACTTGTGTATTCTGTAATAATGGATCATTCCATTGATAGTTATATGGTGCTTGGCCTGAAGTTATATTCACAGTTCCCGTTCCATTGCATTGTGCAACACCGCTGAATACCGCACAATTTGCAGGGTCATTACATGAACCATAAGATGTTGCCTCATTTGCTAATGTTGTCGACCAAGTTCCACCATCCGGTAATCGCTGATAAGTCATTCCTTGAGCTGATACTCCTAATGTTGCAGTAAGTCCCAATGCTGAAATCTGGTTAAATGTTGGCAATGTCGTTGTTCCTCCCGGTAAATTACTATTAATTGGAATACAAGGACTTTGATTTAAATCACCAACCGTTACGTTGGACCATCGAATTGCATCTTGAGGAACCCCTTGTGAATCATAAAAAGCAAACCATGAACCTGAATTCTGAAACCAAATTCTACTTGTTGCAAGACCTCCTTGGATACATGCTTGATTAGAGCCATTATTCACCACTACATCAATTGTTCCGGCTGGTGGTGGCGCTGCATTTTGTCCGCGAACCATAACAAATCCTAATGGTGGAACAATTGTACCAGGAGGTAGAACAAATGACATTCCATTTGAAGTTGCGGGATTAGTTGAAAACGTTGAATTATAACTTCCCAAAATATATCCAGATATATCTACCGAATCACACCAATTTGGATTAAATAATTCGATCCATTCCCCCATTCCCGCTCCTGTTGGTGAAGGACCAAAAATTGATCCATCGCCGTTGATAGGATAAATATTAATTTCATTTATTAAAATCGAAGGGCCATTATAATTGCAGGGTTGACAAACCGAATTTGGCTGAACGGCCACTGAAGCATTTAAATTACATCCAGAGGGCGGTGCGGGCGGAATAACACAGCAATTCCCTCTTTCAGAAATACTCACTGTTTCATTTAGCCAACAGGCATATTGAGTTTTATGAAACAACAATTGTCCTCCTGTAGCTTGCTGAAAATAATAAACTACTTCATCCGGGGTATTACCTCCTCCGGCATTTGTTAATGTATCGCATTGACCCGATACACCAATCATACCACCGCCCCAAGGACCAGAGCCATTTCCATGCGCTGGAGTATATCCAACCTGCGGATTAGTAAGAATAGAAACTATTCCGGTTGGTACTCCAGAGATAGACGTTACAAAATTCCCTTGTCCACAGTTATTATTATTTTGGGTTGAATTAAATCCAGCATAAATAACCTGAGAAATGTTTCCAACAAAAGCCCCCGTAAAACTAACCTGAACAGGCTCATAGGTACAAATTCCCACCTTTAAATTTGGTATGTTTTGATCAATATTGATGGTTAGAATTCCCCCATCATAATTAGAATAAATAATTAAATTACCTATTGAATCACATGTCAATTGAGCCCAGCTAAATGTACTGTTCAAATAGCAAATGCAAAAAAATAAAAAGTACTTCATCTGTTCTATTTTAAGTTTTTAATATATTCAACGATTGGATCCTTTTTTATTCTGAATTCAGTAACGGAATATTTAATGGGGACATCGGGAAAAATTGGATCAGTTTCAACCTTTAGTTTTGAATTCGTGTAGCTGCGCATAGTAGATGTTGCAACAGAAATTCGAGTATTTTTTAAATCAAACAATACAGGATTACCGCACGTTCCGGTTAATGGACCCATGCATTGTTCTCCCAAAATCAATCCTCTTTTAGATTCTTTAAACCACGAAGCAAAATCTACGCTTGCTGAAATTGAAACACCATTCATCGCCAAAAAACAAGTTCCTAGGTATTTATTTTCACGAATTGGTTGGTCAAATTGGTTGGTTTCACGAATTGTATCCAAAGCTCCTAATGGTAATTTATAGAATGAATAATTTTGTCTGGTCTTGCTATTTGACTTTTGTGTTTTAGCATAACTCAAATAAAACAATTTGGAAAGCCAAGACATCGTTGAAAAACTATCATGCTCACTGCGTTTAGAAACATACGTTTTAGTACGTTTTGTTGAAATTGTATCAATGTAATTATAGAGGTATTCCACTTGTTCAAAATACCCCCCCCTATTCCATCGTACATCAATTAAAATTTTAGAAACATCACAGTGGGCTACAGAATCAAAAAAAGAATCTACTTTTTCTTCAAAAGCTCGTTTTGATCTTGGTAAAAAAGTGGCGATTTTTAATATCCCCGTTCCTTGTGATGAATCAATTTTATATTCAATGTCCTGCATTTTAGTATAATTCCTCCATTCCATTTTTCGGCGATCCTTCGAAGTGTAAGTTTTCACATAAGAAAATAAGGTGTCACCCTTTGGATTACAATGTTTAACAAGTATTTTTTCTCCTTCTGAATCAAATGAATTCAATAAATTAATTAGCGGACTCATCAACGTAACTGCATATTTTTGTCGCGCTTCAAAAGAAGCTCCCTCTTCCAATGAAAATATCATGGCTTGATTAAAAAGAGAATCTACGGGCATTGAATTTATTTCGAGTAGCTCATTACCAAATGGCAAAAACTCAATTTCAGCATCAGAAGCAGCGTAAAATTTTCCTTCAATTCGAGCTAGTTTAAAAATTAACCATGAATTATCTTCCTTATATAATTCGAGTATTTGATCGATATCCATACCTACGTGAGAGTCTTTTAATTCTCCTAACCATGAAGCTGTTTTGGAAATAAAATCGAACATTGTTCGAGGCCTTTTGAAATAATGCAATAATTCAACATAACTCGAATCCCACGCTGCCTTCGATCGATAGATAAATGGGTCTGGGTGTGCGGCAATTATTGTCTTTCTAATCTGAGTTAAATCATGTTGAAGTAACTTTCCTTCTACAGGTTCTAAACAAAAATCCTTATCTGCAAACTCATAAAATTGAGAGTGCCCGTTAGCGCTAGTAATGCAAAGAAGAATAATTAAAATGGTAAAACATTTCACACTCTATCTTTTTGGTAAGCCTATAAATACTTCTTGTAATATTATTGGATAGATTGCGCCAAATTCGTTCAAACACCAATCTTTAAACTTCTTTAATTCCTCAATATCTCGAATCCAATTCAATGATTTTAATAATTCTTTGCGAAACAATTTGGGATCAAAAGACACATTTCGTAGAATCTTTTTTGTTAGCTCTAGCATCCTTATTTAGTTTAGATATTAAATATAGTGAATAAAGATTTTGTATGGTAAAAGTGTTGAAAACTTTCTTGTTTATACGTACCCTTTATCCTTTGCCCAACTGCTCAATTGAGCAGCATTAGGCATATCTAATTTTTTAAGAATATTATGTCTGTGAGTTTCCACCGTTCGATGGGAAATAAATAGTTTATCAGCAATCTCCTTGGAGGTAAATCCTTGCGAAATCAATTTAACAATTTCGATTTCCTTCATGGTAAGCTCCTTTTTGGATTCAGAAGGATCAACATTCAATAAAGCAGTAAAATAGCGGTCTTTTATATCTGATCCAATGAAAACAATTCCATTAAAAACACTATGAATAGCCTCAATTAATTCAGTTTTAGACGTATTTTTGGTTAAATACCCCTTCGCTCCGATAGAAAGAAATTTCTTAACGTATGTAATATCATCATGCAATGACAATCCAATTACTCGTGTTTTCGGCATACTGTCTGTAATCTTTGCAGTTGCGTCAAATCCACTACCTGTACCAAGATTAATATCCATTAAAACGATATCAGGCTTGTGAGCGTGAGTCATTGAAAAGGCATCTTCTGCGTTATCTGCTGTTCCCACTACCCATATATTTGGAGCGTCTTTTAATAAGGAAGTCCAAGCTTCACTGATTAATTTGTGATCGTCAACTATTAGAACCTTGATTGTTGTTTCCATAATAGTTGCAAGATAAGTAATTTATGAGTTCAATGCTTCAGCACCTCCCACAATTTCTAAGATTTCGTTGGTAATTGCTGCTTGACGTGCTTTATTATAACTCAACTTAAGTGCTTTTTTCAGGTCATTCGCATTATCCGTAGCCTTATGCATTGCAGTCATGCGCGCGCCATGTTCAGCGGCAAAAGAATCTAAAGCAGCTTTAAATAATTGAATTTTAAGTGTCTTTGGAATAAGATCCTCAACTATCTCTGTTTTTGAAGGTTCAAATAAATAATCTCCAGATGATGCACTTGTGGAAACCGCAGGAATTATTGGCAATAATTGTTCAGTTTGAACAACCTGTGTTGCAGCATTAACAAATCGATTATAGACAATTAGGACCTTATTAAACTCTTTATTTACAAATCGATTCATGATATCACCAGCGATGATTGAAATAGAGTCAAAGGACAAATTTGAAAAGATATCTTCGAAAGGTTCTATTACATCATTAATATAGTAACGAGGTGTCTTTTTTGTTACATCCTTGATTTTTTTACCCAAGCATAGAACTTGTGCATTTGGATTTTCAAGCACTAATGCATTTACTTGTTTAATTGCATAATTATTAAATCCACCGCAAAGACCTCTATTGGAAGTAATTCCAATAATCAAGGTTTTACCTTCCGATCGAACTTCAGAGTATGCATTTTCAGATAAATCCAGTGTGGCACTTAAATTCCCAAGAATTTCCTGAAGTTTCACTGAATACGGGCGCATTTGCGTAATTGCATCTTGAGCGCGCTTCAATTTTGCAGCTGAAACCATTTTCATGGCCGAAGTAATCTGCATAGTTGAACCGACGGAAGTAATTCGATTTCGTATTTCTTTTAAGCTAGGCATGTGACTTAGTTCTTAAATCCTAATTAATATCTATCCGCTATTTCTTTAGCCACACGACTCATAACATCAGTTATTTCATCGGTATATTTACCTGCTTTCAAATCAGCCAATACTTGCGCATGTTGTGATTCTAGAACAGTCAAATATTCTTTTTCGAATTCTTTAATTTTATTGATTGGAACACGTTGCATTAATCCTTTTGTACCACAATAAATAATCGCGATTTGCTTTTCAACTGGGTAAGGATCACCTTCGCGTTGTTTCAAAATTTCTACATTTCGCGCTCCTTTATCCAAAACAGATTTAGTAGCAGCATCCAAATCAGAACCAAATTTAGAAAACGCTTCTAATTCGCGGTATTGTGCCTGGTCCAATTTCAACGTTCCTGCAACTTTTTTCATTGACTTAATTTGCGCAGATCCTCCAACACGAGAAACAGAAATTCCAACATTTATCGCCGGACGAATTCCTGAATTAAACAAATCTGACTCCAGGAAAATTTGACCATCCGTAATAGAAATAACATTCGTTGGAATATAAGCGGATACATCCCCAGCTTGTGTTTCGATAATTGGCAAGGCTGTTAATGAACCCCCACCTTTAACTCGACCTTTCAAGGATTCAGGTAAATCATTCATTTGACTTGCAATCGTATCATCCGCAATTACTTTTGCCGCTCTTTCTAACAAACGAGAATGTAAGTAGAAAACATCCCCTGGATAAGCCTCTCTGCCTGGTGGACGACGCAATAAAAGAGAAACCTCACGGTAAGCTGCTGCTTGCTTTGTTAAATCATCATATACGATTAAAGCAGGTTTTCCAGAGTCGCGGAAAAACTCACCAATTGCAGCGCCAGTCATTGGAGCATAAAATTGCATGGGAGCAGGATCAGAAGCATTTGCAGCAACAACAACAGTATATGCCATTGCACCTGCATCTTCAAATTTTTTCACGATTCCTGCAACTGTAGAACCTTTTTGACCGATTGCCACATAAATACAAAATACAGTTTCTCCTCTATCGTAAAATTCTTTTTGATTGATAATGGTATCAATAGCAACGGTTGTTTTACCTGTTTGTCTATCGCCAATGATTAACTCACGTTGACCACGTCCTACTGGAATCATTGCATCAATCGCTTTAATACCCGTTTGAAGTGGTTCATTTACCGGTTGACGGAAGATAACACCCGGAGCTTTTCTTTCGATTGGCATTTCAAATAACTCACCAGTTATAACTCCCTTACCATCAATTGGTTGGCCCAACGTGTCTACAACACGTCCTACCATTCCTTCGCCTACATTTACAGACGCAATACGACCCAAACGTTTCACTGTATCACCTTCTTTTACCTCAGAGGCACGTCCAAGTACAACAATGCCAACGTTGTCCTCTTCCAAGTTCAATGCAATTCCACGTATTCCTCCGTCAAATTCAACAAGTTCTCCGTACTGAACTCCAGTTAATCCATAAACTCGAGAAATACCATCACCAATTTGTAAAACGGTACCTACCTCTTGCAATTCAGCTTCACTTCTAAAGCCTGATAATTGCTCACGTAAGATTGCAGAAACTTCTGCTGGTTTAATATCTGCCATGATTTATCTTTTTATCTATTAATTGTTTGTAATCAAGTCTAATTTTAATTTTTTCAATTGGTTATTTACTGAAGCATCAATTTGAATATCCCCAATTCGGACAACAAATCCACCAATTAATCTGGTGTCTATTAATTCTGTAAGTTCAATTTGTCCGGAAACTTTAATTTTGGAAATTATTTTATCCTTACTTTCTTTGGAAAGTACAGAAGCTGAAATTAAAGTAACTGGAATAATCCCTTTGTGATCTTTTACTAATTTGATAAAAGAAGCAGCGATTTCTACTAACAATACTTCTCTTCTATTTTTAATTATTAGTTGCATGAATGAAGTAGTTAATACATCAAAATGACTAAACAATTCATGAAGCACATTCAATTTTTTATCTGATCGAATTATAGGTGATTTTAAGAAAACTAATAAATCATTGTTCTCTCTACTTGTATTATAGAAGAAATCCATATCATTCAAAACAAGATCAACTTTGTTTTGCTCAATAGCTAACACTAGAAGTGCCTTGGAATATCGAATTGCTGATTTGGTACTCTTCATGATGCATTAATTCATATTGATATCCTCAGCCATTTTTTCAGCAAGTGCTTTTTGCTTTTCATCAGAAGATAATTCTCCACGAATGATTTTTTCTGCAATTGCCAATGACAAACCAGCTACATGAGTTTTTAATTCGCTCATTGCTTGCAATTTCTCATTTTTTATTGCTTCCTTCGCAGCTGTAACAATTTTATCAGCTTCTAATTTGGCTTTATCCTTTGATTCTTCAATCAATTTATCTGCCGCATTTTTAGCATCCTTCAACATCGAATCTCTTTGAGCTCTGGCTTCTTTTAACAAACTTTCATTTTCAGACTGTAACGCCTTCATTTCTGCTTTTGTTTTCTCAGCCAATTCCAATGCTTCAGAAATTTTTTGCTCACGCGCATTTACAGCACCTAAAATCGGTTTCCAAGCAAATTTCGTTAGGATGAATAACAAGGTACAAAAAACAATACCTGTCCAAAACAATAAACCTAAATCTGGTAATATTAAATCCATTTTTTTCTTTTTTACAAGGTTAAAAAATCAATCCCCAACCAACCGTTAGGGATTGAAAATTAATTACTTCGCTCCTCCTAGTAGACCAACTACTACTCCGAAAAGCGCAACACCTTCGATTAACGCTGCTGCGATAATCATAGCTGTTTGAATTTTTCCTGAAGCTTCAGGATTTCTTGCGATACCCTCAACAGCTTTTCCACCGATTTGACCAATGCCAATTCCTGCTCCTAAAACTGCTAAACCTGCTCCAATTGCGGCTATACTCCCGTACATCATACTATATAGATTAAAAAATTACAAATTAATGATGCGCCTCTTCAACTGCTGCTCCAATGAACAAGGAGGACAACATTGCAAATAAATATGCTTGAAGGAACGCAACTAACAACTCCAAAACCGAAATAAACAATGCCATAGGTACAGACAACATTCCCCATGCTGCATTTTTATTTATGAAAATTATTGAAATCAATGCCAAAACAATGATGTGACCAGCAGTAATATTGGCAAATAAACGAATCATTAAAGCGAATGGCTTTGTAAAAATCCCTACGATTTCAATTGGAATCATAATTGGCAACAACAATTTCGGCACTCCAGGAGTTGCAAATATATGTGACCAATAGTTTTTGTTTGCAGAAAATACAGTAACCAAAAGGGTGCAAACCGCTAAAAAAAGCGTTACGGTAATATTACCTGTTAAATTAGCTCCACCTGGCAAAATCGGCACTAAACCCAACATATTATTCAACCAAATAAAGAAGAAAATAGTGGTTAAATAAGGAACGTATTTATGGTATTTGTGTTTATCAATGTTTGCTTTAGCTATATCGTCACGCACCATTACAATGATAGGTTCCATAAATTTAGCTAATCCTTTTGGAGCAACCGCACCATTCTTCTTATAATATCCTGCAACTGTAAGCATCATGGCAAGAATAATTGCAGCCCCAAAAAACAAGGAAAGCACATTTTTAGTTATTGAAAAATCGAATACTTTAGCGTTTCCATGAACGTGTCCGTCTTCAAAAGACAATTCACCGTTGTTTAATTTATAGATTTTCTCATGGAACATTCCATATCCTTCTGCACTTCCGCTTCCTTTATAATAAGTTACCGATTGATGTGTTTTGTGATCGATAGCTGTTGCTAATTCTCCGTGGTATAAATTTTTTGAAGAAAACACTTTCATTCCTTCATCCATCAATATTACAGGTAAGTAAATGGACGTTCCTCCATGCTCAGGGCCCCACAAATGCCATTCATGAGCATCTTTAATGTGGTGCATAATCATTTCACCCACATTAAATTCTTTCTCAGTGGATGAGCCTCCTGAGGCAAAAGAAAGGGATGTAGAAAAAACTACTAATAACGTGAAAGCTAATAACTTGATAATGCTCATACTAACAATTTTCATCTGGCAATCTACAAAAATTCGTGCAAAGGTAGATAAACTTTCAATAGTAGCAAGAGGATTTTTTAAAATCATTGAAATAAAAATAGAAGTTTTAACTAATTGTTTTTTTGAAGTTCGCGCAACATTTGTTTGTCAATATCATTTAATCTTGCACCCTTGCATGAACTACGGGTCTTTTCTCGCAATTTCATGAATTTAAAGCTTAATTGGATGGGCCAATATTGACTTGAAAACCAATTCATATTTGCATTCATTCCATTCCATTGGTAAAATCCAATAATTGGTAAATTAATAGTCGGAATAAACATCCAAGCGCGGTCCAAACGGATTCCAAACCCCAATGAATAATTCATTTGAGCGACGAAGGGATTGTGAAATTTCATAACTGGCGTGTACGATAAACCCGGTTCCTCATAGGTTTTATTGCCTTGAATAATATTAAAATCCAGATTAAAACCAAGTGCATTATCAATGTAGTACTTTCGAGATTTATCTATTTTTGCCTTACCCACAAATACAATTGAATGAAAGGACGTTCTGACGTAAACAAAATTATTTCTAAATTTTCCTAATCCATCTTCAGAATTCGTTATTTGACCAGACGCATTTTTTAAATCAATGTGTGTTTCTTCTCTCCCCGCAAGTTGTTTGAATCCTAAACCTCCTTCGATGTAGTCTAAAATCCTAGATTTTTTCAGTGCCGGAATTCCAATTCCTTTCCACAAGGGAAAATAGGTATAACCAAATTCTGCATTAAAGCCAAGTTTGCCAGCAGGGTCTAAGCTGTAAACACCCCTTGCTCCACCATTATCAGTAATATTATGGGCTTTTGTTTTCCCTGTCATCATATAAGTAGGTCCAAAATTGAATTGTATGCCATAATTCATGACCATTTTATCCATTTTAGCTTCCTTACGTAAACTCTTTTCATTCACTTCTCCTTTTTTAAAAACACGTTGTGAAAAGATTGAATTTACGATACCGATAAAAAAAAACAGACTGACTATTACACGCATAAACTTAATATTTGATCCATTACTTCTGGAGAATCCCATTTTTGAACAATGTCCGACTGTTCCATAATTTGATCCATGATACCCTTTTGCACTTCCCCCTGCTTTAGCGCAACACTATAGCGAATGGAACTGAAGGTTACTTGAGAGTACAACGGCATCCATTTGTCAGGGTACATTGCACTAAACTTCGCTTCTATTTTTTTTCGCAACAAAAACATGGGATCAGCAACAAAATCGCGCATTTCAAAATAATTCCCCAACGATAAATCCTGTAAGGCATCACCATCAGGCTTTCTTTCTCGATTGTATTCTTCAAAGATGGATTTCCAATCTTCACCATGTTTCTCCATTAATTCAAACATTACTGTACAATCTTCAAATCCTGCATTCATACCCTGGCCGTAAAAAGGTACAGTGGCATGGGCAGAATCTCCCATCAAGGCTACTTTTCCGGCAGTCCAAGGATGACAACGAACAATTGCCAAGGAGGCAAGTGGATGCTTTTCCCACTCGTCAGCAATCGAAGGAAGCATGTGATAGAAATCAGGAAAAACTTCATGGAAAAAATCATTTACTTTTTCATTGGAATCCAGTTTATCGAATGCATATTTATGATCGCTGTGCGGCATGAACAAGGTACAAGTAAACGAGTTGTCATTATTAGCAAGCGCAATCATCATGAAACGACCACGAGGCCAAATATGCAAGGAGCTTGTGTCCATTTTAGAACTACCATCTTCATTGGCAGGTAAAAGAATTTCTCTATATCCATCTGCAATAAAATTCTGACTATAATTAAACCGATCCAATTTCTGCATGGAATTATAGCGCACGGCAGAGAAAGCTCCGTCAATTGCAAAAACAAGATCAGCTTTGTCTTCGAACTGCTCTTGCGTTTGCATATTTGTTAGGTAAACAATTCCTTTTTCCAAATCAACCTTTCTACATTCATGCTGAAAAAAGATAGTTGCGTTGCCTTTCTGTTCGGCCATATCCATCATGCGCGCATTTACTAGTCCACGCGAAACCGAATAAATAGCTTGATCCTCTTTTCCGTATTGCTGATACGTTAAATTACCTTCTAAATCATGCATCATTCTACCGTACATCGGGATTGCAAACTTTCTGACCTCATCACCCACACCAACTGCATCCAAGGCTTTCCATCCTCGATTGGACAAGGCAAGATTTATCGATTTTCCGGCTGAAATAACTGTTTTTCGAATGTCTGTCCTTCGCTCATAAATAGTCACTTTATAACCTGCTTTAGCTAAATAAACAGCCCATAACGAGCCCACAAGCCCAGCGCCCACGATAATAGCTTTCTTCCCTTCTTCCTGTATCATTTTCTCCAATTTTTTGAGTAATTTGTTTCGAAAAAATTATTTCTTCTTCTTTTTGCGATGCGTTTATTATTAAGGTATGAATTGATTCTCCACAAGACAAATCCAGCTATCAAAATAGCAGCAGCTTGAGCCGCCAATTGGACATATGTGTAGGTAAAACTTGGTTCACCACTAAATTTAGAATCAATTAAATCTTGAATAGAAAGCATAATTTGAAATACATTAATGGTGTAAAGTTCATAAAAATCAACTGAACACAATCAATAAATTATTTCTTTTTTGAACACCCTATAGCTTATTGAAAAAAGTATGGATAAAATTTTGTGAATTTTTAAAATATCGTTATCTTTGCACCCCTTATTTAATTTGATTAAGGATTTTGGGCGAAGTTACACGCAACTTTTGAATTAGAATTATTGCGGATGTGGTGAAATTGGTAGACACGCTAGACTTAGGATCTAGTGCCGAGAGGTATGCGGGTTCGAGTCCCTCCATCCGCACTGTAATGGTCTCATTTAGAGGCCATTTTTTGTTTAATAACTTAATGGTTTAAAAATGAACGTCATTCGTGAGGATATTGATGCATTGCATGCATTGATTAAAATTAGAGTTACACCAGAGGACTATAAATCCAAAATCTCTGAAACACTTAACAAATATCGTAAAACGGCAAATATTCCAGGATTTAGAGCTGGTCATGCCCCTTTATCTTTTATTCAAAAGCAATATGGTAAAACCGTTTTGTTTGAAGAAGTATCTAAAATGGTAAAGGATGCAGTCAATAATTATATTATTGCAGAGAAATTAAATTTATTGGGCAATCCTATTCCTTTGGATCAAAACGGATTCAGTGGCGATTTTAGCAATCCTTCAGATTTTGAATTTAGCTATGAAATTGGATTTCCACCTTCAATTGATATTTCTTTGTCAAAAAATAGTTCTTTTGAATTCCAAAAAGTGGATGTAAATGAAACTTTAATTTCAAAGCAGGCTGAAGATATTCGTAGAAGATACGGTAAATTAACTAGCGCAGATGTGGTTAGTGAAAAGGACTTGATTTTAGGTCGTTTTCTTGAACTAAACGAGGATAAATCTATCAAGGAAGGTGGAATTGATCACACCTCTTCTATCTCTTTAGAATTTTTAGATTCATCGGATGTTCGCGCTCTTTTTGTTGGTAAAAAAATCGGTGAAACCGTTGAATTGAGTCCGGATGATGTTTCCAAAGGGCCGAAAGATAAAGCTGCAATGCTTGGAATTAAAGAAGCCGATTTAGAGAACGTTGGAAACGTATTCTCCTACACTATCAATGAAATTAAGTGCATGGAATTTGCAGAATTAAATGAAGAGCTATTCGCAAAACTTTATCCTGACGAAAGTGTTAAAACAGATGCTGATTTTACCGCACGCATTAAATCAGATCTTCAAGGGATGTTTGACCAAGATTCGGACAAAAAACTGTATCGCACCATTCAAGATTCTTTGATGGAACAAGTGAAAGCTGATTTTCCAGATGCCTTTTTGAAAAGATGGATCAAACAGGTAAATGATAAACCGGTTACGGACGAACAAATTGAATCTGAGTATGAAAGCTACCGGAACATGTTAAAATGGCAATTGATTGAACGTACACTTTTTGAAAAACACAAAATTGTTATTGATCAATTGGAACTATTTAATTTCACAAAACAATTGTTGCGTTCAAATTATGCGAATTACGGAGTCTTTGATATTGATGAAAATGAATTGTCTCAAAATGCAATGAAGTTTTTACAAGACAAAAGTCAAACGGATGCTATACTTAGTCGATTTACGGAAGAAAAAATCATTACACTTTGTAAAACTGAAGGAACAATAAAAGAAAAAATAGTTTCTTACGAAGAGTTTATTCAAAAATAAACTCTTGAAAATAATACATTTTAAAGGCTGTTTCTTGTGAGACAGCTTTTTTTCTACCATCAAATTAAATTAAACTTACAAGTTTTTTAACGTGTATTCAAACATCATGTTGAATAAATGATTGCGTGTATTTCCGCCATAAATTCCATGGTTTCTGTTTGGATAGATAAACATATCAAATTGCTTGTTTGCTTTCACCATCGCATTAATCATTTCCATTGCATTTTGGTAATGCACATTGTCATCTGTTGAGCCATGAATTAGGAAATACTTTCCTTTTATGTTTTTAACATGATTGATCGGTGAATTATCATCATAACCTGCTTCATTTTCTTTTGGTGTTCGCATGAAACGTTCGGTATAAATATTATCATAATATCTCCAATTGGTAACCGGTGCCACTGCAATGGCCATTTTGAAAACATCTGCTCCTTTGGTGATTGCCAAGGAAGCCATGAATCCCCCATAACTCCATCCCATTATTCCAATTCTACTCGCATCAACAAACGGCATTTTTTGCAATTCTTTCGCTGAATTGATTACATCTTCAATTTCTAATTTACCCAATTGCAAATAAGTTGATTTTTTGAATTTAGCACCCCTAAACATAGTTCCACGTGGATCAACACACGCAACGATATACCCATTTTCCGCTAACAATTGGTAGTACATGTAATCCATTCCATCCCAAGCATCAATCACTTCATTGTGGCCAGGACCACCGTATACGGTCATATAAACAGGATATTTCTTATTCGAATCAAAGTTTTTTGGCTTAATCAACCATCCATTTAATTCCGTTCCATTCGAATTGAATGTTACAAATTCGCGCGTTACAGGTTTATATGCTGCAATTTTTTCAACCAATTCTTGATTGTCTTCCAGCACTTTTAACAAAGTCCCGTCATTTTTTCTAAGACTATAAATTGGTGGGGTATTAGCTGTTGAATGAGTTAAAACGAAGTAGTTCATCCCATTCGTAAACTCAGCTTCTGAATATCCCATTTCAGGACTGATCAGTTGTTTGGAAGCACCATCCATTTGAATTTTAAAAATTGATTTTACCACCGCCGATTTTTCTGCGGCAGAATAGTAAATTACTTTATTATCATTGTCAATTCCCAAAAACTCGATAACATCCCAATTTCCCTTTGTAATTTGTTTAGATGAACCATCAAAACCAAGTTGATAAATATGATTAAACCCATTCGCTTCACTTGTTCGAAGTATCGATTTCCCATCTTTTAAAATCAATAAATTATTGTCCACATCGACATACGTATCTGATTTTTCTTCAAAAAAAACAGTGTGTTTCCCTTTATTTGTAAAATCTACCAAATGATATTTTAACTGATTTTGATGCCTATTCAAGGTTTGTAGCACTAAATGATTTGCTGCCTTTGACCAACTTAACCTAGGTATATATTCATATTCTCCTAGTTTCAAATCAACTGTTTTTGCATTCTTTACTTGCACCACATGTGCAGTGACTTTCGAATTATCTTCACCCGCTTTCGGGTATTTGTATTTGTATTGAGTTGGATAAAGGTCATCGTAAAACGCCAAATTAAATTCTTTAACGTCTTTTTCATCAAAGCGCAAATAGGCAATCATTTTACTGTCAACAGACCATTCGTAGGCTTTTGTTATTGCAAATTCTTCTTCATATACCCAATCAGTAGTTCCGTAAATCACTTTATTCTTTTTGCCTCCTTTCGTTAATTTCGTAACCTTTCCAGACTGAATATTTTTAACAAATAAATCATTTTTAAAGATATAAGAAACCATTGTGCCGTCAGGAGAATACTCAGCTAGCGTTTGTGGCTCATGTTCCGTATCGAGAGCTGATAAAACATTAGTTTTTAGATCAAACAGGTAATAAACCGCGGTAAAACTTCTTCTATAAATTGGCTCAGTTTCTGCCGTAAATAAAATCTTGGTTTCATCCTCATTAAAAAAGTAATCATCGAAAGACAACTCCTTTCCTTGAATAATTAATTTATCTTTTTTCACCACTAATTCTCCTTGATCGGTTGAATCGTTAATTTTAAATTTATATAATGAATTATCTATAGCTTGTGTATAGTGTTCTCCGTCCTTCATCGATCGAAATCCATCGATTCCTTTTGCACGAAACTCGTAATTTTTCCAGATTTTCTCAACACTTAATCCTTGAGAATCAACAATTTGAACTATAAAAAAAAGACTAACAAGCGTAAAAAAATATTTCATGGTTTTTTATTTGAGGCTTGAAGTTACACAATGTTTTGTTTTATGAACATCTAAAGTTAATTTAAAGCAACAATGTGTTAACAATTTTCTAATAGTATTCAATCAAAAAATATGTAAATTTGACCTAAATTTTTGAAGTGATATCCTTGAAGCAGTTGATTGCCGAAACCATTTCGAATCAAAAAATTAAATGTATTTTTAAAATAGAAGCTTTGTTTTGCTAACTATTAAATTGAATCTAGTCTCGTTTAACTCTTATTAATTAAATTTTATGAAAAAATCATTACTCGCTATTTTTACTTTTGCAGCAGGCTTATCATTTTCGCAAGACTGCGCCAAAATTTTTATTTCTGAATACGTTGAAGGATGGTCTAACAACAAGGCATTAGAGATTTATAATCCAACCTCAGCACCAATCGATTTAAGTCAATATTTTGTTGCACGCTATTCAAACGGCGCAACAACCGCAACTGTTGCTAATTCGGTTCAATTGAGCGGAACTGTTGCTCCATACGATGTTTATGTTGCTGTTTTAGATAAAAGAGATCCAAATGGTGTTGGACAAGAAGCTCCAATTTGGGATTCATTACAAGCACGTGGAGATGGTTTTTTTAGCCCTGTATACAATACAAGTAATGCATTTTATTGGAATGGTAATGATGCAGTGATGTTAGCAAAAGGCACCTTACCATCGGATCCAACTGTATTAATTAATGCTGCAAACGTTCCTAATTTTGCGATTATAGATGTGTTTGCTAAAATTGGTGAAAACCCTGCTAATGCAACTGGTTCTTCGGCGGGAAATGATGGCGCTTGGTCCACTCAATTTCCTTATAGTTCAGGTTTAGGAGTATTACTTACAAAAGAACACTCGTTGTTGCGTAAAGCGGGAATTAAAAAAGGAGTTACGGCAAACCCATCGTTTTTTGATCCCTTGTTAGAATGGGATTCTATTCCTGCTGTAATCATTCGTTTAGATGCGAATGGAGATACGTTGTTCGGGACAAGTGGAAATCCTATTTTAGATGGTAATTGGAACTCTTTAGGAAATCATAACTGTGCGTGTAACCCGGTTTCTGTGAACGAAATCGAGTCAACTTCATTTGAAGTTTATCCAAATCCATCCACAGGAACAATTGCAGTTAAACTGGATGAGAATTGTCGTTCATTGTCAATATCAAATAGCCTTGGTCAAACAGTTTGGGAAAAAGGTGCTATGCAAAATGGAATTTACACCATTGAATTACCTCGTTTGAAAGGCGTTTATTTTGTTCAAATTGTTTCCCAAACAGGAGCAACATCGACAAAGAAGGTTACTATTCAATAATTTCCTTTATCCTATCTTATGAAACTTCTATTTGGCTTACTTCTACTATTGCCAACGGTATTTTTTGCCCAACAGACAAGTACAATTAAGGGGAAAATCACTGATAATTCATCTGATCAACCCATTGTTGGCGCGAAAGTAAACATTCAAAATAAGTACAGGTCTTTCTCTAATTCAAATGGGGTGTTTGAACTTACAAATGTCCCTTTTGGTGAATACGTCATGGTTGTTTCTATGTCTACCTATGACACCGTGAAAATTAAATTAAGTGTCAACAAAGCAATTATTGAACGAAATTTAGAATTGGGCGGGAGTGTTGAATTTGCAGAAATAGAAGTGATTGGTAATATGGTAAAAGACAACGTGCCAATTGCCGTAACAAGAATTCCCACACAAAAAATCATTGAAGAATTAGGCTCTCGTGATTTACCCATGTTATTAATGGGAACTGCCGGAGTTTATGCTACCACTCAAGGAGGTGGAGATGGTGACGCGCGAATTAATGTTCGTGGATTTGATCAACGAAATGTGGGGGTAATGATAGATGGAGTTCCGGTTAATGATATGGAAAACGGTTCGGTTTATTGGTCCAATTGGTTTGGTCTAGACGCAATAACATCTCAAATGCAAGTGCAAAGAGGATTAGGAGCAACCAAAATTGCCATGCCTTCCATTGGTGGAACAATAAATATTCTTACACAAGGAATTGGAAACAAAAAAGGGGGAATGTTGAAACAAGAATATTCAACGGGGAATATGTTACGAACCACCTTTTCCTATAATACGGGAATGACCAAAAGTGGATGGGGACTCACCGTTTCAGGATCTTACAAACAATCAGATGGTTGGGTTTATGGAACGCCTAGTCAAGGTTTTTTTGGGTATGGAAAGCTTTCAAAAAAAGTAAAAAATCACTTAGTAACTCTTTCTGCATTTGCTGCTCCTCAATGGCACGGACAAAGGTCATTTAACCAGGCTATTCAATATTTCAGTAATGATAAGGCACGTGAATTAGGCGTTGAGGTAGATACTAATCAGGCGTTCTATGACATGGGAATAAGATTTAATCAACATTGGGGTTACAGAACAAATGAAAATGGTAAACGAGAGATTCTTAACGAAAGACGAAACTTCTATAGTAAGCCTCAAGTAACACTAAAAGACTTTTGGAAAGTAAATGATAAATTATCCATTTCCAATTTGGCCTATATGTCTATTGGAAGAGGAGGAGGTACAAGTATTTTTAATTCTTCTGCATTACTCCGAGATTCCAGTGGATTAATTGATTGGGATTTAGTGGAACAAGAAAATAAAGTAAATTCATTATTTGGGACTCCAAATGTAGATCCATATTATCATCCAACACAAATTAAATCAAGTCAAATATTAGTTTCAAGCATTAACAACCATTTTTGGGTAGGTTATTTGGGACAGTTTAACTATAACATTTCCAAAAAATTAGAAGTGTCTGGTGGAATAGACGTTCGGTATTACGAAGGACGCCATTATCAGCGAATAGAAGATTTATTGGGTGGGGATTATTTTATAAATGACACCGATAAAAATGCTACCAGTCCGATGAAGTATGTGGGGGATAAAATTGCCAAAAACCAATTTAATGCTGACCGTTCGGGGTTAGTTCAATGGACTGGGGCTTTTGGACAAGTTGAATACTCAAGTGATAAGTGGTCTTATTTTATTAATCTATCCGGTATCGTTAATGGGTACAAAGGAATCGATTATTTTCAAACACGTACGTTGGATTTAGGAGACACGGTTATACAAGTTGGCGCCAATGATTCAATTAACTACAACGGACAGTTGTATACTACAAATTCTCCGGGATTAAAATACGTTAGCACGGATTGGAAATTTTTACCTGGTTTCACATTCAAAAGTGGAGTGAGTTATAAATTAGATAAATTTTCGAATGTATATATGAATTTAGGCTTCTTAAACCGAACTCCTCAATTTTCTAATGTGATCGATAATAATACCAACACATTTTTTGGAGAAATCTTGAATGAGCAAATTCTTGCGGCAGAAGGAGGGTATAATTTTGCCAATAAAGTGTTTGGAATCAACTTTAACGCCTACGCTACAAACTGGAGAAACAAGCCATTCCCTTATGGAGTAGCTGTTCCAGACCCGAACGATCCAACAGAATTTATCCGTGTGAATATTAATGGAATGGACGCTGTTCACTTAGGCGGAGAAATTGACATTGCTTATAAGGTGACCAAAAAAATATCCACTGAATTGATGTTCTCTTATGGAGACTGGTTCTGGAATTCTTCTAAAACGATTTTTATCCCACAATACGATTCACTTGAATTCAGCTTTGATGCAAAAGGGGTTCATGTGGGTGACGCAGCCCAAACCGCCTTTTCTGCTGCAATCAGATATGAACCTATAAAAAATATGTATTTTAGATTACAGGGGCAGTTTTTTGACAGATATTACGCCAATTTTGATCCGTTTTCACTTCAAGGCACTAATGGCGGAAGAGAATCTTGGGTAATGCCGTCTTATTACTTATTGAATTTATTTGGTGGTTATAAAATCGAATTTAAAAATTCAGCCTTACTTTTAAACGGTTCAATTACGAATTTACTGAATTCAGTATTTATTTCTGATGCAACAAATAACAGGAATGATATTTATCAAGATTTTGATGCCAAATCTGCTACAGTAATGTTTGGACAAGGTTTTCGATTTAATGTTTCAATAGGTCTTCAATTTTAATTTCAATTATGAAAAAATTCATTTTAACCGGTGTTTTAGCAATCTCTTCACTTTTTGCTAGTGCCCAAACGATTGCAGATGCTCGTAATATGGGTATTGGTCAAACAGTAACCGTTAAAGGAGTTGCGGCAAATGGCTCCGAATTAGGGAACATTCGTTATCTCCAAGATGGTACAGCGGCTATTCCAGCATTTGGTAGTAATTTAAGCTCTGTACAACGAGGAGATTCAATTACCGCTACTGGTGTATTATTTGACTTCAGTGGTTTATTAGAAATTTCTCCAACGAGTAGTTTTGTTAACCACGGTGCTGTTGGTGCTCCAACACCTCAATTAGTTCCATTAGCAAGTATTAATGAGGCGCTTGAAGCTCAATTGGTGCGCGTTGATAACGTTACGTTTGTTCAAACAGGGAATTTTGCAACCGGAAATAGTACAGTACAAATTACAGATGGTACAACAACCTTGGATGTTCGAATTAATGGTTCAACCGTTATCGATGGAACTGCAATACCAACTGGTCCACTTACTATCATAGGGTTGGTTGGACAGTTTAATGCGAATTATCAATTAGTTCCTAGAGATTTAAATGATATATTTCCATACGTAGCTCCAGCGAGAGAAATCAATGTGAAAATGGGCGGTTTAACAGTATTGAATAATGGAACTTACGTTATTGGAACAACTGCCGCTACAACAATTACTATTGAAAATACAGGATCACAAACTTTAACTATTTCGGGTACGACACTTTCAGGCACAAATGCAAGTGATTTTAATACTACCTATACAACTGGAACTGTTTCAGCATTAGGTAATCAAACTTTTACATTAAACTTCGCACCAACAGGAACGGGATCAAGAACAGCAACACTTAGTCTTGCAAATAATGACAGTGATGAAAATCCTTATGTAATTACTTTATATGCAGTTGGAACGGATAACTTGGCAACTGAACCAACTTCAAACCCTACTGGTTTAACATTTCCTTTAGTGAAGGCTTATACCCTTGGTGGCCAATACAATGCTGGCGTTAATGCTGAAAAATATGTGGTGTTATGGAAAACTGGCTCAGCAGTTACTGGAGTGCCAACAGACGGATCAACCTACAAAAGAGGTGATGTAATTGGTGATGCAAAAGTTGCTTATATCGGAAGCGGAATGAGTTTTACCCCTCGTCACGTAATTGCAAATCAAAACTTACATTTTGCTGTTTATGCATTCAATGGTCCTGATGGGTTTGAAAATTACAAAACTACTTCTCCAGCAACTGGGAATGTAACTACTCAAGGACAACAAATAGGAAATTATTACTCGGGAATTAACTCCAATGCTACTTCTTTTTTGAGTGACCTATCTGCCCTAATAAATCCACACAACTTCATTTCTTATTTTAACTATAAAACCACAATGATGAATCAGTTTGAAATCAGAGATACAACTGCTGGTCAATCGTTTGTAGTTTGTTCGTACTCTGGAGAGCGCAAGGTATTTAATGATCCGTTTGATTGGACTGCAACAGGATATTCACGAGAGCACACATATTCACATTCTTGGATGCCTACATTTCCAGCTGATAACCCTGAATTAAAAGAATACAACGACCAACACAATTTGTATCCTACAAACCTTCAAAATGCAAATACGCCACGTAGTAATTTACCGATGGATATAATCGTTGGAACGCCTGTGTTTTCCTATTTAGATTGTGCAGTTGGTTACAATAGTTCAAACCAAATGTGTTTTACGCCTCGTGCAGAAAACAGAGGAAATGCAGCCAGAGCTATTTTCTATATGGCTACGTGTTACAACGGTCAATCGGGGAATAACTGGCAAATTCCAACCAATCAAAGTCAAGCAATTTTGAAAGCATGGCATTATGCTGATTTACCAGACAATTACGAAATTGCACGTAATGAGTTTATTTATTCACTTCAAAACAACAGAAATCCTTACGTTGATTCAATAGACTTCGTTTGTCATGTGAATTTTTCAAATATGACGTATGATGCATGTCAAGTTGGATTACAAGAAAAATTAGAAAGTAATTTCTCTATTTTCCCAGTGCCAGCGAATAATAAAGTATATGCCCAGGTAAATGGTCTAAATATTACTTCCTACCAAGTTGTTGATGCGCAAGGAAGAGTTATTGCAGAAAGTATCGCTATTGACGTCCCTGTATTAGAATTAACTGCCAATCAGTTTAAATCTGGAATGTATATTCTTGCAGTTGGTACAGCTTTTGGCACTGTTCAACAATCTTTCATCATTGAATAATGTTTAAGATATTTCTTACACTATGTATTGGAGCAAGCCTACTGGCTTGCTCTTCTCATTTACAGGTGTCTTCCAACCGAATTGCCATCGGAAATTCAATCGCGGGCAACAGATCCACAGATAGCATCATCAAACCGTATCGTGATTCCATGAATCTTTCTATGGGTAAAATTATCGCCCTTTCTGAAAACGATTTTATTGTGGAAAGACCCTCATCCAATTTAATGAATTGGGTGGCAGATGCGATTTTCATACAACAAACCCAAACGATTAAAACGAAAACTCCCATCATTTGCTTATTCAATACAGGCGGCATTCGTTCTAGTTTAGGTAAAGGCAATTTAACGATTGGTGATTTCTTTAAATTAATGCCTTTCGACAATACGCTTGTTTGGGTTGAAATGCCCATTGAAACGCTGGCTGAAGTCGGAGCCTTCGTTACTAAAACTGGAGGAGAACCACTGTCTAATTGTACGGTTCAAAATGGAAAACTCCAATTAAACTCCATGCCCGAAGGTACCACCCACTTTATCATTATCACCTCAGATTATTTGGCATACGGAGGCGATAAAATGGACTTTTTCAAAAAAGGAAAAATCATCAATGAAACCGGTAAATTGATGCGCGATGTGCTAATTGAACATGCCAAACAACAATCTACATTAATTTCAACCAATGAAATTCGCGTTTTTAAATAGGATTAACTATGAATAGAAGAAAGTTTGTTCGAAATTTCTCCCTTGGAGCCGGAGCCATTGCACTGAGTGCTCCCAGTTTCAGTCAATCGTTATTTACAAAAAAGGCTCAGAAAATAACGATCCTTCACACCAACGATACCCACTCCAATATTGATCCATTTCCGGATAATCATTCCAAATTTCCAGGAATGGGAGGCGTTGCCAAGCGACATGCGCTTATTCAGCAAATACGACAAGAAGAAGAACATGTATTGCTTTTAGATAGCGGAGACATTTTTCAAGGAACTCCCTATTTTAACTTGTTCAATGGCATTTTGGAAATGAAACTCATGACTGAAATGGGCTATGATGCTGCCACCATGGGAAATCATGATTTTGATATTGGCTTAGCAGGATTTAAAAATGCTAAACAATACGCTAATTTTCCATTTCTCTGTGCCAATTATGATTTTTCAGAAACGATACTGAAAGATGAAACGCAACGATACACGCTTTTCAGCAAAGGCGGCTTGAAAATTGGGGTTTTTGGAATAGGTGTTGAATTAATGGGGCTTGTACCTTCCGATAAATTTGCCAAAACCAAGTATTTAGATCCGATAATCACGGCAAATGAATTGGCCAAGAAATTAAAAAATAAGGGCTGTGAATTGATCATTTGTTTGTCCCATTTAGGATATGATTACGCGGATAACTCCAAAGTTTCAGATAGAAAACTAGCGAAACTTTCGTCCCACATTGACCTCATTCTTGGAGGACACAGCCATACTTTTTTGGAAAAACCTACCATTGAACTAAACCAAAAGGGACAACCCGTAGTCATCAATCAAGTTGGATATGCCGGGTTGTATGTAGGTCGCATTGATATAGACATTCAACAAGGAATGGTTGGGCGTATGATGGAGGTGAGGTAATTTATTTATTTTAAATGTCTTATCTTTAATTAAAAATTGGTGATGATTTGATCCTATTACAAGGGTTATTAATAAAAGTTTTCGCAAACAAATAAGAGATATCATGAAACCAATCTATACCATGTTGCTTGTTTCTTTTACAGCGTTTATACTGCTAACCGCTTGTAGCAAAAAAGGTTCCAAGAAAAACACAGAAAAATACCGTTGTTCTGTTCACCATTATTCATGGACAGGTGGAATAAATTATGATACGCTCTACGTTGATACGATTGAAGTGAAAAGAGAAGGAGATTACATTACATTACTTGGTAATCAATTCTTTGTAGATTCAGTCTGGAAGGGCAATAAATTCAAGGAAGGATATGTGCATGAACACAGAGAAATTCAATTTATGAGGGATAGCATTTATTTTTCAATGTATAGTGGAGGACTTGGTGGCGGTGATGGAACCAACTACATTGGAATAAAAATAGATTGAATAAAAAAGCCCACCGGAATTTCCAATGGGCGAATCAATTATTTGTGAAACCTATTAAGCGTCAATTTTGGCGTATTTCGCATTTTTCTCAATAAACTCTCGTCGTGGTGGAACGTCGTCTCCCATTAACATAGAGAAGATTTGATCGCACTCAGCAGCATTATCAATTGTTACTTGTCGAAGTGTTCGTTTTTCAGGATTCATTGTAGTTTCCCACAACTGCTCTGCGTTCATCTCACCCAAACCTTTATAGCGTTGCACATTCACGGAAGATTCGTTTCCGCCACCTTTCAATTCTTGAATCAAGCGATCACGCATATCTTCATTCCAAGCATAATCTGATTTGGTTCCTTTTTTCACTTGATAAAGCGGAGGTGTAGCAATATAGATATACCCATTTTCAATCAACTCTTTCATGAAACGGAAAAAGAACGTTAGAATTAGCGTCTCGATATGCGAACCATCTACGTCGGCATCACACATGATGATAATTTTGTGGTAGCGCAATTTGTCAAGGTTCAACGCTTTTGAATCTTCCTCTGTTCCAATTCGAACTCCAAGAGCCGTGTAAATATTTTTTATCTCCTCGTTTTCAAAAATCTTATGTTGCATGGCTTTTTCCACGTTCAAGATTTTACCACGAAGCGGCATAATTGCTTGAAAATGACGGTCACGACCTTGTTTAGCCGTTCCACCCGCGGAATCTCCCTCAACGAAGTAAATTTCACATGCAGCAGGATCTTTTTCGGAGCAATCGGCCAATTTGCCAGGCAAACCAGAACCAGTAAGCACGTTTTTACGTTGAACCATTTCACGCGCCTTGCGAGCTGCATGACGTGCCCGAGCAGCCAAAATCACTTTCTCAACAATTAGTTTTGCTTCAGCCGGATGTTCTTCCAAATAGGAGGATAACATTTCAGAAACTGCCTGGCTAACCGGTGCGGTAACTTCTCTGTTTCCTAATTTTGTTTTTGTTTGCCCCTCAAACTGAGGTTCTTGTACTTTAACAGAAACGACAGCTGTTAATCCCTCACGGAAGTCATCTGCATCAATTTCAATTTTTTCCTTCGCTAATATTCCAGATTCAGTAGCGTATTTTTTCAAGGTATTTGTCAATCCACGACGGAAACCTGATAAATGCGTTCCCCCTTCATGTGTGTTGATGTTATTGACGTATGCTTGAATATTCTCTGTATAAGATGTATTATATGTCAAAGCCACTTCAACCGGCACATTTTCTCTTTCTCCTTCGAAATAAATTACATCGGAAATAAGTGCTTCTCTGTTTCGATCTAAGTATTGAGCAAATTCTCTCAATCCCCCTTCTGAATGGTAGGTAGTCATTGGTGATTCGCCATTTTCATCTTGATCACGAAAATCGGTGAGTGTTATGGTAATTCCTTTGTTCAAAAAGGCTAACTCGCGAATACGAGCAGCGATTGTATCGAAATTATATTCAGTGAATTCAAAAATTGAACCATCTGGTTTGAACGTTACTTCAGTTCCGGTTTCATTGGACTCACCAACAACTTTCACATCATATAATGGCTTACCTATGCTATATTCTTGTTGAAAAATCTTTCCTTCTCTTCTAACTGTCGCCTTCAAAGCAATTGAAAGCGCATTCACACAGGAAACACCAACTCCGTGAAGCCCACCAGAAACCTTGTATGTATCTTTATCAAACTTACCTCCTGCATGCAATACAGTCATAACCACCTCGAGGGCAGATTTTTTCTCTTTTGTATGCATCGCAGTTGGAATACCGCGTCCATTATCTTTTACTGTAATTGAGTTATCTTCGTTAATAAAAACATGAATTGTGTCACAATGACCCGCCAATGCTTCATCAATTGAATTGTCGACAACCTCATAAACAAGGTGGTGCAACCCTTTTATTCCAGTATCCCCAATGTACATGGCTGGACGTTTCCGAACTGCCTCCAACCCTTCTAATACCTGAATATTATCAGCTGAATAATTACTTCTATCTATTTCCTCTTCGCTCATAATTTCGCTTTCTTCTTATTATAAATCAATACTCGCAAAGATAACAAACAAGGTGCGTGAAGTCAAGAAAAACAAAGGTGTTTAGTACAGAATTATTAACAACATTTCAACCTTTTAAGCCTTTATTTAGACTTCGTTGTCTCTAAAAGCGGAAGGCATTAAACTCGGAATGATTTTTAGGAAAATGGGAAGTAATAGACTACCCCCAGGGATTAAAAAAATAGCGAGCGAAGGCATTGATTTCATAATGTCCATCAATTGCATTTTCACTTGTTCTTTTTCCTCTTTCGTTAAGTCTCGCTGGGTTGATTTACCCAACAAAATCATCAGTTCCTTGCTTTGTTGAATTTCCAACACCAACTTGTCTTTATTGCGCAGTAGGATTTTTCCCCACCGTTTGGACAAATTAGAAAACAGAATATCGGCCGAGGAACTTCCCAAATAAGGGATTTCACGCGTATGGCCCAAAATGAATGCTGTGTTGAACGTTAAAGCTAAATCTACCTCAACCTCCGAAATAGCTAGTTCCTTCGCTAATTGAATTAAAAATAAGCGTTCTTCTTCATGAATTTCGCGGTTGCAGGAAATAATAAACGCACAAAAATAAAGGATGTAATATTTAAATTCAATCGATTCATTTACAACTAGTTGCAAATCTGGAAGAAAATTAGGTTTTTTAAACAATGACTCTAATTGATCATCTTCGTTTTCATTAAGGCGAGCGCTAGCTAAAAAATAAGCAAACAATTTTTCCTCTGATTCAGTCAGTTCTTGGTCTGAATGCGCAGCACCAATGAAGCATTTCATAGATTTCTCCGTCAAAACCTGAAAGGGTCGAACGGCTGTGGATTGAAGAAATTCCTGAAACAAAATCACGTCCAAAAACACAAAAGAATTGGTAAGTGTGCTTAACCACATCCTAGTTTCAATGAGTCGTTTATTCAATTCTAGTCGTTCATCAATAGCTAACTCAATGGAATGAAACACCGATTCTTTTTTAAAGAAAGATAAAAAATCGAATGAATTTTTTGGTTTAACGGTAGAATAATAATTCGCCAAATCTTCAATGAACTGATCTTTGTAAAATTTGTTCCCATTATGTTTCAGATGAACCCATAACAAGGTCTCAAAAAACAAAGATTTTAATCGATCGTGATAGGTCCAATTTTGTGTTTTTGGATTTGGATAAAACAGTTGTGAAAGCGGAATACCGAACAATAATCCCGTATTCCTACTCAAAGAAATTAAGTCTTCTGATTCTGCTAATCGATCTAAAAAAGCAATCTCCTTTTTTTCGATTAAATCGCAGTACTTTTCAATCCAGCCGGATGATCCAGGATAATACACTTTTTTACTTTAACGCATAGCGAATAGCAAATCCTCCGCCCCATTTAAAGAGTTGAGTTGCACCAATCAATTGAATAACTGGACCAGAGTCTAGCGCTATATTCAGCGGAAAATCTTGAAAGGTATAATCGAGACCAATTACGCCATTTGCGCTTAAATAAAACACATTTCCAAATCCAACCGTTGGTCCAGCACCCAAATACCAGTCTAACCCTGTTGGTTCAGGAAGTGGTTTTTGAAGTTCAAACAATCCGGATAAATACAACCCATCCTCATATCCACCAATAGAAAACTCGGCAGCAGTGCTTCTAGTAAGCATTTTTTTTGCGTTCAATCCACCTAACGATGGATATCCCCCCTTTAATCCAATGGCCATTTTATATGATTGAGCAAAGGAAAATGTTGAAATCAGCAACACCCCAAGGAATAAAATCTTTTTCATGGTATATTTTTTTCAAAATTACAATTTACCAGCAAGTGTTATTGCTTTTTGTTTCGTAAAAAATACACCTCCATCTGTTGAAAAGACTTCAACAACGAGCACATACACTCCAATACTTGCCTTTACTTGATTGTCAGTCACACCATCCCAACTGAATGTGCCAGACGTTCCCAATAATTCATTGGTGAAAATGGTTCGAACTAATCGTCCGCGATCATCAAAAATTTGTGCTTTTCCAAGCATAGCAGGACTGTTAAGTGCGTAAGCAATTTGTAAAACATCTTCATATCCATCATTGTCTGGGGAAAAAATATCCGTTGTTAAAGAAATTTCACCATTTGAAACCGCAGGACGATATTGTGAATTGATTCTACCCGGAGTTCCAAAACCGATGTCTTCAGCTGCTGAATGCCAATTAAATTCACTTGAAGATGCTCCAGAAGGATCTATACGCTCAAGTGAAACCCCATCTCTTACATCTAACAAATCAAAATGCCAGGCATCTAGGTAAGAAACTTTGTCAATTATTTCCGAATTATATAGCAGGTATACTGTACCAGAATCGTTGTTGAAGCTTGGCATTTCTGTAAATAAGAACTTGCCCGGGATTGCAAAAGGATAATTCTGTTTTACAAAATTGGAGTCTTTTCCCAACACCACATAATCATTCGGTTGAAGGATATAATTGATTGGAATTATTTTAAAATTATCAATCGTATCGTTGTCAAAATTCGCTAATTGCCAATCTTTTAAATTCACCACCTTGGAAGAATTATTATATAGCTCAATCCAATCTTGTCCACCTGTCAAAGGATTTTGAAGAACTTCATTTATCACTACATCTCCTGGTTGTGGGGTTTCTGGCAAAATAAAAGTGCCACTTCGATCGGTTTGATTCAACCAACAATCAGCAATCGATTGAATATCGTATGTATAAAGTTGAGAGCCTTGTAAATTTTCATTGAATTGAATTGTTAAGATTGTAGGAAATGCCCCTTGAATAAATTTATTTTGAATGGTCAAATTTGGAGTAAATGAGAGCGCCGAATTGAATAATGATATTGAGTCCATTCCTTCGTTAAAATGCAACTCTAAAAAATTAGGCGCAAGTGCCAAAGCAAGAATTACCTCTGGAACACCCGTATCAGGTGTTAAATTCCAAACAGAATTTACGTAACCCGGAGTTCCTCCTAAAATCCAATTGGAAGCAATCCAATTATCGGCATCTGAACAAGGATCATTGGGGTTGATTAATTCCAAAGAATATCCACCATCTTGCTTAATATCATCTCGGTACCAATCATCAGTATACGTTAACTTATCAATGATTTGACCATATGTGTCTTTCAATACCACATCATCTCCAGCATTGTTTAAACTAGGAAAACTTGTAACTCCAATGGCAGATGTCGTGGTATACAACGGAATATTTGCCGTTGCTGTTAATACTTTATATTCGCCAGGCAGCAACCATCCATCCGTTATCGTTCCGTCTGAGGAAGCATCGCCAATTTTCCAACCGGTCAAATTAAAAATCTTGTTGCTTTTATTGTATACTTCCACAAATTCTACTTCGGGCAATCCAATTAGAGGGGTTGGATCTGGGAAAAATTCATTAATGATTACATCACCTGGAAGTACGGAGTCTGCAACAAGGTAGTGGAAAGTCGTAAATGTTGAAGGATTTAAATTGCTAGAAACGTCTGAAATGTTTGTAGCAATTAGATTGTATGTCGTTCCATTAATTAGTGGCGTTGTTGTAGTAAGGTGTACAATGGATGGATTAATACCGTCAAGCACCGCAGATGACGCACCAATTGTTGGATTAAACAAATAATTACCTGCAATTTGAGCACTCACGGGATCCAATGCTTCATTGAAATAGGCATCGACTTGTGTGGCAGAAATAGCAATGGCTGTATCTAAGAGAGGGGGTTGATTGTCAATGATTTCATTTCCGATATACACGTTGTCGTAATAAAATTTAGTGGCATTGCTGATTGTGTAGGTGTCAATCATTCCAAAGTGTGTGCCTAATAGAACGGATAAATCTGATGCGGTTGCTTGTAAAACAAAATTCTGCCCTCCGGTAAGATCAGCATATAAACTCCAATCGCCGAGTGCAGACCTCTTTACTCGAACTGAAGCAACAAAACTATTAGCAATTTGCCCATCCAATCCGGAACAAAGCAAGGTTGATACTCCGGCTTCCAATTTAAACAAGCGAATTGCATCTAATGCATTAGCCTCACCAAATAAAAGATAATACCCATTTTGAACCAAGTTCAAGTCGGCATTATCTGCCGTTAAATAAACCCTTCCAAAATTACTCGTAGAGGATGCAAATGAATGTTTTACCCAAATACGCCATTCCTTATTGTCGAGAGAAGTTAAATTATGAGGAGTAGTTAAATAGGAAGCTCCCGCAACTAAACTTGTCAATTGCAATTCTTGATTGGCATTTACAATAAAATCTCCCGTAGTGCCCGACCAAGTGGGATTATTCGTGAAATCTCCATCATTGAAATCATCACTTATTTGAGCATTAAATTTCCCCAAACAAATTAGAGAAAATAATATGAATGTTATACTTTTCTGCATTTGAGTATCAAATATACTTCAAATAAAATAATCGACCGTTAACCTAGGATTAATTCTTGATACTTGTTTTTTCTGAAAATAACTCTACGTTCAAATAATAACCTGAGTTCGATTAATAGTTCAGCAAAATGAAATGATTTAAATTGAATTAACTACATATAAACCATTTACTTAGTGCTTATTAAATACCATTGCTCCAGCTCTTTTACAAGTATTTTTCCGATTTTTCCTTTAGACTCTAAATTTAAAAGTTCTTTTCTGCCAATCTCCTCCTCCAAATTAAGTAAAAAACAAAATTCCTTTGTTGACATATTGGAGTAAAGATTGAATAACCCTAGCGATGTAGGTATATCTTTATTTTTCTTGGCTGATGGATTACAAGTTAATATAGCTTGTTCAATTGTTTCATATGATTGCACTCCTTTAAGGATTTGAGCGTTCTCATTGCCCCTATTAAAAATTAACGTTGGAAAAACATGGATGTCAAGTTGCTTTGCTAAAGCTAAATCTTTGTGAAAATTATCTTCTCCTTCTTTTAATTGATTTTTAAGTAATGCGGCGTCCAAACCACAATCGAGCGCTGTTTTTTCAATATTTATCCACTTATTAATGTTCTTTTTTTCAATAAATATCATTTCCTTGAGTCTCCTTAGAAAAAAAACTGCCTTGTCATTGTCCTGCAATTGTGCTGCTTTAAAAGCAATGCTAGGAGGGAATGATGAACTTAATGGATCGTTTAACCATACATCTCCCGAAATTGGTATTTGTTTTGTTTCCCTAATATCTTCCCAAAGTTTAGAGGCATCAGCAGGGCTTGTTATTCGCTTATCCGTATATGATTCCCAACTGGGCAATAACCCTCCCATAAAATGCTCTATTTGTAATTCGGTATCATATTCGAGTTTTAATTTTCGTAATATTGGTTGAAGTAACCAGCAACTCGAACAAATTGGATCCGTAAAGTATGAAATATGAACAATAAACCTTGATTTATTTTTCTTTGAATCATATTCATCTGACACCAAGGGTAAAACATACCCTCTTTCGCTATATTTATAAGGATTTAAAAAGATTTTTTTTAAATCTCGCCCTTGTTGAATATGTGATGCTATTTCTTCTTTTCGAACATTATAATATGTGCTGAATGCCTCATCCAGATTCATTTTGGACATCAATTCTGATAGAGTAATGGCATCTTTAATTGCATTTGAAGTTCCGGCACTGGTAAATGGTAGGGCTAAATGAGCTGCATCACCAATTAATACGACATTTTCCTTGTGAAAGCTTGGTAAAAGATCAAAATCTCTTGTATTCCAAATATACGAATTACTAAAATCATTTAAATGAAGAACCTTTTGTACTTCCTCAGGAAAATCAACTAATAAAGACAAACAGAATTCTCTAAGCTCTTCTGGTTGGTGGATTTCATTTTTCGCCAAAGATATATCATATTGCATAAACCAAACACACTCATTATCATTTAGGGGAATACAACCAAAAGCCAGGCCTTTTTCATTAGATTGGTATTTTTGAAAAACACTGATCTCACTTTGAGAAAGATAGGATGAAATACCTACCACTTCTTTAACTGAGGTAGAGGTATATTCTGTTTCACCAAATAATGTTTTTCTAATTAATGAATTACTGCCATCTGCTCCAATAAAAATATCAGCTTCCTCCATTTGTCCATTTTTAAAGACTACGGAACTGACTTTGCCATTAGCTCTTTGGAAATGTGAAAATTCAAATCCAAATTTTAAATTATCTTTTGTAAAAAATGAAACAAGAAATTGAATTAAATCAATTCGTTTCATGCTGTACCAATCATCTAAACTGATTTTAATAAGTTCAAAGTCATCTGGTCTTTTTAAGCTAAAAACATCTACTTTTTGATGTAGCAGTTCAATTTTTTGCTCTGAAATTAGTGATTCTAAATAATCTATTCCTTCGCCATTTATTAAAAATGCATGACCTCTAGTTTGTATCTGTTTAGTTCTTTCGTAAACTACAACTTCATACCCTTTTTGACGCAATAAAATCCCTTGCATTAGTCCAGCTATTCCTCCTCCAACAATCACGACTTTCATAAATTCTCTTCTATTCTATTTAAAGCCTCCATCAAAATATCGGATGAAGTAGCAAAACTAATTCGCACATATCCCTCGGCACCTGGACCAAACCATTTAGTTAAGCCTGGCACAACTGCAACCTTGGCCTGTTCGAGCATCTTACGTGCAAATTCTTCTGAAGTAAGACCCGTTGACCTAATATCAATTAAACTCACATAACATCCTTCAGGAGAAATTATTTCCAACCCATTTATTGAATTAATTTTCTGTGTCACCAAGTCCCGCATATTCTGAAGATGACTCACAAATTCATCCAACCATGGTTGAGCATTATTTAATGCGGCAGTTGCGGCAATCTGCCCGATAGAATTAACTCCGTGGATAGTAGATTGATGCAAGGAATTTTCAAAAACCGATTGAAATATTTTTTGATTTACCGTGGCGACCACTCCGATTCTTAATCCGGCCAAGCCATACGATTTACTGAATCCAGTAACAATTACGGTATGTAAAGCAATATCATCAGAAATACTGGCGATGCTTGTAAATGTATTTGGTTTATAAACAATATCACTCCAAATTTCATCTGATAAAATTAGTAGGTTGTATTTCACTGCTATATTACCTAAAACTTCTAATTCTTCTCGTGTAAACACCTTACCTGTTGGATTAAGCGGATTACACAAACAAATCATTTTTGTTTTTGGGGTAATTAATTTTTCAATTAATGTAAAATCAACATTTTTTATTCCTGATGGGATGGCAAAACGAACGGGTTTTGCACCTACTTTTTCTATGGAATATTGGAATAAAAAATCAACCGGGTCAAAAATTATTGCTTCATCACCTCGATTTAATATTGACTTACAAATTAAAAAAATTCCAAATGCTGCGCTATCTACAGGTAAAATCTGGTTTGATGGAATTATACAATTTCTTCGATCACGAAAAAATGTTTGTAAGGAATCCTTAAACTCTGGTAGTCCCTCAGCCGGTGTATAAGAAAAATATCCGCCGCGGCAATAATCTGCTATTGCATCTCTAATTACTGGAGAGGTTTTAAAATCAGGATCTGCAGCGGTGAGCGGAATTACTCCTTCAGGAACAGTGGCCCACCTTAAATTATATGCTCTTTCTTTAAGTAACTGAAATTCAATCTCACTAGGTTGAAATATACCCATTCCTGTTGGTTATTATTTTATATTTTTTACCGAGAAAATATCTAGAACCTTAGAGTTTCTTTGTAATTGGCTAAAATAGTTCATCTTGGATGATTAAAGAAAATTCAATTCCGGGAAGAATTAAAAATACGAAAAAATACGTAGATGGAGATTCCATTCATTTAAAATGTCAAAATTTAATTGTAGCTTTTCGCATATTTGTAGGGCATACTGGATTCAATTAACTTTGCTTTAACCTTTAACTCGATATACAAAATGAATCAATTGAAAAATATCTCGTTTTTAATCGCAACATTGTTGACTTTGAAAGGGGCTTATTCGCAGTCCAGTTACTTTCCTCCCATTGGTAGTTCAACATGGGAAACCACCTCGCTCACATCTTTAGGTTGGTGCCAAGAGCGAATTGACAGTTTATATAACTTTTTAGGAACTCAAAATTCCAAAGCTTTTATCTTACTAAAAGACGGTAAAATCGTTTTAGAACAATACTTCAATGGACAAACCGCTACGAGTAACTGGTACTGGGCATCTGCAGGCAAAACACTTACCGGATTTATGGTAGGATTAGCGCAACAAGATGGATTATTGAATTTAAGTGACTCAACTGCACAGTATTTAAGCGCAGGATGGACCAATTGTTCAGCCGAACAAGAAGGAAATATTACCATAAGGAATCAACTCACCATGACAAGTGGATTGAATGATGGATTAGCCGATTCATTTTGTACCTTGGATACCTGCCTCGAATATCTGACTGATCCGGGTACAAGATGGGCGTATCACAACGCGCCGTATACCTTACTGGATGGGGTAATTGAAGCAGCAACCGGACAAACCCTGAATGCGTATACCAGCTCAAAATTAGGTGCTACAGGAATTACAGGAGGGTTTTTTCAATCGGGTTATAACAACGTTTTTGTAAGTAATGCACGATCTATGGCTCGATTTGGCTTACTCATGGAAAACAAGGGAACTTGGAACGGAACACAGATCATGACAGATACAACTTATTTTCACGAAATGGTAAATACTTCTCAATCGCTCAACAAAGCCTATGGGTATTTAACGTGGCTCAACGGCAAACAAAACTTCATGGTTCCAGGGCTTCAAACTGTTTTTCCGGGAACCCTCATGCCAAATGCACCAGCTGAAACTTTTATGGCGCTGGGTGCGAACGGACAATTTATCAATGTCGTGCCTAGTCAACATTTGGTGTGGATACGCATGGGAGATGCACCAGGAAATGAGTTGGTTCCGTTTCTGTTGAATGACCAGATTTGGGAATACATCAATTTATTGGGATGTTCAGGAAGTATAACTGAAGAAAACACCCTTCCATTTTCAATCTTCCCAAATCCAGCAAAGGAAATAATTACCATTTCGATGCTGAATAAAATCAATAATATTAATCCTTGTAAAATTTTAGATGCCAGCGGAAGAGCAATTAAGTCTTTCAACCTTTCGGAAAAAGAAACCCAAATAAGTGTATCCGATTTACAACCCGGTGTTTATTTTATTACGAATGGGAACTCAATACAGAAACTCCTTATTCATTAGTTGTCTTAAAGTAACACCAAAAGAATTTGAAAAACACATTATTACTCGCACTTCTTTTGGCAATTAGCTATACAAAGCTCTTTTCTCAGAGCGCACAATCAGCTTTCAATTTAACTAAGCCACCGGAGTTATCCAAACTTTCTAAATTGACCTTATGGTCTACTCAGTATTATATTCACAAATTTCAATCGAGCGGTAAAATTCCAATCGTACTCTCCGACGGAAAAGAAACTGGGCTCTATGCAGACACCTGTAATTTCTGTGCATCAGCCTTAGAAGGAACCGCATTTATTGAAGATTCGTTAGGAAATATTACGGTTATTAATTTCGAAAAAACAGGTCAACATTCTTTGAAACTGCAGAGCATGTGATAAATATGCTAAAAGTAAATTAACTGTTGAAAATTTTGGAAAAGCACTTTGGAAAATATCCAAGGGGTTTGGTGATGGAGTACTGAACTATAAACTTGTGCCGTATCGTACTATTGCCGTTGACAAAGCCATGATTCCTTATGGAACGGTTATTTTTATCCCAAAAGTTAAAGGCAAGCCAATCTTATTGCCCAATGGTCAAAACGTAATTCATGATGGTTACTTCTTTGCAGGAGATACGGGAGGTGCTATCAAAGGAAATCATATTGACCTATTTACCGGCGTTTTTGAAGGAAATCCATTTATAGATGTTATACAGTCTAACCCAACAAAGACATTTGAGGCATTTGTAATAACTGAACAAAGCATCATATATTCGTTGTTATTTTTACATAAAAAGTGAAAAAATCTTATCCACTATTTTATACTCTATCCGAAAATCTTACGTTTCAAATACTATGATTAAGTACTTTTCAATCGCTTTCCTAGTGTTGTTGCTCCTTACTGGTTGCACAAAAAAAACAATTTTGCCAACCGTTCCATTTGAGTTAACTTTTAATCAACAGAGCACACTGTCTGCAAATGGAACTCAGTTAACCGTTCAATTCACACAACTTATTGAAGAGTCTCGATGTCCATCCAACATGGAATGCATATGGGCAGGTCAAGTGGCAATCAAACTAAAAATCAATAACAGCGAGCAATTTATAGTTGGATTAAACCATTCCAATTATCCATCATCATTTAATTACATGAATCGTGAATACACCTTGCTTGATGTAAACTATTCAAACGGAGCATCGCTTGGAATTGAAAATAAATGTGTGGTGAAATTGAAGGTGGAATAAATCATTTATAATTCTCATACTTTTTAAACAACGGAGCACTTAAACTTTGTGATTTTTAAATCTCTTATGTAACGGTTTGTATTAATTTTACATAAGAATTTGAAATTAAAAATCTATGAAAGTAGCGGTAGTTGGCGCAACAGGTATGGTTGGAAATGTCATGCTTGAAGTATTGAAGGAACAAAATTTTCCGGTAACAGAATTAATTCCTGTCGCTTCGGAGAAATCGGTTGGAAAATCAGTAGAATATAATGGCAATTCTTACACGGTTGTTGGCTTGCAAACGGCAGTTGATATGAAACCAGATGTGGCGATTTTTTCTGCAGGAGGAGAAACATCGTTGGAATGGGCACCAAAATTTGCTGAAGTAGGTACCACTGTCATTGATAATTCATCGGCATGGCGAATGGACCCTACCAAAAAACTGATTGTTCCAGAAATTAATGGCCATGAACTAACCTTATCGGATAAAATTATTGCTAATCCAAATTGTAGCACCATTCAACTCGTACTGGTTATGGCGCCACTACATAAAAAATATGGAATCAAACGAGCCATTGTTTCCACGTATCAATCTATCACAGGGACAGGAGTGAAAGCGGTGGAACAAATGGAAAATGAACGCGCCGGAATAGATGGAGATATGGCCTACAAGTATCCGATTGATAAAAATTGTATTCCGCAATGCGATGCTTTCTTGGAAAATGGATATACGAAGGAAGAAATGAAATTGACCAACGAAACGAAAAAAATTCTAGATTCGACAATCAACGTTACCGCAACGGCGATTCGAGTACCCGTTGTTGGTGGACATTCTGAAGCAGTTAATATTGAATTTCAACACGATTTCGATCTTTCAGAAGTGAGGAACCTATTAGAAAATACATCTGGAATTACCTTACAAGATGACCCCTCCAATTATGTTTACCCCATGCCAAAATACGCCCAAGGAAAAGACGACGTTTTTGTGGGACGCATCCGCAGGGATGAAAGTCTGGCAAACACCTTGAATTTATGGATTGTTGCTGATAATTTGCGTAAAGGAGCCGCCACTAATGCCGTTCAAATTGCCCATTTATTGGTTGAAAAAGGGTTATTATAATGGCTACTAAAGTATTGATGGTTTGTTTGGGCAACATTTGTCGTTCGCCCATAGCAGAAGGATTGCTGCGTCACAAAATTCGTGCACTCAACTTAGACGTTGAAACAGATTCTGCCGGAACAGCAGGACACCACATTGGATCAAAGCCCGACCATCGCATGATGGACACCGCCGCCAAATATGGTGTTGATATCAGTGATTTGCGCGCACGTCAGTTTCAAGCAAGCGATTTGGAAACTTTTGATTATGTCTTTGCGATGGATAAAGAAAATCAGTTGAACATGCAAGCACTCGCAAAAAATGAAACACAACGAAACAAAGTAAAATTGTTCTTGGAACAGGTTAATTATTCAGATTTATCAGAAGTTCCCGACCCCTATTACGGCGACCAAGCAGCATTTGAATTCGTTTTTAACCTGCTGGACGAAGCAACCGACACATTTATTAATCAAATCACAACGAATATAAAAATTTAAATATGCTGGAGTTCTTGAAATGGTGCCTTTTTATTCTGAAAAATTGAAGTGAATTGAAATGCGGGAAACCATAAGGAAGCCGAAGAGTCACCGAAATGGTCGAATTTTAAGAGTAAAAAGCATTGAAGAATAAACCAGCACCGAGTTTTCTTTTGCGAACTTTTCTTTTGCGGAAAAAGAAAAGTGGTGAATAAAAGTTTTAAAAAATTATTGAAATAAAAAAATGAAAAGAGCAAACGTTTACCTAATTCCAAATACCCTTGGCGGTGAATCATTGTCGGATATTATTCCAGCAGATGTTTCTGCCATTGCCATCTCACTTCGCACGTTTTTCGTAGAGGAAATTCGTTCCGCTCGTCGTCTATTGAGAAAAATGGACCGTGAATTCCCGATTGATGATTGTACGTTTCATATCATGGGAAAATCAATCAAAGAAAAATTGCCCTTAATACTCTTGGATTTATCCAAACGAGGCGAAAATTGTGGGGTGATTTCCGAAGCGGGGTGTCCAGCCGTTGCTGATCCCGGAGCTGAGATTATTTCATTAGCACATGATCTGAATATGGAAGTAGTTCCACTTGTTGGACCCTCATCTATCCTACTCGCTTTGATGGGAAGTGGTTTTTCCGGGCAGCAATTTACTTTTCATGGTTATTTACCTCGCGAAAGACGTGATCGCATAAAAAAATTGAAAGACATGGAAGCTGATGCCTTTCGCAATGGACGAACTCATATTTTCATGGACACGCCATTCCGAAATATGCATGTATTGGAAGACATGGTCAATGAATTATCGGACGCAACACCCCTGTGTATTGGGTATAACCTTACTCTTCATGGTGCCTATGTGAAAACACTTTCGGTGGGAGAATGGAAACAAAGAGCAGTAGATATTGCGAAAAAACCGGCCATGTTTTTAATTGGAACGAAGCGCTAATTATTCAGAAAACGATTCCATTTCGTTAACGTTTCTTAGAAAAACAGTGTGGTTTTATTCGTTACATTTGCCTATGATTAGTTTGCGCAAACATACCCCAAGATGGGTTATCGTTTTACTTGATTTGTTGCTAAACATTTCTGCACTTGCTTTTGCCTATTTGATTCGTTTTGATTTAAAAGCAGAATATAGCCTAATTCAAAAGGAATGGAGCATTCTATCCAAGTCTATTTTATTTTACATCATCGTAAAATTCGTTGTTTTTCAATTGTTTCGTATTCAAAAAGGATTGGTTCGTTATACGTCTACTGAAGATTTGAGAAGGATTTTTCTCGCGATTTCATCCTCTACGTTGATATTTACGATAGCTAGTATTGTCCGGGCCCAATTTATGGATGGGTATTACTTGTTTCCTACTTCGATATTAATCATGGAATTTTTAGTGAGTTTTGCATTCACTGTTGGGAGTCGGTTTATCGTAAAATTAGTGTATTTGGAAGCCACCAAAGATAAATCCGCTAAAGTAAATGTTGTCGTCTATGGAGCTGGAGTTTCAGGACTAATCACCAAACGAACCATCTCCAAAGACCGATTAATTAATCAAAAAATCATTGGTTTTCTAGACGATAACAAAAAAATGCACAATACACGTTTAGAGGGGACGCGGATATATGCACCCGAGAAACTGGATGAATTAGCTGCCGAATTTGAAATAAAAACCTTAATTATTGCAATTCAAAATCCCGATACAGAAAACATCAATCGCATAGTAGAAAAATGCTTGAGTTTAGGCATTGTGGTTCAAAAAGTGCCAAGGCCACGCAGTTGGATTAATGGTGAGTTTTCATCCAAGCAACTTTCAAAAATCAATATTGAAGATCTATTAGGACGCAAGCCCATTCAATTGGATCAAGCAAAAATTTCGAATGAATTAAAAGGAAAAGTAATATTGGTAACCGGTGCCGCGGGTTCTATTGGTAGTGGATTGGTGAAACAAATTGGAAACTACGAACCAAAAAACATCATTTTACTGGATCAAGCAGAATCGGCATTGTATGATTTACAGCAAGATTTACACGCAAAAGGTACTATTTTTCCATTCGAAATTGTAATTGGTGATATCCGAAATTACGACAGATTGAAACGCGTATTGGATTTCTACAAACCAGAATATGTTTTCCATGCGGCGGCCTACAAACACGTGCCATTGATGGAAAATAATCCGTCAGAAGCCGTTTTGACCAATGTGAAAGGGACGAAAAACCTAGTTGATTTATCCCTGGAGTTTGGTGTACATAAATTTGTAATGATTTCCACGGACAAGGCTGTGAATCCTACCAATGTGATGGGAGCATCCAAGCGCGTTGCTGAAATTTATGCGCAAACTAAAAACTCGTTAGGGACAACCAAATTCATCACAACTCGCTTTGGAAATGTTTTAGGTTCAAACGGTTCGGTGATTCCACTTTTTCAAAAACAAATTGAACAAGGAGGACCCTTAACTATTACGGACGAGCGCATCACGCGATTTTTCATGACGATTCCTGAAGCGTGTCAATTGGTTTTGGAAGCAGGATCGATGGGCAACGGGGGAGAAATCTTCGTTTTTGACATGGGAAAATCGGTTAAGATATTAGATCTCGCTAAAAAAATGATTCAATTATCCGGACTGGAAATAGACAAAGACATTGAAATCAAAGTTACTGGATTGCGCCCGGGCGAAAAATTGTACGAAGAACTGTTAGCTTCAGAGGAAAACACCATTCCTACTCATAATCCTCAAATCCTCATAGCCAAAACAAAGGATAATGATGAAGAAAAACTTCATGCCATTGAAGAGTTGATTCACCTTTTTGAGATGCAACAAAATGACCAAATTGTTTGGAAAATGAAGGCAATAGTACCCGAGTACATCAGCAACAATTCCGAATTTGAAAAACTAGACACCAAATGATTTCTCCTGCAAAAATCCAAGTACGCTTTTCAGATTTAGATGTAATGGGACACGTAAATAATTCAGTTTATCTCAGTTATTTTGAAATGACCCGCGTGCATTATTTCAGGGAACTTTTAGGATTGAACTGGGATTGGCGAACGGAAGGTGTTTTATTGGTGCGCAATGAGGTAGATTACGTCAAACCCATTCTGTTGCATCATCAACCGGAGATTTACATGTCGTTAGAAAAAATTGGCGAAAAAAGCATCAGTTTTTTGTATGAAATTAAAGTGGATGGAGAACTATTCACCAAAGGAAAATCTGTTTTAGTTTGCTTCAATGCAGAGGCAGGTAAAACCATTCCCGTGCCGGTAGCAATGGCAGAAGCATTGAGGAGATTGGTTTGATTTCTTCTTTTTTCATGGATTAATTTAAGTATGCCGCCCTTGCAGGACTCCTTTAATTTTGATTGTACTTCAACGATGGAAAGGATTCCATCATTGAACCAACTCGCCCTTACAGGGCTATTAGATTGTTGTTATAATTAGAAAGATGTTGAAGCTCTGAAGGAGAAAGATATTCAAACATCGGTATACATCCGATGTTTCACATCAAAAGGATCGGTTACAAGTCCTGGAAGGACGTAATTATTAATTCCACACATACTTTTCGTCGAATTCTACACCGTGTTCTTTCAAAACATCCCTGTATTCATCTTTGAAGGAACGCTTATTATGATGTTCTTTTTGATTGGCTATATAATTCGAAACAACTTGTACCTCAGACTGTCTTACTGAAAAAGCGCCGTATCCATCTTGCCAATAAAAATTTTGATATTTTTCACCCTTAGTCTTCATCCATCTTGATGAATTTGCCTTTACTTCCGCCAATAATTTTGCTAAGGTGATTTTCTTGGATAGCAAACAGAGTATATGAATATGATTGGTGTACCCTCCTACTTTTAGTACCTGACACTTCAAATTATTGCAAATTCCTCCTAGGTAAGCATAAAGCTCATTTTCAATTGCATCATCGATCATATGAATTCGATGTTTTGTACTGAATACGATGTGAATATAATTCTTTACAAGTGATTGTCCCATAATGTATTTCGCCCTTTCGGAGCTTAGCTGAATGTATTTTTAATGTACGATAGAATAAATCCATCGTTGAAGTATATGGCCCTTACAGAGCTATTTATTTATACTTAAATATAAGAAAAAAAATCGTTGAAAGCGACTTTCAAATCGACAATATTTGAGCCTTAATCTAATTCTTGTTTGATGAATCTCAATCAAGGTATTTATGATTGATGAACTCAAGATACAAAGTATGTCCCCCTTGCAGGGCTCCTGTAATTTAGATTGTTGTTCTGATTAGAAAGATGTTGCAGCTCTGAAGGAGCGAGATATTCAAACATCGGTATATGTCCGATGTTTGACATCACAAGGAAGTGTTACAAGTCCTGGAAGGACGTAATTATTAATCCCAATGTTAACTATATTGAACTCAAGCTACAAAGTATGTCCCCCTTGCAGGGCTTCTCTGATTTAGATTGTTGTTCTGATTAGAAAGATGTTGCAGCTCTGAAGGAGCGAGATATTCAAACATCGGTATATGTCCGATGTTTGACATCAAAAAGATCGGTTACAAGTCCTGGAAGGACGCAATTATTAATACCAATGTTAACTATATTGAATTCTAGATACAAAGTATGCCGCCCTTGCAGGGCTCCTGAAATTTAGATTGTACATCAAAGATGGAAAGAATTCCATCTTTGAACCAACTCGCCCTTTCAGGGCTGATTGTCGTTCTGATTAGAAAGTTGTTGAAGCTCTGAGGGTGCGAGATATTCAAACATCAATATATGTTCGTAGTTAGAATACCTAAACTTCCTCTAAAAGCCCAGAAAGAGTTCATTTTTCCGTACTCATTTCGCCAGCAATCAATATCGAAACCATATTCGATTGATCTGATTTTCTACTATTTTTACGATATTTGCAGTAAATAATTTACCCAAATGTCTCGAATTACCACCCTCACCGAGTTTATTCTTCAAAATCAAGCAGATTTTCCCTATGCAACTGGCGAACTTTCTCGCATTTTGAACGACATTGTCATTGCTTCAAAAATTGTGAGTCGCGACGTGCGACAAGCCGGATTGGTGGATCATATCTTGGGAGCACAAGGAGAGGTGAACGTGCAAGGTGAGGAACAGCAAAAATTGGATGTTGTGGCAGATGAAGCGTTCATTCGGGCCTTTGAGCAAGGAGGTGAAGTGTGCGGAATTGCATCCGAAGAAAACGATGATTTTGTGGCATTTCAATCTGAATCGGCGAAAAACGGAAAATACGTGGTTCTTTTTGATCCGCTTGATGGTTCGAGTAACATAGACGTGAATGTTTCTATTGGTACTATTTTCTCCATTTATCGTCGGGTATCGCCAGTTGGAACGAAGGCTACGCTGGAAGATATGTTGCAGCCAGGTACTCAGCAAATTGTAGCTGGATATGTATTATATGGTTCTTCCACCATGTTGGTGTATACCACCGGAAATGGTGTGAATGGCTTTACCTTGGATCCGTCCATTGGCGAATATTGTTTGTCGCACCCCAACATGAAAATGCCTGAAAACGGTCGCTTGTATGCGATGAACGAAGGAAATATTTTTGAGTGTGAAGAAGGATTACGCACCTATATCAATTACTGCCAAAGCCGCGAAAACCAAACCGGAATGCCTTATTCAGGTAGATATATTGGATCTTTAGTAGCTGATTTTCACCGAAACCTCATCAAGGGCGGAATTTACATTTACCCGGATGTGTTGAGTGCTCCTGAAGGGAAATTGCGTTTGTTGTATGAGTGCAACCCCTTGGCTTTCATTGCCGAACAAGCAGGTGGATTGGCCACTACGGGTCGCCAACGTATTTTGGAAATAAAACCTGAGCGCTTACACCAACGCGTGCCGTATTACACCGGATCTAAATTGATGGTGGAGAAAGCGATGGAGTGTTTGGGGGAATAAGCTTGACAACTTACAGAAAAAATGAAATTAACTCACTTGAATTATTTCAAGACAAGCTAAACTGCAATCGTTTTTAAAATCCGAAACAACCTTCTCTAGACGCAGCGAAATGAAGGCAAGCATTAATTTGTTCTTCGCCAAGTTCAGGAAAATCATGAATGATCTCATTTCGGGTCATTCCATTGGCTAACCAGTTCAAAACATCAGCAACAGAAATACGTGTTCCCTTGACTACGGGCTTACCAAATCTCTTTTCAGAATTAATCTCAATGTATTGCATCATGTTCATAATTACGAATATTATAAAAAATTAGAAACTATACAAATATTGACTATTTTGCAGCCCTACCATCTATTGGTTTAATGTTATCTAACTCCGATTCCTTTCGGTTTTTTTCTTCCTCTAGGTCATAATCATCTTGTAGACCCAGCCAAAACTTAGCACTTGTCCCAAAAAATTTAGAAAAACGCAATGCCGTATCTGCTGTAATTCTTAGATTTCCTTTTATAAGCTCAGATATTCGGGATTGAGGGAGAAATGTTCCTTAGATAAGCGGTAGGCAGAGTTTTCCTCGGATGCTTCGCAACTAAAAGTAGGAATCAAAGCTTCATCCATTGAGAAAAAAGGCATCGCTTTTGAAGACCAAACGATAGTGCCGGGAAATTGAGGAGGGTGACCACCATGATTTTGCTTAACAAAAACTCTTTCTGTTTTCAATTGTTAAGTCTTCTAAATGTTATTTTTACAAAATGAGTGGTTTTGATCAACAAACAGTGCACGATTTAGAATTTCAAGAAATTCGTAATTGGTTAATAAATTTTGCCATTGGGTCAAGCGCCAAACATCGACTGGAAAAGCTCTCCCCTTCCAATGACTTTGATGCCATTGAAATTGAATTAATGCGCCTGAACGAATTCAAACAAATTCGATCCATCGGTGAATCTTTTCCCGCCCTAGATTTCGAAGAATTGCAAACCGAACTAAAATTACTCCCCGTAAGTAATGCGGTATTGCCCCAAGAAGGGTTTGTGCGAATTACGCGCGCCTCAGAATTAGTGAATAGTATTCTTGTGTTTTTTGATAAAAGAAGCCAAGATTATCCCTATTTGTTCAAGCTATTAAAATCCGTTTATTTTACACGCGAACTGATTGAATCTATTGAAAAAATCTTTGATAGAAGAGGTAATATTAAGAATGATGCTTCAACAGAACTAGCGACGATACGACAAAAAATTAACAGAATTCGCAATCAAATCAATAAGAATTTTGAAAAAGAACTGCGTAAATTTTTAAAAGAAGGTTTTTTGGGTGAAACCAAAGAAGCATTTGTGAACGAACGACGTGTATTGACGGTTCAATCTACCCATAAACGAAAAATTGGCGGCGCAGTTGTTGGCTCTTCCAAAACAGGAAGTTTAACCTTTATTGAACCCGCCATTAATGTTCCCTTAAATAACGAATTGGAATTGTTGATGGATGATGAGCGCAAAGAAATTTTTAGAATATTACAAGATCTAACGCGTGAAATTGCCCACCATTTGCCACTTATAGAAGCATATCAAACCTTGCTTGTTGAGTTGGATTTTATACACGCCAAAACCAAATTAGCGATTGAACTTCAAGCAAATTTGCCGGGAATTGTGCGCTCTACACGCATAGAATTAATTGATGCTTTTCATCCAATTCTATGGAGAAATAATAAAGCGAACGGAAAAACAACTTTGTCACAAACACTCACCCTGGATGCCAATAGCCGCATGCTGGTGATTTCTGGTCCAAATGCCGGGGGGAAATCAATTACACTCAAAACCATTGGTCTTTTGCAAATCATGCTACAATCGGGTTTATTAATTCCGGTGCATGAAAACAGTAAATTGTGCTTTTTTCAACAAATATTAACGGATATTGGCGACAACCAATCCATTGAAAATGAACTCAGCACCTATTCGTACCGCCTAAAAAGAATGAAACATTTCTTACTAGTTGCCAATAAACGAACCTTATTATTATTGGACGAATTTGGTACCGGTTCTGATCCTGAATTGGGAGGGGCATTGGCAGAAGTGTTTTTTGAAGAATTGTATCAAAAAAAATCGTACGCTGTAATTACCACCCATTATGCAACCATCAAACTATTGGCAGATCGCTTAGTGAATGCCGTAAACGGATGTATGCTCTTCAATACGGCAAACTTAGCTCCGCTTTATCGTTTTTCGATGGGTCAGCCGGGAAGTTCATTTACGTTTGAAGTGGCCCAAATGAATGGCATTTCATTGGACTTGATAGAAAAAGCGAAAGGCAAATTAGATGGAGAGCGGATTAACATGGATAAACTGCTGAGTGAATTGAACCAGGAAAAAATGCGTTTGCAACACATAAACCAAGAGAATGAAAAAGCCAAAGGGCTCGCCCAAGAAGCAGAACAGGTATTTATAGAGAAGAAAGAAAAATTTCAGGAACGGCTTAAAACGCAACAAGATTTCATTGAACGCAACAATGTCTATTTAAATTCGGGGAAAAAGATGAAATCGTTTATCGATCGGTATGTGACAATCACCCGAAAAAAAGACCCAAATAAGGATTTGTTTGAAGATGTACGAAAATATTTATTGGTTGAGAAATCAAAGATTGAAGAGTCTAAAAGGAAATTAGAGCTAATGAGTGCAGCCACTCAACCAATTAAAAAAGCAAAAAAACCAATTCCAAAAGTAGACACGTATCAACGTGACAAAATTGTAGTGGGTTCCACCGTCAAAATGATTGAAACCAAACAAAATGGAACAGTAGAAGAAATTAACCGTCATTTGATTACAGTAACTTTCGGTTTCATGCGCCTAAAAGTGGAACGCGAAAAGCTCATGTGGGTAGAATAAGAAATTGGTCTTGCTTACACTCAGGGCATTTCTGACCCGAAAATCAATCCTAGAGTTGGGATTGTGGTAATAGACTTGTGTTGAATCTCCTATTAACAGACAAATAAAACAATCATCTTTTTGCCAGCAAACGCAACCTCATCGCCCACTTTTTTTCCCTTCAATTGTTGCCCAATAGGAGCTTGTGGATTTAATGCAAAAACGGGTTTATCATCGACTGAAAGTTGTCCCAAACCAACTGACAAAAAATATCACCCTTCTGATGTTTCAACCAAACTACCTATACCCACTTGGAGGTGCTTCACGGCTGGATTAATTTGGGTTAGAATTCCTCTCATTTGAACAAATTCATGCAATTGTTTGCTCAGTTTTTCTTGATCCAATTGCACCATGGCGCGCGCCGTTTCATGTTTGTCACCTGCGGAGCTTTTAGTTTCATCCTCCATAGATGCATGCAATTAATCCAAAAGAACTTCCAACTCCTTCATGCGGTGATTCACTTTTTCTAGGGACATTTGTAAAATTGCTTGTTTTGTCATTGGATCAAAAATAAGCAAACAAAAATTAGATTCATGAAAAGTAGACTTGTTTTCCAGCTTGAGCTCCTTCCTTTCTACTTTTTTTGGGTAATTTCGCAACCGATTCATGGAGACCAAAAAATTCCTTTCTTTATTTCGAGAAAATACTCGGATTGAAAAAACTGCTCAGGCCCTGGCAGACAAACAAGCGCGCATACATTGGAAAGGAATGGTGGGTTCATCCAGAAGTATTTGTGTCGCTGCAGTGGCCGACCAAGTTCCGGGAAATCATATTTTTATCCTATCCGATAAAGAAGAGGCGGCCTATTTTTTAAATGACCTCGAAGGATTATTTCCCGAAAACAAACGCATTTTATTTTATCCGGCATCCTATCGTGTTCCTTACCAGTATGAAGACACAGATAATGCAAACGTGGTGGCGCGTGCAGAAGCACTAGAACGAATTAGTCAAGGAGCAAATACATGGATTATAACATACCCGCAGGCGCTGTTTGAAAAAATCCCCACAAAAAAGAAACTGATTGAAAACACCCTTAAAATTCAAAACGGAAGCGCCTATTCCATAGATTTTCTTAATGAATTATTACTTGAATATGAGTTTGATCGCGTTGATTTTGTGTATGAACCAGGGCAATTCTCAATTAGAGGGGGCATTGTGGATGTCTTTTCCTACGCCAATGATTTTCCCTTCCGCATTGAGTTTTTTGGAGATGATGTAGACTCCATTCGAACTTTTGATCCTGCCACCCAACTTTCGGAAAAAAAACACGATTATTTCTTTATTGTACCAAATATCCAAGGCTCACTCATTCAAGAAGGCGTTGCTTCCTTTTTTGAATTTATTGGAAATGAAGCGGTTTTATGGTTTAGCCATGTGGAACAATTCGGTGATGTTTTACAACTCGAATATGAAAAAGCAGTGAAAATTCATAACAACTTGAACACCACTGTCAAACATACTATTCCCGCCGAATTATATTTGCATACTACCGAAGCAAACAAAGAAATTGCGCAATTTCGAATTGTGGAATGGGGCGCACTAACTCATTTTAAGGCGACTGAAACAATCACATTTGAATTTTCACCTCAACCTAGTTTCAATAAAAACTTCGATTTACTAGCAACTGATTTTGTAGAACGTAGCAAACTAGGCAATCACAATTTAATTTTTTCCAATCAACCTAAACAAATTGAACGACTACACCAAATATTTCAGGATGTAAACCAAGATGTCGCCTTTACCTCCATGAATTTAGCATTGCACGAAGGATTTATTGCTCCTGAACTCAAATTGGTGTGCTATACCGACCATCAAATTTTTGAACGGTATCATCGATTTAGGTTAAAAGAAGGATTTCGACAAGCAAAACAAGCAATCACATTAAAGGAAATATACAACCTTCAAAAAGGAGATTATGTCACACACATTGATCATGGAGTAGGACAATTTTCAGGACTGGAAACCATCGATGTAAACGGTAAACCACAAGAAGCAATTCGATTGGTATACAAAGATGGAGATGTGCTTTATGTGGGGATTCACTCGCTTCATCGCATTTCTAAGTTCACGGGAAAAGAAGGAACGGTGCCAAAAATGAATAAATTGGGTACACAGGCTTGGTCAACGTTAAAAAATAAAACAAAGAAAAAAATAAAGGAGCTAGCCTTTGATTTGATTCAATTATATGCCAAACGGAAAAGTCAACCCGGATTTGCTTTTACTCCCGATACCTATTTGCAAAATGAGCTGGAAGTTTCATTTATGTATGAGGATACTCCCGATCAAGCAAAAGCAACGGCTGCCTTTAAACAAGACATGGAATCAGCAACTCCGATGGATCGACTGGTGTGTGGGGATGTTGGTTTTGGTAAAACTGAAATTGCTATTCGCGCAGCATTTAAAGCAGTTGCAGACTCGAAACAAGTAGCTGTTTTGGTTCCAACCACCATTTTATCGATGCAGCATTTTCGAAGTTTTAAGGAACGATTGAAAGATTTTCCATGTACAGTAGATTACATCAATCGTTTTAAATCAGCCAAACAAACCACAGAAACCTTGAGAAAAGTGGCCAATGGTGAAATTGATATTCTCATCGGAACACATGCCATTGCGGCTGATCGCGTGAAATTCAAAGATTTGGGATTAATGATTATCGATGAAGAACAAAAATTTGGAGTTTCTGTAAAAGATAAACTCAAAACACTGCGTGCAACGGTCGATACCTTAACCCTAACAGCAACACCAATCCCACGTACGTTACAGTTTTCATTGATGGGCGCCAGAGATTTAAGCATTATCAATACACCCCCCCCCAATAGGCAGCCTGTTTTAACGGAAATAATCAGTTTTAATGAAGAAACCATTCGAGATGCTGTTTCCTATGAAGTTAGTCGCGGTGGACAAGTCTTTTTTGTCAATAATCGCTTATCAAACATCAAAGAAATAGCTGGAATGATTCAGCGATTATGTCCCGGAGTGCGCATTGGTATTGGACATGGTCAAATGGATGGTACAGCCTTGGAAAAGGTTATGTTTGATTTCATTGAAGGAAATTACGACGTGTTAATAGCAACAACCATTATTGAATCCGGTATTGATATTTCAAATGCAAACACGATAATTATTAACGATTCACACCAGTTTGGATTGAGCGATTTACATCAGCTGAGAGGACGTGTTGGAAGAAGCAATAAAAAAGCATTTTGTTACCTCGTTTCTCCAAAATTCAGTTTTTTAACCTCAGAAGCACGGAAACGATTAGAGGCTTTGGTTCAGTTTTCTGATTTAGGTTCTGGATTCAATATTGCCATGAAAGATTTGGACATTCGTGGTGCAGGGAACTTACTCGGAGGAGAACAAAGTGGATTTATTTCAGAAATTGGCTTTGAGATGTATCAAAAAATCTTAAATGAAGCCATGCAAGAACTCCGGGAAAATGAATTCAAAGATTTATTTGACGAAAGAGAAACAGACAGTTTTCATTCTTTTGTAAACGACTGCATCTTTGAAACCGATCAAGAAGTTAGAATACCAGACGATTATGTGAACAATATTGCGGAGCGCTTGAGTTTGTACCAGGAGTTAGATAATTCAAAAACAGAAATCGAATTAAATCAATTTTCGGAGCGTTTAATAGATCGATTTGGTCCACTTCCTAGAGCGGTTAATGAATTACTTATCTCGTTTCGATTGCGCTGGCTAGCAGAGGAACTTGGCATGGAGCGCATTGTTATTAAATCTCAAAAATTAGTGGGGTATTTCATTGCCAATCCACAATCTCCATTTTTTGAAACAGAAACTTTCATGCACTTGTTGAATACCATTCAAAGCAATCCAAGCGGGTATCGATTAGCACAACAAAACGAAAAATTGCGATTAATAATTGAACCGGTTGCTCATATCAAAGACGCGATGGAAAAAATGAAAGCCTTAAAAAAAACAGAGTAACCTAAAGAATTGTATTACACCAAATTAGCGTAATATAATAATCCAATGGCTGTCAACGCCGAAAGCAAGCCAAAAACCTTTTGTGCAGTCAATTTTTCTTTAAAGGCAAGAAAGCCAAGAATCGCTGAAATAACGACAATGCTAATGTTTACAATTGCCAGAACGATTGAATCGCTCCATCCTGTTGAGGAATAAGCTTGGATTAACAGATAAATCGAGAAAAAATTAGGAATTCCTAAACACACACCTGCAAACATGTTTTTTAACTCCAACGTTGACTCTTTTTTCGCGATCGATATAGTCATTATTAATACGCCAATAAACCCTGCGATTCCGAAGCCAATTGCCGAAAACAAAGCTGCGCTTACATGCGTTAATAAATGATTTTGAACGAAATTCAATACAAAATCCAACAACCCACTCCCAAAGAAAAGGATAAATAACATCCAAATGGACTTGTTTTCAAAGTCTTTTTCACGATCCAAGGAAACCAATAAGACACCCACAATTGCCGCACAAATTCCAAGTATTTTCCATAAAGTAAAGGTCTCTGAAACACTAATTCCAATGCAAATTGCACTGACAGCCATACTCATTTTAACAGAAACGGAGGTGCGCGCAACCCCATTGACTTGTGAGCTTTTACCCATTAATACAAATAGAGAAATAAACAAAACACCACAAATCAGGGCGGCTATTAACCAGTTTGTATTAGACCACGCTTTATCCTTCCACGTGTGGCCATACAGAATAAAACCACAGAGAAAAGCAGTAACATAATTGAAAACAATGGCTTGAAAGGTATTGATTCCAAATTTTGGGAAAAGCTTGAATAAAACAAAAATGAAACTTGAAAAAAGAATACACCCAATTAATGCAATCATTTTCGATAATAATAATAAATGTTGTCTTCACCAAATGGTTGCGTATCCGAAGGGACTTTGCTGATTACAGGTGCTTTAACCCCCTCCTCAAAATTCTTTTTACCCACAATAACACGCGCCTCATCCCACAAATTATCTACAATAAAATATTGCAAAGTTCGACTCCCTCCTTCCACAAAAACAGATTGAATTCCACGGTGGTATAACTCCGAAAGGATATTTGACGTACTTGTTTCAGGGATTTTTACCCATTCAACATTGTTATTAGTATGATTTTTTAATCGATTAAAAATAATTGTTGGTGCGTCTTTTGAAAAAATATTCATGTCATTTTTCAGTTGCAATTGGCTATCAATAACAATTCGAATAGGATTTTTACCGTGAAATTCCCTTACTGTCAACGAGGGATTGTCGTGTAAAATGGTATTTCTACCCACTAAAATTGCTTGTTCTTGGGAACGCCATTTATGTACAAGGGCTTTTGTTTCCGGTGCGCTAATCCAGTTGATACCAGTGTCATTCGTTTTTCGTGAGCGATCTAGAAAGCCATCCAAGGTTTGTGCCCATTTCAATATGACATACGGTCGCTGTTTTTCATGAAAAGTAAAAAATCGTTTATTTAAACGCTTACACTCTTCTTCCAGAACACTGGTAATTACTTCTATTCCTGAGCGCTTCAGCTTCTCAATTCCTTTTCCTGCTACTTTCGGATTACTATCCGTGCAGCCAATTACAACTTGTTTCACTTGCAACTGAATCAATAAATCAGCACAAGGGGGAGTTTTACCAAAATGGGAACAAGGCTCCAAGGAAACATATACTGTTGCACCCTCCACTTGGGTTTTATCCTGAACAGATTCAACTGCATTTACTTCTGCATGACTTTGGCCTACCATTTTATGGTACCCTTCGCCAATTATTTTTCCATCTTTCACAATAACACACCCCACCATCGGATTAGGAGCAACGTACCCTTCACCCAATTGAGCTAAATAGAGACAACGTTGCATAAATTGTTCGTGAATCATGGAATCTATTCAAATTCAATCAAAACTGTTCCTTTATCTACAACAGCACCAAGTTCGATTTGAATATTCTTTACCACTCCAATACCATCTGCTTTTAACACGTTCTCCATTTTCATCGCTTCCAACGAAAGAATTGGGTCGCCCACCTGAATTTCATCTCCGGGTTCAATAAATAACTGTAAAATTCGTCCTGGCATTGGCGCCTGGAGCTCTTTAATTCGTTTAATTTTCGGCTTATCCATTCCCAATGAAGCAATCAAGTCATCTAAATTTCCCTTGCGTTTAATCTCATAAACAGCATGATTAATTTTTAGTAAAAGGTGGTTGTTTTCAAGGTTATTTTCTAATACCTCGCCATGAAATTGTTTTCCGTTCAATTCCATCGTAAAAAACCGGTTATCTTCCCAGTGAATTTTGGCTCCTTTGGTTGGAACCAACGGATTTCCGTTAACTGTCCACATACTGTTTGAATTTGACTGCAAAATAAACAAATCCATTCAATTGAAAACGAATTTTGTTTTATTTCTTACCTTTGAGAGACAAACTGGTTCATGAAAAAATCATTTATTATTACGGCAGGTGGAATAGGAAAAAGAATGAATTCCAATTTACCCAAACAATTTCTAGAACTGGAAAACAAACCCATTTTATTACTGACTTTAGAAAATTTACATGCTTTTGATTCGGAAGCGGAATTTATCATCACCTTGCCTAACGAATGGATGGATTATTGGAAAGAAATACTAACAAAACATTCCTGTACCATTACACATCAATTAATTTCCGGTGGACTTGAGCGGTTTCATTCGATAAAAAATGCTCTTGAAGCAGCAACGGGAGAGGTAATTGCTATTCATGATGGCGTGAGGCCTTTTGTTTCACATCAAACATTGGACAGGCTATTTCAGGATTTGAACCGTAATTTGGCTGTAATTCCAGTCCTTTCCATCAAAGAAAGCTTAAGAAAAATGGAGGTTTCTGAAACAGAACGCGTGAATCGTGAGAATTTTAAATTAGTGCAAACACCGCAATGTTTTGAACGTAATTTGATCATCCAAGCCTACCAACAGGATTTTAATAGTTCTTTTACAGATGATGCATCGGTGGTTGAAGCGCATGGTTATAAAATTGCTTGGGTGGATGGAAATGAAGAAAACATTAAAATTACCTCGCCATTCGATTTACTGATTGCCAAATCACTTATAAAGAATGAGCAACACTAAGCCTCCACAACTCTATCCAGGAGATCTTATATACATCACCGCACCTGCAAAAGCAATTGAACGCTCCTATATTGATGAAACTATCCGGTGGATTGAAGAAAATGGATGGAGAGCCCAAGTGAGCGAACATTGTTTAGGCAAGCACCACTATTTTTCCGGAACGGACGATGAAAGAAGAGTAGATTTGCAACACGCTATCGACAATCCGGAAATAAAAGCAATTTGGTGTGCGAGAGGTGGATATGGAAGCCTAAGAATTATGGATCAACTTTCCTGGGCAGGTATGTTATTTCAACCCAAATGGCTCATTGGCTTTAGTGATATTACCGCATTTCACCTCAAACTATTCAAGTTGGAAATTCAAAGCGTTCATGCTACGATGCCCTACAATATTAATACTTGTTCTAAAAGCTCATTGGATTCCCTAAAGAACATTCTATTGGGCGAAAAAATAAATTACACAGGAGATTCTGGAATTGGTAGTAAGTCAGGCCATGCATTTGGACGTTGTATTGGTGGAAATATGAGCCTTGTCTATAGTTCATTGGGAACGGACGACCAACCTGATTTCCGAGACACAATTTTATTTCTCGAGGATATTGGCGAAAGCATGTATTCAATTGATCGCATGTGTCAAGCATTTCGGAAGGCGCGAATTTGGGAAGATATTAGCGGATTGATCATTGGAAATATCAGTAAATTAAGGCAAATGGAATCAGATTATGGTGTTTCAATTGAAGCACTTTTTTTGGAACAACTACAGTTTAGAAAAATTCCCGTTTTATTTGATTTTCCAGTTGGACATGAGCCAAATAATCTCGGTATGATTTGTGGTGAAGAAATGGAACTATCTATTTTTGATTCGGGGAAATATCAAATATCATTTAATCATAATACCCTTAAAAAATAAACTTTTTGATAACCTAATTGTTCTTAACCTATGAAATTTGCTTTATTGTCTCTTTGCCTTCTAATTGTTGAGTCATTTTTCGCTCAGAAATACTCGGTTACTGTTAATGCCACGGGATTTCCCGATAACGTAGGTCAAGCGTATATGGGACTTTACCGAGCACAAGATGATTTCCCCGTAATTAACAAGCAGTATATTGGAAAAGTGGTGGCTATTTCAGGTAACAAATCAGCTTTAATATTTAGCCAATTACCAAAAGGGAATTATGCGGTAGCTGTTTTTCACGACCGAAACAAAAATGGAAAATTAGACACAAATATGTTTGGAGTTCCAACGGAAGAGTATGGGTTTTCTAACAATGCACGAAATACCTTTTCTGCACCCAGCTTCAAAGATGCTTCTTTTACGGTTGATGGAAATAAAACGATCTCCATCACGATTAAATAGTTAAAACTGAAAATAAATAAACGGTTGGACTGTTGCGCTTTTGAATTGTAACATAACCTGAATTACTACTAAAAACAAGACAATCAGCATGAGGTTATCTAATTTAGAGAAATAATCATATATGCTTTTCTTCCAAGAATCTTTCATTAGCGTTCCGAAATAGCCGAACAATAATACGATTACAATCCAAAAATGGGTTTGATAAATTGCATCCACCATTTTCCATTCAAACCCACCAAACAAATTCCCATAAATCACTAAAGTATCTTCCATAGAATTTGCTCTAAAAGGAACCCAAAGTAAAGCAACTACTGAAAAAGTTAGTCCCCACGAAAACGCACTAAACCAACGGGTATTCATCCATTCTTTTCGTGGATAACGCAAGCTGAGTTTATGAATAATCAATAACAATCCATGTCCTGCACCCCAGAAAATGAATTTCCAATCTGCACCATGCCAGAAGCCTCCGATTAACATCGTTAGAAAAAGAAATAGTAATTGTTTTGGGACCCCTTTTTTATTTCCTCCTAAAGGAATGTATATATAATCCCGCAGCCAACTGGATAATGAGATGTGCCACCTACGCCAGAAATCGGTGATGTCAAAAGACTTATAGGGGGATTCAAAATTGGTGCACAATCGATATCCGAGCAAAAGAGCAATTCCAATTGCCATATCCGTATACCCACTAAAATCACAAAAAATTTGTAAAGTATAAGCCATCACTGCAAAAATAGATTCTGTGGCCGAAAAACTGGAAGGGTCAGAAAAAACTATGTCTGAATATTGTGCTACGTAATCCGCAATAATTGCTTTCTTTACAAAACCCTTTAAAATCAAGAAGGTAGCTTCCTTTAGATCCTTTTTTCGAATGGTTAGTTTGCGTTTTAATTGGGGTAAAAAATCTGCTGCTCGAACAATCGGACCAGCAACTAAATGAGGAAAAAAAGTCATGTACAAAACATAATCCTGGTATTTAGGAAGTTTGATTTTTGACTTGTAGATATCCACCAAAAAGCTAATTGACTGAAAGGTATAGAAGGATATCCCAATGGGTAAAATAAGTTGAATTAGTGAATACTGCTGGCCGCTAATTACCCCGAAATTCTCCAGAAAGAAATTTTTGTATTTGAAATAAAGTAAAAAAAATAAGCTGAATACAATACCGGAAATCAACCACCATTTCTTTTTCTTTGGATCGGATTCTTGTATAATTTTATTGGCAAAGAAAAAATCGGCGGAAATGGTAAGTAGAAGTAATAATAAAAAAACTCCACTCGCCATGTAGTAAAAATAAAACCCAAATAAAATCAATAATAAAGAACGATGAGCGGGTTTATTGAACAAGTATGAATACGCTATTAAAAAAAGAGCGAACAAGAAAAGAAACATCCCTGTATGAAACAACATGGGCTCCTTGTCATTGTGCAAGAATTGTTCAAACAATAATACCCACGTCATTTCGGCACTTTTAAGAGTATAAACGGCGATTTTTTTGGAGTCACTTTTTCTTGAATAAGCTTCGGTAAAGAAAGCAATCCGTTTTTAGTTGTTTCTTTAGCAACTGCTTTCATCCAAACCCAAGCAGCATCACTAGATGGGTGACGATTGTCTTTAGCACGTCCCAAGGTTAGCTTGTGCGAGGGAAAGAAGCGATTTCCCCACTCACTTTGCATAATGTCAATCACCCCCAAATCTTTTTTCCATGCTGCTGGACCTATCCAATAATGATTAATACCTTTTTTAATTAATTGGTTCTTAATTTTTTGAATATTCAATTTTCTTTGATCAAAATCATTTACAAATAATTCATTTAACCCAAGCACTAAAACAACCATCGTAGGTTTGTATTTGGTTATATAATAAGCAAGTGTATCTGTATTGGCCCATTGCTTGGATGAGGAGCCATACCATAAAACGGTAGCAGATAACTGATGGCCATTCGTTGTAATATAATTATAAAATGGTTTGCGCATAGCCTCCAGTTGAGAGTCTCCAATGAGTAAAATTCGCTCAATTCCGCCTGTTTTAATTGGTTTAACTAATACTTTCTTTTTACTCTTCTCTGATGTAGTATTTTTTATTGAGGTTCTATTAGCAGAAAGAGTCTTTTCCACTTTAGGTATTGCAGCTTTTTTAACTTCGAGGTTAATTGGCCCCCCTATATTTCCAATGAAAAAGAAAAAAATGAAAATTCCCAACAGTAGAATTCCAGCATTTCGAATATATGTTACGCTGTTATTCAATTAGGATTTTCTTTGTGTCAGAAGCCATTGAATAACCTCAGAATTATCATAGGTTTCATTCCAAATTAAATGTCCTTTATTTTCATACAAAGTCATTTTAATTCTCAATGGATTCAATTTTGTTGCCGTTTTTATTGATTGGTACATATCCGTTGTTCGAATAACGGGTACTGCTTTGTCTTTCGTTCCATGAAATGCCCAAATGGGAATTTTCGTCAAATTACTTGCTTGTAATTTATCTCCACCGCCACAAATCGGAATGGCCGCAGCAAAAAACTCTGGTCGTCTTTGTAACATTTCCCATGTACCATAGCCGCCCATAGAGAGGCCTGTTACATAAATGCGTTTATCATCCAAATTTTTTATTGCACCAACCAATGAATCAATAACATTTAAAGCCGAAGTCATTGGCCAGTGAGCTTCAGGTTTCATTATGTGGGAAGAAGCTGTCCAATCAACATCTACCCATCGTTCATTTGTTGGGCATTGAGGGGCAAAAATAACATAGTTTTTCAAGCCTTGCTTGTTAAAGGTTTTAATTAAGTTTGGTAAACCCACTTTCAAATGAGAACTATTATCCATGCCCCGCTCACCAGCACCATGCAAGAAAATTATGAGCGTTATTTTTTCAAGACTTGTGGAATCAAACGACTGAATAAGTGAAAATGGCAATCTATGTTGTCTATCTTTTGAGAAAAAAACAGATTGAATGGTATCATCTTGTTGTTCAACTATTTCCTTTTTCGTAGAATGATTGTTTTCAATTGAACGTGATTTCATAGTAGTTTCCTTTGCAGAACAAGAGTAAACCACAGTGCAAAAAACAAGAATGATAAGGGTCGAAAAGTAATTTTTCAATTGTTGTTTTTGAATTAAAAATAAGTATACAAAAATAGGACAAGTTTATCAATTATTATTCATTTGAAAAAGGTAATTTCGCAACGTAAAATCTGAATCAACCAATGAGCGACCCAATAAAACATGAATGCGGCATAGCCTTATTAAGGTTAAAAAAACCTCTTCAATTTTACCAAGATAAATATGGATCTGCCTTATATGGCATTAATAAATTGCATTTATTGATGGAAAAACAACATAATCGGGGACAAGATGGTGCCGGTGTTGCCAATATCAAATTTGACATGGATCCAGGAGATCGTTACATATCAAGAACCAGGTCGATCAATAGTAGTCCAATTCAAGATATTTTTGATCAAATTAACGGACGCTTTAAAGCAATTGCAGATGAAAATCCTGCATTGCTAAACGACGTAGATTACCTTAAAAAAAATGCTGGTTTTACCGGAGAACTTTTTTTAGGTCACCTAAGATACGGGACATTTGGTCGAAATTCCATTGAAAGTTGTCATCCTTTCCTTCGACAAAACAACTGGATTACGCGAAATTTAGTTGTTGCCGGAAACTTTAATTTGACCAATGTTGATGATCTATTTGAAGTTTTAGTTCGACTTGGACAGCATCCCAAAGAAAAATCTGATACCGTTACGGTAATGGAGAAAATCGGACATTTTCTTGATGTTGAAAATGATGAATTGTACAAAAATTACAAAGCACAAGGGATGCCGAATAAAGAAATTTTCACTAAAATTGCCGAACAAATTGATATCGTTAAAATCCTAAAAAAAGCTTCAAACGATTGGGATGGTGGTTATGCTATGGCTGGATTATTAGGGCATGGAGATGCTTTTGTTTTAAGGGATCCAAATGGAATAAGACCAACGTTTTGGTCTGAAAACGATGAAATTTGCGTAGTTGCGTCTGAACGTCCTGTTATTCAAACAGCTTTTAATCTCAAAGCCGAAGACATTAAGGAGCTAAATCCTGGACATGCACTAATCATTAAAAAATCAGGTCAAGTTGCTGAAATAGAAATAAATGTTCCGCGAACAAAATTAGCCTGTTCATTTGAGCGTATTTATTTTTCGCGTGGTTCCGATAAGGATATTTACAAGGAAAGAAAAAATCTGGGACGATTGGTTGTTCCACAAATATTAGAATCAATCAACTTTGATTTGAAAAATAGCGTTTTTTCCTTTATACCAAATACCGCTGAAGTTTCATTTTATGGGATGATTAAAGGATTGGAAGATCATTTAAATCAAGTTAAAATCGCCCAAATCAAAGCACTAGGACCAAATCCTGAAGCAGCCGATATTGAACATATTTTATTACAACGAGCACGCATTGAAAAAATCGCCATCAAGGATGCAAAATTAAGAACGTTTATAACACAAGATGATTCGCGTGATGATTTAGTCGCTCACGTTTACGATATCACATACGGAAGTATTAATGAAAACCAAGACAACTTAGTAATCATTGATGACAGTATTGTTCGCGGAACAACATTAAAACAAAGTGTCCTCCGAATTTTAGATCGATTAAGCCCAAAGAAAATCGTGGTGGTTTCTTCTGCACCTCAAATTCGTTATCCTGATTGTTATGGTATTGACATGGCTAAAATGGGTGATTTCATCGCTTTTGAAGCTGCAATTTCATTATTACATGAAACAGATCAATCTGAAATAATTGAATCCGTTTATGAACAATGCAAGGCACAGGTGTCATATCCAAAAGAAGAGGTCAAGAACGTTGTACAGGGAATTTATGCTCCTTTCAGTGATGAGCAAATCTCTAAAAAAATTGCTGAATTACTGACGCCAACGGCCATAAATGCGGAAATAGAAATTATCTTTCAACGAGTAGAAAATTTACATAAAGCTTGTCCGAATCATTTGGGCGATTGGTATTTCACGGGTGATTATCCAACTCCTGGAGGGAATAAAGTAGTAAATCGATCTTTTATTAATTGGAAAGAAAATAAAAACGAACGAGCGTATTAACGAATTTCTCCGCCAGCTGAAAAAGCTTTTTCGGGCGACATAAAACTTAATTCCCCTGATTCGTTTTCTGCCATGAGTATCATTCCTTGAGATTCTATTCCTCGTATTTTTCGGGGAGCTAAATTCAGTAGAACGGCAACTGTTTTTCCAATTACTTCTTCTGGACTATAATGTTCTGCTATACCTGAAACTATGGTTCGTTGATCTATACCTATATCTACTGTTAATTGAAGTAATTTATCTGCTTTTTGCACTTTCTGAGCGAAAATTATTGTTCCTAAACGAATATCCATTTTAGAAAAATCATCAAATGAAACCGTTTCCTTTTGTGCTTCAACCATTGTAGAATGTTTATCTGTTGATTTTAATTTATTCACTTCAAATTCAACCAAACTATCCTCTATCTTCGAAAATAAAATTTCTGGTTGATTGATTTGTGTGCCTTCTGTAATTAGTTCACTTGATCCACCTACTGTCCAATCATTTAGTTGTATGCCCAACATTTGTTGAAGTTTCTTGGCTGTTTTCGGTAAGAAAGGAAGTAAGAACAAACTTAAATTGGCTGTAATTTGTAAGGATAAATTAATAACAGTTTGAACACGTTGTGGGTCTGTTTTTATTACCTTCCACGGTTCTTGATCAGCCAAATATTTATTACCAATTCGCGCCAAATTCATTACTTCGGCTTGAGCTTCTCTAAATTTATACGCATAAATAAGATCGGCAATTTTACCTGGAAATTTAGTTAAGTCCTCAATTAAGATTAAGTCTATATCGTTTAAATCAACTTTGTTAGGCACCACCCCTTCATAATATTTGTGCGTTAGCACAAGAGTCCGATTAACAAAATTACCTAAGACATCTGCTAATTCATTATTAATTCTTGCTTGAAACTCCTTCCAAGTAAACTCAGAATCCTTCGACTCAGGAGCGATAGATGTTAACACATATTTTAACTCATCTTCCTTGCCCGGATATATTTCCAAATACTCATGGAGCCAAACCGCCCAATTTCTTGACGTAGAAAATTTATCCCCCTCTAAATTTAAAAATTCCGATGCAGGTACATTCTCCGGTAAAATAAAATCTCCATGGTCTTTCAATAAAATGGGGAAAATAATAGCATGAAAAACAATATTATCTTTACCAATAAAATGAACTAATCTTCGGTTTTCAGCATGCTCTTTAACCCAATACTGACGCCAATCTTTGTTATTCGCCTCAGCCCACGCTTTAGTTGCTGAAATATAACCAATAGGAGCATCTAGCCAAACATAAAGAACTTTTCCATCAGCGATTGGCAACGGAACTTTAACACCCCAATCCAAATCACGGGTCATTGCCCTTGGCTTCAAACCTCCATTGATCCAAGACATACATTGACCAGTTACCTGATTTCTCCATAATTTTGGATTATGGTGCACTTCTCCATCCAAAACACCATTTTGTATATACTCTTTTAACCAAGTTTCGTGTTTATCCATCGGTAAATACCAATGCGATGTAGATTTCAAAACAGGTCTTTTACCACTTAAGGTTGATAAAGGATTAATCAAATCAAGAGGACTTAAATCAGAACCGCACTTTTCACACTGATCTCCGTAGGCATTATCGTAATTACATTTGGGACAAGTACCAGTTATATAACGATCAGCCAAAAATTGATTAAAGTCTGCGTCAAAATATTGATCTGTTGTTTCTTCAATAAACTTATTTGAGTTATAAAGCTTCAGGAAAAATTCTTGCGAAGTTTGATGGTGAAGCTCTTCCGAAGTACGATGAAACATATCAAATGTAATGCCAAATGATTGAAATGAATTAGAAATTAGTGTGTAATATTTATCTACTATTTCTTTAGGTGTTATACCTTCTTTTTTAGCTCGAAGAGTGATCGCAGCACCATGTTCATCACTGCCACAAATAAAAACTACATCGTCTCCGTTTAATCTTAGAAACCGTGCAAAAATATCAGCAGGAAGATATACACCAGCGATATGCCCCAAATGTAAGGGACCATTAGCATACGGAAGAGCCGCGGTAACGGTAAATTTTCCACCCGCCATTAATAAAATATTTGAAATTAATCTTTAGCCTTCACCGCATAAGCGATAGAATATGCTTGTACATCCTGAAGTTCTTTCCGGATCTTAAAAATCATACCAGAAGGAGAATTCTTATCCGCCTTCACACAGGTAACGATTGTTGCAAGTGGAGCAGATTCTTTGGTTCTAGGTGGTTTTTGATTATACTTATCTAATTTCCATCTACCCACAATATTGGAAGTATAAAGACCATCGTCTTTAGCTCCTTGAAGTACATTATCCAATGATAATACATACCCCATTGACTCCCTACTTTTGTTTCGTGGCTTACCTAAATATATAAAATCTACTTCAGATCGTTGCTTGTATGGAGTTAAATCCCTAGATTTTTGTCCCGGTGTGTAATCAATTTTAACTGTTGGGTCTACTTCCTTACTAGTTGTAGCAACCATAAAGAAAAACAACAACATAAAAACGATATCAGGTAAAGAAGAGGTATTTACTGCTGGAGCACCACCTCTACCGCCTTTTCTAAATTTTGACATTACAATTTAATTTTTAGGTGCAACTTCAATTATTCTTTGAGGATATAAATGCTCAAGTAAAAAAACCTTATATCCTAGTTCCTTGTTTCCTTTTTCTTGCTCTGCTTTTCTACTCAACGCACCATAACCTTCATTAAACAATTTTTTTGATTCTTCTTCCCTTAAAATAAATAAAGCTTCCTCAATTTCAGCTTGGATTTTAGCGAAAGTACTGTAAGGAGTTGATTCTTTTACCTCAATTCGAATGTGCGCTTCACCTGAAATAGTTGGAACTGGAGCGCCATACAATTTCAATCCATAAAAAGTTTTTTCAGCTTTTAAAAAAATCTCATTAGTCATATCATACTTAGGACCACTTGAGACACCGGCATTTTTCAACTTATTCAATTTTTCCATAGCAGAGTTAAAGTCTGCTTCTGCATCTGCTATATTCGTATAAAAATACAAAGGGAACTCAGAATTATAAATTTCACCAATTCTATTGCGGTTGAACTGATAAAATTTAATAATGTACTCAGAAATCAAGTCTGGATTGTCAAATATTTTACCTCGAATAAAAAACTGCTCGTTATTCGCTTTAATCAATAAAACATTTTTTTTCTCTAATTCAATAGGCTTATCAACTTTTATTTTTTGAGGAATAGTTCGTAAATAAGCGGTATCCTTGTCCATTGTGGTTGTAACAAGGAAGAAAATAAGCAATAGGAAAGCAATGTCTGCCATCGATCCCGCATTCACTTCTGGAATTTCTCGCTTAGCCATGCTTATTTTTTGAGACGATTATAAATAGGAAGTACGATGATAGCCAAAATAGCTACAGCTAAAGCAACGAAAATTACGTAAATACCCGCTGTAGTTGTTAATACAACTCCATCTGACACCTCATTTTTCAACATTAAACTCTTACTTGTATCACTCGTTCCACCAATGTAAAAAACCATATAAACAACGAAGGAAACTAATATTCCCATAATCGATAAAGTGGTCTTTTTCGGTTGGCTAATAAAATGAATAATGAAGAAAATAATAATCATTGCAACACATGCAATTATAACTGCGATAGTAAATAATATAGCAAAGGACATTTCAAATCCATCTCTAAATTGTTCTACAACTTGGCTTCCTGCATTTGTGTTTGGTCCATTTATGACCAAAATACACGCTAACACACCAACACCTGAAAGCACAAACTTTATGATGTTAAGCAATAGCGCTGTTTTTTTAGCATCCATAATTTTTGAAATTTAAGAGAATTACTTAACTACTTTATTTTTCAAAAGGATATCAATTAACGAAATAGATGCGTTTTCCATTTCATTAACTAAATCATCAATTTTAGCTGTGATGTAGTTATAAAATACTTGTAAAAACATCGCTGATATCAAACCAAATACAGTTGTTAAAAGGGCTACTTTAATACCATCCGCAACTGTTGTTGGAGAAACTTGTCCATCTTTTACAATTTTATCAAATGCCTGAATCATCCCAACTACAGTTCCCAAGAAACCTAACATTGGAGATAGTGCGATAAACAATTGTAACCAAGACAATCCTTTTTCCATTAGACCCATTTGAACACCGCCATATGACACAACTGATTTTTCAACCATATCGATTCCTTCTTCAGAACGATCTAACCCTTGGTAAAAGATAGAAGCAATTGGGCCACGTGTATTTCTACAAACCTCTTTTGCTGCGTCTACACCACCATTTTGTAATGCTTTCTCAACATCATTTAAGAATTTTTCAGTGTTTATAGTTGAAAGATTCAAATAAATGATTCTTTCAATTGATAAAGCAATACCTATAATCATACAAATTAATACAGGAGTCATCCACAATGGATCTCCTTCAATATACTTTTGTTTCAATGTTTGAATAAAATCTAATTGAGGCTCTTCTCCTTCTGCTTTTTTATCCTCTTTCCCGGCTTTCGCAGCGTCGGCTACATTATTTCCAGACGCATTTTGAGATGCATTGTCTGATGCCATTTCTGTTTTATCCTCATTATCAGTATTTGATTTTGGAGTTTTCGCATACGTCGAAACAGCAATTCCAAAAACTACTGTAAGGGTTAAAATCAATGATTTAGTTACGTTTTTCATACTATTAACTTTATTTTCTAACTTATTTATTTTACAAATTTACACTTTGTATTTCAATTCGGAATTACTTTTTTAACGAATTCCGTTTTAAAGCAATTACTAACTTAATATTTTCCGGCTCGAACCCGAGGGTTCTCGTCCACTCCTCCTTCACTTCCTTGCGGAGAGAGAGGGATTCGAACCCTCGATACACTTTTGGCGTATACACACTTTCCAGGCGTGCTCCTTCAACCACTCGGACACCTCTCCTTTCGCTTCAAAGATTGGCTAAATTACAACATTTTTTTGAAACATCAATTCAGTTGTAATTTATTTAATTCTTTATTAGTCTAGTTGTTGAAGTTACATTATTTCCTCTGCAAACAACTGTATATGCCCCTTGCGCTAATCCAGCAAGACTCATGTTATACACGTTAACATTTTCTAAAATACGCTCGCTACGCAATACACGACCCATAATATCAACCAATTGAATATCAGTTAGTTTTTCTTGAACACTACTCAAATCAACGGTAACAATTTCATTTGCTGGATTTGGAAAGACCATTACATTATCAAGGGTTGATTCTTCTAAACCTACTCCGCCACCAGCTGTTAAGTTAACGGTATAATCCTCAGTTTCACCATAAGTAGCAACAGCGCAAGGATCAATTGGAGCACCACTTTCAGCAACAACTGAATAAGAAATTCGAACACGCATTCTAACTGCACCAGTAGTTGCGGTTGTTGGAACAGTAAACGTAAGTTGATTGCTCCAACCTGTTGCTACTAAGACATATCCAACTCGTTCGGCAGTACTGAAAGTGAAATCATTATTATAATCAATCCAAACAGCGATTTCGTCATTGGTATATGCAGGAGAGGTTGAATTCATTATAGCCGGCGTTACAGTAACTGTATATTGCATTCCTTTTGTTAGAGATGTTGATGAATTGAGGTATGCTGCATATCCTCCTGTTGTACATGCTGTTGTATTATTAATTGTATTCAATGTTACTTTTTGAATGTACTCATCGCAAGCAGCTGTAACTGATGGAGTACACGGACCAGTAGCCGCTGCAACTATAATATAATTTGTTTTAACTTCTGCATCAGACCCTTGTGCGTTTGTAGCAGTTAATGTTAACGTATATTGACCCACTGTATTAAACGTTACTTGAGGATTTTGAGAGGTTGAAGATGTTCCCCCTGCATAAGCCCAACCTGTTGCTGGAGATATTGCCCATGCCCATGATGTAGGTACTCCTGTACTTTGATCCGTAAAACTTACCGTTGTTGCAGGAGTGACATTGGTTTGATTTGCCACAAAGTTAGCAACAGGTGCGACCGGGGTTGTTGGCGTACAAGGATTTGCTGAACCAGCTAATGTTAATACTCCACTGTTTGTTGGATCCAACCATGGCTTTAATTGTCTATTTGTTGCCGTTCCATTTGATGTCCAATGATAAGACATTTTGCCATAATAATCGGGAGAACTTAGTGCCGTACAAAATGACCCCCCCCCTGTAAGAGTCCCTACAATATAACCCTGTGCGTTATTGAAATATGGCGAACCAGAAGAGCCACCTTCAGTTACACCATGTCCATTGGCGTTAGATGTCCAAGTTAACCGCCAATGCGACTGTAAACCATTTCCATTCCAACCAGAGCTCACTGTATTTCCATTAGCTGTTGATATTTTTTTAATATCTCCTGCCGGATGGTGAATTCCTGTTCCGCCGGCGGTTGCTGCAACATTTGCATTCCAACCATTCCAATAAGCACTAAAATTTGCTGATTTTAGCGTTGTGATTGTAGCTGCTTCATTTGCTACTGAACCCAATTGAACTAAAAGAAAGTCTGATCCACTATCTCCACCACCGTCACCAGAATCCGCGATTCGGATGCACCCGGTTATGAAATAATCATCTAAAGTTCCGGCAGTTGAAGGATTCGTACATGTTGCTGCCTCATATCGGAAATAAAATTTCCATTGGGTCATGTTAGCAGCACTTGCAGTAACGCCACAATGAAGTGCTGTCAAAAAATAAGGCTTACAATTTTGAGCAGTATTGTTAATTAAAGATCCTGTGCACCACCCTTGACCTGCTCCTTCTACAACTAATATTCTAGCCACTCCTTTTTTCTCATCTTGCCAAGAATCTCCAACTGGGGAGCAATTAACGTTCACCTCACAGTTGTCAGATTCATTAATCTTTTGTTTTCTTGTGTGTCCAGTTGAACGATAACTGTGCATTACTCTATCTATTAAAATTTCAGATGGTTGAGTAAAAGCTGGCTCATGTAATGTTAGCACTAAATCATCACCCCCACACAATGCTGCATTTTGACGAAAATGATCTTCTACATCAGCAACTGTCAATGGATTATGAACATTTTTACCATTCAAATCAGTAATTTTCAAGGTTGTTCCACCATAAATTTTAAATGTTTCAAATAAGAAACTTAATGCTTCCGCTTTAGGAGAATGAATTCTCAAATTCCAAGTTCTACTTCCGTCTGTATTGGTGGTCCAAATTCCTGAATTTTCGGTAGTAATGTTGGTAAACTGAGCAACACCAATTCTATATAATAATCCTTGATTATCTCTGATAGCATCCTCAGCTTGAATCTGAGCTAAATTTAATTTAGGAAGATTCATTGCTGTTAATTGAGAAAAAGAGGTTGCTGTTGTGTTTTGTGCCGTAATAACCGTCGCTGCAAACAAGCAAAATACAAGTAATAGTTTTTTCATAGTTAAGAATTTCGTTTAGGCGACAAATATAAAAAAATTATTATTATCGATAAAAATTCTAAACATAAAAAAAGAGGCTTTCTTTTGGAAAACCTCTTAAGATATAATTTCATAAAATTTCTACCCAGAACACATTTCACATGAGTCCGGATTATCCAAAGAACATGCAATAGCATCTTGTTGTTCCTCAATTGATTGAGCAGACAAGGCTGGAGCCGCAGTTTCTTCTACTACACTTTTATCAACAGTAAATTTAATTGCATCAGTTGCCGCTTTGGTTCTTAAATAATACATGCCGGTTTTTAATCCTTTTTCCCAACCATAGAAGTGCATAGAGGTTAGCTTACCAAAGTTGGCGTTTTCCATGAAAATGTTCAATGATTGCGATTGACAAATATATGCCCCACGATCCGCAGCTAGATCAATGATTGCTTTCTGAGAAATCTCCCATGCTGTTTTGTATAAATCTTTAAGGTTTTGTGGAATTTCAGTTATATTTTGAATTGAACCATTCGACGCCATAATTTTTTGACGCATGTCTTTATTCCACAATCCTGCTTTCACCAAATCCTTCAATAAATGTTTATTTACAATGATAAATTCACCAGAAAGAACACGTCGTGTATAAATATTTGATGTATATGGTTCAAAACATTCATTATTTCCAAGTATTTGTGCTGTAGATGCCGTTGGCATTGGGGCTAACAATAATGAGTTTCTTACACCATACGTTTTTACTTCTTCTTTCAACACATCCCATTCCCAACGAGAACTAGGAGTAACATTCCACATGTCAAATTGGAAGATGCCTTTCGATACGGGAGATCCCTCAAATGTTTCATATGCACCACTAACTTTTGCTAAATCTTTAGACGCGGTCATTGATGCATAATATATAGTTTCGAAAATTTCAGCATTCAATTTTCGAGCTTCATCAGATTCAAAAGGATATTTCAATAAAATAAAAGCGTCTGCAAGTCCTTGAACGCCCAATCCAATTGGTCGGTGTCTAAAATTCGATTTTTTAGCTTCTTCAACAGGATAATAATTTTCATCAATTATCTTATTCAAATTAACAGTTGCTTGATAGGTCACTTCAAACAATTTATCGTGATCAAAAGTTCCTGCTTCAGTGATGTATTTAGGAAGGGCCAATGAAGCCAAATTACAGACTGCTATTTCGCCAGGAGCTGTGTACTCAATAATTTCTGTACATAAATTAGAAGATTTAATTGTTCCTAGATTTTGCTGATTCGATTTAGAATTTGCTGCATCTTTATACAACATATAGGGGGTTCCAGTTTCGATTTGAGATTCAAGTATTTTGAACCATAAATCTTGTGCTTTAATCGTTTTCCTTCCTTTTCCTTCCTTTTCATAACGCGTATAAAGGGCTTCAAATTCTTGACTATGTGTATCAGAAAGCCCAGGGCACTCATGAGGACACATCAGGGTCCAATCACCATTTTCTTTCACTCGTTTCATGAATAAATCAGGAATCCAAAGTGCATAAAATAAATCTCTCGCTCGTTGTTCTTCTTTTCCGTGATTTTTTTTCAAATCAAGGAAGTCAAATACATCGGCATGCCAAGGTTCGATATACATTGCGAATGATCCTTTTCTTTTTCCTCCACCTTGATCAACATAACGTGCTGTATCATTGAAAACACGTAACATTGGAACAACGCCATTGGAAGTTCCGTTTGTTCCTTTTATGTATGATCCAGTTGCACGGATGTCGTGAAGTGCTAATCCAATTCCACCTGCGGATTGAGAAATTTGCGCACAAGATTTCAAAGTGTCGTAAATACCAGAAATACTGTCACTTTTCATCGTTAACAAAAAGCAAGAAGACATTTGCGGTTTTGGGGTTCCAGAGTTAAATAATGTAGGTGTAGCATGAGTAAACCACCCCTCAGACATTAAGTTATACGTTTTAATCGCTTCTTGAATGTCGTTTTTATGAATACCTAAGGAAACGCGCATTAACATTTGTTGTGGACGTTCAGCGATTTCACCGTTCAACTTCATTAAATACGAACGCGTTAGTGTTTTGAAACCAAAATAATCATACCGGAAATCTCGATCATAAATGATACTAGAATCCAATACATCTCTATTGTTCATTACAATCTCATAAACATCATCCGCAAGCAAAGATGCCTGTTGACCTGTTTTGGGATCAATATAATTATGCAAATCCTGCATTACATCCGAGAAAGTTTTCTTTGTCTCTTTGTGTAGATTAGAAACTGCAATCCGGGATGCTAACAACGCATAATCAGGATGGTCAATTGTTTTTGCTGCAGCAACTTCGGCGGCTAAATTATCCAAATCTGTTGTAGAAACTCCATCATATATACCTTCGATAACCTTCATTGCAACAGCCTCTGCTGACACCAATGGATCTAAACCATAACATAACTTTATCACTCTCGCTGTAATTTTATCAAATTTTACAGCCTCTTTTCTTCCATCTCTCTTTACTACGTACATCTAACTCTATATAAAATCGTTATTAAAAATCTTCATCCATTGAAAAGGTGTGGTTGTCTGTTCCTCCAGACAATACACCTGCTTTTTGGTATTCACCCACTCTTTTTTCAAAAAAGTTTGTTTTCCCTTGAATTGAAATCATATCCATAAAATCAAACGGATTAGTTGCATTATAAACCTTATCATTTCCTAACTCAACCAACAATCGATCTGCAACAAATTCAATATATTGACTCATCAAATCACAATTCATTCCAATCAAGCGAACAGGTAGAGCATCTGTTACAAACTCTTTTTCTATTTCAACTGCATCAGTTATTATGTTTTTAACCTCTTCTTTTGATAATTTGTTCACCAAATGATTGTTGTATAATAGACAAGCAAAATCACAATGCAACCCTTCATCACGAGATATTAATTCATTTGAAAAAGTTAATCCAGGCATTAATCCTCTTTTTTTCAACCAAAAGATTGAGCAAAAGGAACCGGAAAAAAAGATTCCTTCAACAGCGGCAAAAGCAACTAATCGCTCTGCGTATGTACCTTTATCAAGCCATCTCAACGCCCATTCAGCCTTTCTTTTAACACAATCCAATGTGTCTATAGCATTAAATAAATGATTCTTTTCTTTCGTGTCTTTGATATAAGTATCTATTAACAAAGAATAGGTTTCAGAATGAATATTCTCAATTGCTATTTGAAATCCATAGAAAAATTTAGCCTCAGTATACTGAACTTCAGACAAGAAATTTTCAGCCAGATTTTCGTTTACAATTCCATCAGATGCTGCAAAAAAAGCAAGAACATGCTTAACAAAATGTCTTTCATCATCGGTTAATTTATTTTCCCAATCGATTAAATCGGGTGATAAATCGATCTCCTCCGCAGTCCAGAAACTTGCCTCTGCTCGTTTATAGAAACTCCAAATGTCGTCATGCTGTATCGGAAACAGAACAAATCGGTTCTTATTCTCTTCTAAAATTGGTTCAATGTGTGCCATTTATAATTTTTATTTTTCTATTTTCTTTTCAAGTGGCGAAAACTATCCTTGTTGACTGCATTAAAAATGCATCAGCTGTTTGTTTTTCAGTAAGTTCTATGTTTCCCTTTCTCAGTGATGGAAGTTTTTATTAAAACATTACTTTACGTTGATAAGGGCCTACAAAATTTGTCAAAATTCTGACGTTTCGCAATTAAAAAAATTAACAATTTTGCAATGTTATTAACAAAGCAAAACGGAAACGTAGAAAGAGACTAGGATTGTGCGCTTATCAACATAAAAAGGAAAGATATTCACACAAAAATTGCCGCTTGATACATTTTTTTTTTCATTCTCAACTGCCTGATTTTACGTTAAAAACCTGTTGAATTGTCAACTAAATTAAGTAAGTTTGAGAAAATAAGCAATCGTTTTTTTAACGATGTTATAAACATATAAATGTTCAAATGAGTATGAATCAATTACTGTAAAAGGAATAATGATAGCTAAAAAAATTTATTCCCTATTTAGGAATTTTAATCATTTAATTTTTCCAGAAAAATGCCTTCACTGTGAGAGTGAATTAATTGAAAATGAAAATCATGTTTGCGATTTTTGTAAAAGCGACATTTCCTATACTTTTTTCGAAAATTTGAACGGTCCAAATGAAATGGATAAACTTTTTTGGGGTAGAATTCCTGTTGAATCGTCCTATGCATTGATGTACTTCAAAGAAAAAACAGTTTCTCAAACCATGTTACATGCACTGAAATATCAAAACAATTATAAAATAGGGATTTACCTAGGTGAAATTATTGGTTCGAACATGGAAAAAAGCAATCGTTTTTCGACTATTGAAGCATTAATCCCAGTTCCAATTCACCCCAAAAAGAAATTTACGAGGGGCTATAACCAAGCTGAAATACTTTCACACGGAATTGCTAACAGAATAAAAATCCCTGTTTTAACAAAATTGACCATCAAAACGAAGCATACAGAAAGCCAGACAAGAAAATCTATGGCGGAACGTTGGATGAATAGTAGTCAAATATTTCAAGCAGAAAAATCAGTAGAATCCTATAAACATATTGCAATAGTAGATGATGTATTGACAACTGGAGCGACATTAGAACACCTTACCAAAGCTGTTTTAGAACAAAACAAAGACATAAAAATTAGTTTAATTACCCTAGCCTTAACAAAATGAATGCATTAATAGTAGGTGGGGGAATTGCCGGAATTAGCATTGCTTTGCATTTATTGAAACGCGGGTGTTCCATTACGGTTATCGATCAAGGCGAAAACAAATCAACTTCAATTGCAACCGGTTTAATTAACCCAATTGTTTTTCGACGTACAACGAAATCTTGGAGAGCAGACGATTTTATTCCATATCAGGAAAAATTTTATAAAGAGTTAGAAATTAAAACATCCACCCATTTTTTCAATCCTTTGGTAATTAGACGCGTTTTTTCATCTGAACAAGAACGGAACGACTGGAAAAAAAAGCAAGAAAGAACGGATTACCAACACTATTTAAACAAAATATCTGACCAAGATAACGAATACAACCTAGTTCCTTGTCCTTTTGGATCGACGCGAGTAAAGAACTGTTTCTGGGTAGACTCTTTAAAATTTATATCCACAGGGAAACAACTTATCGAACAGCTTGGGACTTGGAAAACTGAACCATTTAACCATACTTTTTTTAACGCTACTGAAAAAAAGTACAAAGACAATTCATATTCTCACGTTATTTTTTGTGAAGGATACGAAGTGAAAAACAATCCATTATTCAAGAATTTAGCTATAAGTCCAACAAAAGGTCAAGTACTTACTGTAAAATCCAATTTGATTCCTGAAGATGAATCGTTAAATAGAAAGTGCTTTGTGTTGCCTTTAGGTGAAAATCAGTTTAAAATTGGCTCAACCTATGAATGGGATGCTCAAGATAGTTCAATCACAGAAGAAGGAAAGAATCTCATTTTAGAAAATTTAAGCGTGCTACTAGATGACAGGCCACAGATTATTGGACACGAGGCTGGAATTAGACCTACAACAATTGACCGCAGGCCCTTTATGGGGGAACATTCAAAATATAAAGGGAATTATGTTTTTAATGGATTAGGTACAAAAGGATATATGATTGCACCCCTTTTAGCAAATGAATTGACTGCATTTTTATTAGATGGTGCAGAATTAGATCCTGAGGTTGCTGTTTATAGAAGAGAGAAGTTAGGTGATTAATTCTATTTTTTTATTGAAAAGGTAAAAAATAGATTGAATTTTTGTTACTTTTGCCTTCTTGAAATTAAACGGTCTCGTGGCCGAGCGGTTAGGCAACGGTCTGCAAAACCGTCTACTCCGGTTCGAATCCGGACGAGACCTCAAAAAACCCTTGAATCCCTTGTTGATTCAGGGGTTTTGTTTTTTAACTAAGAGTAGGGTTTTAACGAACCACATTTACATGACCTAAAATTTCTCGGCGATCATCTAATTGAGG
>Ga0247833_1000043_pt1 | contig 180726 bp, 161 predicted proteins | sample LaCruzMarch2015__7_FD_187117 | JGI IMG/M metagenome (GOLD analysis project Ga0247833, IMG submission 187117) | Freshwater microbial communities from meromictic Lake La Cruz, Castile-La Mancha, Spain - LaCruzMarch2015_8m | ecosystem: Environmental > Aquatic > Freshwater > Lake | place: Spain...
CTCTCCTTGTTTTTCTTCTTACATCTTTGATGAAGTTTTCTGTTGTTTGTTTTTTTCTTTTTGGTGTTTCCATAATTTATTAAATTTAAACATTAATACATGAAAACTCCAACTAACTTTATACCTAATCGGTCCACTTTATGCTGACGATTTACAAACCACGCTAATTTGGTTCCTTGTAACCTTTATTACTCCGAATCAACAAGCGGAAGTTCGTTTACAAATGATGCCAATACTGGAAAGCCGAAAAGTGTTTATGAAGCGTTTTGCAATCGCACTAATTCTCGGGTTGATATTTCTTGTAGTTACAGCAGGATCTTGGTGGTGGATATTGAGTTGAAATATTTTTCATGATTTCCTAACAACAAATAAAATCCAATGGCTATTTGGAAAAGGTCCTTCCATAAACATATCTTCCTGTTCATTTCAAAATTCCTACCTTTGTAAAAAAATACACTATGCTATTATCAATGACGGGTTTTGGAAAAACGAATGGAGTTTTCGGAGCTAAAAAAGTTTCTATTGAAATTCGTTCATTGAACAGTAAGTCATTGGACCTAAACCTCAAGTTTGTTGGACCATACAAAGAATTTGAATCTGAAATTCGCAAAATTGTTGCAGAGCAATTGGATAGAGGTAAAATAGACGTTGGTGTTTATTTAGAAAGTGCAGGCGCCATAGAAGCGGGTATGATAAATACAGAATTAGCTGTCCATTATTTCAATCAAATAAAAACCTTGAACGAAAAATTGGGCGATCAACCAGCGGATTATTTATCATTGATTTTAAGAATGCCGGATGTAGTTAGCAATCAATCCATTGAAGTTTCCGAAGAAGAAAAAATGTGGGTGCTAGATTTAGTTGAAAAAACGTGCTTGGCATTAACTAATTTTCGTCAACAAGAAGGTGCCGTGCTTAATCAGGATTTAACCGACCGAATTTTAGCAATTAAAAAAGGTTTGCAGGAGATACCGCAATATGAGGCTGAACGAATTATTTCGGTTAAAGAACGCATTCAAAAAGGATTACAAGATTTGGCACACGCATCAGTGGATCAAAATCGCTTGGAACAAGAAATGATTTTCTATATTGAAAAAATGGATGTTTCTGAAGAAAAAATTAGATTGTCGAATCACTTGGATTACTTTCTTGAAACAATGAAATTACCTTTGTCTGGTAAAAAACTGGGTTTTATTGCCCAAGAAATTGGAAGAGAAATTAACACCTTGGGTAGTAAATCCAATCATGCTGCCATGCAAAAAATAGTTGTCGACATGAAAGATAATTTGGAGAAAATCAAAGAACAAGTTTTAAATACCTTGTAATTATCATGGAAAATAAAGCAGGAAAGTGTATTATTTTTTCAGCTCCTTCAGGTGCAGGTAAAACAACAATCGTTCATCGCTTATTAAATGAAATTAATTCGTTGGAGTTTTCTGTTTCAGCTTGCAGTCGTTTAGCTAGACCCAACGAAAAAAATGGCGATGATTATTATTTTTTGGGTGTTGAAGAATTTCAAAAGAAAATCAACGAACAAGCTTTCGTGGAATGGGAGGAGGTATATCCCAATAATTTTTATGGCACGCTAAAATCTGAAATTGAACGAATTTGGTCACACAATAAAGTGGTTATTTTTGATGTCGATGTGGTGGGAGGATTAAATTTGAAACACTTTTTTGGTTCAAATGCATTAGCAGTTTTTGTTCAACCCCCATCTATCGAGGTGTTGGAAGAACGATTGAGGTCACGTAAAACAGAAACTGAGGAAAAAATTCACATGCGCATCAGTAAATCAAATTTTGAAATGGACCGTGCAAAAGAATTTGATTATATCCTTGTGAATAACGATCTTGATCAAGCTGTAACTGAAATTAAAGAGCGAATAACCCAATTCATTGAAAGATGAAAATAGGATTGTATTTCGGAACGTATAACCCGATTCATGTTGGTCATTTAATTATTGCCAATTACATGGCTGATTATACGGAATTAGATCAGGTTTGGCTGGTTGTTACTCCTCAAAACCCCTTGAAAGAAAAATCATCGCTACTGGCTGATTTTCATCGTTTATCTCTTGTAAAGGAAGCAATTGAAGATAACCCAAAATTGCGTGTTTCGGACATTGAGTTTAATTTATCAAAACCCAATTATACCGTAAATACACTGACTCTTTTGCAAGAGAAATATCCTGAACATCAATTTTCTTTGATAATGGGAGAAGATAACTTGCGCACGATGCATAAATGGTTTAATTACGAAATCATATTAAAGAATCATACAATTTATGTTTATCCACGTATTGTAATTGATGATGAGGAATCACCAATTGAATTATCGCATGCCCTGCGCCAGCATCCACATGTCGTGTTTTGTAAAAATGCTCCTGTAATGAATGTCTCCAGTACATTTGTGCGCCAAGGAATTAAGAAAGGGAAAGATGTACGTTATTTATTGACTGAACCGGTTTATAAGTACATCGAAGAGATGCATTTTTATAAAAACTAACCGGAAATAAAATTCTTAAGTAGCGTTAAGCCAGCTTCATGACTTTTTTCAGGATGATATTGTACTCCAATAATATTCTCTTTTTCAACTGCCGAAGTGAATTCATAATCATAGAAAGTAGTATGTAAAACAGCTGATTTTTCGTTGCATACAAAATGAAATGAATGGACAAAATAAAAGTATTCTTCATCGGATAGCCCATTATTAGTGGAGCTTTCTTTTTGCTTTTGAATGGAATTCCATCCAGTGTGCGGAACTTTGAATTTAAACGTGTCGGAAACAGTAAATGGAACAACTTCCGCATCAACCCAACCCAACCCAACCCTATTACCTTCCTCACTGGAACGTGCCATCAGTTGCATACCTAAACAGATTCCGAGAATTGGAGTTTTTTTTATTAGAACAGCTTCATTCAATGATTCAATGAGTTGTAATTCTTTTAGGTTGTTCATGGCTTTTCCAAAATGACCAACCCCAGGGAGGATGATTCGATCTGCGCTTAAAATATCTTCCGCACGAGCCGAAACGCAGTATTCGAACCCAAGTAACTTTATTTTTCGAGCTACTGAATGAATGTTTCCCATTCCATAATCAACGATTACTATTTTCACAAGGTAAAAGTACGTGCTTAAATTTAATCTTGCAATTTGCTGAGAAAGTTTGCCATTAATTGATTAAGCTGTTACATTTACATTTCAATAATGAAGTATGTATCGACCGCGAATCATTCCCGTTTTGTTGCTGAAAAATTTAGGGTTAGTAAAATCCATTCGATTTAAGAAATATAATTACATCGGTGACCCAATAAATGCGGTAAAAATTTTCAATGAACTAAAAGCTGATGAGTTAGTGTTTTTGGACATTGAGGCCACGAAACAAAATCGATTAATTTCGTTGGATTTTGTGCGAGATGTGGGAGAGGAAGCGAATATGCCTTTTGCTGTTGGGGGAGGAGTAAACACATTGAACGATATTCAAAAATTAATTCAAGCAGGAGCTGAAAAGGTGATCATCAATTCAGCGGCTATCAATCCTGGTTTCATTGAGCATGCCGCTAAGGAATTTGGTTCTTCAACAATTGCTGTTTGCATCGACTATCAAAAAAAACTGTTTGGTGGAATAAACACATATATAAATGCTGGTACAAAAAGCACGAATTTCTCTCCAATTGAGTTTGCTCGAATGATGCAGGATGCTGGGGCGGGTGAGATAATTCTTCAATCCATAGAGCGAGATGGCACTATGGTTGGATATGATTTGGAATTGCTTAAATCGATTTCAATGGAAGTTACAATTCCTGTTGTTGCATTGGGTGGAGCGGGTAAATTGGAGCACTTTTCCACTGCGATTAAAGAAGCACATATGAATGGGCTTGCTGCGGGTAGTATGTTCGTCTATCAAGGATCGAACCATGGGGTACTTATAAATTATCCAAATCTAGAGGAGAAAAAAACGGTATTTACCTAAAAAACAGGCAAAAAAAACGGTTTTTTGTATTTTTCGAATTACTTTTGCACCGTGAGTAACCGTTCATACCAAATTTGTTCGCGTTGTGTTATGGACACAACAGATCCTGACATTCGTTTTAATGACAAAGGGATTTGCAATCATTGCACGGATTTTCTACTCATAAGATCTCATCACAACTATAAAGGAGCCGAAACGGATCAGGAATTTGCGGAATTAATTCAACAGATAAAACGAACTGGACAAGGAAAAAAATATGATTGTGTTGTTGGTCTAAGTGGTGGTATTGATAGTTCGTATGCAGCATTTATTGCGAAAAGAGAAGGATTAAGAGTACTTGGGGTACATTTAGACAATGGCTGGAATTCAGAAGAAGCCGTTTTAAATATCAAGAACATCGCTCGAATTTTAGGAGTTGATTATGAAAGTTATGTATTGAATTGGGAAGAGTTTAAAGAAATTCAGTTAGCCTTTCTCAAAGCATCCGTTCCTGAGGCTGATACTCCAACAGATATTGCTATTTTATCGGCCTTACATAAAGTTGCTGCCAAATATGGTGTGAAACACATTATTAGCGGAGGGAATTTCGCAACAGAGGGAATTTTACCGAAGTCTTGGCATTATAACGCAAAAGATTTGACTTATTTTAAATACATACACAACAAGTTCGGAAAAGGTAAAATTCAATCTTTTCCTACTTTTGGTTTTCGCAGTGAAATGTATTATAAATTTATCAAAGGTATTAAAATGACTTATTTGTTAAATTTTATACCGTACAATAAAGATGAAGCTATTGAATTGTTAATTAATGAGTTAGATTGGAAAAATTATGGTGGAAAACACTATGAATCCAAATATACTGGTTTTATACAATCTTTTTACCTCGTTAAAAAATTCAATTTAGATTACCGCAGAGCAACACTATCAAGTCAAATTTGCGTGGATTCAGTTACACGTGACGAAGCACTTGAAATTCTAAAGACACCCTCCTACAACGAAAATACCGTTGAAAAAGAAATGGAGTATATTTCTAAAAAATTAGGTGTGTCCCTCGCGGAGTTTAAATCCATCGTTAATCTTCAGCGTCATTGGTATAAAGAGTACCCCAATGATGAAAAATGGCTAGGCTACGTATATGACACGTACCGTAAGTTATTTAAGAAAGACAAATTGGGAAGTTTTTAATATCCCGCTAACGCATTTAATACAGGCTCAATCAGAGAAACAATTTCATATTTAGCACAAGTAAAATTGTGTATTGATATGGAAAACGCAATATTTTTTCCGTTTTGGGAGTTAACAAATCCCGAATAAGCTTTTACGCGCGTTAATGATCCACTTTTAGCTTTAATTTTCCCTTGCCCAATTTGTCCTGAACAAACTGAAGATAATGTTCCTGATGTCCCTGCAACAGGTAAACTACTTAAAAAGGTGGTATAATACTTACTTTTATAAATATAATCAAGCATTTCAACATAATTCGAAGGACTCATGGCATTGTTTCTAGATAATCCACTTCCATCCTTTATAAAAAGACCTTTTGTATTAATTTTCTTCGCCCAAAATTTTTCAATTTGATCAATTCCATTTTCTGTTGTCCCAATTCCGGTTTTTTCATATCCAATAAGGTTTACCAATCCCTCAGCAAAAAAGTTAACGCTATGCATATTCGTTTTTTTGATAATCTCTAATAATGAAGTTCCTAAATGCGTATAAGCCAGCCTTAAGCTGGTGTAGTTGGGAGATGTTAAATCTTCTTTTCGTACCGATTTGGCAGAATTTACTTTAATGCCTCGTTTTGTTAAATAGTTTTTAAACACAATGGCAAATTGATACTCCGGGTCAGGCATGGCACTTTTTACTTGAAAACTCGATTGATAAGCAGGCAATAAACCTTTTCCAAATCGGTCATACGAGTAAGGACCGCCATATAAATAGGCATTATCAACTGAATTTCCGGAAGATTTAATATAATTATGAAAAGTTAACCCTGGAAGTTCTGGAAATGTTTTTACTAAATTGGTTGTTGTGCCAGCTGCACCTGTTTTGAAATAATAGTTCATCACATTATCATAAAAGCAAATCCCGCTGGGTGGGGCTCCATAGGTGTTTCCGTGGTCTGACCAAGCCCAACCGTCAGGTGCACCATCATACCCAAACTCACTGCCATCGGCAATAACCGACCCTTTTATTTCTTTAATCCCTAGTTTTAATAATGTATCCGTCCATTGGTTTAAAAACTCTAATTCCATCCCATCTGTCGTGAAATACTTACTACCTAATGACATATCTCCACCACCACGAACCCATAAATCTCCGGTAAAAATGCTATCTATTGAAATAGTCCCATCCAAGTATAAACGAGTTTTTGCTTGATAATTGGGCCCTAGTAACTCGAGGGCGGTATACGTTGAAAATAATTTTGCATTTGAAGCACTTGCCTGACTCGTTTTGTGATTCCATTTAGCAAGTGTATCTTTTGAATCAAGATCAATCGCAAAAAAAGTTAGGGTGGAGTTCTCCAGTTGTGGATTTTTTACCAGTTGGTCCAATTTATCCTGAATTTTATTTTGTCCAGAAGCATAATTTGTAAGAAAGACAATAACAAAAAATGTGTAACTTCGCATTGGATTATTATTTAATCGAAAATTACAAAAATAAAGCCAAAGCTTAATAAAAATTTTCATTTGAAAGAAAAGAAAAAAATTAAAGTATTACGCATTATCAATCGATTTAATATTGGTGGTCCCACTTATAATGCTACTTTTCTTACGCGGTTTTTATCGGATGAATTTGAAACGATACTTGTGGGAGGGTTGCCTGAAAAAGATGAGGCTGACTCCTTACATATTTTGAAGGAATATGGAGTAGAAGCAATTTTTCTTCCAGAGATGAAGAGAAAGCCAAGTTTTGTAAGTGATAGAAAGGCTTTGATTAAACTTAAAAAAATCATTCGAGAATTTAAGCCGGACATTGTTCATACCCATGCAGCAAAAGCAGGTGCTTTGGGAAGAAAAGCAGCTTTTGATTGCAAGGTGCCAGTGGTTGTTCATACCTTTCATGGACATGTTTTTCATTCCTATTTTGGTGCTCTTAAAACGAATTTATATAAATTCATTGAACGCAGATTAGCCTCAAAATCAACAGGAATTATAACAATCTCTGAATCCCAAAAAAAGGAAATTGTAGAAGATCATGGAATTACAGAGAATCATAAAACGAAAGTTATTCCCCTCGGTTTTGATTTGTCTAAGTTTAATTCAAACCTAGAAGAAAAAAGAAATGAAACAAGAAACAGGTTTAAACTTAAGGATGAGGAAGTTGCAGTGGCTATAATTGGACGATTGGCTCCTGTGAAAAATCATTCCTTATTCTTTGAAATAGTTAAACTCATTCATGAAAATACGCAAAAGAAACCAGTTTTTTTTGTTGTTGGTGATGGTGAACTTCGTGATTATGTTGAAGAGCAAATCAAGGAATTGAATGCTTTAGGCGTGGATATTCGCTTTACCTCTTGGATAAAGGATATTGCAACTTTTAATGCAGGAATGGATATCATCTGTTTGACTTCAAAAAATGAAGGCACTCCCGTAAGTCTTATTGAATCACAGGCGACAAACGTCCCAGTCATTACTACTGATGTTGGAGGAGTTCGTGATATTATTTCTGACAATGTAACTGGATTTATTGTTCCTAATAATAATGCACGTATATTTGCAGATAAATTAATTGAGCTAATTGATAATGAGTTACTTCGTAAAGAAATGGGTGTCAAAGGATGGCCTTTTGTTAAGGACTCATTTCATTATACACGCTTAGTGTCAGATATGGAAAAATATTATAAACACTTGTTATCTCAAGCTAAATGATACGGTATTTTCGTCTTACTTTCTTTTTTATTGCTTCGCTTTTGTTACTGCAAAGTTGTAGGTTATGGAGGAATGTGAATAGTAATCAAATGTTTAAAATTCCAAAGGATGGAAGTTTTCAATTCGATTCCTTGCAAATGCAACCTACAGATGATTATAAAATAGGGTTAGGAGATCGTTTCACATTCTTTTTGTCTACAAATAATGGGGAGAAAATTGTAAATGGACTATCAGGTGTTAGTGGAATAGGTACTCAAACAGTCGCCCTGAATAATAGCTTGATGGTTATGGATTATTTAGTGCGGAGAAATGGATACGCAGAATTACCTTTAATTGGGTTATACCCAGTAGCTGGACTTTCAGTGGTTCAATTGGAGGATTCTTTAACAAAAATATTGTCTTTAAAATTTCAGAATCCATTTGTTCAAATACGGTTAACTAACCAAAGGGTGATTGTTTTTCCGGGTAGGGGTGAAGCAGAGGTTATTATTTTGCCAAACGTAAATACAACATTGTTGGAAGTCATTGCTCTTGCCGGTGGATTAGGCAATGATAGTTACTCAAATTCAATTAAAATAATGAGGCGCACAAAAACGAATAAACGCGCCGTATTTAATATTGATTTGTCTACGATTGAGGGAGTTAAAGCGGCAGAAATGATTGTACAAAGCAACGATTATATTTATATCGATTACAAACCTAGAATTGCGAGTGGAATATTAACCGAAATAGCACCTTGGTTGAGTTTGTTTACAACAAGCCTAACACTCCTTTTTTTAATTTTGCGATTATAGAAAATTATGTCAGTAGGTCAAGAGAAAAAATTAATAATCAATAAAGAATTTAACCCAATAATTTTGGGTGAAATAATTTCTAGGCATTGGTATCTTCCGTTGATATACATGTGCATATTTGGTTCAACCGCTTTTTTGTATTTGCGCTATACGAAACCAATTTATCAATCTTCCGCTGTTTTGCAATTGGTGGAAGAAGATCAGGTTAAGCAAGCATTAGGAGAGGGTGCTTTGTCAGTACAAGCAAAGGGATCCGACTTGAATAAGACCATTGAATTTCTTCGCTCAGAGTATCTTTTTGAAAAAGCAATAAGTAAGATAAACACATCGGTTGGCATTTTTTCTGAAGGAAAATTACTCACCAAAGATCTTTATAAGTCTACAGGATTTAAAATTGTTCCGATTCAGATAAGTGATTCATCAGTTTGTGGATTGAGAATAGACGTCAAATACACCAATAATATTATTGAATTACAGTATAATAAAAATGGCAAAGCAAAGGTAATTCGAGGAGTCTTAAATGGTAAATTTAAAAATGAAGATTTTGAATTGCAATTTTCAGGATCAAAAGCTGAATTGCTTGAAACCGTTGACGGTAATAATTTGTTCATAATTTTGAATCGAAAATATTCCCTAATGACGGAATGGATGTCTAAACTTACGGTGATGCCTGTTGACCCAGCAGCCAAGACAATTAAAATTTCATTTGATCACTTTAATCCTCATTTATGCCAAGATGTCGTTGTAGCTTTATTGGATGCCTTTTTTAAATATGAGGAACAAATGGGTAAACAAAACAATCAGAAAGTTATTGGATTTGTTGATACTCAATTGGATTCTTTGTCAAAGGTGCTCAAAATAGCACGCGATAGCATGAATAATTTTCAACGAAAAGAAAAGATTACTGACCCAAAATCTGAAAGTGAATCTGTTTCAGAGAAAGTCAATGAATTGAAAAAGAAGTTATTAGAGGTTGAGGAGGAGTTAGTTACATTATATTTGATTAAAGTTAAGCTTATTCAAGACCCGGATAAATTAGATGTCTATAAATTGATTCCAGAAATGATAGGTAAGCGAAGTTTTGAAGGATCTTTGTTACGCCAAATTGAGGATCTGAATAAATTATTGGAGCGCCGAGATGAATTACTTAATGATGTAACAGAAGAACATTCTGAATATAAGAAGAACAAAAATAAAATTGAACTACGACAAGCATCTGTAAAAAAAAGCTTGACCGTTATTGAAGAACGATTGAAAGGAGATATCGGATTAATTCAAGAAAAATTAACTGAAACAGAAGATAGATTTTTTAGCATGCCTGAAAAGGCATTAAAATTTGATCGATTAAAATATATTGAAGAATTGAATAATCGATATTTTACCTTGTTTGCTGAGAAAAAAATTGAATTTGCTTTATCAAATGCAGGATACTCCTCTGAAAACAGAGTATTAACTGCTCCTATTTTACCAGAAAGTCCATTGAGTCCAAATCAAAAATTAATTTATATAATATCCCTACTTTTCGGCGGGATCATTGGATTGTCCTTGATGATTTTCAAATATTTAATCTACAATGAAATTGTCGGCCCAGAAGATTTAATTAAAATGTTGCCAAAACAAACAAATTTCCTGGGTGGTGTTCCTATGTACAAACGTAAAATGAAGTATTCTCAAGTTGTTGTTGCAGAATCTTCCAAAAGTAGAATGGCAGAAGCAATTCGAAGCATTCGCTCAAATATGAGTTTTATTAATAAAGATGCGAAGGTGATTGCCATTTCATCTTCTGTTTCTGGTGAGGGAAAAACGTTTGTAGCATTAAACTTGGCTGGAATGATTGCCGTTTCAGGTAAATCAACGGTTGTGCTTGATTTGGATTTAAGAAAGCCCAAGGTTCACTATGGCTTTGCCGCTGAAAATGTAGCTGGGATGAGTAATATTTTATCTCGAAATGCTTCCGTAGATGATGTAATTCAACATTCACATATTAGTGGGCTTGACTTTATTACCGCCGGACCTATTCCACCTAATCCTTCGGAATTAATACAAAGCAAGGAATTTCAAGAGGTCTTAGAGGAATTAAAAAATCGATACGATGTCGTAATGATTGATAACCCTCCAGTTGGAATTGTTTCTGATGGAATTCAAATTCTTGCTGCATCGGATATTCCAATTTATGTATTTAAATCACATTACTCCAAGCGAATTTTCGTTAAACGAGTAGAAGAATTATTTGAAGTACAAAAATTAACTTCTTTGAATGTAATACTGAACGGTATCGAAACCAAGCGTTCTTTTTATGGATACGGTTACGGATACGGTTACGGATACGGTTACGGTTATGGTTACGGATATGGATACGGAAATAGTTACGGATATGGCTCAGGTTATTACACGGATGACGAAGACGATGCACCATTTTTCATACGAATCTTCAAACGATTGAAAAACCTTATATGGAAATCGAAGGCAAAAAAATAAACGGATTATTTGAACTTTCACCAAAAATATTTGGTGACTCTCGTGGATTTTTTCTTGAATCTTTTCATGCCAGCCGTTACGCTCAAATTCTAGGCCCCGTTAATTTTGTTCAAGATAATATGTCATCGTCAGTGAAAGGAGTGTTGCGTGGTTTACATTTTCAAAAACCACCATTTTCACAAGGTAAATTGGTGTCTGTGATTCAGGGATCCGTATTGGATGTGGCAGTTGATCTTAGAAAAAATTCACCCACTTTTGGACAGCATGAAACAGTCCTACTTACAGCCGAAAAAAAAAATCAATTTTGGATACCTGAAGGATTTGCCCACGGATTTGTTGCATTGGAAGACAATACAATTTTTTGTTATAAGTGCACAAATTACTATCATCCCGAAGCAGAGGAAACCATTTTATGGAATGACCGTACACTGCACATTGATTGGCAGATTGAAGATCCAATTATTTCCGATAAAGATAAAAAAGGATTGATTTTCGCTGATTTTGAAACGCCGTTCTAAAAACTAACATTTTAATTGGATGACTACTACCTTACTACACTACCTTCTTTTTTTTCTTGGCGCAACTGCAATATCCGTAATTAGCAATATTTTATTATTGCGTTTCTCTCAATCATTGGGAATTCGAAATAAAAATGATGTTTTTGTCCGATGGAGTAATCAATCTAAGCCTTCTCTTGGTGGAATAAGTCTTTTTGCAGGTTTTCTTTTTTCAACGATTCTCTCATTAATGCTTTTTCCAGATTACAATATTTTTGGTGACATTAATTATGTTGGTCTTTTTCTAGCAGCATCTTTAGCATTTACTATGGGAATGGCTGATGATGCATATAACACAAAGCCATTTTTTAAACTTTTTATGCAGATTTTTTGTGGTATTATTTTCCTCTTGACTGACATAAAAATTGACTTGTTCCACATTCCGATAATTGATTCAGGCTTGACAATAATTTGGGTAATTACATTAATGAATTCGCTCAATATGTTGGACAATATGGATGGTATAACAGCAACCACGGTTTTTTTCGCGCTGTTGTCTTGTTTAACTAGTTGTTACGTGATTGGAAACCCAAGTCAGCCGTTTTGGCTTTTTACCATTGTAGCCATGTTGGGCGCTTTAGTTGGATTCCTTTATTTTAATATCAATCCGTCTAAACTATTTATGGGTGATGCCGGTAGTCAGTTTGTTGGGTTGTTTGTAGCTTTTTTTTCAATTAAGTATTTATGGAATTTAGGTGCAACAACAGAACAAAACTCTTGGATTAGTATCATTATTACATTGGTGGCATTAACACCGGCCGCGGCAGACACCTTAACTGTTGTGATTAATCGTTTGCGAGCAGGAAAGTCACCGATGGTAGGCGGAAAAGATCATACTACCCACCATTTAGTGTATGCAGGCTTTACCGATAAACAGGTGTGGTACATTTTTTCGTTAATTGGGTTGGTTTCGTTTATTTTATCTGTTCTAATCGTTTATTTAACTATTCATAATATCATTCAACCTAATTTGTTTTTTCTTCTTTTTTTTATACTTGTCTTTTTTCTATTATACAGAAATACAATTAAATTTAAACCCAAAGGATAATCATTTCTTTTTTTGTTTATTTTTGGTAAAGAATTTGCAAAGCCCAAACTAATTCTTAAAAATAATATATGAAAACAATTTTCTTTTCAAGTTTTTTCTTTCTTGCATTTGCATTTTTTGCTCAAGAATCGGATTTAAAACAATTGCCCTCAGTAGATCTTAAAGACTTAAAAGGGAAAAAGGTGAACACGGCTTCCTTAGGATTTAACGGACCAGTTGTTATTAGTTTTTGGGCAACATGGTGTTCTCCGTGCAAAAAGGAATTAAATACCATTCATGAATTATATGCAGATTGGCAAGCTGAAACCGGAGTTACTTTAGTTGCCGTCTCAATCGATGACGAAAAAACTAAAAATTCTGTATTGCCCTATGTGAACGGAAAAGCATGGGATTTTCCTGTATTACTAGATCCGAATGGAGATTTCAAAAGGGCAATGGGAGTAAATAATGTACCACATACTTTTTTGATTGATAAAGACGGTAATATTGTCTATTCTCATAATAATTATGCTCCTGGGGATGAAGAAAAACTATATGAAGAAATCAAGAAATTAGGAGCAAAATAATTTAAGTATGGTTTCTAAAATACCAGTAATTATTTTTCTAACTCTAACTTGTTTTGGCTTTTCCCAAGATTTTACAAATGGCGGAACATTTACTGGAAACATTGAATCCACTTTTCAATACTTAAATAGCGATACTCTGATTGGTGCAAATCAACCCGAGCAAAAAGGATTAATAAATTCCTATATGAATGTTTTTTATACCAATAAAAACTTCAAAGCAGGAATGAGACTTGAATCTTATTTGCCTAGAATTCAAGGCTATCCAAATCGGTTTGACGGAACCGGAATCGGAATGCGTTACATTGGTTATGTCAATAAATTGGTGGATGTAACATTGGGTTCATTTTACGAACAATTTGGCGCTGGTTTATCGCTAAGGGCTTATGAAGATCGAGCTTTAGGTTATGACAATTTACTGGACGGTGCTCGATTAATTGTTCGACCATACAAAGGTATTGTCTTGAAGGGTGTTTATGGTTATCAACGATTATCATTTCAACAAGGTCAAATTGTTCATGGTGATGGTATCGTCCGCGGTGTGGATGCAGAGATTAATTTCAAGGAAACGTTCGATTCTCTTTTGAATGATAATTGGGATTTTGGATTTGGATTTTCATTTGTTAGCAAGTTTCAGGCGGATAATGATGACGCATTAATTCTTCCTCAAAATGTGGGCGCATATGGCGGACGATTCAAAGCACGGTACAAGAACATTAATTTTAATGGAGAATATATCCTGAAGGAACAAGACCCATCTAATGATAATAGTAAAATATATAACTATGGCCATGCTGCTATTTTTAATTTAGGATATTCTAAAAAAGGACTTGGAATCTTATTGTCCGGAAAATCGGTTGATAATATGAGTTATCGCTCCGATCGAACAAAGGACCTTCAAGATGTTTTTATCAACTACCTACCAGCTCTAAATAAAACCCATACATACAATTTAGTGGCAACTTTATATCCTTATGCAACTCAGCCAATGGGAGAAGTGGCCTATCAAGCAGAGGTTTTGTATACGATTAAAAAAGGCACAAAATTGGGCGGTAAATACGGAGCAGCGGTCAATTTGAATGTATCAACCACGTATCGTCCAGTGCATCATGTTTCAGGATTTAGCCCACTTGATTCCACCGGTGTAGCCTATTCTGCACGACCATTTGATAAAAGTGATAGTATGTATTGGAGAGATATAAATTTTAACATTACGAAGAAAATAAATAAAAAGTTGAGTTTCATTTTATCTTATTTCAATATCAACATTAATAATGACGTTGCTAAAATTTCAAATGATGCCAAAGGAATAATTTCATCGCATATTGGTGTAATTGAGACATCCTTTAAAATAAACAAAAAACACGCAATTCGATCAGAAATCCAAGCGCTTTTCGTTGAGAAAATTAAGAAAGGAGTACCGAACGCAGGTGGAATAAATGATAAAGGGAATTGGGGTACAATTTTACTGGAATATACCGTTTCACCACATTGGTCATTTGGATTTATGGACCAATATAATTATGGAAATCCAACTGAAAGTAAAAGGGTTCATTATCCGATTTTTACTTTCGGTTATGTAAAGGACGCAACGCGCTTTTCTATTTATTATGGAAGGCAACGCGCTGGATTATTTTGTGTTGGAGGCGTCTGTCGTTTTGTTCCAGCATCAAATGGATTAACTTTTAGTTTTACCCAAAGTTTTTAATATGGTAAAGTTCACTTTAGGCTTTTTGGTTTTGATTTTGCTGCTTTCCCTTGAATCATGCGATCATGTGGATAATCCGTATCCAAATGTGCCAAATTTAGAATTGGATACTACGCTTTATCCTGGGAATTGGAGCGATTATGTAACCAACGAATGGCCTCAGTTTTCCGCAAATACAAATGTGAATAGAAATGTATTGATTGAAGATTTCACAGGTCATCAATGTGTTTATTGCCCCGCGGCTGCAGATTTAGCTCATGCTTTACATGGTGCAAATTCTTCTAGGGTATTCGTCTCCTCCATTCACGCTGGTCCAACTGGAATAGGTGATTTTCAATTAGTGTCTCCTCCTGAATATCCTGTAGATTTTACTAATCCGCAAGGGATTGAAATAGGAACCTACTTTGGCACTAATGACGGCGGGTTTTCTGGTAATCCACGTGGAACAATTAATCGATTTAACAATGGATATATTTTTCAAAGTCCTAATTCTTGGACTTCCATGGTTAATACTCAATTGACTGAAAATAATTTACGTGTGAATATTCAATCGGACTTAAATTATTATCCAGAAACAAAAGGAGCATTTTTACACGTCGAAGTAGAAAAAATTGACCCAACATTAATCAGTGAATTAGGTGTTGTTGCGAGTATATTGGAGGATTCATTAGTTGGTGATCAAAAAATGAGTGATAATTCTCATAATACTTCCTATGTTCACAGGGATATTCATCGAGGCAATTTAAATAATCAATCATTCGGACGTGTATTATCTTCTGCTGATGTGATCAATGGAAAATACTATGTTAATTATTCATTTGTGGTTCCGAATCAATTAGATGGCGCCTACAATCCTGAAAATATGCATGTATTGATATATGTGTACGATCGAACAACTTGGGAAATCTATCAAGTAATCGAACAACCAATCATTCCATAATGGGAATTTCTTCAATTTATCGTTTAGCGATGCAAGGAGCAATTGAAGCTTCTTTAAAAATAATGGAAATTTATTCAGTAGGATTTGATGCTGAATATAAAATAGATGGTTCTCCTATTACAGCAGCTGATTTGGCTTCGACTGATATTTTACATCGTTTTTTGGAGCAAACAAATATTCCAATAACAGGTGAAGAAAGTTTGAATTCTGAATTTTCAGTTAGAAAAGATTGGAAACGTTGTTGGTGTATTGATCCATTGGATGGTACAAAAGAATTTGTAAGTAGAAATGGTGAGTTTGCCGTGAATATTGCATTAATTGAAAAAGGAATTCCAGTTTTTGGCTTAATAGCATCGCCCGTTAAAAAGGAGTTCATTATTGGTTCAAAGGAATTTGGTGTCTTCATTATAGATTTTGACAACCCGAACGATACTTCCAAATGGAAAAAAATTGAGACTCCTCTGACTATTAATTCACCTTTGGTCATGACCTGTTCTAGGAGTCATCATTCTGGACCGGCACTTAAATTTATTGAAGCTCTACAATCCATTTCACCAGAAATTGAGTATATAAAAAAAGGATCCTCTTTAAAATTCTTCGATTTAGCAACTGGCATCGCCGATGCATATCCACGTTTTGCACCAACAATGGAATGGGATATTGCGGCCGGACAAGCTATACTGGAAACACTTGGCGGCGTTGTTTATCATGCAGAAACGGGTGAACCTCTTCGTTATAATAAAGAGAATCTAACGAACCCAAATTTCATAGCAAAAACAAAAGTGCTTTTTGATCAAATGTCATGAGGTATTTACTTACAATCTTTGTTTTTACCCGCTTGACATTTGTATTGTTCGGTCAAAATAATCTTTTACCTACGAATCCTTTTTTTAGGGATAAATTGACGTTCGATTATTCGCAAAACGGATATTACGTCCCTTGCTTATTCCCGGTAATTGAAAATGACTATCAACCCAAGTATCCAATGGTCATTGAAGTTTATATTGATTCTGCCCAACTTAAGAAGCCGTTTTTTAAACGAGACTTTAATAAACATCTTGTTGAAATAAAAGGGAAGGACTTCAACCTAAAAGTTTCTCCGGTTGGCGAATTAAATCTTGGTAACGATTTGAAAGATTCCTCCAATGCATTTTTATTCCAAAATACACGAGGCATATTGGTCGAGGGAGATATCACCAGAAATTTTTCCTTTTCTACTTCTTTTTATGAATCTCAGGCGAGGTTCAGTTCCTTCGAAAATCATTTTATTGCTAATAATGGTGAATTCTATACAACTTCAAACGGTTATATTCAACAAAATGGAATCGTTCCAGGTGCTGCACGCACGAAACCCTTTAAGGGAACTGGATATGATTATGCATTTGCAAGTGGAAATTTTGTTTACCGCCCATGGAAACAGTTGACGATCATCGCAGGGAATAATCAACAGTTTATCGGAACAGGATATCGTTCGATGTTATTAGCCGATAATAATGTGGGAACCCCCTATATTCGGTTAGATTTTAGATTGAATAGGAATTGGTCTTTTCACTATCTAAGGTCGCGATACATGAATTTAGTGCGAAAAAAAAAATATACAACCGTTGAGGGTTATTATCAACCAAAAGGATATTCAGCAAATTTTATTACCTATCAACCGTTTAATAAATTATCAATCAGTTTTTTTGAAGGAAGTATATGGAATATGGGTGATTCACTGACAACGCGAGGATTAAACCCCTCTTTTTTTATTCCATTACCCGGTATATCAGCTCTATTTTCATCTCAAAAAACCTACTCAATTTATGGATTAAATGCAAACTTGAATTTCTTTAAAACGTACTTTTTATATGGACAAGTTGCATTTGGTCGGAGGAAGAATCAAATTGCATATCAAATAGGTGGCAAAGCTATTTCTTGTTTTGGTATAAAAAAATTAATGATTCAATTGGAATTTAATGGAGCAATCAATGATATGTATGCGTCTCTGCAATCTCGATTAGATTACAGCAACTACAATTTACCGATTGCCCACATAAAAGGAACCAATTTTAATGAACTCTTATTTCGAACAAATTGGGCATATAAGAAATTCTACATTGATTTTAAAAGTAGTAATTTCATCCTAACCAAATACAATGAGGACGCATTACAGCCTATTCAACTATTACCGACTTTGAGAAATGGCGTTGTTCTGAATCAGAAATTAGAAACGGGATTACGGATCAATCAAACCTTAAATTTTACGGTTTTTAGTTCAATTCTTTGGCGCAAAGAGATGCTCGATGTAGTTCAAACTAATTTTTTGTTTCATGTTGGATTTCGAACCGGATTAATGAGTCAAACAAATGATTATTAGGGTTTTATCATTTATTTTTTTATTCAGTATTTCTTGTTTTGGGCAAGGAAAGATAGGGTATCTCATTGAGGAATTACCGTTTGATTCGATTCAAGCAAGGCCTTTTGAAAATCATTCATCCATTTGGCCAAAGATAATACGCGATTCCTCTTTTAAAAAGTGTCTGGGATTTTTTCCTATGGTTGATAATTCAGTTGGGTATGACCAAAATTCTGCATTGTCAACCTATTCTAGACTCGGTTTAGGCGTACAAGCCGATTTGAAAATTTCTCCGAAATGGCACGCGAGAATAGGATATAATTTCGCCTCTCTTTCTAATGATACCAATTATTTGGACACAAGAGCCTATTTTTATACGCGAAAACAAGGTAAAATCCCTCTTTCGCATAATTTGTTGGGTAGAGTATCATACACGCCCAATCCTATTTTTAATTTTCAAGCCGGTATCGATCGAAATTTTATTGGCGAAGGCAATCGTTCGTTGTTTTTGAGTGATTACGGAAAACCTTATCCTTTTGCTCAAATACGTGCGCGATTTTGGCATATTGAATACCTTGTCATGTACCAGTTTTTCAGTGAAAATTATAAACAAAAACAACGATCAAAATATGGTGCGATGCATTACCTAAGTTGGAACCTCACGAAATGGTTGAATGTTGGGGTTTTTGAAACAGTTATTTTTCAACCGAAAGATACTTTATTGAATAGAGGGTATGAGCTGGAATATTTAAATCCCGTTATTTTTTATCGCCCACAAGAATATGCGATTGGATCATCTGATAATGTGCTTTTGGGATTATCAGTTTCAGCTAAATGGAAAAAACAAACTGTTTATGGACAACTAATACTAGACGAATTTCTTCTCGCAGAAATAAAAGTCCGTTCGGGCTGGTGGGCTAATAAATATGGCGGGCAAATAGGCCTAAAAGGAAGATTTGAAATTAAAAAAGAAAAATTCTTTTATCGTATTGAAGGGAATACTGTTCGCCCCTACACCTATTCACATTTGAATGCTTTGCAAAATTATGGAAATGCCGGGTATACATTGGCACACCCATATGGGGCTAATTTTGCGGAAATCTTAGGTGAATTAAAATGGCAAAAAAAGAATTGGCTTGTTAAAACCTTTGTTTCATATGGTGTTCAGGGACTTGACAAGAATGGAAAAAGTTATGGTGGAGATATATATCAACCGTATACCAATAGACCAAATGATTATCAGAATGAAATTGGTCAAGGTTTGAAAAACAACTTTGTCAGAAATCAATGGTATGTTTGCTATACAATGCAAGGAATTCATCAGGTATTTGCAGAGATAAATTTGCGTTATGACTCAGCGTATTCACGATTTTCCTTGCTCCCGTTAATAGGGGTTAGGTCCAATCTATGGAACGATTATAGGAATTATTAATTAGAAATTTTTTAAAAAAATGTCCCCAAAATACAGATTATCTAGGTATTCTATTAAAGTTATTAGAATTATTGAGCCAAAAATTAATATCATGTACGCTTTATTCATTGTTTTTTTATAAATTTTGGATAATTCATTTTTTTCATTTTGGAAATAGGTTCCTATTGGTTTGAGTTCAATTACTTTTCTGAAACCGACAATAAATAATAAAATATATAGGCTATACAACATTAAGAATATATCCGTCGGTAAAAATGCAGCGGAAATCGAAAAAATAAAATACAAAAGCACATTTAATCCATGATAATAAAAAAGCGCATCTTTTAGATAATCAAATGAATAAGTCGTATGTTGTGTTTGTTTTGATATAAAATATAGTTGAACAATAGCAGTAATAATTAACATAGGTACGAACCCTGTCGAAAAAATGAAATCAATTAATTGAGCATATATAATTTCAGCATTTTCAATTTTGTTTTCACTAGAAATTAAAAAATTAATTCTTGTAACATGTTCAATAGAAACTCTTTCCCAATCTATAAAAAAACTATTTACAAGAACAAAATAACTACAAATTGTAACTAAGAATTTAACTGGATTTACATAAGTTAAGTCATTTTTAGCGGACGCTTCTACAACCATTTTAGGGTTTTTAAGAAGGTCCATTAATGTCCGAATGAATCCGCTTTCATACCCAATTCCTTCCTTTACTAATCCTAAGAAAAACTTCTTATTCATTAAAAGGATTTTATTTGATTGGCAAAGAGAAATTGCTTAAATCAATCTCGTATAAATCGTAATTGGCTTTTTCGTTTTTTGTATTTACAGAAGCAACAAAACCTTTTTTAAATTCTGGACTATAATAAAAATGGCTGTCATCCGATACAGAATTAACAATCGAACCCAGATTTATGGGTTGTCCAAAAACTCCCGCTTTAATTTCAGAAACATAAATATCTAAACCACCCATTCCAGGTAAGCCATCAGAGCTAAAAAACAAGAATTTACCATCTGGAGTAATATAGGGTGTGGTTTCGCGACCTACAGTATTAATAAAATCTGGTAACGCTTCAGCTTTCCCCCAAGCGCTGCCTACCTTTTGAACCCTATATAGATCAGTAGATTTTTTGTCTCCTTTACGATCTGATACAAAATACATTGTTTTGCGATCAGAAGTCATTGTCGCTGAACCATCGTAATAAGAAGAATTAATTGATTTGTTTTCAATCGGTTTTGGAGAACCCCATTTGCCAGTTGAAGTACTAATCGACAATTCAAAAATATCCGAACTAGAAGTGGTTTTTTGCTCGAGCGCCTCGTTGTTAATAGTCATTAGGGCATACTTTCCATCTCGAGAAACATAAGTTAGCGCATCAAATCCTTTCGTATTCCACTTCAACGCATTCGTGATACTATCCCAATCCTTTGTTTCTGAATTCCACCTAGCTTCATAAATATCTTCAAAATAATCTTGATCGTCTGTATTCATGGTTCGACCTTTCGTATCTGATTTTCTTGCTGTAAAATAAAGCACTTGCCCACTGTCCGCTAAAATGGGTCCATATTCAGCATAATTTGAATTAACCGATCTACTTAATATCGATTTTTTAAATGATTTATCATTGAGCAATTCTTTTTTGGCAAATTCTACTTGTTGAATTCGTAAGGGTATTTGGAATTCCTTTTTTAACGAACTTGGTAATTTTAATTCTGCTTTTTTATAAAAAACAAGAGCCGTATCTAAATTCCCCATTCGATGGTTCACTTTTGCATAATGCTCATAAAAATCTGCATTTGGCTTCCCGTTTGATAGTTTTAAGGCCGCTTTTGCTTGCGCTAAGGCTAACGAAAAATAATTTAACTCATAATTGGTTAAACTAATATAAAACACAATTTTCCAATTAGAAGGATCTTTAATTGCAGCGTCCTTAAATTTGGACAAGGCTTCCTTGTTTTGACCCATATTAAAAAATTCTAACCCATCTTCGTAGAGTTTTAAGGCCAGAGCTTTGTTTATTAAATTAGTCGAGCTGTCAATAGGTTCTTTACTCGTTGGTGTCGCTTTCAAAGAACCGAAGCTTGCGATTACTACAAGCAAGGTTAAAAAGAATTTATTCATACAATTTTTTTCAGTTAAGTAAAGATAACATTTTTTGTATTTCAATTCCTGTCAACAATTAAAACTCCTTCTAAAAATTTGATTACAAGGTTTATTTCCCTGGGTTATTTATTGAAAATGGAATATTTCATCGCTGTCCAACTAAATGAAAACTCAAGTGAACCGCCATATCCATTGCGTAATTTGGTTAACAACATGTCGTAGGAAACACCAAATTTGAATCCGCCGAAATCTAATGAAACTCCCGGAATTAGGACACCCGTTGATTGATAAAAAGCACCAAAACCAAAATAAGAATCTTGTTTATTCTTCGTTATTTTTGAGCCTTCTGTGACAAGTGTTTTGTAGTAAACCCCACCAACAATTTCATTGTGTTTGCCTTGTTTAGCCTGCAAGTAACAAAAATCTAATTCAGCCCGAGACGAAACTGTATAGGTGATTTTTGAATTGAAAATAAATTTAATGTCCAGTTTATCAGTTGTTATCGCATTATACCGTAGTTTGGGTCGGTTCAGATGAAAAAATGCAATACCACTTTCTATAGAAATCGTATTTTCACGAACTACTTTGTTTTGTTTTTGTCCATATTGATAATTTATTCCTGCAGAAGCATCTAAATATCCAAAAGTAGTCATGCTGTTTTCTTCTCCTGTTGGTATTGTTGGATCAATAGCTGTTCCATTCCATTGACTCAAAAAGGTTACTCTTGATAAATCTGCTGAGCGATTTGTATAGGCAGTTTGAATTCCAGCTGAAAGTAAATTTTGCTTGTTTAAGGGCACAATTCCCGCGAAATTAATTGCTCCAGTTTTGTTTCCAAAACGTGAGTCACCTCCAATATCATTAAGCAAAAGAACCCCAATGCCTACATAAGATTTTTCATCTCGAATACCTTTACCGATTGTGACTTCACCGGAAGCAAGGGATGTCATAAACTGTGTTCCTGCTCCAATCCATTGATTTCTGTGCGTTACGGAAAAACGTTCATACCCATTAAACATACCGGTAGCAGCTGGGTTGTAAAGCATGTTGTTTCGATTGATCTGTGAGAAGTGATAATCTTGCGAAAAGTTCAACTTTACAAAAACGAATAGTGACACTATTGAAATTAAATAATGCATAAAATTATCGTATCAAAGTAATATTTCCGGTAATTGTTTCAGAAGTTCCATTTACATATCCTACTAGTGCTTGAAAAGCATATATCCCACTGTTGCAGTCTTTTGTTTTGTAGGTTCCATCCCAAGTAAATTGCTTGTTTGTAGTTTGAAGTATTGTATTGCCCCAGCGATCGAATATGACGAATTGAATAGATTTAACATTCTTTCCTACAATGATTGAGTAGAATTCATTAGTAACATTCCCAACTCCATCAGGCGAAAAAGCAGTAGGAATATGTATGCCATCTGCACAATCTGGTGAATCATTTACCGGACTGCAAGGGTCGCATGGATTTGAACCAGTATTTATTTCCATTCCATCGCTCAATCCATCTCCATCGGTATCAAACAAAGTTGGATCTGTACATAAATTTGCTTCTTGGGGATCTGGTAAGCCATCGCCATCTGTATCTATTTGACAATCAACACTGCTGTCGTCTGGATCACATGGATTCAACGGGTCAGACCCATTCGTTACTTCATCCCCATCCGTTAAACCATCTCCATCTGTATCTGGATTTGTTGGTGCGGTTCCAGTTGCTGCCTCCTCTGTATTGGTTAATCCATCGCCATCTTGATCACATGGTCCAGCACTAGGATTTGGGTCACAAGGATCCAAAGGATCAGAACCCCCCGTATTTTCGTTATCATTCGTGATCCCATCTTCGTCTGTATCTGCTGTTGGATCATCTACAATAAATACAGCCACTATATTTTCAATACCGGAAATATTAATGAAGTTTGTATCTGAAATGATGGGTAATCCCATTGGGCCAATCGTATACTCCCAATGATCAAAGATAAAACCAGGAAGTCCTTTTGCTATTAAATTGGTTTGTATTCCGCCATAATAACTAGCGTTCCAAGGATAATTAGGCGCCCAAATTGAATTCACTTTAATTTCGCCTGAATTTACAGGGCTAACGTTGAAAGTTACATTGAAAGGACCAGCTAACGAATAACAATCAATCATACCCGCAGTTAATGCTGTACATCTTGTATTAATAAAATTCCTCAGCGTAGTAACTTTATTTTGCCAATCTGCATAAGACCCACCCCATTTTTGGCATTGGCCGGTCATTTCCGGGGCAATTTCATTCACCATACTATCAAGCAACGGAATTAAGTAATTACAAGAGAAATACGTGTTTGCTAAATCCGCATAGCGCGTAATGTAATATTGTTCTACAAGAGGATTTTCATTAATTAATTTTTCTAATATTTCTGTATGGCCTTGTCCTCCTGGATTAGGAAGGTTTTCAACATTACAAGGGTCTGCATTTGCTGAGTTATCGGGTATTCCAGTATAATTCACGTAATGGCCAAAAGTAGCATCCATATCCCAAAGTGTATAACGCCATTTTTTCTTGTCACCTAAAGTATCTGTACCGTGCCACCATGCAGTGTTCCAATTTAACCAATCTTGATTTACAACAAAAGAATTGATCATAAAATAATCACACAATGATTCCCAATTTAAAAGACTGTCCACGTATGCAAAATTAGTTGCATTGCCCATGTTGTTGGTTGCAATATAATTTGTTAAACTGTTCCAATTATTTAGGGCGTTTGGCGCACCATATTCTTCCCATGTCCCTCCCCATGTTTTTAAGTATTCCAAATGAAATTTATCTTGATTATATTTATAATCTGTGTAATCGTGATCGTCACATTTCTCTCTTATTTCATAAACACCCCAATATTCTCCATTTAAATAAACAACGCAAGGACGCCATGTTCGCTCATCTAATTTCATGTCGGCACGGATAGACAAGGTATGAATAAATGCATCCCTAATATGAGCTCCATTTTCAAAAGAATAATTATCACTTGCAGCCGGCTTTAAAATCAATCGCTGAAAATTATCCCTTGTGTTGTCCGGGAATATTTGATGCTCAATATCACTATTGTATCCATATTGGTCGCGCATAATGAAATCGAATCCTCGTTGGTCGTATGCCCAAGAATCGTTTCCATGCTCATTAAAATCTCCTTGTCCTTCATCTATAAACAATCCGGTTTCTTCAAATAATTCAAAACCACCAACTGGCTCAATCTGATTTCCATTGGCCACAAGGGTAAACACTCCTTGACTACAAACGGAAACAACAGGGATACTATGACTTACATTTATAAAATATGAATTTGTTTCCGTAAATGACTGTAGGTTTGTACTAAAGGCAGCAGCACGCAATACCTTAGTAGTACTTATTGTTATAGGTCCTGTGTACAAGGTTGAAGTACTAGTTGGGTCACTTCCATCGAGGGTATATCTAATTGTTGCAGTGGGATCAGGGCATGTTATACTTACGGTCTGTGTTGTAGGATAATATCCAGCTTGAATACTGAAAACTGGCTTGGGAGTATAAAAATTGATTGCACCCGAATTTGCCGAATTTGGGGTTGGTGAAGTAAATAGTTTGTAATCTGCCGCACCATTGGTTGATCTTCCTACAGAATGATCTGCTTTGGTCATGTGTACAATTTTGAAAGAATCAACCACATTACCGAACGTATTGGAGAGAATAATCCAATCTCCTTCAGTTTGCGATAAGTTAAAATTTGGATGGTATTGATTACCATTTACCGTGTTTCTTTTTGAACAGAAAACCATTTTATAGCCACTACCGGAGATCGAACCGCTCGGAATTATCCATTTAGTCAGATTGGATGCTTTGTCCGATAAATACCATCCTGTTAAATCGACGATGGTAGCTGTTGGGTTATATAATTCAATCCAGTCTTCTCTTTCCCCATATGCATCAGTTGGACCCGACATATTGGAACAAGAATATTCGTTAATTAATACTTGCGAATTAATTGAAAAACAGGAAACTAGGGTGAGAGCGACTAAAAATAAAAGTTTCATCTCGTTTTTTTAAGGAATCAATATTAAAAATATATTTCTGAAAATACAATTTTTTAATGAAGTCACCGTCAAAAATTGTAAATTTGAAGATAAGAATGTTAAATTAACAATAAATTAATATGAAATTATTTTTTGGGGCTGCTTTTCTTATCTTAATTTTTAATTCTTGTTCAAAATATGAAGGTGAAGGTGGTTCAGCAACAATTAAAGGTGTTGTTGTAGAACAGAAATACAATACATTAGGAAATATAATTGCTGAATATCCAGTTGGTGATAAAGATGTTTACATCATTTATGGAAATAGCAATACATTTTATGACGACGATCTCAAAACAAGCTATGATGGAAGTTTTGAATTCAGATACTTGAAAAAAGGATTATACAAAATTTTCGTTTATGAAGATTGTTTGACCTGTCCGAGTGGAAAAAAAGAAATTATTGTACCCATTGAAATTACAGAGAATAACGAGATTGTAACTTTGGATACAATCAACATAAAAAAAATCTAAGTGAGTCGATATATTATTTTTACCCTCCTTTTTTTTCAGAATTTGATTGCTTTTTCCCAAAGTTTAGAGGGGCAATTGTGGATGGAAACCGGATTTAAAGGTCGATTTGTCAAAGGATTAGATTATACTATTGATTGGAAAAATCGGATTGGCAATCAAGGATTTGAAACAATGTTTCCTCAAGCTTCTATAAAATACAAGGTAAATGATTGGTTTCGCCCTTCAATTGACTACAGATATGTTATAAAAAGAGTGTTAAATTCGAATTATAATGGTTCAAATCGATTAAATTTTAATTTGCAATTTACTAAATCAATCAATCGACTCAATTTGGGTTTTCGTTTGCGTTATCAATATTCTTTTGACCGAGTTGCGAGTGTAAACTACCAACCTGAATTCGATCAAGCATTTCGCTTAAAACCAAGTATTTCGTACGATATTAATAACAGTATTTTTTCACCTTCGGCTACCGTGGAGTTTTTTTACAATCCGGCTAATGGGCCACTTGGTAAACGATTTTCAAAAATCAGATCGTTTATTGGTGTTAGTTTAGAATTAAAAGGTCCTCATGATTTTGCTCTAGGATATATTTATGATCAATCTTTAAACTTGCCAAATCCAACGTATCGCCATATTTTAAATATGTCCTATTGCTATAAGATACAACCAAAGAAGAAAGGCAAACGTAAAACAATGGGGGTGAGGTGGTTATAATGAACGATCAACAAGTACAAGCCTTATTGGAGCCATTTGATGGGATTACATTACAAGAGTTGGATGAGATTAAGTTAATGAATCGTGTAGACACAAAATTTGTTTTTTCTATAGACTCATTAAATTCACTGTTACCACTTTTGATTAAAGATTTTAATTGTTTACAAGTAAATAATTGCACGATTCAAACCTATAAAAGCTTGTATTTCGATGATGAAAACTTTTCGCTTTTTAAGGCACATCACAATGGACTAGTGAATCGATTTAAAGTGCGTATCCGAAATTATGTTGAGTCTCAGCTCTATTTTTTGGAAATAAAACATAAAGTGAAAAATCGAACAGATAAGCTTAGAATTGAACTAACTGATTTTGCTCAAAAATTCGATCCTTTTCAAATTGAGTTTATTCATAATGTTCTTCAAAAAAAAATGGATTTACTTCCTGTATTGTGGAATGAATTTCAACGCATCACCCTCTCGGGAAAAAATAGGAATGAACGCCTTACACTTGACTTACATTTGAATTTCAATCAAGATGAATCCAATTTCGCAATGGAAAATGTGGTTGTTGCTGAATTAAAACAAGCCGACTTAGATAGAAATTCACTTTTTTATCAAATTATGAAAAAACAAGGTGTTCGTCCACTTCGTGTCAGTAAATACTGTGTAGGTTTGTACTCTATACATGGTCAACAAAAAATTAAAGGAAATCGTTTTAAGAAAAAAATAAAAATTTTAAACTCAATAAATAGTTAACTCATGAATATTTCAGAAATTTTTGCAAACATCAACTGGGTATCATCAGATTTTTATAACCTTATCATTAAGTTTGGCTTCAACTTGCTGTTTTTAACGATTATAATTCGTTTTCTCTATTATTGCAAAACAAAACGCAAAGATTATCTATTTACCTATTATTTGATCGGAACCATCACGTTTTTTCTATGTTTTGGGTTGAAAAAATTTGGAATTGATACGGGCATGGGGCTCGGACTTTTTGCGATTTTTGGCATTATTCGCTATCGAACGGATGCTATCGAAATTAAAGAAATGACTTACCTTTTTCTAATAATTGGTGTGAGTGTTGTGAATGCGTTAATTAATAGTAGTATGTCGGTTGGTGAAGTATTACTTATTAATATTTCTGTTGTCGTAATTACTTATGTGCTTGAATTCATGTGGTTAATGAAACATGAAACGCGAAAAACAATTACCTACGAACGAATAGATTTAATATTACCTGAAAAGTACGAAGAAATGAAAACAGATTTGCAGAATAGAACTGGACTGAGTATAAACAGATTTGATATTGGTAAAATCGATTTTTTAAACGATACTGCCTTGGTAAGAATCTATTATTTTGCTGATGAACAATCGTTTTCTGATTATTCCGAAAGTTAATCTTTCTTTTTACCAGGCATTAGGTTAGACCATAATTAGTACATTTGTCTCAATTTGAACGTATGTCAGTTGTAACAATTGTAACCGGTTTACCAAGATCCGGAACTTCCTTAATGATGCAAATTTTGGAAAAATCATCCTTGGAAATTCTAACAGATGGTATCCGCCAAAAGGATAACAATAATCCTGAAGGATACTTCGAACTAGATGCTGTTAAAGGAATTGTAAAAGATAATTCGTTTTTGAAATCAGCCAAGGGAAAAGTTGTGAAAATCGTTGCTCCTCTTCCAATTTTTATAGATAAATCACTGCCGTATCGTGTTATTTTTATGCGAAGAGAAATTGAGGAAATATTGCGTTCACAAGAAATAATGCTGAACAAAGATCAACAAGCTGAACGAGAAAAATTTGCTGCAATTTATGAAACTCACATTCAAAAAACACATCAATTTTTTGTTTCAAATAATATTCCTTATTTAGATATTTTATACAAAGAATTGATACAGAATCCAAAAAACGAATTGGAAAAAGTCATTACTTTTTTGCAAATTGATGCTAAATGGCAGGATCTCGCCTCAGCTGTTAATCCTTCACTTTATAGAAATAGAATTTAACATGGAAAAAGAATATCAAATTACTTCACAAGGATCACTAGGCTTGTTGGCGCTTGGTCATGTTGGCATACGTAAATGGCGTGAGGTTGTTGAAAAAGAAAAATTAGAAATACGCAATTCTTCCAAGGAAAATGTCAAAAAAAATAAAAAATAAAATACTTGTAATTGGCTGGGATGCTGCTGATTGGAAGATTATAATGCCTTTGATTGAACAAGGAAAAATGCCTGCCATTGAATCCTTGATGAAAAGAGGGGTTCATGGCCGATTACAAACCCTCGACCCCCCCTTGTCTCCCATGCTTTGGACAAGTATAGCAACCGGAGTTCGAGCAGATAAACACGGAATTGGAGGTTTTGTTGAGCCAACGCCAAATGGAGAAGGACTGAGGCCGGTTACTACAACATCCCGAAAAGTGAAAGCAATTTGGAATATTCTCAATCAAGAAGGTTGGAAAAGCAATGTTGTAGCATGGTGGCCAAGTAACCCAGCAGAGCCCATTAATGGAGTTATGGTTTCAAACTTGTATCAAGTTGCCACAAAAGCCCTTGGTGAAGATTGGGAAATGCCAAATGGTACTGTTCACCCGGAATCTTTGAGTGAAACAATGAAGGAGTTCAGGGTTCATCCTCACGAAATTTCGTTGGCAATGGCCCATCCTTTTATGCCAAATATTGTAGATAATCTTGAATTACGAAAAGCGAATAAAACGCTTTCTGTTCTAAAAACATTATCCAACGCCGCAACTATCCATTCTGCATCTACCTATTTAATGGCTGAAACTGAATGGGATTTTATGGCTGTTTATCACGATGCAATTGATCATTTTTGTCATATCGCAATGCGCTATTTCCCACCAAGAAGGCCCGAAATCCCCCTTGAAGATTTTGAAAACTATAAAGATGTTGTGGAGGCAGGATATCGTTTTCATGATATGATGTTAGATCGTACTTTATCCATGATTGATGAAAATACAACTGTAATTCTTCTTTCTGATCATGGATTTCACTCCGATCATCAACGCCCGCTTTATATTCCTCAAGAACCATCAGGCCCAGCAGTTGAGCACAGTCCTTATGGGATTTTTGTGATGGCTGGCCCTGGAATAAAGCAAGGAGAACAAATTTCTGGAGCAAGTATTATTGATATTACTCCAACAATCCTTTATCATGCTGGATTGTCCGTAGGAAAAGATATGGAAGGAAAGGTACTATATCAATGTTTTTCTACTCCCTCGCCTGCTCACATGATTGAATCATGGGAAAATGTTGAAGGAAATTCTGGTCAACACGATACCTTGATGCGCGAAGATCCTTGGGCTGCACAAGAAGCACTTCAACAATTGGTGGAATTGGGTTACATTGAAGCAATGGAAGACGATAAATTGTTGCAAGTTGAAAAAAGCAAGCGCGAAAACGAATATTATATCGCTCGAAATATGATTAACGGCGGGAGATTGAAACCTGCGATAGAAATTTTGGAACGTATTTTTGAAGAATCGAATGTTTTGCGCTATGGTCAACGACTTGCATTTGCCTATTTGAGTAAAAAAATGTATCTGAAATGCCAAGAAGTTATAGAAAAACTTAAAGTAGTTGATTTAGAGGAACGCACTAAAAGAAAACAAGAAACTGAACAATCTCTTGATCCATTTGGGAATAATGAGTTTGAAGAACCAATGTATTTGGAATACCTGGAAGGACTGTTGAATCTTGCCATGAATCGTCCGAGAAAAGCACTTCCATTATTGGAAAATGTTCAGAAAAAAAATCCGAACAACCTGCAATTAGCCACAAGTATTGCTCAAATCCATACGCTTAGAAAAAACTTTAAAGCGGCAGAAAATCAATATATTACAGCGCTTGCCATCGATGACAGAAGTACCGCTGCTCATTATGGATTAGGATTGTCTTTTTTGCGCCAAAGTAAATTTAATGAGGCAGTAGATGAATTTCTATTGGCTTTAGAACAAGATTTCTTTCAGCCAAATATTCACTATCATTTAGGGGAAGCTTTGGTGAAATTGGATTTATTTGAAGATGCTGTTAGTGCCTTTCAAGTTTGTACTCGACTTACCCCCGGAATGACTAAAGCGCATAAATGGTTGGTGGAAATTTATCAAAACAAACTAAACAAACCCGAACTAGCCGAACAAAATTTGGCGTTTTTGAAATCAAATATAAAAGGAGACATTATTGTTTGTACTGGAGTTGATAATTGTGAATATGAGCAATTACTTCAATTGTTAAAAGCAGGTGGATTAAAAATAGAGTATGATCATGACGAATTTAATGAAGCGGCAAAAATTTTATTTACCAATGATTGGTTAGAAAATAATATCGGTAAAGTTGTTTACATTCCTAGTCGGAATTTAAGCGATTTACCAGTAAATTATAACTATAAAGTAATTTATTTGGATCAAACCTTGGATGAAATTCTTCCAGTTAGAACTTCGAAATTGAAAAAATCGATACCTGAAAAATCAATTGTAGTAAAGATGTTAAAAACCATTGAAAAGGAGAAATACATCATTGATTTATGGATAGAATCTCAACCAAATCAACAAGTTCTTATTCTGAATTGGAATGAGCTTTTAGATTCTGATGTGGAACAAATATCAATTCTAAGTGAATTCTTAAATTGTGATTTTGACTTGGAAAAAATGAAGAAATATTTACATAATTTGTAGTTAAACTTTTTTTTTGTATTTTTACTAAAAATATTTATAAGCTTATGAAAAAAACTACCTCAATCAACAAGTCTAAATTAGCTGGTTACACAGCTGTTGCTGGCGCAATTGTAGCCGGAGGCGCTGCTAATGCTCAAATTACTTATATGGATGTAAATCCAGACGTGGTTGTAGACTCAAATACTACGTTAATAAATCCTTATGCTATTGATTTTAATAATGATGCTACTCCGGATATCGCATTTGGTGTTGCTCACATTGAAGGAGCTACTTCAAGCTTCACATATAAGGGTGCATTAGCTTATGCTGCAATACCTGCTGCAAACGCAATCATTGCTGCTGATACTGCAACTATGGCTGCAGCGTTGAATTGTGGTGTTGCTGTTTCTGCTGCTGCAACATTTGGAACTGATACTTACGGAAACTTTGGATATGCCGCATTAATTAACGGAACAGTACCTTTTACTTCCACAACAACTCCTTTCTTAGGTGCTACGGACAAATACTTAGGTGTTAAATTTACTGCTACTTCTGGAACTCATTATGCTTGGGTTAAACTTTCTGTTGCCGCCAATGCTGAAACAATTACAGTAAAAGAATATGCATTCAATGCAACTCCAGGTGCAACTATTAATACTTGTCAAACTGCTGGAATTGAAGATGTTTCTGTTGAAAATAAAGTTACAATCAAAACAACTTTAAATGATGCAACTATCAATGTTACGCCAGATTTAATTGGTGGTTCAATTTCTATGGTTAGCATGGCAGGTCAAGTGGTTAAAACAATCGCTATTTCTGATGTTAATACTACAATTTCTTTCGAAGGAGTTGATTCTGGTATTTATTCAGTTACTGCAAATTTTGAATCAGGTTCAGTGAACAAAAGAGTTTACGTTAAGTAATTTTTTTTTTATTATATTTGAAGGCGGAAGTAATTCCGCCTTTTTTGTTTTAATACATTATTTATGAATAAATTATCTACAACTCCGAAAATTAAATCTTACTCAGCAGTTGCAAGTTCATTATTGATGAGTGGTTTGGCGACAGCTCAAAATACTCAATACACCGATGTTAATCCAGATGTGGTTTTGGATAAAACAAGTGGTCCGTTTGAAATTGATATGAATGTGGATTCAGGAGTTGACATTACTTTTCAAGTAGCTTCTTTTAATGGCAATGGTTCTTCAACTTATAACGGAATCCCTTTCACATATGTATATAATGGATCTCAAGCTAACGCTGTACCTGGCCCACTTGGTGGTGTTCAAGGACAAGTTATTGGTTCGAGCAGTACTTTTGGGGTTACAGCGCTCAATGGGGGAGATGCCATTACTTCTGCAAATAATTTTAGTTCTCAATCTGCCGCACTTGGTGTAAAAGGTGTGGTTTCAGTTCCAGCATTTAATATTACTTACAACATCAATCAAGGTGAATTTTTGGGCGTTAGTCAGAAATTTTTAGGAATGAAATTTTCGGCAGGAACTAATATTAATTATGGTTGGGTGCGCCTAAGCTTGGATACCCTAGATCCAACAGGTCTAAAATTGACAATACACGATTACGCCTATAATATTAATCCAGATGAACAAATACTTGCTGGTGAAGGATCTGTTTCTGGATTAAATCAAGTTTCTGTGGAAGACAAAGTTTCTATTAAATCATTGTTGGATCAAGTTAATATCAATGTTACTCCTGATTTAATTGGAGGACAGGTGAACTTAGTTTCTCTAGAAGGAAGAGTAGTTTATAGTGTAAAAATTACCGACGTAAATACGCAAATTTTGTTGGCTGATATTACAACGGGTATTTATCAAGTTCAAACAATTTTTGATCAAGGTCAAGTTACCAAGAAAATATACGTTCGTTAATCTTTAGAATTCTTTTTAAAATCTAGGCTAACTTCATGTTGGCCTTTTTTTGCTTTAACTATGAAAATACATGTGCTAAATACGGGCTTTTTCAAATTAGATGGAGGAGCTATGTTTGGGGTAGTTCCAAAAACAATTTGGGAAAAAACCAATCCAGCTGACAAATTCAATATGTGTACATGGGCAATGCGGTCTTTGTTAATTGAGGATGGTAACCAGTTAATCTTGGTGGATACAGGTATCGGAAATAAACAATCTGATAAGTTTTTCTCCCATTATTTTCTGCATGGAGAAGACTCCTTGAGTGGAAATCTACAAAAACTAGGCTTTTCAAAAAAGGATATTTCAGATGTTTTTTTAACGCATTTGCATTTTGATCATTGTGGAGGTGCCATTGAATGGAATGATTCGAAATCAGCATATCGACCTGCATTTGAACAGGCAAATTACTGGAGTACTGAAAACCATTGGGAATGGGCAACAAAGCCTAATCCGAGAGAAAAAGCTTCATTTTTAACTGAAAATATTCTTCCTATTCAGGAAAGTGGACAACTGAAATTTTTGGAACGAACAGCTGATTTTACCGATAACTGTTTCAAGGATATTGATGTTTTATTTGTTGATGGTCATACGGAAAGTATGATGATTCCTCACATAAAATATAAAGGCAAAACAATAGTATTTATGGCAGATTTACTTCCCAGTGTAGGACATATTCCCTTGCCATATGTTATGGGGTACGATACCCGACCGCTAATAACAATTTCTGAGAAAGAGGCTTTTTTAAATCGTGCGGCTGACGAAGAATTCATACTGTTTTTAGAACATGACAGCGTGAATGAATGTTGTACGGTTCAACACACGGAAAAAGGAGTGCGAGTTAAAGAAACTTTTAGATTTAACGAAATCTAATTAATGTTTAATAACTAGCCTACTATGTTTGGATATTAGTTTTCCCTCCGAATCTTTTCCTGTAACATAATAGATAAAATTGCCTTCATCAACAGGATCTCCCGTTGGCAGCGTTCCATTCCAGCTAAATGAAGAATCACTGGATTGATAAACAACTATTCCAGCAGAGTTAAGAACTACAATACTGAAATCACTGATTGTCGAAGCATCTAGAGTTAATACATCATTATTTCCATCCCCGTTTGGCGTGAAAATATTTGGCAATACTAAAGTTAAACTACTCCCTTCGGTTGGTTTCAAGTCTTGTATTATTGCATTTGATTTTCCAGAAGTAATAGGAGCTACAAGCGTATTTGATGCATTATTTTCTGTTTTCTCTGCAGCCAATTCTTCGTTAACGGGAATGTTAGATGAATTGCCTTTCTCATTACTTGGAGGAATTAGCTTTTGAACCTCAGATTGAATTATTTCAGCTCCTGTTAGTGTTTCTGAAATTAAAGAACTAGTTAAAGTTGATGGATTCGTAACTATTGAAATTATTTTTTTCTTTCCATCATCCTTAATAACTGGAACTGAGGATTGATCATTTGAAGAATTTGAATTTGTTTTTTCTGGTTGGTATTTGATAGTTGTTTTCTCTTGAATTCTAATAGTGTTCTTTTCTGTGGTTGCATTCTGAACAGCAATTAAATAACCAAGACCAACAACAGAAGCTGCAACTGCAACCCCAATAATCGCTTTAGCTACCAATGTCATTCCGCCGTCAATCGCTGCTAGGGTTACTGCAGGAATTTTTGAGGCAATAGAAGACCACAATTCCGGATTTACCGAAACTTGATGGTCAGCTAGTTTTTGCTTAAACAATTCTTCTATAGTGTCTTTTCTGTCCATTCGATTTTTTCTAATCGTTCTCTTAAAAAAGCGCGCGCACGTAAATATTGAGATTTTGAAGTGTTTTCATTGATGCCTAGTTTTTCACCAATCTCTTTATGTGAATAACCTTCAATGGCATATAGATTAAAAATAACCCTGTAACCATTTGGCATGGATTGAATTAATTTCATCAATTCTTCCACTTCTAGCCATTGCATCCCATTATCTGTATAGTCTAATTTATAACTTACATCATCCAATGAAACGTCAAATTTGGTTTTTGCATTTTTTCTAATCGCATCGAGGCAAGTATTAACAATAATTCGCCTAATCCACCCTTCCAAAACCCCTTCATTTTTAAAATCAACGAGTTTTGAAAAAATCTTTACAAAACCATCTTGCAATGCATCTTGTGCTTCGTCATGATTATTCATATAACGAAGACAAACTGCAAACATTTTCGCCGCAAACTTTTCAAACAACGCTTTTTGAGCACGTGGATTTCCCTTCAAACAGGCTTGTACCAGATCGATGTCTTCCATCATGTCATTTTGTAGACTCTTCTTTGTTTTGTAAAGTTGCATCTAATCTAAAATTAATGCATTTTTTTGATTACAATTTCGAATAATTAAAAAATATAGGCTTATCCACAATGCCTTGGTGCTAAAAATCCAAATTTTTACGTGAAAGTAAGTTTAATTCTGTAACTTTGTTAACCTAAGAGTATTCAGTAGAATGGACAAAATTTCATACGTTGGAAACGCGGATGTAACCGCAATAGACTATCTGTACAAGCAATACAGTCAAAATCACGAAAGCGTTGATATAGGTTGGCAAAAATTCTTCGAAGGATTCGATTTTGCTCGAACAAATTTCGATTCAGAGGGTGCAGTTCCAGAAAATTATCAAAAAGAATTTCGTGTTATCAATTTGGTAAACGGCTACCGCTCTAGGGGACACCTTTTTACAAAAACAAATCCTGTTAGAGAAAGAAGGAAATATACGCCAGATTTATCCATCGAGAATTTTGAATTGTCTGATTCTGATTTAATTACGGTTTTTCAGGCCGGAGAAATTATTGGAATTGGACCATCCACTTTGCAGGATATAATCCATCACCTTGATCAAACATATTGTCAGTCAATTGGGATTGAATATGCCTATATGCGCGATCCGGAAAGGGTTGAGTGGATAAAACATAAAATTGAACTTAAGAATAGACCGAACATTGATGCCAATCGAAAGATTGAAATTTATAAAAAATTGAATCAAGCCTCTTCTTTTGAGTCTTTTTTAGGTAAAAAATTTGTTGGCCAAAAGCGATTTTCCATTGAAGGTGGAGAAGCGCTTATTCCAGCACTTGATACTTTAGTAAAAAAAGGATCTGATTTAGGGGTTGAGTATTTTGTTATGGGAATGGCTCACCGGGGTCGATTAAATACATTGACTAACATTTTTGAAAAAAGACCAAAAGATATTTTTTCTGAATTTGAAGGAAAAGAATTTGATTCAGATGGCCCGTTTGATGGCGATGTAAAATACCATCAAGGTTTTACTTCTTATGTGACTTTAGAAAATGGAAAACGCATTGGATTGACATTGGCTCCTAATCCTTCGCATCTTGAAGCAGTAAATACTGTAGTTGAAGGAATAGCACGGGCTAAGGTAGACCATGAATTAAAACAAGAATCCAAAATTTGTCCGGTTCTTATTCATGGTGATGCAGCTGTAGCTGGACAAGGAATTGTTTATGAAACCATTCAAATGGCTCAGTTAGACGGTTACCGAGCAGGGGGAACAATTCACATCGTAGTTAATAATCAAGTCGGTTTCACTACTAATTATTTGGATGCTCGTTCATCAACATATTGTACGGATGTAGCAAAAACTACTTTGTGTCCTGTGTTTCATGTGAATGGTGATGATGTAGAAGCGGTTGTTCAAGCCATGGAAATGGCCATTGCCTATCGACAAGAATTCAATAGAGATATCTTTATCGATTTATTATGCTACCGCAAATATGGACACAATGAAGGGGATGAGCCTAAATTCACACAGCCTAATTTGTATAAGATCATCGCTACACATCCGAATCCAAGAGAGATTTATTTTAAACAATTGGAAACCGAAGGAGTTATTTCTAAAGAATTAGCTGCAAAAATAGAGGGGGAATATAATAGTTATTTAGAAAGTGAGTATGATTTTTCTCGAACACAAGATAAAGCCTTGGTATATGACTTTTTAAGTCATTCGTGGGAAGGGTATAGACACAGTAAACCAGAGGATTTTATTGATTCCCCAAAAACTGGAGTTGATAAAAAAACATTATTAGAACTAGGTGTTAAATTAGCGACGCTTCCTGAAGGTAAAAAGTATTTTAGAAAAATCGCTAAGATTTTTGAAGATCGAGTAAATGCTATAAAACAAGATAAATTAGACTGGGGTTCAGCTGAAATGTTGGCTTATGCATCATTACTGAACGAAGGTCATGCTGTTCGGATTTCAGGTCAGGACGTAGAACGAGGTACCTTTTCTCATCGACATGCCGTTGTGAAAACGGAGGATACGGAGGAGGAAATAATTACGTTGAATTTACTCTCTGATAAACAGGCGAAATTCGAAATTTACAATTCTATATTGTCAGAATATGGGGTTCTTGGTTTTGAATATGGCTATTCATTAGCAACACCAAATGGATTAACAATTTGGGAGGCTCAATTCGGAGATTTCTTCAATGGTGCTCAAATCATGATTGATCAATTCATTTCTGCAGGTGAAGACAAATGGTCTACACAAACTGGACTCGTTATGCTTCTTCCTCATGGCTATGAAGGCCAAGGAGCAGAGCATTCAAGTGGCCGAATGGAACGATTTCTTCAGCAATGTGCAGATTATAACATGCAAATTGTAAACACCTCGACTCCTGCGAATCATTTTCACTTGTTGAGAAGACAGTTGAAACGAGAATTTAGAAAACCGTTGGTTGTATTTTCTCCCAAGTTGCTCTTGAGATACCCTGCAGCAGTTTCAACTTTGGATGAAATGGCTTCTGGCTCCTTCCAAGAATTAATTGATGATTCAACTGCTGAGACACTGAAAATAGAAACGCTTGTATTCTGTTCGGGTAAGTTTTATTATGAAATGAAAGAAAAGGCAAACTTTTTAGAAGTTGATACTTATGCCTTTGTGCGAATTGAACAATTATACCCTCTCCCAGTCACCCAAATTGAAGCAATACTGAAAAAGTATGTGAATGCAAAAAATATAATTTGGGCACAAGAAGAACCAGCTAACATGGGGGCTTGGTCCCATATTGCGATGAGTTTAAGACACATTCCATTTATTGATATCTGCCGCCCCGCTTCTGCTGCTTGTGCGGAAGGTTCGAAAAAATTACATGAAAAACGATTAGGAAAATTATATGATCAGTTATTCAGTTACGTCAATGTCCCAGTTAAATAATTAGAGAAAAAATAAATTCAATGTCAGTACTTGAAATGAAAGTTCCCAGCCCGGGAGAATCAATCTCAGAAGTTGAAATTGCAACTTGGTTAGTTTCAGATGGAGATTATGTTGAAAAAGACCAGGTTATTGCTGAAGTCGATTCAGATAAAGCAACGCTTGAATTACCAGCTGAATCAAGTGGTATAATAACTTTAAAAGCCGCGGAGGGTGATGTTGTAAAAGTAGGTCAAGTTGTTTGTTTGATTGATACATCCGCTGAAAGACCCGCTGGATTAGCTTCCCCTAAAACTGAGTCGGTTATTGAGCAACCAAAAGTGGAAGAAACCAAACAAGTAACCGCACCCAATCCAGATCAAATAAAAAAGGATGTTTCTTATGCGAATGGTACACCATCTCCTGCTGCAGCAAAAATAATGGCTGAAAATAATGTAATCGCTACTCAAGTTACGGGTTCTGGAAGAGATGGTCGTATCACGAAATCAGACGTTATTAATGCGCTCGCTGCTGGGTTTGATGCAAACTCGATTCAGGGATGGGGTGGAAGTAGAGACCAAAGTCGGGAAAAAATGTCGATGTTGCGTCGGAAAATTGCTGAGCGATTGGTGTCAGTTAAAAATGAGACTGCCATGTTGACCACATTTAATGAGGTGGATATGAAACCCATTATGGATATTCGCTCAAAATATAAAGAAGCTTTTGCCAAACACCACGAGGTGAATTTGGGTTTTATGTCCTTTTTTACAAAAGCAGTTACCGAAGCATTAAATTTATATCCGGCAGTGAATGGACAAATTGATGGCAATGAGGTTGTTTTTCATAATTATGCAGATATTGGTATAGCAGTTTCTTCACCCAAAGGATTAATGGTTCCTGTGGTTAGAAATGCAGAGCAAATGTCTTTAGCAGAAATTGAAAGGGAAATTAAACGATTGGCTGTTAAAGCGCGTGATGGAAAAATTACTCCAGATGACATGACCGGAGGTACATTTACAATTACCAACGGTGGTGTTTTTGGTTCCATGTTATCTACACCAATTATTAATCCGCCTCAATCAGCTATTCTTGGAATGCACAATGTCGTTGAAAGACCTGTAGCGATTAATGGGAAGGTTGAAATTCGTCCTATCATGTATGTCGCTCTTTCGTATGATCATCGCATTATTGATGGTAAAGAGTCCGTTAGTTTCTTAGTGAAGGTAAAAGAAATGTTAGAAAATCCTGAGAAAATGTTATTTGGAGCAAAAGATCCTGTTGCAGTATTATTAGGGCTTTAATAGACGATAGAACAAATCTTTGATAGGGGGTGTGTTGCACCCCTTTTTTTTGTTTTAAACCTTTTATCGTTTCCAGTTGTTGTGCAAATAAAAATCATGAGTAAAGTTATTTGGGTTTCCCTGTCAATTGTGGTTGTAATAGTAATAAGTTTTATTGTTGTGTCATTTACTTCAAAAAATATTGAAACACCGGATTATAAAGTAATCAAGACCATTGACGAGGTAGAACTGCGTTTGTATCCAAATATGATTGTGGCAAAAACAAGTTTAGCAGAAAAATCTTTTGACAATCAAGGTAGTAATGGTTTTAGAACAATTGCTGGTTATATTTTTGGTGGGAATGAGAAAAATCAAAAAATTGCAATGACTGCCCCAGTGGTAATGAATATGGGAGATTCTGCAACTATGTATTTTGTTATGCCCAAGCAATATAAGAAAGAGGATCTTCCGAATCCAAGTTCAAAAAATGTTCAAATTGTGGAAGAAACATCGAAAACTTTGGCCGTGATAACTTACGGTGGTTTTTCTTCTGACAAAAAAATTGAAAAATACCGCAAAGAGTTAGAATCAGTGCTTAGAAAAAACAATATTAAAACTACAGGAAATTACATGTATATGGGCTATAATGCTCCGTGGGATGTGATTAATCGAAAAAATGAGGTAGCTATCGAGGTGATTTTAGACTAGATATGCATAGCTCTTGAGTCAGTGGCAGCCATTGCAGCTTCTTTCATTGCTTCAGAATACGTTGGATGCGGATGACAAATACGAACAATATCTTCGGCAGATGCCCTAAACTCCATAGCTGTAACTGCTTCCATAATTAAATCTGCAGCTCTTGGGGCTATCATGTGTACACCAAGAATTTCGTCCGTGTTTTTATCTGCAATTATTTTAACTAATCCTGCTGTATCCATACTTGCTCTTGCTCTGCCTAAAGCCTTTATTGGAAAAGAACCAACTTTAATTTCTATACCTGCAGCAGTTAATTCTTCTTCTGTTTTACCAACATTTGCAACCTCTGGCCATGTGTACACAACTCCCGGAATTAAATTGTAATTGATATGTGGTTTTTGTCCAGCGATTGTTTCTGCAACAAAAACTCCTTCCTCCTCAGCCTTGTGAGCCAACATTGCTCCACGCACAACATCACCAATGGCGTAAATGTGTGGAATCGAAGTTTGAAGATGTTCATTTACTTCAATTTGACCTCGCTGATTTGCAATTAATCCTACATTTTCTAAAGCTAGTCCTGCTGTGTATGCTTTTCGTCCTACAGCAACTAAGCAATAATCACCTTCAATTTCTACCTTTTCGTTTTTCTTATTTAATGCAGTTACAACTACTGACTTTCCTTTATTCACAACTCCTTGAACGTGATGCTCCATATGAAATTTAAATCCGTCTTTTTTCAATATTTTGGTGAATTCCTTAGAAATTGTTCCGTCCATAGTAGGAAGTAGGGTTGGAGCAAATTCGATTACCTCCACTTCAGCCCCCAATCGCTTATATACCGAACCTAATTCTAAACCAATTACACCCGCTCCGATAACCAATAATTTTTTGGGGATTTCACTTAGTTTTAATGCTTCGGTAGAAGTAATAATTCTTTTTTTATCAGGTTCCATTCCAGGAAAGAAATTTGGTTTAGATCCTGTGGCTATGATTATATGTTTCCCGAATATTTCGGCTGAACCATTCTCGCCTGTAATAGTAATTGTATGTTGATCTTTAAACGATCCAAGACCTTGATGAACGTCAATTTTGTTTTTGTCCATTAAGTATTTTACTCCATCACACGTTTGGGAAACAACATCATCCTTTCGTTTGATCATTTGAGTTATGTTCGCTTTTACTTCCTTAACCTCAATTCCGTGCTCCGAAAAAGTATGCGTTGCATTATGAAAATGTTCTGAAGAATCTAATAATGCTTTTGAAGGAATACAGCCTACATTTAAGCACGTTCCGCCAAGTGTGCTGTACTTCTCAATTATCGCAACAGTTAATCCCAATTGAGCACATCTAATAGCGGAAACATATCCACCAGGTCCTGAACCGATAATCACAACATCATAATTTTTCATCGCAAACAATTTTGAACTACAAAAATACGATTTACAATGAATTAATTTATAGAATTTGCCAATAAGTTCAAGTGAAACAATGCATTGGCAATTTCTTGATTGGATATTTTTTGATCATAAATGCAATTACCTATCCCCTTCAGTAGCGAACAGTTAATTATATTTCCAGTATTCTTTTTGTCTTGTTGAATAACCTCAATTATTCCTTGTATTTCATTGGCGTCAAGGGAAATAAAATGAAATGATCTGCGGATGCAATTTTCAATATCAAGATATTCTGTTGAAGAAAGTAATCCCTTTTCTTTTGAAATAAAAGCTTCAGCACACATGCCCAATGCCACACAATGACCATGGGCCAAAGAATTAGATTGTAAAAAGTAGCCTTCAATACCATGCCCAATTGTATGTCCGAAGTTTAATATTTTTCTTAGTCCCCCTTCGTTGGGGTCTTTTTCAACGATTGAAACCTTGATTTGAATCGATTTTGTAAGGATTTCAATCGAGGTTAACTCAATATCGTTTTTAATGAGCTTAATCTCCTCCCAATGATTAATGTCACTTATTAAAGCATGTTTTAGCATCTCCGCATACCCATAGATTATTTCTTTTGCTGGAAGTGTTTCTAAAAAAGAAGAATCAATAAAAATGGCTTTCGGGTGATTGAATGTGCCAAGTTGATTTTTAAAACTCCCTAAATCCACGCCTGTTTTACCACCTATTGCAGCATCAACCATCGATAATAAAGACGTAGGGATATGGACGAAGTCAATCCCCCTTTTGTAGATTGATGCAATAAATCCCCCCATATCAGTTACCACACCACCACCCAAATTAATCACCAAATCTGCTCTAGAAAAGTTGTATTCTGAAAATGCTTCCCAAACTTGAAAACATACTTCAAGTACCTTGTTTTCTTCTCCTGCGGGTAATAAAATGATTTCAGCGGTTTCAAATTGATTTGAAACATTTATTAATTTTTCGAGACAGTAATCGTGCGTGTTCTCATCAACTATAATAATAACTCTTGACTTTGAATACTTTTCTTTTATCAGTAACATTAGGGAAGAATCCTCAAGTGGACCGATTTCAATTCGGGAATAAGAATATGGAATTTGTTTTGAGTTTGTCATGTGTTTCTGAATGATTTTATAAAAATAATACAAATGATTCTTACAAACTTTCTATCGTGTGTACTAATGAACAATCTGATTTTTTTTTAACATTATTTGGATGATAACATATTAATTATGTATTTTAGTACCCGAATTCTATGTGTAAACTACGAGTTCTTAGATTATTAATGCAAGTAAACTAAACCTATGCGATTGACTACAAGGGCTTTAGGTCTTTTATCGTTGTTGTTGTCCGTGTCATTGAGTGCACAACAAGATAAGTTGTTAACTCATTTTATGTATGATAAAATGAGTATAAATCCAGGTGCAACCGGGATAGATGATGGAATATGCGCCACTTCGTTGTATCGAAATCAATGGGACAAGGTAAATGGTGCGCCAAATTCAGCTGTTTTGAATGTCGAAGCGAATTTGAATCGTTTTTTTCCAGGCGGAATTGGGATTTCATTCTATCATGATGCTATCGGTTTTGCAAAACAAAATAATGCACTTTTAAATTATTCATATCCAGTTCAAATTGGTAATGCTGGAACTTTAGGTCTTGGGGTAGGTGTGGGTATTATGAATTATGGCATGAATCCGGATTGGGTTCCGCCAACTACGTTAAATGACCCAACTTTACCAACCAGTTTTGCATCAACTAATTTAGACTTAAATTTTGGTGCTTACTTCAAAGGAAACGATTTCTATGCTGGCTTCTCTTCTACCCATTTGTCGGAAACGTTATTAAAACAAAGTGTTTCAGTTAGTGGTGCCACTTTAACACAAAGTTATCAAACAGCTCGTCATTATTATTTAATGGGGGGCTATAAAATGAGAAATGTTGCCGGTGGAGATATCGACGCCAATCTTCTTGTTCGTACGGATTTAGTAAAAGTTTCTGCTGATATAAATGCGCGTTACATTTACCAAAATAAATATTATGGTGGTTTCACTTGGAGAACTTCTGACATGGTTGCTTTAATGATTGGTTACATGCCAATGAAAGATTTGACAGTGGGTTATTCTTATGACATTACAACGAATAAGTTGGCAAGTATTTCAGCTGGTTCGCATGAATTATTAGTGAAATATTGTTATTATCTACCATTGCCTAAGATTCAGAAGTCCAAACATCCTAGGTGGTTGTAGAAAAAAGTTAAATAAAATGTAACCATTTTTAGTGTTTTTCCGTTATACCCGAACTTAGAAAGATCCTGTAGCTTGTTGGTTTGGTGAATGGTTGACAAAAAATGAAAAAAATGAGAAAAGTATTTTTGTTGGTTTTATTAAGTGTAGTTATTTATTCTTGTAATAACACACGTCCCTATGAATTGGTAGGTGCCCAAGGTAGAAAACCATTCTATCCTGAAGTTCCAACGGGTATGGTCTATGTGCCTGCCGGAGGATTCACCATGGGATTACATGATCAAGACATTTTAAATCTGGATGATGCCAGAGCGAAGGTTGTAACGATCTCTGCTTTTTACATGGATCAAACTGAGATTTCTAATAATGAATACCGTCAATTTGTTGAATGGGTAAGAGATTCAATCGCTTTAGAAAAGTTAGTTGATCGTGGTTTGAGAGAGCAATTAGATCAGTATATCAATTTTGATCAAGATATTTTATTTAGTCTACAGGGTGAAGGAACTGATGAGGTGAAAATTGCAAATTATTATTATGATAATAAAGCGTTGGATTTCAGTAAAGTTAATATTGATGGTGCTTCAGAAGATGAAGATCAAGTATTGCCAGAACAAATGGAGCGTGATGGTCGAAAAATATATGAAGCCCTTTTTGCAGATGGCTACAACGAGGATAAACAAAGTAATGCAGTTTCAGTACGTGAAATTAAAAATAATTGGTTAAGCCTAAATTGGGAAACTCAAGCGAGTTATAGAATGTGGGACGATCCTAAATTGATGCCTCTTTTGGCGGATATGTTCTATTCTTCGAAGGAAAGATACTACAAACGCAGAGAAATTGATATTCGTAATTTGGTGTATGAATATTATTGGATTGATTACAAAGAGGCAGCTAACAAAGGGGAGATAGCATATTATGATTCGCCAGGTGCTTATGAGTTTTCTGAGGATCCACAAGATGCATCGAAGCGCTTAAATGATAGAGACGGAGCTTTGTTATACCAAAAAATAGGGGATGAAAATAATCCTACTTTGTATAGTGCGCCTGGTTCAAGACAACCTATTTCAACCGTTAAAAGTGATGGGTCGTTTACTCAATTAAATGATACTATTCGTGCAGCAGGGATTGATTCAAAAGAAGGTAATGTTACTGAAATTGGAGAAGATGCAGGTCTTAGAGATGGATTTATTTCTGGGAAAGATAAAGACATGGGTTACATGAACCGTAAAATGGAGTGGAATGCATACAGAGGCCATACAGACAGAAGTCGTTTTATCATCCATGAAAAAATCCCTGTTTATCCAGATACACTTTGTTGGGTAAATGATTTAACCTATTCAAATGGTAAAGAGATGGCAAATTATTTCTGGCATCCAGCTTATGATAATTACCCAGTTGTTGGTGTTACTTGGAAGCAAGCAAAGGCATTCTCTGTTTGGAGAACACAACTATTGAATAATTTTTTAGTTTCAAATGGGGATATCTATTTAAATGATTTCCGTTTACCAACGGAGGCTGAATGGGAGAGAGCAGCGCGTGGTGATCTTGCCCTACAATCCTATCCTTGGGGTGGGCCGTACATCAGAAATGCCTCTGGATGTTTCTTGGGTAATTTTAAACCAATGAGAGGTAGGTATTTTGAAGATGGTGGAGTCTACACAGTAAAAGTATATTCATATAATCCTAACAATTATGGTTTATATTGTATGGCAGGAAACGTTTCAGAATGGTGTGAATCGGCTTATGACGAAACTAGCTATGAATTTATGGATGATATTAATCCTGAGTTTTCATACGATGCAAAAAAATGGGAGCCAGAAGTTATGAAACGTAAGGTAATCAGAGGTGGTTCTTGGAAAGATGTTGGTCATTACTTAAATGTTGGTACTCGATCTTATGAATATCAAGATACGGCAAAATCGTATGTAGGATTTAGAAATGTAATGACGCATCTTGGAAGAGGTGGTAAGGACATTACCAAAGAAGGTGGAGAAGAAATCCAAAGTGATATCAATCTTCGCTAATTAAATTGTAACCAAAAATAAATCAAATAGTTAATTGTTAAACCTAAATTAAATTTAAAATTATGAGCGCAGGTAAAGGAGGCTTTTTCGAAAGTAAAGCATGGAAAAATATAATGAAATATGTATACGGTCTTGGAGCGGCCGTTGTAATTGTTGGAGCGTTATTCAAAATCATGCACTGGCCAGGATCTGGTGCCTTATTAACAATTGGTCTTTTAACAGAAGCAGGAATCTTTATTCTATCTGTCTTAGAACCAATTCACGAAGATCCAAAATGGGAATTAGTTTATCCTGAACTAGCATTGGGAGAAGCTACTCACGACGGAGGAGGGAAGAAAGTTTCTGGTGGATCAGGTTCCGGAATTACGCAAGAGTTAGATAAAATGTTGGAAGAAGCCAAAATTGACTCTGCTTTGTTGGAGCGTTTGGGTGATGGAATGCGTGCTTTGGGTGATAATGCCGCACAATTAAAGGGAGTTACGTCTGCTGCAGCTGCAACTGATGGCTATGTTACCTCTTTACAAGCTGCATCTGAAAAAGTTTCTTCATTATCTGAAGCTTACGAAAGAGCATCTGTTTCAATTGCAGGAATTGCTGCCAATTCTGGGGAAGGTGAATCTTTTGGTGAACAAATGCAAAAAGTTTCTAAAAATTTGGCTGCTTTAAATAACGTATATGAATTACAATTGAAAGGTTCGTCATCTCATTTAGAAGCTACTGAGAAATTCCAATCTCAAGTGGTTGAAATGATGTCAAATCTCGCAGCTTCAAATGATAATACTCGTATTTATAAAGAAAACATGGCTATGTTGTCTAAAAATCTTACTGATTTGAACAACGTATATGGTAACATGTTAAAAGCTATGAAAGCTTAATTGCCTTATTAATTAATTTAATAACCAAATAAAACCAAATTAAAATGGCAGGTGGTAAGGAAACCCCAAGACAGAAGATGATTGGTATGATGTATTTAGTACTGACAGCTTTGTTGGCACTTAACGTATCAAAATCTATCCTCGATGCCTTTGTAGCAATTGAGGAGAATACTCAAAAATCAGCAATTGTACAATTAGATAGAGGAAATATTTTTGTATCAGACCTGAAATCAGGTATAGTGCAGAATAAAACAGAAAATCCGGGAAAAGCGGCTAAATGTCAATATTACTTAGATTTGATCGCTAAAATTGACGTAGAGGCTGCTAACATGATCAAATTTATCGATGAGATAAAAATTCATATCATGGAAGAAAGTGGAGAAGCTGTTGATACTGAGAAAAATCAAGACAAGGAAACAATTGTATGGAAAAAATATTCAGCTACCGATAAACTTCGTCCTGCACGATTGAATTTGATGGCTGTTCAAGCTAAGGATCAATATGATGTTCCCATGCACGAGATTATTGGTGAAGAAATCAAAAATCCAGCTGCTGAAAAAATGGGTATGAAATTGTGGAAAATGTACAATGGTTTTCGTGCTAGTGTTGTTGAAACTTTAGGAACATATCACGACAAAATAGACTCTGTTTCTGGAAAAGGCATGGGTGCTCCAAAGTTTGTGGTTAAAACATCCCCGATTAACAAGTATAAGGACAATAAAGATTTGGATGCACAAGTGAATGCAATGTTAGACAAAACCCAATGTAACAAAGAAGACAGAGGTGTTTTGAAACAGTTGTACATGGAGTTAACCAAAGAAGAGCGTTTTGAAGAAGTTAATGATGTTAAAAATGTTCATTGGATTGGTAAGACTTTTGACCATTCTCCATTAGTAGCTGCTTTGGCTTCTTTGACTGCTATGCAATTGGAAGTGCTTAATGCACGTGCTACTGCTGCAGGATACTTAGCTGGAAAAGTGGTAACTGCTGAATTTTCATTCAACAAATTGATTGCTTTGGCTACTGCAACTCCAAGTGTTGCGTCCCCTGGAGATCCAATTGAAATTAGTGTTGTAATGGGTGCTTATGACTCAGATAACCAACCAACTGTAACTGGTGGAAGTTTTACCGTTTCAAATGGTAAAGGTGTTATGAAAACAACGGCAGGTTCTGCAGATATGTCATTCACAGGCACAATTGCTATTAAATCTCGTTCAGGAGCTGTTAAAGAAGAAAAATGGGAAGCGAAAGTTGGAGTGTTAACCTCAGAAAAAGAGGCCGCAATTGAAACTCCTGAAATGCAAGTTTTCTATGAAGGTATTCCAATTGAATTGAAAGCTTCTGCAACTGGTATGTATAAGAATGTTCGTATGAGTGTTCCTTCACCTTATAAAGCTGCTATTGGAAGTGCTGGATCAATTGTAACGGTAACTTTATCTGGAACTGACTCTAAAGGTAGTTCTGTGAGTTTAGGTTCAAAGAAATTCACTGTGAAAAAAGCGCCTAAACCTAATTTGTATTGGGGTGGAGTTGAAGACGGTGGAAGAGCTAACAAAGGTGCTGGTGCATTGGCTTGTAGATATGGAGATAACGTTCCATTTTTGCCATCTAAAGGTAGTTTTTCAATTCTAAGTTATAGTATTACTATTCCGGGAATTAAAGGAAGTTTAGAGGCTCCTGGAGGTTCGATTTCTGGAGCGCATTTAAATATTTTGAAAGGAGCTCCTCCAGGGAAAATTGCAATTCAAGTGCGTTACACTGGTACTAGTCCTGGTTTAGCTACCTCAATGTTTACTATTTAATATTGATTATTATGAAAACTCTTTTCAATTTATTAATTGTTTGTTTAGTTGGTTTTACAACCTTTTCACAAGGCGGTATAGGACCTTCAAATGTAATAATACCTAATGGTCAGCCAGCTTCTGGAGTGATTGATGGTGTCTATGAAAAGAGGGACGTATTAGCTAAGAAAAGAGCTATTCCAGTTGAACACGTTAGGGAAAGTGATTACATTTGGGGAAAAAGAACATGGAGTTATATTGATTTACGTGAGAAAATTAATCATCCATTGTATTATCCTCATGAAACTATGAAACCAACTTCTGGCGAAGTTCTGCAAACTGCACAAGGTCGTTATAGTCTTTTCTTTGTATTGAGGAATGCTATGCTTAATGGTCAAATCATGGGTTATGCTGATGGACTTGAAAAAAACCTATCAAAAGGTAATTTCGATGAAAGGATTGGTGGGGATGCATTTATTTATCCGGCAAAAAGGGATTATACCTTATCTGCTCAAAATGATGCTAAATACCAAACTGATATTAACAACATGATTGGTACTGTAAAAGCGGATGATCAAGCTTCACCAAAGACTTTAGTTGTTGGAGGAAATGCAATTCCTGTTTATTATAAGATAGGTAAACCTATAGTGGATAAGGTGGGTATGACCGCTAATGAATTTGATGCTTCATCAGAGACTACTGATGCCAATGAAGCGGAAAAGGATCTCGCAGGTTTCCCTGCTCAAGTTTCATATAAATTAGAAATCCCGAATTTTTACCAACCGAATCAAATTGTTAAATATTTGTTGAAAGAAGATTGGTTTTTTGACAAAGAACGGTCGGTATTGGATGTTCGCATTATTGGAATGGCACCTGTAATTATTGATAGCACATCATCTAAAGAAAAAATCTTGTTTTGGGTATACTTCCCACAAGTACGGGATGTGTTAAAAAACTTTTATGCTTTTGATGCCAAAAGCACGGTTGGCGGTAACACTTTTGATCATTTGTTCATGACTAGACGTTTTAATTCTGTTGTTTACAAAGAGTCTTCTTTGTATGACAGAAAAGTTGAAGACTATCGTTTTGGGGCAGATGCTTTATACGAATCTGAAAAAGTGAAGAATACCATTCGTACCTTCGAACATGATGTTTGGAACTTCTAAACAAGTATAATAAAATTAAAACCAGCTTCGGCTGGTTTTTTTATGCGATCAAGTTTTGCTAAACCCTTCATCAATTAGGTGTGGTCCATTTTCTGCTGCAAAAACGGCCAGTTCATCGCATCTTTCATTTTCTGGATGACCAGCGTGCCCCTTTACCCAATGAAATTCAATTTTAAATTGTGGGTGCAGTAGTAAATACCGCTCCCATAAATCTTGATTTTTCTTTCCTTTAAACCCTTTCGTTTTCCAATTAAAAACCCAACCCTTGGAAATGGAGTCAATAACGTATTTTGAATCTGAAAATACATGAACTGGATATTGATTCGTTTTAATACTTTCCAAACCAACAATCAAGGCTAATAATTCCATGCGGTTATTGGTTGTTAGTTTATAACCACCATTTAATTCTTTTTTTTTACCTTGAAATTCAAGCACGATGCCATATCCTCCAGGACCAGGATTTCCTTTGCATGCGCCATCTGTATATAAATTAATACGCATTATTTCTTTATTCTTGATGGATTGGCGCTTAAAAATGTCGCCCAACCTTTTCCTTTATCTTTGTTGTTTTCACCTATACCTTTTGAAAAGTGATGACATACAGCAACAGCCAATCCATCAGTGGCATCCAAATATTTGGGCATTTCATCAAAATTTAGAATCTTTTGAAGCATCGCTGCTACTTGTTCCTTGGATGCGCTTCCAGAACCAGTAATGGATTGTTTAATCCTTCGTGGTGAATACTCTTCATAAGGAATGTTATGATTCAAGCAACTTGCAATGGCAACCCCTTGTGCCCTTCCTAATTTGAGCATGGATTGAACATTCTTTCCATAAAAAGGTGCTTCAATGGCCATTTCATCTGGTTTATATTCAGCAATAATACCATTCAAACGATCCAAAATTCGTTTTAACTTATCGGGTTGATTGGTCAATTTAGATAATTGTATAATACCAAAAGTAAGCATGGACAATTCATTATTCTTGATATGAACCAAACCGTAACCTAAAACTGTTGTTCCGGGGTCAATTCCTAAAATAATTTTGTCTGTGCTTGTCATGTATGTAAATCTAAGAAAAATACATATCTTGAAAATAGTAAGGGATTTTTTATTTTATTAAAAACTACGTAAAACTACTTATTTATGTGGTTTTTTTTCGTGATTTCAACCCTTAAAAATTTATTGAATTTATATTTCATTATCTTTACTTACAAAAGAGCGATTATGTATGGATTAGTGAATAAAGCGATCAAAGAACTTGTTGTATCCAATCATGGTGATGAAAAATGGAGTGAAATATGTCAATTGTCAGATTTTGTTGAAGAAGATTTTATTGGATTACAATCCTATCCAGATGAACTAACTTTTACCTTAATCGCCAATGCTTCTAATGTTTTAAATACGCATTCAGAAAAACTCCTAGAAGCTTTTGGAGAATATTGGATTTTGTATACAGCAAATGAGGGGTATAGTGAAATGCTTAATTTGGCGGGTAATACGTTTGTGAGTTTTTTAAATAATTTAGATTTACTTCATTATCAGGTAAATAACATAATGCCGAATTTAGCGCCACCTCAATTTACGACGCGCAATCAGCAATCTAATTCTATTGAATTGGAGTACCGGTCACATCGAATTGGAATGATTCCAATGTTAAACGGTTTGTTGATTGGTTTAGGAAAGCGCTTTAATCTTGAGGTTCATGTTACCCAAATTGAATTTCTTGCACAAGGCGATGCATGTGATGTTTTTTCAATTTCTTGGTAAAGTATGAAATTTCCAGAATTTCCAGAAAATGAAGCTCAGCGTCTGATTGCACTTCAAAAATATGGGGTGTTGGATTCTATTTCTGAGGATGAATTTGATGAGATTAATGCTTTGGCAGCACAAATTTGTCAAACACCAATGGCACTTATCTCTTTTATTGATAGAGATCGACAGTGGTTTAAATCAAAAATAGGAATTGATGTGAATGAAACACCAAGAGAAATCTCTTTTTGTGGTCATGCAATTAACACTCCTCATGAACCTTTTATTGTTTCAGATACCTTAAAAGACGATCGTTTTTTTGATAATCCGCTTTTAACGGGAGATCCAGAAATCCGCTTTTATATTGGTGTGCCGCTAGTTAATTCATCTGGATTTGCCTTGGGTACAATTTGTGCGTTAGACTATCAATCACGAACCTTATCAACAGAACAAGTAAGAAGTTTGAATACGCTCGCAAAAAGCGTAATAAATCTACTTGAATTAAGAATTAAAAACATTGAATTAAAAATTAAGCAAAGGAATTTTGAGGACATTGCCAATTTTTCAAATCCATTTATTTTTATATTGAATAGAAATTTGGAAATCATACGATTTGGAGATAGTTATCGAAAATCAATGCCGGAAATTGTTGAGGGTGATTTGTTCGAAAAACATTTTGATTGGTTAGGTAAAATAGGTTTAAATGCAGTTTTTGATACGAATTACATTGATGTAAACAACATTTCTTTTTATATATCTAAGTCGGGTACAAAGAAATACAAAGCTACTTTTAAAGTTTTTGGAGATAGTTATGTCGCAATTTTTGCCTCTCCAGTCCTGAATGGAAATTTCCCAATATCTAATTATCACCTGGATTATTCAGATTTCCCTAAACATGATTATATTGCTGAGTTCTTATTTTTACAGCAGGCGTCCATAAAATCTCTCGAAGAAGCAAAGGAATTGAGCGATAGAATGATTGCTAAAAATAGAGAGCTTCAAACGGCTAGACAAGACATTGATACTCTTTCAAGGTTTCCCAGTGAAAATCCAAGTCCAGTATTGCGTTTTTCCTCTAGCCTTGTTTTGATTTATTCAAATGAAGCGGCCAATGAATTTATGCTTCATGATTTTTTTATTTCTGAAACAATAGGAGACGAAGAGCTACAAAAAGTATTAAGTGAATGCGTAAATAATAACATTAATCAATCCGTTCATTATTTATCGAGAAATGGAAGGTATTACTCCATTTCTGTCCGTTTTCTTTCAGATACCAATTATGTCAATGTCTACGCGAGCGACATAACTTCTTTTACGCTAGAATTGCAGAAAAAAGAAGATAAGACGTTTCAACTCAATCAGGAAATCGAAAAGCAGCGTGAATTTTACGAATTTATTCTAAATAATATCCCTTCGGACATTGCGGTCTTTAGTCCTGATCATAAATATGTTTTTATTAATCCGCAAGGCATTAAAGATACTGAATTGCGCAAATTTATGATTGGTAAGGATGATTTTGATTATTGCGAATTGAAGGGAATTTCGAATGATTTAGCTATACGAAGAAGAAAGTTTTTTAATGAGATACTTGAATCGAAAACATTTGCCACATGGGAGGATGATATGCTGGATAAAGACGGGAATCGTTCAGTTGTATTGCGCCGCATAGGGCCCATCTTTGATGAACATGGAAAGCTTCGTTTAGTTATTGGATATGGAGTTGATATTAGTGATAGAAAATTAACAGAGGAAAAACTGGTTGAATCGCATAAACGAACGTTGCTCCTTGAGAATTTCCTTAATAAAACAAGTGATGCTATTCAGGTATCCGATGTTACTGGGAAAATTGTATACATGAATCATGTAGCAACAAATCGCCTAGGAATAGATGAAAAAATGAAAGAAATATTGTTTGTTCAAGATTTTGAAGAGGCATTTCAAATTCCAGCGAGTTGGGAGAACCATGTTTTAAATGTTAAGGAATTTCGTTCACTAGAAATGGAAAGTTCATATAAGAATTTCCTGACAGGAAATAAATTTGATGTAGAAACATCCGTTAATTATCAAGACATTGATGGAAATGGATACTTGATAGCAGCATCTAGGGACATTACTGAAAAGAAAAAAATTAGAAATGAAATTGAACGACTTTCCTTAGTTGCGAAAAACACGAATAATGGTGTCTTGATGCTCGATGTAAATCGTAAAATCACGTGGGCCAACGAGGCTATGCTGAAGCGATCAGGATATTCTTTAGAAGAATTGATAGGAAATAGCCCAAGTAAGTTTCAAACCAAGGAAACGGATTCTGCGGTTATTCAAGAGGTTCATTCCAAAATGCTTGAGCTAGTGCAGGTATCTGCGGAGGTTTTGCATTGTTCCAAAATGGGTGAATTCTATTGGATAGATTTGAATATTAAACCTCTCTTTGATCACGAAGGATTGCATACTGGCTTTATGGCGGTTGAAATTGATATTACTGAGCGTAGAAAATTTGAAGAAACAATAGCAGGACAAAACAAAAGTTTGCGAGAAATTACGGATGCATTAGATCAAAGTTCGCTTGTGTCAGTATCAGATAAGAATGGTAAAATTGTGAGAGCGAATCAAAAGTTCTGTGAAGTTTCAAAGTATTCTGAAGAAGAATTAATCGGTAACTTTTATAGTATTGTAAATTCCAATTACCATTCCGCTGAATTTTGGTCAACAATTTGGTCAACAATTTCTTCAGGTAAAATTTGGAGGGGTGAGATCAAAAATAAAAGCAAAGAAGGTGCTTTTTATTGGGTTGATTCAATTATTTATCCAATTGTGGATACGCGAGGTAGTATTGAACATTATTTAGGGATTTATCATGAAATTACGAATAGGAAAAATGCTGAATACTCCTTGGAACTGAAATCATCTTTCCAACGGGTATTAATGGAGATTTCTACAAAATACATCAACATTCCGTTGGATATTCTGGATGATGCAATCAATGAATCATTGGGCGAAATTGGAAGGTTTGTACACGTGGATAGAGTTTATGTCTTTGATTATAATTACACGAATCAAACCATTTCCAATCTTTTTGAGTGGTGCAACGATTCCATAGTACCACAAATCGAGACACTTCAAATTATTCCTTTTTCAGAGGTGCCAATGTGGGTTAAAAAACATGCTAAAGGTCAAGATATTGTTGTGCCAAATGTACAAGAACTCCCTCATGGTAAATTTAGAGAGATTATTGAACAGCAAGACATAAAGAGTTTAATTGCTTTGCCAATGATGGATGGTAACAAGTGCGTTGGCTTTGTGGGTTTTGATTCTGTAAAAGCAATTCGTAAATTCTCTGAAGATGAACGTAATTTACTTCAGTTATATGCTCAAATGCTCGTAAATGTTGGTAATCGAACAGATTATATTAAGCAAATTGAACAAACAAAACAGGAGATTCAAGATATCAATAGCAGTCTAGAAATAAGTGTTAGAGAAAAAACGCAAAAAAACTTAGAATTAGCTAAATCGATTACTGATCAAGAGAAATTAGTAACAATTGGTGAAATTTCATCCGGCATTGCTCATGACCTAAACACGCCATTGGGCGCTATTAAAAGTGGGGCAGAAAGCATCCGTTATACCTTAGAGAGCTTATTCAAAGGCACGATTTGGAAATGTTCACCAGAACAAATTAAATTCGCCTGTAACCGCGCTGTGGAATCAGACCTTGAATTGTTCATTGGTGGTTTGCAGCAGCGTAAGGAAAAAGCAATGATTTCCGAATTTCTTTCCAAAAATTTCCCGCTAATATCAGAGGATATGAACAGTGAACTTTCGCTTAATTTGGTGAAAGCGCGAATTTCCATTTCAGAAGAAGATGTAATTTCTCAAATTGTTAAGTCCCCGAATCCTTTTGAGTTTTTGGATTTGATTTTTCATATTCAAATGACACGCACTTTTGTCGATACCATTTTATCTTCAACAGACCGCGCATCAAATGTTGTTAATGATTTGCGTTCGTTTATCAAAGATCAGAAGAATTCAAGTAAAACCAAAGTTAATTTACACAGCAATATTTCAACGGTATTGAATATTTTCAATTTTCAACTAAAAAATCGAGTAGATTTGGTGTTTGACGTTGATAATGCACTGACAATCGTTGGGTTTGACATCAAACTTTTTCAATTATGGTCCAACTTAATTAAGAATGCAATTGAATCGATGGAAGAAAATGGCAGTCGGGGTCAATTAAAAATTTATTCCATGGAAACGCCTTCAACAATCACCATCCATGTAGAAAATAATGGACCTGAAATCCCACGTGAAGTTCAGGATAAAATATTTGAAAAATTCTACACCACTAAAAGTCAAAAAAATGGTTCAGGCTTAGGATTAAGTATCGTGAAAACTGTGATTGATGAGCATAATGCATATGTTCAATTGGAATCGAATAAAGACAGAACAAGATTTAGTATAATGTTTAATAAATAAATGAGATGGATGAAATAAAATATGCCGTGATTTGTGTGGACGATGATCCCTATATATTGCAGATGTTGAGTTTTCAATTGGAAAAAATCATTGATACAAAATGTACGTTAATAGAGTACTTTACGAATCCAAATGATGTTATTGAAAATATGAACGAATTGGTTCATGAAGACATTGATATCGTTTTTATCTTGGTTGATTATCAAATGCCTCAAATGAATGGTGTGCAATTGATTCGATCCATTAAAAACATCAACCCTAATTTAGAATGTGTTATGTTGTCTGGGCAAGCAAATTCTGTTCAAGTGGCTGAATTAACTCAGGACAATTTACTCACAGAATTCATTCATAAACCGTGGGATGAAAAGGCTCTTTTTGAAGTATTGTCTCCTTTGTTAAAAAATAAGATTGACAAATGAACAACAACAATTTTAACGAAATAGTCAATCTTCTCAATAATACAACAGAATGTATTCATCTCCTAGAACGTGATGGGACTATTTCTTGGGTAAACGCTGCATGGAAAAAAACACTCGGTTTAACCGATAAAGAATGTTTGGGGATGAGTATCCAAGATTATTTAAGTGATGAATCCAAATTGAAGTTTGCAGAAATTTTTCCTCGTTTAAATAATGGAGAAAGTATTGGAAATATAACATGTGTATTTCTTTCCAGTAATAATGAATCAATTTATTTAGAAGGAACTTCAACACCTGTAATGGAAGAGGGAATTGTTGTTGGCAGCTGTGCTTTTTTTCAAAACGTAACAGCACAGAGAAAAGTGCTGGGGGAGTTACGTCAAATGACAAATCTACAAGACATATTGATGCGCATAGCAACTCATTATATCAATGTTCCGATAAACGATTTGAATCAAATTGTATATAATTCCCTGGGTGATATAGCCTCATTTGCGAGCGCTGACCGGGCTTATATTTTCCGATACGATTTTAAAAACAAGCTTTGTAAAAACACCTATGAATGGTGCGATGAAGGCATAGACTCACAAATTAATAATCTTCAATCCATTGCATTATCAGACATGCCTTATTGGTTATCCAAGCATAAGCTAGGTGAATGTGTTGAAATAGACGATGTTGAGTTATTAGAAGGACAAGGGATTAAATCCCGATTAAAACTGGAAGGAATTAAAAGTTTAATCACCCTACCACTAATGGATGGAGGAAATGTTTTAGGATTCGTAGGATTTGATCTCATCAGGAATAGGCGCACCTTTAGTAATGATGAGAAGAATGTACTGAAATTATTTGCTCAAATGTTGGTTAATGTACATAATCGCTTGTTAAATGCATTGCAAATTGAGAAAACGAAAGAAGAATTAGAACAAATGAATGAATCGCTTGAGCGACAAGTTAGTGAAAAAACAAAACGAAATATTAGTTTATCCAAAAATATTATTGAGCAAGAAAAAATGGCAACAATCGGTGAGATTTCAGCTGGAATTGCACATGATTTAAATACACCATTGAGTACCATTAAAGTTGGAGCTGACAATATTAAATCAATCATTGAAACACTTTTCACTAAACAGATTACCTTATTATCTGCAAATGAATTAACACGGATATTAGAGCGTATTCAAACCAGTCAAATTGAAATGTACGTTGGTGGTTTACAACTGCGTAGAGAAAAAACAGAGATGTTTCAATATCTTTCCGAAAATTACCAGGTAGAATCTGCGGAGCTTGAAAAAATAGCTGATTTATTAGTCAAATCAAGGGTAAACAAAGAAGATTCATTTTTTATTCAATATATTCTAGAATTAAAAAATAGAATTCAAAATTTAGAAGTGCTTTATCAACTTCAAATGGCGTATAGCCAACTTGCGACAATCAAAAACTCGAGTGACAAAGCAGTCAAAGTTGTGCAGGATGTACGGGCATTCATCAAAGGCGAGACGCAGCAAGAAAAACATACTTTTAATTTAAAATCAAACATTGCCACAGTATTAGGAATTTTTAATTACGAACTTAAAAAAGAAGTGGATTTGCAATTTAATGTTGATGAATCGATTGAATTGTATGGCTTTGAAGTTAAATTATTCCAAGTTTGGTCCAATCTTGTTAAAAATGCGCTAGAATCAATGGAAGATCAGGAACAACGGTACTTGGGCATATCTGCCGAAAAAACAGATACTACTTTAACGGTGGTTTTTGAGAACAATGGACCGCAAATTCCATCTGATGTGCTTGATAATATGTTCAAAAAATTCTACACCACCAAAGGAAGAAAAAGTGGTTCAGGATTAGGCTTGAGTATTGTAAAGAACATAACCGATGAACATGATGCGGCATTAAATGTTGCATCAGATAATGAGCGAACTAAATTTATTATTACTTTTAAGACATGAATGAATTAAAATACGCGGTTGTCTGTGTAGATGATGACCCTTACATTTTACAAATGTTAGGCTTTCAGTTGGGTAAGATAATAAATCAGAAATTGACTTTATTGGAATATTTTACTGATCCAGACAAAGCACTTGAAGGGATCGATGAATTAATGGCAGAGAAGATTGATGTTATTTTTGTAATGGTAGATTATCAAATGCCAAAAATGACGGGTGCCCAATTAATTCGTTCTTTAAAATTAAAATACCCCACGCTGAATTGTGTTATGCTTTCTGGTCAGGCGAATCAAGTTTCTGTTGAAGAACTTAGATCGGATAATTTACTCGCATCTTTCATATCCAAACCGTGGGACGAAGAAGTATTATTTGCTGCAATTAGTCCAATCATTCAAGCGCATTTGTAACTTTGTGTTATGAAAACAATTTTAATCTTGGGAGCGGGCCTGTCGGCTTCCTCTATGATTCGTTATTTATTAGATAGAGCAGCTGAAAATAATTGGAGACTAAAAATAGTTGACCAAGACATTGAATTAGTGAAACGAAAAATTGGAGACAGTAGTTTTGCTGAAGCGTTATCATTTAATGCCTTAGATCCACAAGAAAGGCGTCCTGTTATCGGTCATTCTGATTTGGTTATTTCCATGCTTCCGGCTCGTTTTCATGTGGAAGTTGCCAAAGATTGTATTGATTTACGGGTCAATTTAATAACACCCTCTTATATTTCCCCTGAAATGCGTGCCTTGGATGCGAATGCGCGTCATGCCAACATCATCATCATGAATGAAATTGGTGTAGATCCCGGAATTGATCACATGAGTGCTATGAAAATTATTCATGCTATTCAAAATAAAGGGGGATTTGTTGAAAGTTTTAAATCTTTTTGTGGCGGATTGATGGCTCCTGAAAGTGACAATAATCCATGGCATTATAAATTTACATGGAATCCGCGCAATGTGATTCTTGCCGGGCAAGGGGGGGCTGCTATGTTTATCGAAAATGGAGAATATAAATACATCCCTTATAATCGCTTGTTTGACCGTTTAGATCGAATATCAATTCCAGGTTATGGTAAGTTCGAAGGGTATCCTAATCGCGATTCATTATCCTACCGAAAAACGTATGGTTTAGATACGATTCCTACTTTATACAGAGGTACATTGAGAAAACCCAACTACTGTAAAGGTTTTCATGTATTCATTGAGCTTGGAATGACGGATGATACGTATCGCATGACGGATTCAGAATCGTTAACACCTCGGTCATTTTTAAACGCTTTTTTACCTTATAACGTAGGTATTTCTGTAGAAGATAAATTTAAATTGTTTTTGCGAGACGATCGCATGTATTTATACGACCAGTTTGAATCACTTGGTGTATTTGCAAAAGATGATTCTTTTGGTTTTTCAAATGCAACGCCTGCTCAATTACTGGAGAAATTATTGGTGTCACACCTTTCATTGCAAGAAGGCGATAAAGACATGTTGGTAATGTACCATGAATTTATTTATTCGTTGGGTGGAGTGAAGCACCAGATTACTTCTTCCATGATCAATATCGGAGAGGACCAAACGTATACATCTATGTCAAATACGGTTGGGTTACCGGTGGCAATTGCTGCAAAAATGATTTTGACCGGTGAATTAAAAGAAAAAGGGGTTACGCTACCCATTAGAAAGGACGTGTATGAACCCATATTGGCTGAATTAGAACAGTTCAATATTCGGTTTCAGGAAGAAGAAACGTCTTTATAAATTAATGTATCAAAAATTATAATGATGAAAGCATATGTTTTTCCGGGCCAAGGGGCTCAATTTTCAGGAATGGGCAAAGATCTTTATGAAAAATCATCTCAAGCGAGGGATTTGTTTCAAATTGCTAATGAAATAATGGGATTTGACATAACTAAAATAATGTTTGAAGGGAGTGATCAAGAATTGAAGCAAACAAAAGTAACTCAACCTGCCATTTTTTTACATTCTACTATTTTGGCAACGTGTTTAGGGGGTTCATTTTCACCGAATATGGTTGCAGGTCATTCGTTGGGCGAATTTTCTGCTTTGGTTGCCAATCGTTCTATCTCCTTCGAAGATGGATTAAAATTGGTGGCTCAGCGGTCTATGGCAATGCAAAAAGCATGTGAAATTCAACCGTCCACAATGGCAGCAATTTTAGGGTTGGAGGATGAGGTTGTAGAACAAATTTGCGGGGATATTGATGGAGTAGTTGTTCCTGCAAATTATAACTGTCCGGGTCAATTGGTGATTTCAGGCAGTGTTTCAGCCGTTGAAGAAGCGTGTGCAAAACTGACGGAAGCGTGTGCAAAACGAGCATTGATTTTACAGGTTGGTGGAGCATTTCATTCACCGCTCATGGAACCTGCTCGGGAAGAATTAGCGGCGGCAATAGAACAAACAGTTTTTAATCATCCAATTTGTCCGGTTTATCAAAATGTTACGGCGAGTGCAATATCTAATCCGGATGAGATTAAGAAAAATTTGGTGCTTCAATTAACAGCACCGGTGCGTTGGACACAAACCATGAAACAAATGCTTGCTGATGGTGCAACAGAGGTGATTGAAGTTGGTCCAGGAAAAGTACTTCAAGGTTTATTTAAGAAGGTGGATCGAGAAATTCAAACAATAAGTGCCTCAATCGAATAGTTTATTTATGGAATTCAAAATGAACATGCATCTACTCATTAAATAAGCAAATTTAAAGAGTATGAAAAATTGGATGTTCGTGGTATTTTGTTCGGTGATCGGAACCACATTTAGTCAAGTTTCTTTTGGAGATGTTGTTGGAAATGTTTTTGAACCAGGAAAAAAGCAGCCAATTTATGGTGCTCGTTTGATCATTCAAGATCAAGGTAAGAAGTACCAGGCGTCTACTGATGCGGATGGGCGATTTCGAATTACGAGTATCCCGTCAGGAGAATATTTTATGTCAATTATCTATAAAGAGGACACGATGACCGGAATTAGGACAAATATACCTTTAGAAGGATATTTTAACGCGGGAGACATCGAATTTGAAGGAAAAGCAGGGGTAAAAACCTTTAATACAATAACGATTAATTCAGGTGATCGAATTAAGCTTGGATACGGAGAGATGCCCGCTCCAGAGTTGTCTGCCAAAGAAATTAAGCAAAGTGCCAACAAATTTGATGTTAAAAAACTTGCTTCAACCATGACCACAGATGTTCGCATGACAGCAGATGGAGATTTGGTGTTTCGTGGCGCGCGAAAAGGAGATATGATTTACATGATTGATGGAATCAAGGCCAATGAAGTATTCAATGTGCCAAGCGTTGCGATCGGAAGAATGAAAGTGTATGCGGGAGCATTACCGGCAAAATATGGAGATACTTTAGGTGGAGTAATTATTGTGGAAACCAAATCCTATTTTGACTTGTATCGAGAATGGTCCATGGATAATGAATAAAGGTTTCTTATGAAAGTACAAATTCCTGAACCTTGTCCCCAAAAATGGGAGGAAATGACCTCGGTGAATGAAACGACGAAATTTTGTTCGAATTGTTCTAAAAGTATTATCGATTTTTCCGTCCAATCTGATCGACAAATTAAAAAGGCAATATATACTAGTCCCGGTAATTTATGTGGTAAATTCTCTTCGGGTCAACTCAATCGATCATTGGTGAGTAAAGAAAATCACTTTCCAAACTTGAGGGCGATTGTATTAAGCGGATTGCTTTTTAATGTGACAGCAGACTTAAACGGTCAAGTTGAAATGAAGGCGCCCCAGGAGCAATCAATTTCTGCTTCAGATGATTCTTATGTGATTATCAAAGGAAGAATAAATGACACTATTTCGCCTCAATTAGCAGGAGATTTGAGAGTAGAACTGAATGGCTTTCATTTGTATTGTTTACCAAATAGTTCAGGGTATTTTCAATTCCAAGTCCCTAGAAAAAGTGTCCCAGAATTGATTTCTTTAACGGTTCGAAAAGGAAATGCCTACAAAATGTATTTGGACTTGAATCCTAACGAATTTATTGATATTTCTGTTTCTCTTCATCCAATCTATCTGGACAAGGATTTTGTAAACGGTCTTCCTATGATTGGCTATGTTATTGTAAAACCTAAGTGGTATCAGTTTGGATATAAGTTCAGGAGATTATGGAATAGAATTATTCATTAGTTATTTTTACGTTTCATTGGTAGACCAAAAACTAGTGCGTATATTTGGATTTCCAAACTAAACTCAATGAAATCAGGCGCTCTAAAAATAAGTTTTGTATCCATTCTTTTGTTGTTTCTTTATTCGTGTAATGAGAAAATCAATTATGTGGGAGAGTTTAAGGAAACAGCCGTAATTTATGGTTTATTGGATCATGCGGATACCATTCATTTTATAAAAATAAATCGTGCCTTTATCGGACCTGGAAATGCCCTAGAAATTGCTCAAATTCCTGATTCAAATTATTTTGATCAAGTCGATGCAACGATATCAGAATACATGGATGGAAATTTAATTCGCACCTGGGAACTAAGGGATACGCTAATCCAAAATAAGGACACAAACGGTGTGTTTTATGCGCCTGAACAAAAAGTGTATTATTTTAAGACTCTTCCAACATTGAGTACTCCTTCATTTGGAACCGTTCAAAATGCATCAAACCCACAACTATCTTCGTTAAAGCCTTATGCAACCTATAAATTGAATGCAGTATTGAATGGTGGAAAATACACGGTAACATCCGAAACTACATTGGTAAATGGGATTACATCTGCTGCATCAGGACAGAATTTCACATTCAAGTTTGCCGATAGCCCGGTAGAATATTTAACCGCAGGTTTAACTGCTTCAAATACAGGAAATTCGTATGTGATGAATGCTCAAATGGATATAGAATTCAATGAGTTTATAGGCTCCACATCCACTGTTAAATCGGTAAATTGGCGCATTGGGGAATATGATGTTAATCCTTCTGATTCTAGAACATTTTCGGTCTTGGGAAAAACATTTTATGAGTTGATTAATACAAATTGCACCAATGATCCCGCTATTACAAAACGCACTTTTAAAGGTATGTGGATTACTTTTACGGGTGGAGCGGAAGAATTGTACAATTACATGACCGTCAATAAACCTGCTTCTACTTTGGCTCAATCTAAGCCATCATACACAAATTTAGCCATTAATAATGGTGGCAAGGTGGTTGGTGTTTTTTCGTCCAGACAAACCGTTAAATTTTACAAGCCATTTTCTGTAGGATCTGCACAAGCCTACATTCGTGCAATTGATAAAAAAAGTACGCGTGAATTATGTCAAGGACCCATCAATTTTGGTAAATTATTTTGTTCTGATCATCCAGGAGATAATATCGTGAATCAAGAAGAGGCATTTGCCTGTCAGTAAGGTGTTTTCATGAGCGAAAGGAAGACTTTTTTTGCGGACATACTGCTTCCTGTTCCCATCCATCAGGTTTTTACCTACCGTATTCCTTTTGAACTCAATAATCAGCTGCAATTTGGAGTTCGTGTAATTGTTCCTTTTGGTAGATCAAAGCTACTTACTGGAATTGTGACCGAAATTCATGAGCGCGTTCCTGAAGCCTACCAAGCCAAGTTCATTGAGCATGTGTTGGATGAATTCCCAATTGTGACTGCCAAACAATTTCAATTTTGGAAATGGATTTCTTCTTATTATATGGCTCCACTGGGCGATGTGATGAACGCCTCTCTACCAGCCAACTTTAAACTTTCCAGTGAATCAAAGGTGGTTTTACATCCTGATTTTGAGAATGACCAGCAACTAGACGAACGCGAACAGATTATTGTAGATTCTCTGCGCACCAATGACCAAATGGATTTAAAAGAATTATCGGCTGTATTGGGGATAAAAACCATTCAGCCGGTGATTAAAAAAATGATCGAGAAACGGATTATTTTATCCATTGAGGCACTGAATGAACGATTTACACCGAAGTCTATCGTATGTTATACCTTGACGGATACTTTTACCGATAACGAATTATTAACCAGTTTTATATCTGGGTTAGAATCAAAAGCAAGTTCCCGAAAACAATTGGAAGCATTGTTAACCGTTTTGAGTGATGGTAAATACCAAGGTAATTCCATGCAACCGGTTGCCCGAAAAGAGTTAGTCGAAAAAGGAGTGAGTTTGTCCGCTTTACAAACCTTGGAGCGAAATGGAATTTTAGAGACGCAGCGCATAGAAGTTAGTAGATTGAACGCTGCGAATTTTGAACTGAAGGAAAAAAAGTCACTTACACCGGCACAGCAAAAGGCGTTGGAAGAAGTACGTGAATGTCAAAAAACGCACATTGTAACTTTACTTCATGGCGTAACAGGCTCAGGAAAAACGGAGTTATATGTGGAGTTGATTGAGGAACAACTAGCTAATGGGAAACAGGTATTGTATCTGATTCCTGAAATTGCCTTAACAACGCAGCTTATTGAACGACTTTCGGCATATTTTGGAGAACAAATAGGGGTATATCATTCGAAATTCAATCAAAATGAACGGGTGGAGATTTGGAATACGGTATTAGCGAATGATCCCAATAAGTTTCGATTAATTATTGGTGCACGATCTTCCGTTTTTCTTCCGTATCAAGATTTGGGGTTGATTATCGTAGATGAAGAGCATGAAAACACATTCAAACAAATGGATCCTTCACCACGGTATAATGCACGTGATGCGGCCATAGTTTTGGGACATCTTCATAAAGCAAAAGTACTTTTGGGTACAGCCACTCCTTCCATTGAAAGTTATACAAATGCATTAGATGGAAAATATGGTCTAGTGGAGTTATCAGAGCGCTATTTAGGACTGCAAATGCCTGAGATTTTTTGTGCTAATATTCGAACGGAAAAAAAGAATAAAAGCATGCATTCGCATTTTAGCAGCCAATTAATGGATGGAATAAACGAAGCGTTGAATGCAGGAGAACAAGTTATTTTGTTCCAAAATCGCAGAGGATATACGCCAATGTGGTCGTGTGAAGTTTGTGCTTGGACGCCACGTTGTAAGAATTGTGATGTTTCCATGACCTATCATAAACATACAAATTCCTTGAAATGTCATTATTGCGGACATATTTCTGCTCCCGTTGGAAGCTGCGGTGCTTGCGGAAGTAACCGGTTAAAGATGGTTGGATTTGGCACGGAGAAAATTGAGGATGAATTGAGTTTGTTTTTACCGAATACCGTTATTAAACGATTAGATTTAGACTCAACACGTTCAAAAAATGCCTACGAAACAATTATCCATGACTTCGAGAATAGACAAATACATATTTTGGTTGGAACCCAAATGATTACCAAAGGCTTGGATTTTGATAACGTTGGATTGGTGGGGATATTAGATGCGGATATGTTGTTGAATCGACCTGACTATCGTGCTTTTGAGCGAGCTTTTCAGTTGATGGTTCAAGTAGCGGGTAGGGCAGGACGAAAAAATAAAAAAGGAAAAGTGATTATTCAAACATCCAACCCAGATCAATGGGTGCTGGGTCGTGTAATGGAGCATGATTTTAAAGGGTTTTATGAAACAGAAATTCAGGAACGAAAACTGTTTTTTTATCCGCCATACTATAAAATGATTCATTTAACGTTGCGCAACACGGATGAACGAAAACTAAATGCAGCAGCGCAGAATTTAACAGACAAATTGCGTCTAGTTTTCAAGGAACGTGTTGTTGGACCGGAGTTTCCACTAATAAAACGCATTCAGAATTTTTTCATCAAAGAAATTAAAATCAAAATTGAAAAGGATGCCTCAGATCGGAAAGTAAAGGAGAAAATTCAGGAAATGATTGATCTTTTTTATGCCGAAGCAGATAATAAATCCAGTCGATTATCGATTGATGTTGATCCGTATTAACATTTAAACCCATAGGCTCGGAATTAATCCCGAGCCTATGGGTGAATTAATCTTCTCGGTTGACTAAAACTTCAATAGATTTTTCAAACCTAACTCTTTTGGCGAAACCGTTTTTTCATAGGTCACAGGAAATTTCTTGGAGATAAAATAAACTCCGCCTTTCACTTTTCCATCAATTTTTATTTTGATTTTCTCTTTTCGCATTAATAATACCAATCCCATCATGGCGCCATCAGCCATATCAAAACGCAACGGTACTTCTAGCTGAGTATCTTTTTTGCGTTTCATTTTTTGTGTTTTCTCCAGGTTTAATGTCCCATACAATTTATCTTCTGCAAAAACGGAAACTTTGGAAGGTTTCACTTTTAGGGTATACGAGTTTGGGTTGTAAACAGTAGCTTTCAACTTAAATTTAATTTGGTTGCCATCCATACCATCAAAAACATACCCATCCATACTTTTAAATTCGGGTTCTTTAAAAGAAACGCAAGAACTTAATCCTGCGATCAGTGCCAAGAGCGTGAGGAATTTTGTCATGTTACTTAGTTAATTCGGTATAGTAATGGTAAAAGTAAGGAATGGTTTCAATTCCTTTGTAAAAATTAAATAAGCCAAAATGTTCGTTTGGAGAATGGATGGCGTCACTGTCTAGTCCAAAGCCCATTAAGATTGTTTTTAGCCCAAGTTCTTTTTCAAACATGGCAACGATAGGAATACTTCCACCACTTCTCACTGGAATTGGTTTTTTACCAAACGATTTTTCATAGGCTAAGCTCGCTGCTTTATAGCCAACAGAGTCAATGGGTGTAACTGCTGCTTCGCCGCCATGATGAGGTTTTACTTTCACACGTGTGCCTTTTGGAGCAATCGATTCAAAATGAGTAAGAAATAGATTTGTAATTTCGGTTGGATCTTGGTCAGGAACGAGGCGCATGGAGATTTTCGCGAAAGCTTGGGAGGCAATTACTGTTTTTGCTCCTTCACCTGTATATCCACCCCAGATTCCGTTTACATCCAACGTAGGGCGAATTGAACCTCGTTCCATGGTAGAAAACCCTGCTTCTCCCATTGTTTCCTCGATGTCAAGCGCTTTGCAATATGCTTCGTGTGAAAAAGGTGCTTTGGCCATTTCTGCTCTTTCTTCGTCTGATAATTCTATTACTTTATCATAGAAACCTGGAATAGTGATTTTTCCGGTTGAATCATGCAACGATGCAATCATTTGCGCCAAAACATTAATTGGGTTGGCAACGCATCCACCATATAATCCGGAGTGTAAATCTCGGTTTGGTCCCGTTACTTCTACTTCCACATAGCTCAATCCGCGCAAACCAGTGGTAATGGAAGGTACATCATTGGCCAGCATTCCTGTATCCGAAACTAAAATAACATCTGCTTCTAAACGGTCTTTTTCGTTTTTCACAAAAATCGCCAGGTTTTCGCTACCCACTTCCTCTTCGCCTTCAATCATGAATTTCACGTTACACGGAAGTTCGTTTGCTGCCAACATAGATTCAACCGCCTTCACGTGCATAAACATTTGACCTTTATCGTCACATGCACCGCGGGCAAATATAGCTCCCTGAGGATGTTTTTCAGTGGTTTTAATAACTGGTTCAAAAGCCGGAGATGTCCACAAATCCAAGGGATCAGCAGGCTGCACATCATAATGACCATAAACCAAAATAGTTGGCTTGGTAGGGTCTATTATTTTTTCTCCATAAACAATTGGATTTCCAGCTGTTTGACATATTTCTACTTGGTCGATTCCAATGTTGGTCAACCCTTGCGCCAGCGACTCAGCACATTTTTGCACTTCGTTTTTGTAGGCCGGATCTGCAGAAATAGAAGGGATTTTAAGGAGATTAATTAACTCGGATAAATATCGTTCTTTGTTTGATTCTGAAAAGTGTTGTGTTTGATTCATTTTTTTCAATTATAAGTTTAACATGTGGCTCCTCCAAGAATCGAACTTGGATCTAACGTTTAGGAAACGCTTGTTCTATCCGTTGAACTAAGGAGCCTTGGGAAGAATTACAAAAATAACGTTTTTTCTTGGTCTCAAACGGAAAATATCACTACTTTTATGCCGGGCAAGTCTCTTGCGACCAGCTCCCTTCAAATCCTCCAGGACGGGAACGTAGCAAAGGTAGTAGGTTGTAGCGGTGCGACAAGAGTAGCTTGCCCTCTTTTAATGAAAGAAAGTAAAAGTGTTTTATTTCTTTTACCATAAAACTTCCCTTAAGTCCATAAAAATAAATCGTGACAAGACAAACGATAATTTTATTCTTCGCACTGTTTATTACGCTAGCATCGTGCGATGATTCTTCCAGACAGGAGGTTAATCCTACTAAAAACCAGGAGGTTGAACCCATGTCAACCACAGTTAAAAACTCAACTTGGCGAAATCCAATGATTACCCCATTTGGAAAAGACATTGTTTCAATAGTTCGTGGTTATTATTTAGTGGGTGATTTTGATAAAATGCTACAATTTGTTTTTTGTTCGGAAGAAAAGGATGTCTCAAAAATAAAATCGTTACTTCAAAGATCATCATGGGGATATGAATTAAAGGTCACGAATGTAAACTGGGAAACTGATTCTACTTTTCGATTAACGCTTCGCACCAACATTCAAAATACGGTCGGAACGGAACAATACCAGGGAGTTATTCAACACGATACGGCAAAATTGGTATTAATTCCAAGCAGTAAAAAGCTATTTGTAAAGTAATCTTTGGCTGAACGTATTCTTGTCGTTTTTCTACTTTCAAAATTTCCCGAGATCACTTTATTTTATTTTTTTAGAAAAAATTTTGGAAATTCCAAAACAAATTAATATATTTAAAATTATCACAAATACATAACGGAATTAAACTAGGCACAAAATCGTGTCCTGGGAGAGTATTAACTTTTATGACCGCCGTTATGAGAACAAAAATTAATGTTAACAGGTATTTATTTCATGTTTCACACCCTTGTTCTAGAAATGGAATATCAAAATGGGGATTATTAGTAAATGATAAAATAGCTTCATGTATCCCTAATGGGGTATATGCGCATAATTTACGATCAAAACCAACGTATGATTGGTATCCATTTATTTATCCTTTTGAGAGTGATATTGATCTCGGAAAAATGTACGGGAATAATCTATTGAGGGCTTATGATTATTGGAGAATCGACACCCAGCTGATTGATAATAATTGGTTTATTGACTATGCAGCAAGGGGTGATTTTGCCGATTTTTTGGGTTATGACCCAAAAACTATGTATGTATATACTGACAAAGATGTTTCATTGAGAGCGATAACACTTTTTCGTTTTCAAAACGAAGAATCTTGGGATTATCAAGGTGAAAAAGGGGCATTTCATTTTAGAGCAATGGACGAATTTAGACCATACAAAGATAAATAATATGAAAAGTGAATTTTATTTTCAATTTGATGAAAGTGAAAACCCGTTATTTTATCTTGAATTTGTCCCTGAATTTAACTAAACGTTTTTTACTTCTTCATTTATTGGGGTTGAAACGGAATTGTATTTTGAACGATCCATATCTTACCCCGTTGGTTGCTTTTTAGAGAAAAAAGAGCCTTGTAAAACTATATTTTTTCAGTTTTTAGATATGAATATCGAACGCTATATTCATTATGTGAATCCAATTGAACATGATTTTATCGCCTCCCAATATTTGAAGAATAGACGAATTGATTTTAATTTATTCAAGTCTGAACGATATATTATTAAGAAAATACAAACCAATGAAGTTTTCAGTGGTGAGGAGTATGCAAATGCAGTCATATCAGAATATTTGAATAGGTTGGGTAAAAAGAAGTTTGAAAAATTGATGAAAACCAAACTGACTCGAATTGGTAAAAAAATCTTCTTTGAAGAAACCTTTGATAAAATTTCTTTTGCATCGGGTTTCACTAACAATCAATTTTATTCTTGTTCCATCGGCATGTATAACTTGTATTTCCACCAAAATGATTTAGGCGTTTATATGTGTTGGTTGAAACAAGTGAAGTTTGAATGTGGATAGGACAAGTGTTTTAATTTAATGTTAATATTTGGTGTATAGAAGGTTATGTAAAAAACAAGTTTATTTAATTAGTAATTTAATCAATGACTATTTCATACTTTTGTTATATTTTAACTACATAGATTGGACGATGGTTTTAAAAACGCTTCTCATTGTAACTTTTAATTTGTTTGTTACTGGCTTGTTTTGTCAAAACAATACCTTTTATCGAAAGTATAATTTATCTGGTATGCAGGGTGCTCTCCAATTGGAGGTGACAAATGATGGAGGATTCATTGCGACAGGTCAACACGAAGGCAATGGTTCTCACGGAGACTGTGATATTTATGTTTATAAATTAGATGTTTGCGGTAATATCGAATGGTTTAAAATATATGGAACAGCAGGTCAAGAGGGAGGAAAAAGTATCATTCAATTGAATGATGGGAATTATCTTGTGTCTGGGCTTTATTCCGGAACCGGAACGTATAGGGCTTTCAATATGAAAATTGACCAACAAGGAAATGTAATTTGGATTAAACGATATGCATGTGAATGGATGATGTATACGAAGGAATCAACCAACGGAGATTTGATATCTTTTGGTCGTAATGCGGGATTGCTTTTTTTAATACGAACGAATAGTTTAGGAAATGTAATTTGGACCAAGCAAATTAATGGTTTTGGTGACATGGGACTGTGGTTGGATGAATTGCCCAGTGGAGACATTGTCGTTACAAGTGTTAATAATTCTATCGGAAAAGACATTGCAGTAGGAAAATTCGATTCTCAAGGAAATCCAATTTGGATGAATGGTTATGGTGGTAATGGGTGGACGGATGTCGATCATACAACCTGGTCGTGCAAGGGAGCAATTAATAATGTAGAAAATACTTTAGTGGTTACTTCCCCTACTTTATCAGGAGGGTTTTCTGATGAGAATGTTTTAGTATCTAAAATTTCATTGGTGGATGGAAGTGTTATCTGGTCAAGAGCAATTGGAGGAAATGGAAGAGACCAGTCTAGGGATATCGTTAAATACCCAGGAGGCTATGCCATTTTGGGACATACAAATTCATTTCCTACCCCAATTAACAACAACCTAAGTATTTATGAAGCATTGGGTGAAAAAGACATCTTACTTTTTTCAATTGATGAAAACGGTCAAACTCAATGGTCACGAACTTATGGTGGTGCTGACAGGGATAAAGGAGTAGGAGTAAAATTTAACAATGATAATGGGTTTTCAATATCTGCGTTCACCACATCTCCCTATTTTGGTAATGTTGATGCTAGCTTTGATCCTTTATTTATTAAAACAGATAGTGTTGGTAAAGTAGGTTGTCAAATGCATTCACCGATTCTCCAAAATGTCGCTTTTCCTTTGGTTCCTGTCAATGCGGGAACTGTACAAGCGATTAATTTAGCAAATGATGTTCCTGCAGTAAGTATGGTGAATTTTACACCAAATGACCAATATCTTTGTCAATCGTGCACCAGTATTCCTGATTTTAGTTTATCGGATACACTTGTATGTGTTAACGATTCCATTTTTCTTTCGAACACAACTATTGTCGGCTTAACTTGTTTTCAAGAGTGGAATATTGAAGGGCAATTTTTAAATGGCGACATTGATCCCGTTTTAACTTTTCCCAACCCTGGAGTATATTCAATAAATCTTTACTCTACTTGTGGTGCAAACTCGGATACAATAATAAAAAACATTTATGTTATCGATCCTACTATTACAATTCCTGATTTTATCTGTTCAAACTCTCCTCAAGTAAATTTTCAAGCCAGCATATCCAACGGAATTTGGTCAGGACAAAATGTTTCTCCTGTAGGTAATTTTTCTCCCAATAATTTAGCTCCTGGATCTTATACTGTTACATATACAATTCCAAATTATTGTTCGGTTAGTGATAGTTTGGAAGTAAGGCCAATTCCAATTATTGATGCAGGCACAGACACCTCTTTTTGTATCCAAGCAACTTATAGTTTACAAGCCTTACAAACACCGAATTGTCAATTTGCATGGAATCCGAGTTTGTATTTATCATCTGCAGTAAATTCAAACCCCCAATTATCATTCGTTAATAATTCAACAACTAGTTCTTTGTTACCTTATATTTTAACAGTTAATGATACCATTACAACCTGTACCAATTCAGATACTGTAGAATTCATTATTTATCCAGAGCCTCAGGTTTTTGCGGGCAATGACACACTAATTTGTGAGGGTTCTACTTACATTCCAATTGCTGTTGGAGCCTCTTCTTTTTTATGGAATAACACGCTTATAAATGGGGTTGCTTCCACGCTGCCTTTATTGTTAAATGAACTAATTGTGCTTGGTGTTGATAGTAATCTGTGTACTTCGGTTGATACTGTTTTTGTCCAAGTGAATTTAAATCCTCAACTATCTGCCGGTAATGACACGCTAATATGTATAGGTAATTCCCTTATCCTAAATGGTGTTTCACCGCAGAATGTTACTTATTCATGGGATGTGAATTGTGTAAACGGAAATTATTATACTCCTTCAACAATCGGTCAATTTCAATATATCGTAACGGCAATTGATATAAATCTGTGTTCACAGACTGACACAATACAAGTTCAAATTCATGACCTACCCCAAGCTAATTTTTCTTATTTAGTTGATTGTTATTCAACAAATGTGGCGCTTACAAATACCTCCAACTATACTAATTTATTTAATGACGTACTTAATTATAATTGGTACTTAAATAGTAATTTTGTATCGAATATTGATTCAAATTTTGTTCAGAATGTTGGTTCTTCTGGTATTTCCAATGTTGATTTTATAGTAACGAGCCAATTGGCAGGATGTTCTGATACTGTTTCACAATTAATCGAAGTCCCAACAAATCCCTCTATTAATTTTGACTACATCCAGAATTGTGATTATTCCATTGATTTTCAAGGTGATTTTCCTCCAAACGAAACGATTTTAAATAGTTATTGGTATACAGATTCCATGTTATTTGCAGAAAACACAAATAATTCGACATTTCAGTACCAAGAATCGGGGAGTTATATCGTAAATTTTGTTGTAAATAATGACTTTCCTTGTCAGTACTCCATAGAAAAAATAATAACCGTTATTTTAGATGAAACAATTGATCAACAAACAATTCCAAATGTTTTTACTCCGAATAATGATGGTACAAATGATGAGATTGCTTTTAATGAATTAGTAAATGAGTGCATCGATTTTGAGGTTTTTATTCTCAATCGATGGGGTAATTTGGTTTACAAAGCAGGACGAAATGATATGCCGTTTACGGGTAAGGATTTGAATGGGAGTGAATTAACTGAGGGTATATATTTTTACAAAATCAGTAGTAACGATCAAACAATTCATGGTCACATAACAATAATTAAATAATAAATATGCAAAAAGTAGTATTTTTTACAATTTTAATGGCGAGTAGTATCGCGTTTTCACAAAGTAAGGTGAACTATGTTGTATCGGCTGAGGCACATGCATTAATGTGTCCTTTTCTTTCTCCAAAATTAATGGATTTGTTGACAAAAAAAGGAGCAGAGGGTATGATTAAAGATGATGAATTGCAATTACACTTTTTTACTCAAAAGGATAAAGAACTGTCTGATGAGGTAATCTTGAATTTGGTTGATGCGATTGGATATGAACCCAAAAACTTCAAAATAATTCGGACATATGAATAAATATTTATCTGTTCTCGCTCTTCTTTTTTTAACCTATTTTCAAGTTTTTTCTCAAGATAATACATTTTATAGGAAATACAATTTAGGTGGAATGCAAGGTGCATTGCAATTAGCAACCACACTTGATGGAGGTTTTGTAGCTACTGGTCAGCATGAAGGAAATGGATCTCATGGTGACTGTGATATATATGTGTATAAATTAGATGTCTGTGGAAATATTGAATGGTTTAATATTTTTGGGACAGCAGCTCAAGAAGGTGGACGCAGTATTCAACAAACAGCAGATTCTGGTTATATTGTTAGCGGTTTATATGCTCAGGGGGCAAGTAGAGCTTTTAACATGAAGCTTGATGCCAGTGGTAATACACAATGGATAAAAATTTATCCCTTTGAATGGATGATGTATGCAATTGAAGCGGCTAATGGAGATTTTATTTCCGTTGGTACTGCGGCGAACCAATTGTATATCATTCGAACAGACAGCATGGGAAACATAATATGGTCCAAGCAGATAAATGGTCTGGGTTCAACAAGTTTGTATATCTATGAATTATTGAATGGAGACATTCTTGTTTCGGTTATCGGTGTTAATAATGGAAAAGATATTTCATTATGCAGATTAGATTCAAATGGTAATATGCTTTGGGGCAATGCATATGGAGGAAGTGGCTGGAGCGATCAAGACCATACCGCATGGTCGTGCAAAGGCGCTGTGAATGAACCTGATAATTCAATTGTAATAACATCTCCAACCTATTTAGGTAGTATTGCTGGTGAGAATATTCTTTTGACAAAAATTGATTTAACAAATGGATCCGTTCTTTGGGCAAGGAGCGTTGGAGGGAATGATAGGGATCAATCAAGGGATATAGCCTTATATCCTGGAGGATATGTAGTACTTGGGAATTCGGCATCATTTCCCACACCCGTTAATCCCAATGCTGGAATATTTGAACCATTGGGTGAAAAGGACATTTTGTTAGTTGCTTTTGATGGTTTTGGAAATTTAAATTGGGCAAGAACTTATGGGGGGTCAGATCGAGATAAAGGTATTGGTGTAAGGTATAATTTTGATAATGGTTTTACCGTTTCTGCCTATACAACCTCGAATTTTTTTGGCAATGCGGATGCTAGCATGGATCCACTTTTTATTAAAACAGACAGTGTAGGGATAGTCTCATGTCAAATGGCATCACCGCCAATACAATTTGAGCCAATTACACTTAGCGTAACTTCAGTTGGTTCGACCTCAACGGTTAATTTTACTGCTAGTGTTCCACCAATTTCGGCTACTACAATTAATCCAAACGACGGTTATTTATGTCAACAATGTATTTCAATCCCCATTTTTACCCCAGAGGATACGATGATTTGTGTTAATGACACAGCTCGTTTTTTTAACATTACCACTTTTGGTCTTAAGTGTTTTCAAGAATGGTTGATTGAGGGACAGGTTTTTAATGGCGGAGTTGATTTGGAATACGTTTTTAATCAACCAGGTGATTATGATGTTGTTTTATATTCTACTTGCGGCAATAATCAGGATACAATGAGAACTACAATTCACGTTTATGACCCGCAGATTTCAACTTCAAATCCTGTTTGTCAAGACGGACCAATTGTTCAATTAACATCAAATATGAATGGTGGTATTTGGGCTGGTAGCGGGGTAAATGACTCAATATTGGGACTGTTTAGTCCGGCAAGTGCAAATTTAGGATGGGTGCAAATTGATTATTCATTACAAGGTTTGTGTACGATTACCGATTCCATCAAAGTTAATCCTAAACCTATCGCAGATGCTGGTTTGGATTATCAAAAATGTTATTTTTTAGATACAATAATTGGGGTAGCCAATCAGTTTGGTCAATCGTATTTATGGAATCCTACAAGTTATCTTTCAGATAGTTCTGTTTCAAATCCAACTTTTAATTACACCAATAATTCTACTTCCAATTTTACGTTAAACTATGTTTTAACAGTAACTACTGATTCGTCTGGTTGCTATGATCAAGATACTGCACTTATTTCGGTTTTTGCACGACCAATTGTCTCTGCAGGTTTGGATAGTGAAAATTGCCAATTTGAACAAAATATTCTATCTGGAAGTGGAGCAATGTTTTATCAATGGGATAATAATGTTATAAATGGAGTTCCTTTTGTTCAAAATATTGGAACCCTACTATATCATGTTACAGGTACTGATGCTTTTGGTTGTGTCAATAATGATAGCGTTGAAATTGTGGTCCATCCCCTACCAATAGTTTTTGGTTATCCAGATACTTCTGTTTGCCAAGATGAGTGGATTACACTTTACGGTGGTGGTGCACAAAGTTACAGTTGGAATAATCAAGTTGTTAATGGAATTTCTTTTCAACAAAACCCCGGAAATGAGGTGTATACAGTAATTGGGACAGATACAAATGGGTGTCAAAATGTAGCAAATGTAACCGTTACGGTTTGGCCAAATCCTGTTTCATTCTTTACCGTAACGGCCAATGATTTAATGTTTAATTTTAATAATCAATCAAGTGGAGCTGTTTCTTATAGTTGGGATATGGGTGATGGATCTAGTTCTCAATCAACTGAAAATGTTTACTATTATTATCAAGATTTAAACGGTGAGTCCTATAACGTTTATTTAACAGCAATTAGTGAATTTGGTTGCATAGACACTTTCATCCGGCCAGTTAATAGCCCATTGCCGCTCTTGTTTTATGTTCCTAACACTTTCACACCAGACGGTGACGAATTTAATAATGTATTTATCCCATATATATCCGGTAATATAGTACCTGAAACCTACAGTATGTCTATTTATAATCGATGGGGAGAATTGATTTTTCAGACAAAAGATTTAACCATTGGATGGGATGGTTCTTATTCCTTGGGCATAAAATGTCAAGATGGCGTTTATACTTGGGAAATTGAGTTTAAGTCAAGGACTGAGGCTGAAGTATTTAAAAAGCATGGTTTTGTTAATCTAATTCGTTAGTTAGATAAAATATAGAGAATTAAAATAATTCTACGTTAGTTTCTTTTATTTACCTGAAAGCTAATAAATAGAATCATTTCAAGAGTCCTCAGCCTACTTTTTGTTCGTTAATCTAAAAATTATTTTTGTTTAATCGAAGCATAATGAACCGATTATTTTTAACAGTTTGGAATTGAGGAAAAATCCAATTTTTTTTTTGTTCTTTTCACTGAATATTAAATTTATGTAATGTGTTACTAGTTAGCTTCTTAATTATTAGTTTTGTTAAAAATCTTTTGACCTATGAAAAATGTTTTATTTCTATTGATTTGCTTTGCAAATTTTGCATCTGCGCAAATTATTCAAACTCCCCAGTTGAATCATTCAGAAAGTAAATTAAATGGAAATTTTCCTGTGTATTCTCAAAGCAGACTCGTTGACATTTCCAAAAATGGGGGAGTGCCATCATCTGAATTAAGCATTAATCAACAAGAATTAACCGGAAAAAATAATTCATCTTTTACAATTAAACCTGGTCATGGTTTTTCGTGTTTTGGAATTGGATGGGTGAGTCAAGAAATAAACCCGGATCTTGAAAAATATACTGTTTCTTTTCGAACAAAAAATCAGGATGGTCAATGGACTGAATGGAAGGAAATGTCTGCTGAAGTCGGACCAAATGAAACTCCCACTCAAATGGTTTGGACGGATGTAATTTTCACAACGGATGCAACAACTCACCAAGAAATTGATCTGATTGTTAATTTTCCGGTTGCTCCAACTGAAATTAAAGTTCGTTTGTTTGATGGAAACTTTAAAACACCAGAAGATCATTTATTGATTAAAGATTCAATTGGAGCAATGCAGAAAAGTACTAATTGTCCAGCTTTTCCTACAATTATAACTCGCGCCCAATGGTGCGGCGGATCTGCCTCATGTACTCAAGTAAATACATCTTATACACCCACGTATATTAACCCAACACATGTTGTTATACATCATGGGGCATCTCCTGATACGTATACTTCTGGTCAAACCGTTGTTCAATCGTATTATAACTATCATGTAAATACGCTTGGCTGGACGGATATTGGATATAATTATTTGGTGGATAAAAGCGGTAATTTCTTTCAAGGAAGACACAATCCGGACATTGCCAATTCTGATGTTCGAGGTGCTCATGCCGGAGATGCGAATAGTGGTTCAATAGGGATTAATTTTCCCGGAAATGCGGATGTAACCATTGCCACAACTATTCAGATGCAGCGAGTTTCTGAAATATTGGCTTGGTGGTTTGATAAAAAGGGGTGGGATCCGTTATCTTCCGCATCCATGCTAACCCAAGCATACGGAGTATTAACCTTGCCGCGAATTAATGGCCATAGAGACGTTGGACAAACTGCTTGTCCTGGAAATAACTTATATGGTAGATTGGTGAATTTAAAAAATGATGCAAAGCAAATTATCACTAATTGTAATAGTTGTACTAATCCAACCAGTTTACTAGCTTCCTCTGTTACAAGTTCTTCTGCATCCTTAAGTTGGGGAGCAGTGCAAAATGTTATTTCTTATACTATTCAATATAAAGCCGCCAATTCAACATCTTGGATTACAACAACAGCTACTACGAATTCGAAAGGGATTATAGGATTATCTTCCTCAACTTCTTATCAATTTAAAGTAATGAGTAACTGTGGCGCAACAAGCAGTACTTATTCTGCCGTACAAACGTTCACAACACTTGCTCCTCCTCCTGTTTTCATTACATTAGGAACTGGAACAACGGCCTATTCTGGACACCCTTATTCTTCCTCCTACATGGATGAGCGTTCGCAATACATTATTACTAAGAGTGATTTATTAGCTTCGGGATGGTCAACACTAACGCCCGTTTTACATTCAATTGCTTTTCAAGTTTCTACTCCAAGTTCAACAACATTAAGTTCATTTACAATTCGAGTTGCTCATACTACTTCAGCAAGTTATTCGAACGGAAGTTTTATTTCAGGCACCTCTTCAGTAACAACCTATACAGGTTCAGTGACAACTATTAATGGATGGAATACGTACACATTTAGTACCCCATTTAATTATAATCAAACAATGAATTTGTTAATAACAGTATCATTTAATAATAATGTCGTTGGTACAAATTCAATTGTTCAATCAACCATTTTATCTACCTATAAATCATTGTTCAAACGAGATAACTTAACAACCTCCACCATCGCATCCACTGCCGTCGGAACTCGAAGTTATTATCGTCCAAATATGCGCTTTAAATTTGGACCAACTATGGTGAGCGGTGTTACTTCCATGCAAGTACAAATTGAAGAAGAAGATTTTGCGCAAATACTCGAAAAGAAATCGGTAGTGGTTTATCCAAATCCAATGGGAGTAACCAATAAAATTGCTTTTACTGTTGACGAAATAAGCAATCAACCGTATCAAGTTCTTGTTATTGACCAAATGGGTCGTGTGGTTTATTCGTCCGAGAATGTGTTATTAAATGAATTTGAAAATAGTATTGAACTGGATAAAGAGCTAGAGCAAGGAAATTATTTCTTAAGAATTCAAAATACGGAAGCATTAATCAACGAACGATTCACCGTTTTTGGTGATTAGTTTTTATTGTTGGAAAGATCTGAAAAAACGAATTTGTGAAAATTCAAACAGGTCCAAAAATTTTGTTTTCTAATGATAGATTGACTTCTATTATCCTATGAATAGGATTAACCACACTCTTCATTTTACGGGTGATTTTTTATAAGATTTAATATCATATTGTTTCTAACAAATGATTTATAAATTACTCTTGAAGTTTTGATACGCTTTTTGTAAAAATTAGATGGAAATCACAATTTTCGGTATACTCTATAAATGGGAGAAGGAGCATGAAAACTTTTTGATAATCGGATCCGAGATACAGGGGCCTGGTTACTATGAAATACATGATGGACAATGGGAAATTGAAGATGGAAAATTAATCCTTAAATTTCATTCTGAAGATGAAAACTTTGAAGATTTGAATTATCAAATTATTCCTATAAATTTCATTCATTATGCTAATAATGATTTGCAAAATATGCACTCATCATTTATTTTAAGGGGAAGAGAACAAAACTTTTTTTCTGAATCAATTAGTCAGGGATATCATTCAGATTAAATTTAAATTACAATAATATTTAACAAATATGAGAAAGATAATTTTTTTAATTCTAGGTTTAACTCTTTTTTCTTGTGGTAAACCAACTATTTGCGATTGTAATCGAGCCATGGTCGAATCATTAGATGGAAATTCATTTCAATATAAAATGATAAGAGAAGAATGCTTAAATCAATTTGGTCATATGAATTTGGATGAGTTTGATAAGGCTTGGAAAAGAGAGTGTCAATAATAGAATAATTTTGAAAAAAGACACTATCCCACCATCTTCTTCACCTTCGTTATCGTAATAACCAAGATTGTGGCGATCTAATCGATCTAAAATATTCCCGGTTTCTCCTTTGTAGAATGAATCAAGTTTGGGAGAATATAAAATATAGGTGTAAAACATCTCTAAAAAACAAAAACCCCGACAAAATTGTCGAGGTTTACTGGTAGCGAGACCGAGAGTTGAACTCGGGACCTTTGGGTTATGAATCCAATGCTCTAACCAACTGAGCTATCTCGCCAAATAAATGCCATTTAAAAAATCCAAATTGGGAGTGCAAAGATATTAATTTTCTATTCAAAAAAAAGCGTTCAAACTGATTTTCTATAGACTCAAGCAAAATTGTTGATAGGATTCAGGAAAATCGATTGGAGTTGGAAGGGTTTCATAAATACCAAACAAGGTTGATCCGCTACCTGACATGGCCGCAAATACAGCTCCTTCTTGTATCAATAAATCTTTGATTTCTCTCATTACTCCATGTTTCTTGAAAATGGAATTTTCAAAACTATTGACCAAGGCCCCCTGCCAGTCTTCTATGGGAAGAGCTAAAATTTTTGATAAATTTTCTTTTCCAGCATAAAATTCAACTCCAGCATACGCCTCGGCAGTACCAACATGAATGGCTGGATAAATTAGTTTTAGGTGATACCCACTTAAATCAACCGTTGAATGATTCAAGATTTCTCCTCTTCCTGTAGCGATTTTTGGAGTCCCCTCAATAAAAAACGGACAATCACTACCAAGTTGAGCAGCTAAGTATTCCCTTTCCTGAATCGGAATGTTTAGTTCAAAAAGCTCATTTAATCCATTGATAACATGCGCCGCATCCGAAGAGCCTCCACCTAGTCCCGCTCCCATGGGGATTTGCTTTCTCAAATGCATGTAAACAGGCGGGCAATTATAGGTTTGTTTGACCAAGATGTATGCCTTCACACACAAATTAGAGCTTGGTTCACTATCCACATGCAATCCACTTTGCATGAACGAAAATTCTTCTGCCGGTAGGATTTCCAAAATATCAAACAAGGGAACCGAAAGCATGCAAGTTTCCACTTCGTGATAACCATCTAGGCGTTTATTTAACACGTGTAGACCGATATTGATTTTCGCTTGTGGAAAGATTATCATAAAACAAAAGTACAATAACCAAGCATTATTACTAATTTTGTCGTGATAAATTCATTGTTATGAAGACCTATTTAGATTTCGAAGAACCGATAAAAGCACTTGAAGAACAAATTCAACAGACCAAAGAACTGGGGGAAACTACATGTGTTGATATGACAGATAAAATCAACGAATTAGCGCGGAAATTAGATAAGACCACCAAAGAAACGTTTGGAAATCTTACTCCATGGCAACGCGTTCAATTGTCTCGTCATCCAGACAGACCCTATACTTTGGCGTATATTCAAGCGTTAACCAAAGGTCATTTTCAGGAACTGCATGGTGACAGAGGAGTAAAAGACGATAAAGCCATGATTGGCGGTTTTGGATTGTTAGACGGACGTTCCGTTATGTTTATCGGTCAGCAAAAAGGAATAAATACCAAAATGCGACAATACCGAAATTTTGGTATGCCCAATCCCGAAGGGTATAGAAAAGCATTGCGATTGATGAAATTGGCAGAAAAATTCAATAAGCCAATTGTAACATTTATTGATACACCGGGAGCTTTTCCGGGATTGGAAGCAGAGGAAAGAGGACAAGGAGAGGCTATTGCTCGCAATATTTATGAAATGATGCGCATGAAAGTTCCTGTAATCTGTATCATTATTGGTGAGGGAGCATCAGGCGGAGCACTTGGAATTGGCGTGGGTGATAAAGTGGTAATGCTTGAAAATACGTGGTACTCCGTAATTTCTCCGGAATCGTGTTCATCTATCTTATGGCGTTCATGGGATTTCAAAGAAAGAGCAGCCGATGCTTTGAAATTGACTTCCAAAGACATGAAACGGTTGAAGTTGGTTGATGATGTTATCAAAGAACCGGCAAGTGGTGCGCATCGAGAACAAGAAGAAATGTTTGAAATAGTACGTAAGTCCATCAAAAAATACTTGAAAGAACTAGATGAGGTTGCGCCAGATCAGCGCGTCACTAATCGCATTGATAAGTTTTGTGCTATGGGTGTTTGGAAGTAATTGACTGATAGTCATTTGTTTTACCGATTAATTTGCTGTTTATTTTGTCCTAAAATAGATCAATGAATCTTTGAAAATTACAACTTTTGATTGTCGTTTTGTAAATTTTTGTTAATATTGAGTTGTTAAAAATAACTCATGTTAAAAAAATTACTTGCATTTTCTATATTTATTATCGCCTATCAATCCCAGTCACAAGTTAGCGGAAAGGTCATTGACGGTAAATCCAAAGAGCCTATTTCAGGGGTTAAAGTCGTTTCCTCCGATGGGACAAAATTGTTTTCCGGGGCGGAGGGGCAATTTGTAATTTCTCCAAAAGCCTATCCAATTACTCTGGTGATATCCATGATTCAATTTGTGACTGATACCCTAATTATTTCTGGCCCAGGCGAAGTGAAAATTGTAATGAAAGAGCCAGTCAAAGATTTCCAAACGGTTGTAATATCAGCTGGAAAGCGCAAACAAACGGTGGAAGAAGTTCCGGTTTCAATGGAAATCATTAAGCCTCAATTAATTGAGAATAAAGGAATTACGGACCTTGAACAAGCGGTTGATCAAACGCCAGGTGTTTTCACTATGGATGGTCAGGTTAGTATCCGAGGTGGTTCTGGGTTTGCTTATGGAACAGGAAGTCGAGTTTTGTTACTTTGGAATGGAATGCCTTTATTATCGGGCTATGCCGGAGATACTCAGTGGAATGCGATACCGATGGAGCAAGCTAGTCAAATTGAGGTAATGAAAGGAGCTTCCTCTGTACTTTATGGTAGTGGGGCGTTAAATGGGGTAATTGCCCTGTCAGAAAAAACACCAGAACCAGAGCGCGAAACAAAAATAAAAGTACAATTTGGATTTTATGATAATCCACGCCGCCAATCATTGAAATGGTGGAGCAGAAATCCAATGAATCAGCAGGTTGAAGCATACACCTCGAAAATGAATCAAAAATATGGATATACAATTTCCTCAACACTATTTCGAAACGATGGGTATCGACAAGGTGAAAGTGAATATCGAGGTCGCGTTAGTGGATCATTGTATTTTCGGGTAAAGAATAATGATCGAATTAAATATGGTGTTGGATATAATTATCAAATTCAGAAAACAGGGAATTTTTTAATCTGGCAAAGTGATTCGTTAGGTTATACTCCGAGTGGTGGAGCAGATACCAGTAATGCGGAATCGACGTTAACATATAGTTTAGGCCAACGATTATTCATAGATCCTTATTTTAAGTTTACGGATAAAAATAACAACAAGCATAATCTGAAGGCTAGAATGTATTATGCTGAAAATAAAAATCTAAATAACTTAAGTCAGAGCAATGGTGCTGTAATTTATTTTACAGATTATCAGTTCCAAAAACAGTTCAACAACGGAGTGATATTAAGTTCAGGCGTTTCAAATATTACTAATTTGGTGTTTTCAAACCTATTCGGAAATCATACCTCATGGAATCCAGCTGTTTACACACAGTACGAGCACAAAATAGGTGATAAATTAGATATTAGTGCCGGAGTACGTGTAGAGTATTTTGAAATGGATGGAAAAAGAGGTGACTCTGAATTTATGATCAATAAAAAAGATTCAGTTTCAATACCAGTTTATCCAATCCTAAGAACCGGTGTTCATTATGAACTAGCAAAATACACGCATTTAAGGGCGTCCATCGGGCAAGGAATTCGCTATCCATCTGTTGCCGAACGCTTTACGCAAACAGCTGTAGGGGCATTGAATATCTTTCCTAATCCAGGTTTGACCCCGGAAAAAGGTTGGGCTGGTGAAATTGGTATCAAACAAGGTGTAAAAATTGGAGACTGGAAGGGAATGTTGGATGTCGCTGCCTTCGTCAATCAATACAGCAATATGATGGAGTTTACTTTTATTTATTTCAATCCAATATCACAAAAACCAGTTGATTTTATAATTCCTACACAAGAGGATACTCAGTTTCTTACAGGTGGTCAATACACACTAAATGACTGGGTAGGTTTCCAAGCGCAAAATGCTGAGCGAGCGCGAATTACTGGGGTTGACTTTTCGTTCAATAGTATGGGTAAAATTGGCAATGTTGAAATTATTTCCTTGTTAGGATATACTTACATGAATCCAATTAGTTTGAGTGAAAATTCATCGTATCAAAACAGTTTTTCCGATACCAATTCAAATATGTTAAAATACCGTTTCAAACATTTAGCGAAAGCGGATATTGAGGTGAATTACAAAAAAATGAGCTTTGGAGTATCTTGTCGCTACAATAGTTTTATGAAAAACATTGATCTTGTTTTTGAAGAAGATTTGGATCCAGCAATAAATTCTGAAGTGTTTATTTTACCAGGATTAAAAGAGTACCGAGAAAAATACAACAAAGGGAGCCTAGTGATTGATTTTCGTTTAGGGTATAAATTCAATGAGAAAATTCGCTTGGGATTGATTGCTAATAATTTGTTCAATGCCGAGTATTCAAGTCGTCCGGGTGATATTCAACCTCCACGAAATTTCTTGGTGCAATTACAAATGAAACTCTAGTGAAAGTACTTGGAATCATTCCTTGTCGATACGGTTCAACGCGTTTTCCTGGAAAACCATTAATTGACCTGAAAGGGAAATCAATGATTCAGCGCGTATATGAAGGTGCATTAAAATCGAAAAAAATAGATAAATTAATCGTCGCAACAGATGACAAACGCATATTTTCAGAAGTAAAACGATTTGGGGGAGAGGTAATGATGACCTCCGTTGATCATGAAAACGGTACACAAAGATGTGCTGAAGTTTCCCGTGCTTTCTCAGGTTTTGATATAGTCCTTAACATTCAAGGAGATGAACCATTGGTGAATTTTGAACAACTCAATCAGCTAATTCATGCGTTTTCTGATGCTACCGTTGAAATTGCTACGCTTGCTATAAACACAATAGATCATCAAGAAATAAAAAATTCAAATCGCATAAAAGTAGTTACAGATTTCAGACAAGACGCACTCTATTTCAGTCGAAGTTCAATTCCCTTTGAACGAAATTCAGATGCAAGTTTTGTTTTTCAGCGCCACATAGGGTTGTATTCATTTCGCTCTTCCGTGTTGGATGAAGTTGTATCCTTTTCTCCTTGTTCCATTGAAAATATGGAATCTCTCGAGCAATTGCGTTGGATGTATTATGGGAAGAAAATCAGAGTAGTTGAAACTACCATCGAAACACCCAATATTGATACACCTGATGACCTTGCCAAAGTGCTTGCTCTTCTGTAAGATGTTTTGTAAGACCAATTCAATTTCATACCTTTGATAGATGAGATCTTTTGCAGAAATTATTTCGACCTTATTAGTACGTCACAATTGTGTGGTACTTCCTGATTTCGGGGGGTTTGTTGCTCGAGTAAATCCGGCTCAAATCGACCATGAAAAAGGAATAATTAATCCACCGCGCAAAGCGATTTTATTCAATCAGCAACTTACAAATAGTGATGGTTTGCTAATTAGTGAATACGCATTGGCGAATGAAATTAATTATACAGAAGCACAATCGACTATTTTAGGAATTATTGAATTGTGGAACGAAGAATTGAAATCGGGCAAAAGGATTGAAATTGATCGGGTAGGTGAGTTATTCATCGATATTAATGGCAAGCTATCTTTTGTTCAAGACCGATTTTTCAATTTACTGTTATCTTCTTACGGCCTAGGAACCGTGAAATTCATTCCATCGCATGCTAGTGAAGAGATTATTGAGCCGGTTAAGGAGGGAAAAACGTTGATAGAACGCACTGAGGAGCAAGTAGATGTAACCATTATTGAACATCCAGCGAAAGGGGATTCGATCAAAACCTGGAAATACATTGCTGCTGCTGCTTGTTTTATACCGATTGCATTTTATTCCTTTTGGATTCCAACTAAAACAAATGTCCTTGAATCCGGAATGATATCCATTCAAGACTTTAATCCATTTGCAAAAATTTCCCCTGCTGTTTATAAACCACTAGATCAAAATCTAAAAGCGGAGAAAATTGAGGGTGAAAAAACGTTGGAGGACCAGATTAATGAATTACCTAGCGATACATATTCATATTCCTTTGAGTTTGATGAAACCTTATTTATCCCGATAAAACTGAATCCTAAACCGAGTACAAACGTTCCTGTGGTTTCGACTGTTGTTTCATCCGTTGAACCCATTATAACACCTGAAATAAAGGTAAACAATGGAACTTCTAATACGATCGAATTTGCGGGAGTGAAGTCTGGCTTGAAATATGCTATTGTCGGATGTTTTTCTGAAATTAGTAACGCAAAGAACTATGTGGAAACGCTCAAAAATGAAGGGTTCAATGCTCAGTTTTTGGACGTAAATAATGGCTTGTACCGAATTAGTATTGAAAGTTCAACAGCAGCAGATTCGTTGCAATCAACTATTCAGAGAGCCAAAGATAAAGGCTACAATACTTGGATCTTAAAATAAAAATATATGTATAAAAAGTACTATTTTGCTGGAGTCTTTATGGTAGCCAGCCTTGTTTCTATTGCACAAGAATTCAAAAATACGGAGAATAGCAATTATTCTTTTAAGAAAGTTTACCATTACGAGGCAACACCCGTTCAAAGTCAAGGGAATACTGGAACTTGTTGGAGCTTTTCCGCTTTATCTTTTTTTGAATCTGAAATGATTCGAATGGGTGTAAAAAATCCGCCCGTTTTGTCCGAAATGTTCGTGGTTCGAAAAGCGTACGAATTAAAAGCGGACAAATTCATTCGGATGGATGGTAAAATTAATTTTTCCGAAGGAGGTGCATTTCATGATATCCCGTTAGTTATTAAACAATTCGGAATAGTTCCTTATGATTTATATAATGGATTAAATGGCGCAAAAACCTATAACCATTCAACAATGTTTAGTGAATTAAATACAATTGTGCAAAACACATTGAAATTAGTTGGTAGACCAGAAGGAATACCTCTTGATTGGAAAAAACAATTAAACACCGTGTTGGATAAAAATTTAGGGGTAGAACCTGTTGAAATTGAATGGAACAACGCGAAATATAGTCCTACGACATTTACGAGCGCAATAGGTTTGAATATCGATAATTATGTTTCACTTACTTCATTCACGAATCATGAGCCTTTTGCAAAATGTCAATTGGCTATTCAAGATAATTGGGCATGGGGAGATAGTTACAATGTGCCATTAAACGATTTAGTTTATAGTGTTAAAAGTGCACTAGAAAAAGGGTATACAGTAGCCTGGGGAGCAGATGTTTCAGAAAAAGGGTTCAGTTTTAAAAATGGAATTGCCATAGTTCCGGAAAACATAGCATCAATTGAGGTGAAAGGATCGGACAATAAAAATTTCTCTGATGCGGGTGCCGATCGCGTTTCAAATGCATTCTTAAATCCAGCTAAAGAAATGAAAATCACTCCAGAAGTACGTCAAATGGGTTATGACAATAAAACAACTACAGATGATCATGGAATGCATATTGTTGGTATGTACAAAGATCAAAATGGAACGGATTATTTTCTGGTTAAAAATTCATGGGGAACAACTAATTATCCGAAAGGTTATTTGTATGTATCTGAAGCATATTTTCGATTCAAGACAATAAACATATACATTCATAAAGATGCAATGAATAAAGAACTTCGCTCCAATTTGGGGTTATAGAAAGATTAAATTCGATTAAAAATTATTAATTTTGAACGTGAACCCAACCATTTCTTTGTGTTCATCGTCCTACTAGAAACAAAAAAATAAAGTGATATGAAAAGAATTTTAATCTTAAGCACCGTTTTATTCGCATTCACTGCGTGTAAAAAATTGTACGACAACGATTTGTCAGCTGTCATGAATTATAAAATTGAAACAGCGTTTGATGAAATGACCAATATTTCGGATCAAGCAATAACGGGCAATATGGTATATTATAAATCAGGCGAAGTGATAAGTGTTAAACCAGGAGAAAAACCTTCCACGTTGAAAACTCCTTGTAGTGTGATCATTACGATTGATACCTTGAATTCGGTAAAAACAATTACTGTTGATTATGGAACAACCAATTGTGATTGTAACGATGGAAAAACGCGTCGCGGAAAAATTGTAACCACGTTTACAGGTCAATACATTGCTCAAGGCACCGTAATTACGCATACTCCTGTTGATTATTATGTAAATGATATTCGAATTGACGGAACAAAAACGGTAACGAATATGGGATTGAATTCAAGTGGCCAACCCTATTTTAATGTGCAAATAAATGGTACAGCTACCCAAACTAATGGAGAGGTGTTGACGTATGCATCAACTAGAGTTAGAACTTGGGTACAAGGATTTAATACCCTAACCAATCGATTTGATGACCAATATGAAATTTCAGGAACAGCAACTGGTTCATTTTCTTCAGGTGGAGGCTACACTGTTCAAACGACAAGTCCACTTCATGTCAATGTTGGCTGTGGATTCCCTGTGAGTGGAACATTAGAATTAACTCCACAAAATAAACCGGTGCGAGTTGTTGATTATGGTCAAGGTACCTGCGACTACACATTTACAGTAACTGTTAATGGAAACGTTTATACGATAAATTAACTTAGCTTTATCAATATTATTTCAACAAAAACGGCTTCCATTGGAAGCCGTTTTTATATTTTTTACAAATCTAATTGATAAACATCTGCAAGTGAATCATCATTTTTAATAGAAATTCCAAGATCTTTAATCAAGCCGTCAGCAACATCATATACCCAACCATGAACGTGTAAATCTTGATTTTTCCCCCAAGCTCCTTGAACGATTGAAGTTTTAGCTAGGTCCAAAACTTGTTCCACAACATTGAGTTCCACAAAACGATTAAAACGCTCAGCTTCATTAACAATAGAGTTCAATTCCGAACTATGAAAACGATAAACATCTTTGATGTGTCTAATCCAGTTATCAATTAATCCAATGTGTTTATTTGTCATTGCCGCCTGAACTCCACCACACCCATAATGTCCGCAAACAATGATATGCTTAACTTTGAGTACGTTAACTGCATAGTCTAAAACACTTAAAAGGTTCATGTCACTATGAACGACCATGTTTGCAATGTTGCGATGAACAAAAACCTCACCTGGTTCGGCACCTATTATTTCATTTGCAGGTACCCGGCTATCTGAACAGCCAATCCATAATACAGGTGGCTGTTGGCCTTTTGATAATTTTAAAAAATAATCGGGATCTTTTTCCAATTTAGAAGAAACCCATTTTTTGTTGTTTTCCAACATTTGGTTATAATACTTTTCCATTTTTTTCCATTTTAATTATTTTTTTCAAATTCCTTAATCCCTACAATTGTGACCTTGATGTTTTTATTTTTTGAGGTTACATGGACGAAGTCTCTTAGAAATTCCATAACATCAAAATCAATATTTTGACAATTAGAACCATTAATAGTTATAGCAGAATTTGGTTCAATACTATTGAGTTCAGACATTATAGTTCCTTTATTTAGAAATGTAATTTCTTCAGCAAGTGTAATTTCAATTTCTTTATTTTGATTCGTTTTTTTAGTAAAATTATTTTTTAGATTTTTCTTTAGAACATAAAAAATGGAAACACAAATTCCTATTGCTATACCTCTTAATAAGTCTGTGAATAGAATCCCAATTATGGTTGCAAGAAACGGAATGGATTGTTCCTTTCCATATCCTATCATCTGCTTGAAAAGCGATATTTTTGCTAGCTTATAACCAACTATAATTAAAATACCTGCCAGGGTGGCAAGGGGTATAAAATTCAAAATTGTTGGAAATAATAATACGGCTAACAACAATAGAACCCCATGAAAAATAGTAGATAGATTTGATTTTCCACCTGCATTAATATTCGCTGAACTTCTCACAATAACTTGAGTTACAGGGAGCCCACCGAGCATTCCACTAAACATATTGCCTATCCCTTGCGCTTTTAATTCTCTATTAGTTGGTGTGCTCCGTTTTTCTGGATCCAACTTGTCTGTAGCATCCACGCTTAAAAGGGTTTCAAGACTACCCACCAAAGCTAAAGTAAAGGCAATGATATACACATTTGGATTAGTTAGTGCTTGAAAATTAGGAAAGGTGAAAAATTTAAAAAACTCATCCAAGTTATTTGCCACTGGTAATTGTACCAAATGCTTTTCAGAAATTTTCAATTCAGGAATGAATAGTGTGAAAAGAAAATTCATTGCTATACCTATAATAACTACTAATAAAGGTAATGGGATTAGTTGGAAGAATCTGAGTTTCTTGAAATATTCTTTTTCTAATAATACCAAGAGAAAAATGGAAGTTACTCCAACCAACAGGGAGCCTGGTAAAATGGAATTAAAAGCATATAATAATTCAGACAAGGTGTTATGTCCATCCGGTTGAAAAAAGGATTCATCACCAAAGAAATCTGCGTCATATCCAACAACATGTGGGATTTCTTTAAGAATTAATGTAATACCTATCGCTGCCAACATTCCTTTTATCACTGAGGTTGGGAAGTAATTACTAATTACACCAGCGTTTAAGAAACCAGCAATAATTTGGATTACACCAGAGAGAACCACCGATACCAGAAAAGCTTCATAACTTCCAAGTAATGTTATAGCTGATAGAATTATTGAAATTAGCCCTGCAGCAGGACCAGAAACTCCCAGCCTTGATTGACTAAAAAAGCCGACAATTGTCCCGCCAATAATCCCTGCTATTATTCCAGTAAATAAATTAGGCAACCCATTTATTCCGGGAAGATTTGTAGATGCCAATCCGACACCAAGACACAATGGTAATGCTACCAAAAAAACGACTAAACCAGCAGGAAGATCTTCCTGCCAATATTTAAAATTAATTTTCATATTTAAATTGACTTAAAAGTTTAACATTGATTTTGTTAAACAGTCAGTTCGGGTGGGATATCAGGTAAGTCTATAAAAATATTTTTATAAAATCTGCTAGCAAGGATGAAGCATGTGCGCTTTGAAAAATTCCATGAATTTTCATCTGAATAGGGTTTATCGAGTTCAAGTTCGAATAATTCATCTGTTTCTTCTGCAACCATATTTGCAAATTCTAATGAATAAATCTCGGAATGATTGTTTTGTTTATCTGAAAAAGACGGAGTTTCAGAGAGGTAATGGGTTGTTTTTGAAAGTGTGTGAATTGATATTATTGAAATACCGATGATCTGCCATATAAATACAACAACGAATAATAGAATTATATATTTACTTCTTTTTTCTTTCACTCTAACTTTAACACACAAAATTACTAATTGTTTGCATTCATTGATTGGAAATCACATTTAATTCTTTTCCAACTTTTATAAATGCTGCAATTGCTTTATCTAGATCTGCAATTGAATGAGCTGCAGAAATTTGAGTTCTAATTCGCGCTTGTCCTTTAGCCACAACGGGGTAAAAGAACCCGATCGCATAAACACCTTCCCTTAGCAATAAATCAGCAAATTTTTGAGATAAAGCAGCGTCATATAGCATAATTGGAACTATTGGCGAATCTCCTGGCTTGATATCAAATCCTGCAGCAATAATGCGCTCTTTAAAATAGGTAGTATTTGATTCTAGTTTATCTCTAAGTTCAGTTGTTGAAGAGAGTATGTCAAAAACTTTAATGGAAGCACCAACAATTGCCGGGGCAAGTGAATTCGAAAACAAATAAGGGCGAGAGCGTTGTCTCAACATTTCAATAATTTCTTTTTTTCCAGTTGTATAACCACCCATTGCTCCACCTAATGCTTTTCCTAATGTTCCAGTAATAATATCAATTTCACCATTTACCCCACAATATTCAGGAACACCTCTACCAGTTTTTCCAATAAAACCTGCTGAATGACATTCATCAGTCATGATTAGTGCGTCATATTTTTTGGCCAATTCATGGATTTGATTCATTTTAGCGATATCTCCGTCCATCGAGAAAACACCATCCGTGACAATAATTCTAAACCGTTGAGCCTGAGCAACGATTAATTGGGTTTCCAAATCAGCCATATCTGAATGTTTGTATCTATAGCGCTTTGCCTTACACAAACGAACACCATCGATAATTGATGCGTGATTTAATTCATCTGAAATGATTGCGTCTTCTTCTGTGAAGAGTGGTTCAAAAAGTCCACCATTCGCATCAAAAGCAGCTGCATATAATATAGTGTCTTCTGTACCATAAAATTCAGCAATCTTCTTTTCAAGAGTTTTATGAATGTCTTGTGTGCCACAGATGAATCGAACGGATGACATCCCATAACCATGTGTATCTAAGCTATCTTTTGCAGCTTGAACAACCTCTGGATGTGATGAAAGTCCTAGGTAATTGTTCGCACACATGATGACAACATCTTCTCCTGTACTCACATTAACGTTTGCACCTTGAGGAGTGGTAATTATTCGTTCTTTTTTAAAAATCCCTGCCTCTTTAATAGCGTCTAATTCAGCTGTTAAAAATTCTTTCATTTTTCCGTACATAGGTGATTCAATTTAAGTCAAAGATAATTAATGGAAATAGAATAGAACAAAAAAAACCCTCAAAAGAGGGATTTTAGAAAAAAATATAATAGCTAATTTTATTTTGCTAGCGCTTCTTTAACCAATTGAGCGATTAGTTTTCCATCCGCTTTTCCAGCTAATTTCCCTTGCAATATTCCCATAACCTTGCCCATTTCTTGTGGACTGGAGGCTCCGGTACTTTCTATTGCTAATTGAACTTCTTTTAACACATCGTCAGCGGACATTTGTTGCGGAAGATATGCTTCAATAACCTTCGCTTGAAAAAGTTCGTCAATAGCCAAGTCCTCTCTATTTTGAGCGATATATAAATCGTACGTTTCAATTCGTTGTTTATGAAGCTTCATACATATTTTCATTGCTGTCTCTTCAGAAACTTCGTTACCACTTCCTGATGTAGCTTCAAGAAGAAGTTTAGATTTAATATCACGCAAGGCTGCTAAAGTTTCCTTGTCTTTAGCGAGCATGGCTTGCTTTATATCGTTGTTTATTTTCTCTGTGAATGACATCAGTCTACGTTATCGTGTAAAAAACTATTTCCTCTTAATGTAGTGTTTCCATTCGTATCATCTGATAAACCAAATCGACTAAACGGTTTTTCTGTACTTGGGTTTGAATCGTTGATTTGAAGATTTCGACGAACAAAAGCAGGCTCATTTTCAAACTCTGTGATTCCATCAGCATTTTTCAACTTTGTGGTCATTGTTCGAATGCGATTGTATCTTTCTTGAGCGATTTGTTGTTGTTCCTCAGGAGTTAAAGTACTCTTAGGTTTTGTAACAATTGGCTCAATATCATCTTCTAAGTTGAATAGAATAACCTCTGGTGTTTCAACGGTCCTTACAGGTTCATTTGTTGAAATAATATCAATGGGTGCTTCTTGTCCATTCTTCTCAATAACCTCCCAATTGAATTCAATATTTTTAGAATCATCAATTGGTTGAGTTTCATTTAGCGGTTTCATCTCAACTTTTTCTTCTGTAATATTTAGTTCCTTTTCTAATTCTACACGAGAATCTGGAGCTGAATATTGCGAATTTGCAGGGTTTGGCGACGATAATTCAGTATTCAAAGGTTGAATATTTTCTATCGATGGGTACGAAGAAACTTTCGTTACACTAGCCATTGGATTGCCCAGGGGAGTGTTAATTTCAGTTTTTAAATCATCTTCAAGTTCTATCTTATTAATTTCAGCAGGTTTCTCTAGACCATGTACAGGTGTTGAAGCCATTGAAAATCCGGTTGCAATTAGTGTAATGTTTATTTTATCTCCAAGAGAGGTGTCATTTCCGTATCCCCAAATAACTTCTGCGTTAGCACCAGCTTCATTTTGAATAAAATCGGTAATAACACTTATTTCGTCCATTGTTAACTCTTTGTCACCAAATGTAATATTTAACAATACGTAGCGAGCTCCATCGATATTGTTATCATTTAACAATGGAGAAGTTAATGCAGCTTGAATAGCTATTAATGCTCTATCTTCGCCTTCAGCTTGTGCACTACCCATGATTGCATGGCCACTTTTGCGCATAACAGTATTAACGTCATTAAAGTCAACATTGATGTAGCCAGTAACTGATATCAACTCTGCAATTCCTTTTGCGGCTACCGTCAAAATATCATCTGCCATACCAAAGGCTTGTGAAATGGTGCAGTTTTTACTTAGTTGGTGTAGTCGCTCGTTGTTTATTACTAATAATGTGTCAACATTCTCGCGCATTTTCTCCAATCCATCTTCTGCTTGTTGCCTTCTTTTTTTACCTTCAAAAGTAAAAGGGACGGTAACAATTCCAACAGTTAAAATTCCTAAATCTTTGGCAACTTGCGCAATTACTGGGGCTGCACCCGTTCCCGTACCACCGCCTAATCCGGCAGTAACAAAAACTAATTTTGTGTTGTTTCCTAATAGTTCACGAATTTCCTCAATATTTTCATTGGCAGCTTGCATTCCAACTTCAGGGAGTGCACCTGCGCCTCTACCTTCGGTTAACGAGGGTCCAAGTTGTATTTTTAATGGCACTGGAGAAATGTCTAACGCTTGACGATCTGTGTTACAAACGATAAAATCCACACCGATAATACCCATGTTATACATGTGATTAACTGCGTTGCTGCCGCCACCACCCACGCCGATTACTTTGATAATCGAATTAGAGCTTGGTAAATCAAATTCCATCATATTTTCTGTTTTGTTGTTGTGTTCAAATAATTAATCTTCATCCTTAAACATACGAGGAACTTTGTCCTCAAATTTCTTAAGCATTTTAGTAAAAAAAGTTTCTCTTGGACTTTCTGGACCCGCACCAGATTCCTCTATTTTGTTCGAATCTGTTATATTTTTATACTTGGTCAAACTTTGAAATCCATTTATAACTAATCCGATTCCTGTGGCAAAAATTGGACTCGCTAAATTCTCTGCCATTTCTTTCGTGTTTGCTAAATGTTCTGTTGGATAGCCAATACGTGCATCTAATCCGGTGCGTAACATAACCAATTGAGGTAAATGCTTCAATTGAGAACCGCCTCCGGTCAATACTATTCCAGCACTCAATTTATCTTCATATCCTGAATTGAGGATTTCGTATTTCACAAAATCAATAATTTCCGACATTCGCGCTTCGATTATCATGGATAACGTGCGAACTGTAATTTCTTTTTTATGAGCGCCGGGACGAATTCCAGGAATTCCAACGACTTGATGTAATAAGCTATCTGTTGGTGACGCAGATCCATATTTCACTTTTAATTGCTCGGCATATTTCCGCATGATTTGACATCCTTGTTTAATGTCATCCGTAATTATGTTTCCACCAAAGGGAATAACAGCGGTGTGCCTGAGTATTCCTTCATAGAAAATAGCCACATCAGTTGTGCCTCCGCCAATATCCACCAATACAACACCCGCTTCTTTTTCTTCTTCGCCTAACACTGCATGTGACGAAGCAATCGGTTCCAAGATAATCTCCTTTACTTCAAGTTGGGCAAGTTCAATGCAATTTTTTATGCTACGAACAGCCGAAACATTTCCTGTAATAATATGGCAATTAGATTCTAATCGTCCTCCAGCAATACCAATTGGATCTTTATGGCCGGGTTCGTTATCAATGATAAATTCTTGAGGAAAAACCGAGATTATTTCTTCGCCCGGTTTCATAACCATTTTATACATATCATCAATAAGCGCATCAATGTCCGGCTGGCGAATAAGTGATTCAGCATTGTCACGTGTAATCAAGCCACTGTGTTGAATGCTTTTAATGTGCTGACCTGCGATGCCAACATAAACGCTACGAATGTTTAAATGACCAGTAACTCTTGATTGGGCTTGAGTAACTGCTGCAATAATTGACTCAACTGTGCGATCAATATTACGAACATCCCCTCTTATAACCCCAAGAGATTCACTTTTGCCCATGGTAATTATTTCAATTTTACCATGATCATTTTGTTTTCCAACAAAACAAGCAATTTTAGTTGTTCCAATATCTAGACCTACAACAATTGAATTTCCCATACTTATTTTTTCTTGCAGACAATTTGTCCGTTATACTTAATCGTTATCACACTGTATTTATTCCAACCTTCGTAAGGAATTGCCTGTTCGTAGAAGATTTTTAATTTCTTAAATTTCTCTTGCACCTCCTCATCCGTGTTTGCCGTTCCAAATTCGATGATTTGTTCGCCAACGATTGGAATCATTACAAATTCATGTTGCTCATTCACAAACACTTGTCCAATTAGTGATGACAAAATCGGATCCTTACAAACATAATTCGAAATTCGATACACATCATCAATTTTTCGAATACTTTTCAAGGATTTGTTGTTAATAATTTCAGTTACATTTTCCTGGTTCATTCTGTCAGGAATTGCACCGTTAAAAACAAGTACTCTTGCTGTATGAAAATTGGATGTGCCGATTTTATATCCTTCTTTGTCTAGGTAATAACTTTCATTAGATGTATTGAAAATTCTAGCAATGGGAACCCGAAGCACAACATCAATTTTCCATTCATTTCCAATGTTTTTATAGACTTTGGCACTTTTCACCTCTGACATATTTTTGATAAACAATTCTACTTTTTGTGGGTCTAGTTTTTCAGTAGATAATCCTTTTGGTAAAAGGTTTCCTCGTTCTAGGCGAAGCAAAAGTTCAGCCTTTGTTAAAAATGCACTTTCACCATCCACCTGAATAAGGATTTCTGGTTTTTTCAAAATCGTTTCATTTTCTGCCTTTCTGACAAATACGATAAGAACGATCAATCCGATGAAGAATGAGATTAAACCTATTATTTTTACCCAGCGCATCATTCGTTTGTTATGGATTTAATTGCTTTTTGAGCAAATTTACAATTCGATCAATATCACCAGCTCCAATTGTCAATAATAGGTCGATTTTGCGATTAGCGATTTCTTCAACGATGTTGTTTGCTTCCACTAACTTTTTATTTGAATTATTGATTTTTTGTAAGAGCAAATCTGCAGTAATTCCGGGTATTGGGAGTTCTCGTGCCGGGTATATTGGCATTATGATTACTTCATCTAATCGCGCTAACTCATCAGCGAAAGATTGCATAAAGTCAGCTGTCCTTGAAAATAAATGAGGTTGAAATATTCCGGTTATTTTTTTATTCGGATACATCAATCGAACTGAATCAATTAACGCTTTTATCTCTTGTGGATGATGCGCATAGTCATCTATGTAAACGAGTTCCTTTTTTTGAATAATATATTCAAAGCGTCTTTTTACCCCTCGAAACGAGCTTAGTCCCGCGCGTATTTCAGTTTCTGACATACCAAGTTTTACGAGCAAAGCAATACAGCCTAGGGCATTTTCTGCGTTGTGTATTCCGGGCACACCTAATTCTACATCATTCCATTGATTACCAGCAAACGAAACGTCCATTAGAAATTTTTCTTCACTAATTCGTAGGTTCTGTGCGCGAAAATCAGCAGTTTTACTTCCAACTGCATACGTGGAGATTTCTGCCTTTGTGGTAAAAGGCAATCCTTCTCTTAGAACTAAAAATCCGTCAGAATGAATTCGGTCCGCATAAAGTTGAAATCCTTCCTGAAATTTTTCAGCAGTACCATAAATATCTAAATGATCTGGGTCGGCAGAAGTAATGATTGCTGCATAAGGAGAAAGACGCAAGAATGACCGGTCAAATTCATCTGCTTCAATTACGGCATATTCGCTTTTTTTACTGATCAATAAGTTGGAATTAAAATTGGTGGAAATTCCTCCTAAAAAAGCGCTACACTGCCAGTTGTTTTCATGCAGTATGTGTGCCAATAAAGTACTTGTTGTTGTTTTACCATGGGTACCAGCAACACACAACCCTTTCATGCTTTGGGTTATTAGACCCAACACTTCTGATCGTTTCAAAATTGTATATCCAGATGAACGAACATATTCTAATTCCCCGTGATTTGAAGGGATTGCGGGTGTGTAAACAATGAGGGTAGTTTCTCTGTCCTGAAAGGCTGTGGGTATGTTTTCTCCTAAGTCATCAAAATGAACGAAACATCCCTCATTACTTAGCTTTTCAGTCAATGGAGAGGGCGTTTTATCATAACCGCCGACCGTATAATTAAGTGCCTTAAAGTAACGGGCAAGTGCGGACATACCAATTCCACCAATTCCTATGAAATAAACTGATTTAATATCAGTCAGCTTGCTATTTTTACTAAAATTTATTTCCATCTTTTAATAGCAATCGATTCACACCAGTCAACAATTTCATGAGTAGCATTTGCTTTACCGAATTTTTTAATTTCGGCACTTAATTTTTCTTGTTCGGTGATCGAAGAAATTAATTCGATGGATGTCTGTACTAATGTATTTCTTGCCTCATCATCTCGCACTAATTTAGCTGCTTGTGCATCAACAAGTGCCATTGCATTTTTTGTTTGATGATCTTCGGCGACATTTGGTGAAGGAACTAAGATTGTTGGCTTAGCTACAATACATAATTCTGAAACAGAAATTGCTCCCGCTCTTGAAATTACGACGTCAGCCGCAGCATAAGCTAAATCCATGCGCTCAATAAATTGGTACAAATGAATGGATGGTAAATTTCTTCTATTAACAGAGATGGATAAATCTGCGTGATACAACCTTCCACATTGCCAGATTACCTGCACGCCCGCTTGGTCGAGTTTTTCCAATCCATGTTTAATGGATTTATTGAGTGTTTTCGCTCCCAATGAACCTCCAATAACCAAGAGAGTGGGTTTATTTTTGTCTAATTTAAAAAATTCAATGCCTAGTTCTTTTTTATTGGTAATATCTACCATATCAATTCGAACAGGATTCCCTGTTAAATGTATTTTATCGGCAGGAAAAAACCGATCCATGTTAGGATATGCGGTGCAGATTGCAACTGCTTTTTTGGCTAGTAATTTATTTGTTTTTCCGGGGAAAGAATTTTGCTCTTGAATGAGGGTTGGTACACCTAGTAGATTGGCCATTTTCAGAGTTGGGCCACTAGCGTATCCTCCAACACCAATAACTAATTGTGGATGAAAATCTTTAATGATTCTGCGCGCTTTTAATAAGCTTTGAATGATTTTGAAAGGAAGTTTGAAATTTGCAAGAGAAAATTTCCGTTGGAATCCTTGGATGGGCAGCCCTTTAATTTTATAACCTGCTTTTGGAACCCGCTCCATTTCCATTTTACCCTCGGCTCCAACAAATAGTACATGACACATTGGAAAGCGCTTTTTAATTTCATCTGCAATGGCAATCGCTGGGAAAATATGACCGCCAGTTCCTCCTCCGGAAATAATTACTCGTTCTAATTTCATAATGCGTCAAATGAATTATCTGTTTTTGTTTTCGATTTTTTTTGTTGGTTGTAAGCAATGGATTGAACAATGCCAATTGATACACAAGCCATAATAAGGGCAGAACCACCCATCGCTAATAAGGGCATGTTTTGTCCTGTAACTGGAAAAACTCCGGTGCATACAAGCATGTTTACACTTACTTGAGTCAATAGTAAGGTCCCAATTCCTAAGCAAACGTATGTTTCAAAGAGTTTTTCCGCATTTAAACCGACGCGTATAATTCGATAGAGTAAAATAAGGTAGAGTAAAACTAAAAGGACTGCGGAAAATGAACCAAATTCCTCCACAAAACTGGAATAGTAAAAATCAGCATAGGCTTCAGGGATGTACTCTTTCAATTTTCCGTCACCAACTCCTTGCCCGAAAACGGACCCATTATTAATAGCCAATCGAGCATTCAGTGCCTGAGCATTCGATACAATATCTTTGTCATCGTCCAATTTATTAAAAATTCGATTCTCCCAGGTTTGATAACGAGGTAAAATGTTTAATGCGGGAGCTGCTTTGTGTATCCCCACTGCCATTATTCCGATTAAGATAATCCCAGCATTGATAAGTAAAAGTTTTTTTATTGGCATTTTACCTATAAAAAGTATCATAATACAGATCATGAAAAGTAATGCTGCAGTTGAAAAATTGTCTTTCACGATCAATACACATATTAATGCAGGCGGCCAGAAAACGTGAAAAACGCCATTGCGCCAGTCGTTTAAATCATCTTGATATTTTATAAGTAGGCGCGATAAATAAACAATAATTGCCACCTTGGCAAAATCAGATGATTGAAAAGTTAGTCCAATAAATGGAATTCGAATCCAGCGTCCAGCATCATTAATTTTGGCTCCAAAAATCAAAGTGTAAACGAGTAATACAACCGCTAAATAGAAACTTAATTTCGCTAATTGTGAGAAGTATTTTGAATCACGTAAATGGATCCAATACATGGCAAAAAGGCCAATTAAGACATAAATAAAATGTTTGTATAAATATTGAATCGGTGAACCACCTTCCATTTTAACCAGTATAGGCACAAAACTATACACGGTTACCAAAGAAAAAGATAGTAGAATGAGTGATATAACCCATATAACAGGATCACCTTTGAGATATTTCAGATACGACTTCATTTTACTTGAGCAAGTGACAAATAATCAATAAATCTATTTTTTTGATATTCCCAATCAGAATTAGCATAGGTAAAGAGCAAAATTGACGGTTTAATCTTAATTTGCTGAATAACATTAAATGCTTCGGAAACAGAATTTACTTTAGAGCGGTTATTTAAAAAGCGCTCATCCTCATCCTCATTCGTATTTATTTCAACCGCGCAATGAATTTTAGCCATCAGACCGGGATTTGAAAGTAGTACTGGTTCTTTTTCGGCAATTGAAGACATCCAGATAACCGGAAAAGGGAATGACTCCATGGTTGCGGCAAGCACAGCCGGTTTGGGGTTTATCCATGAAAACACATCCAACCCCCACAATTTTCCATGCGATTGCATCGAAGAATCTGTAGCTTTTAATAAACCTTCTCTTCTCGCTTTGATTATTGAGTTCTCAATTTGAGCTATTTCCTTTTCACTCATTCGAATATAAATTTATAGTGAACGAACCGCTTTTTTAAATTGATTTCCACGATCTTCGTAGTTTTCAAATAAATCGAAACTAGCACAAGCTGGCGATAACAATACAGTTTCTTCCTTGCTTGCTAATTGATATCCAAAAGCTACTGCCTCACCTGCTGATTTTGCCTCAACTATTTTTTCAACACTTCCTTGGAATGTTTCAATAATTTTTAGGTTATCTGTCCCCAAGCAAATGATTGCCTTCACTTTGTCCTTAACAAGTGCCAATAATTCAGAATAATCATTGCCTTTATCAACGCCTCCAACAATCCAAACGGTTGGTTTATCCATGCTTTCTAAGGCAAACCACGCTGAGTTAATGTTTGTTGCTTTTGAATCATTAATGAACTCAATGCCGTTCACTTTGGCAACAAATTCTAAACGATGTTCGACATTCGTAAAGTCTTGTAGACTTTCTCGCACTACATCCTTACGGATTTCGAGTATTCTTGCTGCTATTCCGGCCGCAAGAGCGTTCTGGGTATTGTGCTTACCCTTAAGTGCTAATTCATGAATTGACATGTTAAATTGTTTGTTTATGTTGATTATTAGTTGTTCGTTTGATGCAAATGCTCCTTGTTTTATCTCCTGTTTTATGCTAAATGGAGCGCATCGCATAATAGGTTTTCGTTTTTCAATTTCTGTTGCAATGATGGGGTCATCTGCGTTATAGATAAACCAATCTTCCTTGCGTTGATTTTGGATAACTCGAAACTTTGAATTGACATAATTTTGCATTTCATAATTATATCTATCCAAATGATCAGGTGTGATGTTTGTCAAAATTGAAATGTCTGCTCGAAAATCAATCATGTCATCAAGCTGAAAAGAGCTAATTTCTAATACGTATAAATCGAAATCATTTTCAGCTACTTGTTTAGCAAAGCTTTGCCCAATATTGCCTGCTAAACCTACATTGAGTCCCGCTTTTCTCAAAATATGATGGAGCCATAATGTAGTCGTTGTTTTACCATTACTTCCTGTAATGCAAATTGTTTTTGCTTTGCAGTAATAGCCCCCAAATTCTATTTCTGAAATAATAGAAATGCCTTTTGCTTTAATGGCAAGGATTAATGGCGCTGAATCAGGAATCCCGGGTGATTTCACTACTAAATCAGCTGTAAGTATTTTCTCCTCTGAATGTTTTTCTTGTTCCCAGCCGGCTTCAAGTTCATTCAATTTCTGCTGATGCTCTTGTTTGATTTTTCCGGCATCGGACACCCAAACTTTCCATCCCATTTTTTGGGCAAGAATGGCAGTACCGATTCCACTTTCACCAGCGCCTAAAACAACGATATTTCCAGGTTGGATGTTCATTATCTTAGTTTCAGGGTTACGATTGTAATTACTGCTAATAAAACGGCCACAATCCAGAAACGAGATACAATCTTCGCCTCATGCAAACCAACTTTTTGATAATGATGATGCAAAGGAGCCATTTTGAACATGCGCTGACCTTCTCCAAATTTTCTCTTGGTGTATTTGAAATAGCCCACTTGGAGAATGACAGATAGATTTTCAATTAGAAAAATACCGCAAAGCAATGGAATCAATAATTCTTTTCTAATGCTTATTGCAAATACTGCGATTATTCCACCCAATGCCAAACTTCCTGTGTCGCCCATAAAAACTTGCGCTGGAAAGGAATTGTACCACAAAAACCCAACACACGCACCCACAAATGCAGCGATAAAAATCACTAATTCTTCTGCGAACGGAATATACATAACGTTCAAATAATCAGCGAATCGCGCATTGGAACTAACATACGCCAAAACGGCTAAAGCAACCCCTACGATTGCAGATGTTCCTGTGGCCAAACCATCCAAGCCATCTGTCATGTTTGCACCATTAGAAACAGCAATTACAATAAAAATTACAACAGGAATAAAGATGAGCCATCCATAGTTTTTCTGCCAATCACCAATTAGCCAGTTGTAATTGAATTCGTTTCCTTTAATGAACGGAATTGTGGTTGTCATGTCATCCGTACGAATCCATTTATAATTTTCGTTCGCGTTATTTATGTGCTGATGGCTAACAAAAGATTCTCCTACATTTAGTTTATAGTCAGCAGCAACTCTTTTGTGTACAATAACATCTTCAGAAAAATAGAGAATGCACCCAACGATTAGTCCCACTCCAATTTGACCGATTACTTTAAATCGACCTTTTAACCCTTCTTTGTTTTTTTTGAATACTTTGATGTAATCATCTAAGAATCCGATTAATCCAAGCCAAACTGTTGCTAATAGCATGGTGATAACATAGATGTTGTGCAGTTTTGCGAATAAGAGTGTTGGAATTAAAATGGCTCCTAGGATAATTAAACCACCCATGGTAGGTGTTCCCGATTTTTCAAGCTGACCTACTAATCCAAGGTCTCTAACTGTTTCACCAATTTGTTGTTTTTTTAGTAAATTAATTATCCGTTTTCCAAATAAAATGGAAATGATTAATGAAGAAATGAGTGCCAACGCAGCTCTAAAAGAAATGTAATCAAATAACCCAGCTCCTGGGAAATTAAATTTGTCTAAGTAATCAAATAAATAGTATAGCATTATTTTCCAATTAAATTCAACATAGATTTTGTTATTGAGAAATCATCAAAGTCGTGTTTTACTCCGTTAATTTCTTGATATTTCTCGTGTCCCTTCCCTGCAATTAGGATAATGTCTCCATTTTTTGCTAAAGAAACAGCAGTTTTTATTGCTTGTCCACGGTCGATTATACAAAGTGTTTTTGCCGACATTTCTGCTGAAACCCCACTCAACATTTCATTTAAAATGATTTGTGGATCCTCCGTTCTTGGGTTGTCTGAAGTTAAAATCACTTGATCACTCATTTCACAGGCAATTCGAGCCATCTCAGGTCTTTTTGTTCTGTCTCTGTCTCCTCCGCAGCCCACAACGGTCAGGATTCGCTCCTCTTTTTTTCTAATGGTTTGAATAGTGGTTAATACATTGCTTAATGCATCAGGTGTATGGGCATAATCGATAATCGCCGTAATCCCATTGCTGCTTTTGATGTATTGAAATCTTCCTTCAACAGATTCTAGTGTGCTAAGAACTTGCAGTAATTCCGTTTTATCTTGATTTAAAAGTAGCCCTGTTGCATAAACGGCAAGCAAATTATAGGCATTAAATTTTCCAATTAACCTCGTCCATACTTCAATTCCATTGAATTGAAGCGCCATTCCTGAGAATTGGTTTTCGATAATTTTAGCCTTAAAATCAGCAGGTGATTGAACGGCATAGGTATAGGTTTTTGCTAAAGTATTTTGAAGCATTACCTTTCCGTTTTTATCATCAATATTGGTAAGAGCAAATGCACCTTTAGGAAGTGTATCGAAAAAACGTTTTTTTACTTGAATGTATTCAGCAAAAGTCTTGTGGTAATCTAAATGATCATGCGTGATATTGGAAAAGATTCCACCAGTAAAATGCAACCCGCCGATTCTATGTTGATGAATAGCGTGAGAACTTACCTCCATGAAAACGTATTCACATCTAGCATCCACCATTTCAGCTAATAATTGATTCAATTGTATTGGATCGGGTGTTGTGTGAGTAGCAGGGATGTTTTTTTCTCCGATTTTATTTACTACTGTTGAAATAAGTCCACAGGCATATCCAAGTGCGGAAAACGCATTGAATAACAAGGTTGCGGTGGTTGTTTTTCCATTCGTGCCTGTAATTCCAATCAACTTTAGATCCTTGGATGGATTTCCATAAAACTCCGTAGAAACAAGTGCCAGAGCTTCAGCGGTATTTTCAACTTCAATGATGGTGCAGTTCGAATCGCTGACAGGTTTGTTTTGAACGATGATTGCGTTACAACCTTGATCAATAACTTGTTGAATGTAAGAATGACCATCTGAGGAACTTCCAATTATGGCAATAAAAAGCGTATTTGCATCAGCAAGCCGAGAGTCAAAAACAATTTTTGAAATCGATTTATCCAAGGAACCTGTAAGATTCTTTATCGAGAGCTGTGTACAAATTTGTTCTAGTTTCATATCCTTTAGTGAAGATTGATTTCAATTACACCACCTTTAAATACGGGTTCGCCAGGTTTCAAAGATTGTGATACAACTTTCCCAAAACCTATAACTCTTGCAACCATCCCACACGATTCAATTAAATAAACGGCATCTTTAGCATTCATGTTAATTAGATCTGGTATTTGATCTTTAGTAATCGGTAAATTTTTGAGGGTTAATTTGTTTTCCTCTAAAATGCCAACTAACCAATCTGAAGGGTCAATGAAAATGGGTTTGATTTTGAAATGATTCATTAAATTGAAAATATCTGTTCTGTGCCCGTTTTTAAATAGAGGTGTTTCTGTACTTCGTGTTCTATTTTCGTTAATAGCTTTATGATATTTCAAAGTATTTGCATACACTTTATTAGCGATTGCGCCAAAAACAGTTCCCGCCACAACGGATCCATAGTATGCTACTTTCGGATTCGTTACCACCACGATACATGAATAGATTGGATTGTCAGCGGGGAAATACCCAACAAAAGAAGCTTGATATGATTTCTTTTCACCGTCGTATCCTTTTTTTACATCTAGTAGGCGAGCGGTTCCTGTTTTCCCGGCAATAGTAAAGAGTGATGACGTAATGTTTTTTCCCGTGCCATTAGACATAACACCTTCCATGCACGATTTAAGTAATCGAACAGTTTCAGGTGAACAAATAGCATTATTTAAAACAATAGGGTCAAATTTCTTGATGGTTTCCCCATGTCTTTGTATTTCTTGAACAAATTGTGGTTTCATCATTTTTCCATTGTTCGCCACAGAATTGTACAAATTCAATATTTGTAGAGGGGTCATGGAAATCTCATATCCAATACCCATCGAAGGTAAAGAAAGTCCAGACCACCCTTTTTTATCACCCGGTCTATTAAACTTTGGAATACCTTCTCCTGAAATGGCAATACCTAATGGTTTGGTAATCCCAAATTTATCTAGGCGACTTAAAAATGCATCAGGTTCTGATTTATAGGCATTAAAAATAATTTGTGAAAATACATTGGATGATTTTTCGAATGCTTGTTTAATTGTAATCCTCCCGTATCCTTTTCCTTCATTTGCATCTTCAAAAGTTTTACCCGGAAATTTGTATCGACCAACGGCGCGTACTGAATCTGTAATCCGAACTTTTTTGTCTTCCAACGCTGCCATTAAAGAAGCTAATTTAAAAGTTGATCCAGGTACCTCAATTGCGTTAATCGCATGGTTTAATTTTTCAGAATAGTTCCCTGCTTTATCTCTTGTTAAATTAGAAATTGCTCGAACAAATCCGGTTTTTACATCCATTACAATTACACATCCATTAGTTGCTTCTTGCGATTTTAATTGGCGTTCTAATTCAGAATGGGCAACTTCTTGAATTTCTTTATCGAATGATGTAATAACATCGGCACCTTCAACGGCTTCCTTTACAATTTTGCCGGTTTTTTTCCATCCTGTTGAAATTCGCTGTTCAATTTCTTGGCCTGGACTTCCTTTTAAGTAATCATAATAGGCGCCTTCAATTCCTACCTTAACAACATCTTTTCCTTGGTCGTTGAAATAACCCAACGTGCGGCTCAACATATCACCATTTGGGCGTTTTCGTTCAATTGATTCAATAGAATCAATCAATCCACCTTTCATTTTTCCTAATCTGAAAATTGGTAGTGCGGCAATTTTTTTGCGTTCTTCATTTGTGACACGTTTTCGGATGAGTAAATAGCGATTGCCTTTTTCGCGGGCAGTTCGAATATCATCTTCATATTGACGAGCCGTTTTATCCGGATATAAATTGGATAATCCCTGACATAAATCAGTAATTTCTTTGTCGAAGGTTTTATCCTCTATTACAGTTGGGTCCATTCGAATATCAAAAAAAGAGATTGAAGTCACCAAGGGAACAAGATTCATGTCTAAAATTTCACCACTGCGTGGAATTTTATTTACCATTCTTACCGGTAATTTATCTTCACCGAAAGATAAAATTTTACCAGCACCATCAAATTGAATGGACATAGTTTTGACAATGACAACAATCATCACTAGAATAAACCCTACGTAGATTCCGTAGGCTTTGAAATAGATATGTTTGTTTCCGTCTTTCATCTGAGTGGCGATAATTTTTTTATCCGAATAACTTTTGTGGCGTTCTGATTCTCTTTCAGATTTGTGTCTAATTTTTCAACGAGTCGAAAGCGCAAACCTTCTTCTTCCACTTTGGCTTTTGCTTCCACATAATCTGCTGTCATTTGATCAACTTCTCGTTGTGATTGGTTTATGTCTTTAGAAAGTTGTTTTCCATAATAACTTTTACCCACAAGAATTAGCAAGAGAAAAATCAGAAAGAAAACATATCCAAGGTTGTCAAGTACAAAGCTTTTTAAGAGGAACTCACCATTTAGCAACATAGCAAGAGAATTTTTCTTGCCCTTTGCTGTGCGTTGTTTCTTCTCCGAACCAGTTGAGTCAGAAGTAGTATCCTTGTCTATGTATTCGTTATCTTTCATTGCGTTCAGCTATTCTTAATCGCACACTTCTTGCTCTCGAATTTCTTTCCATTTCCTCTTCGTTTGGTATAAGAGGATGTCTGTTTATTTCAGCGAATGGCTTTAATACATTTCCAAAGAAATCCTTGGTTTCTATTCCGGCAAATGAACCCCGTTTGAAATAGTTTTTCACTAATCGATCTTCTAAGGAATGATAGGACATGACTACAAAGCGACCATTTTTAGCCATCAGTTCGGTGGCATCCAAAATCAATTTTTCAAGAACTGTCATTTCTTGATTCACTTCTATTCGCAACGCTTGAAAAACTTGAGCAAAAAACTTATAATCTTTAAATTTGGGTGCCAAATGTTGTAATACGCTACAAAGTTCTAAGGTAGTTCCAATGGGTTTATGAGCGCGTTCTAGGGTGATAGCTTGGGCAATTCTTCGTGCTTGATTTAATTCTCCATAATCTTTTAAAACTCTCATCAATTCAGATTCTTCGTAGCTATTCACAATGTCTTTGGCAGACTTTCCCGACCGTTGATTCATTCGCATATCCAAAGGAGCATCAGCTCTAAAAGAAAACCCACGTTTTCCTTCATCAAATTGATGGGATGAAACACCAAGATCAGCTAAGATTCCATCCACTTTTGTGATTCCCAGTGCGTACAGCTGATTGCTTAGAAATGAAAAATTACTAGCGATAAAATGAAAATTGGGAGCAGTCCAACTGTTTTTTAATGCGTCAGCATCTTGATCAAAAACGATTAGTTTTCCTTTTTCGGAAAGTTTTGAGAAAATTTCTTTTGAATGTCCGCCACCACCAAAAGTAACATCCACGTAAATACCATCCGGATTTATATTTAATCCTTCAATGCATTCATTTAACAGAACCGGTATGTGATACGCTATATTATTCTCCATTTTCCAAATCACCCATTACTTCATCCGCTAAATCAGCGAAATCTGCCATGCTTCCTTCGATCATGCCGAAGTATTTGGATTTGTCCCAGATTTCAATGCGATCGTTGTATGCAATTAGCATAACATCTTGTTGCAGTCCTACACGTTCCATGTGTGTGGTTGGTACCAAGATTCGACCGGCATTGTCTAGTGCTACCATTTTTGCTCCTTGATGAAACAAACGGTAGAACATTCGATTCTTTGGTTTAAATAAATTCAATTTGGATAATCGCTCGCTAATTTTCTCCCACTCGGTTAGTGGGTATAACGTTAAACAATCTTCAAATCCTTTATTCAACATAAAGTCTCGCTGAGTCGCAGGAGAAAGCTGCTTCCGTAAACCGGAAGGAAAAAGGAAACGACCTTTCGTGTCCATTTTAACCTCAAATTCTCCTACTAATCCTGCCATAGCGTAATAATGGTTAAAAATAGAGATTATTTACCACTTTTTACCACTTAGTTTTAAATTGTTGATAACTTGTTACGTAAACGGCTTATTAAATGTTTCATTTTGGTGTTAAAGTCTTTTTAAATAAAGGCTTTTAATTATGTGGTAAAAAGTGGTAAAAATAAATTGACAACAAATTTTTGAGTCGTTTTTTAGGTAAGATTTGGGTGCACTAACATTCAATTGTTACTAACTAATCAGTGTTTAAATGGGTGTCTTTTCCAAATTATGTAATTTCAGAACTCTAGTATTTCCTCATGATTAAACCTATTTTCTTACTCGAATTTTTGTCTTTTTTCGCTATTATTAATGCACAGCCTTTGGATTCGTGGGATGAGCAAAAAGTAATTGTTCATCGCGATAATGTGGTTAGTGAAATCATGCACATGGATGCAATTTTTAATGAGCGCTGGGATGCTTTGCCTCAAATGAATTATTGGAAAGTTGTTATGCAGTTATCCCCTGATTCATGCGTAGTTAGTCAAGGAACGGATAAAAAAATACGAAAGATTATGTCTTCCAAGGATTGGAAATCATTTACTGATGAGCAAAAAGAAAAAGCAAAAGAGGCTTTGAAAATGGAGTTGAATGTTCCTTCAAATGAAATAATATCAGTGGTTGTTGGCAAAAGTAATTTTTATCTTTTCGAAGCGGTGTATTCGTCCTTGTCAAAAGGGGTTGCTGCATTTGAAAAAAACAAGGTAGATCCATGGTATGCCCAGGCAATTCTGTTGATTGAAAGTCCGGGACAGTTAAAAAAATCTACCACTGGTGCATACGGGCCTTTCCAATTGATGCCTGAAGTAGCGCGGCATCAAGGATTAATCGTAACTGATTGGAAGGATGAGCGCAAAGATTTTGATCGATCCGCATATGGTGCAGCACGATTGATTTCGCGCATTTGTATTCCGGAGGCAAAACGGATGTTGAGCAAACACGGAATCAGTTATGTTGAAAACGATCTCTGGTTTCGATTACTCGTAATGCACATATACCATGCGGGAGCAGGAAATGTTAGGGCGGTAGTTGATAAAATTGCACCCAAAAAGGGCGGCAAGGACTTGATTTTAGCCATGTGGCAGACGAAGGCAGCAAGTTTCGGAAATAGTTCCCAAAATTACAGTCAGGTTGCGTTGGCTGCTCAGCTGATATTACACGAATTAATCTACTCTAAATGCGATGATATCTATCACTGCAAATAAGTCCTTTCAGGCTGGAATAAAGGTTAATGAGATAGAATTTACACAATGACGCGTGTTTTTGGGTGTGAGTTCTTCCCCTTCAAATACATGACCTAGGTGTCCGTTACATGCTGCGCAAACGATCTCGGTTCTTTTTCCATCTTTATCTAAAATACGCTTTATGGTATTGGGGATTTCATCATCAAACGCTGGCCACCCGCATCCTGAATTAAATTTTGAATTTGATCGATACAAGGGTTGTTCGCATTGTTTACAAGCATATAAACCGTTCTCAAAAAAACGATCGTATTTTCCTGTGTATGGGTATTCTGTTCCTTTGTCAATAATTACCCGTTTTTCTTTAGGGGTTAACTCATTTAATTTCATCGGTATTAGATATGGTTTAAGGATTTGTTTTTGATTCCTCTTTCGTAATGTGATAAACAATTTGAATTGGATTCTGGTTCGTTTCGGGAGTTTGTTCCTTTTCTTTTTCTTCGAGTTGTCGCAGTCGTTCCAGGTAGATTCCTTCTAGGTCGGGTGGTTCTATCCCCATTTCTTTTTCAATTTCATATTGGAATTTAGGACGTTTTGGTCCTTCAGTTCTGAAATAAAAGGCCAGCCAAATACCAACGATGAGACCCATAAAATGCCCTTGCCATGATACTTGAGGATCCATTGGAAAAATCCCCCAAATCAAACTCCCGTATAAAAAAACAACGAATAATGAAAGCGCTTGTAATGGAAAAAAGCGCCTAATCACACCGGATGTAAAAAGGAATCCAACTAAGGCATAAATAACCCCACTCATTCCAATGTGATACCCACTGCTACTAATAGCAAATATCCAAACAAAAATTCCAGTTAATACCCACGCTGAAGCGAAAACTTTCCAAGCAACTTCTTTATATGAATAAAACAAGGCTATCAATAACAAGAAAGTGGGTAATGAATTATTGAAGATATGTTTGATGTTTTCCGGAGCATGAATTAGAGGCATAAACAAAACACCTCTTAATCCTTTCCATGTTTGTGCTTGAACTCCCCATTCATAAAGATTTATAGGAAGGATATAATCAACAATATAAATCAACCACATTAGTCCAACGATAATGAAAGACGGGATTACCGCATTTTTTAACGTTAATTCAAATGGAGAATTTTCTTGCATAACTCTGAATAAGTCAAAGAATATGCCTTGAAAAATATACTGACAGAAAGTCAGTTAACTCACGTCTTGTTAATATCCCAATTTTGTTCGAACCCGCTGAAGTACTTTTTTTGCAACTATTCGAGCTTTCTCAGCACCAAGAGCTAAGACTTCATCCAATTCATTTTTATGGTTCATCAAATAATCAAATCGTTCTCGTTCTGTTTGAAATTTTTCTAAAATCAATTCGAATAATGCTTGTTTTGCATGACCGTATCCATATCCTCCTTGGAGGTAATTTTCAGTCATTAACTGAATTTGTTCTTGGCTGGCAATCAATTGATACAAGGCAAAGACGTGACAAGTTGTGGGATCTTTTGGTTCCTCTAATGCTTTACTATCTGTTTCTATCGACATTACTTGCTTGCGCAATTGCTTTTCAGGTAAAAATATATTGATGGTATTGTCGCGCGACTTACTCATTTTTTCGCCATCCGTTCCAGGTATCAACTTGTTGTCCTCTTGGATTTTTTCGATTGGTAAAACAAATATTTCTCCCATTTTAGTGTTGAATCTTGCAGCTACATCGCGTGTCATTTCCAAATGTTGAAGTTGGTCCTTTCCAACTGGAACAATTTCAGCATCATACAAAACAATGTCAGCAGCCATTAAAATAGGATAGGAAAACAAGCCTCCGTTCACATCTTCTAGTCGATCCTGTTTGTCTTTGAAGCTGTGTGCTAGTGTCAATCTGGAGTATGGGTAAAAGCACAACAAATACCACATTAATTCTGTCACTTCCGGAATATCACTTTGACGATAAAATACAGTTTTAGCAGGGTCAAGTCCACAAGCAAACCAAACAGCTGCGGTAGCATATGTGTTTTCTCTCAGTTCCTGTGGGTCCTTAATTTGAGTTAATGAGTGCATATCGGCAATAAACAAAAAGGATTCGTTTTCTGGATTTTTAGACATTTCAATCGCCGGAAGAATTGCTCCTAAAAGATTTCCTAAATGTGGAGTTCCAGTACTTTGTACACCTGTTAAGATTCTTGCCATAACTCTGTTTTTAGCGAAATTAATGATTTTGACGGACTATAAATTGGAAAACGGCTCTCTTTTAGTGAAAGTTCTTACATTTGAAACATGCGAACCTTAATTTCTATTGGCTCTTTTTTATGGAAAGTCTATATCGGAATTGTATTTATTTTTTTCGCTGTTCTTCTATATCCGTTTTTTTTAGTCCTTCTTTGGAATCGTAAATGGAGAAAATTCAGTTTTAAATTATTCGTCTTTTGGAGTTGGATGATGAGAATCTTTTGTTTTTACAAAATTAAACGTATTAAAAACAGTGTTTTACCCGAACCACCTTATGTCATTGTGGCCAATCACACTTCCTATTTAGACATATTTTTTATGTATTCTCTTTTTCCGAAAAATCCGTTTGTTTTTTTAGGTAAAAGTGAAATTTTAAGTTATCCGATTATTCGAACCTATTTTCAAGATTTAAATGTGCCCGTTTTTCGAGATAACAAACGCAAGGCAGCTCGTTCTTACATGGAATCAATTAAAAAGGTAGAGGAAGGATATTCTTTAGTTATTTTCCCCGAAGGAGGAATTCCAGATAATGATATTCCGCGAATGAGACACTTTAAGGAAGGGGCTTTCAAATTAGCTCAAAGCTGTAAGATTCCAGTTATTCCGGTAACTTTTACAAATAATTTTAAACTTTTTTCGGATCCTACACATCATCATGGAACAGCGCATCCAGGAATTTCTAAGGTTCATATTCATTCATATATTCCCAAAGAACAAGTTGTTGAGATGTCTGTTAGCGACTTGGCCTCCCTTTGTTTTTCAACCATTAATCAACCGCTTTTGGAGGAATACCCGCGATTAAGAGATCAAAAAGCACAATGAAATGAAAGTTGCAGGATTTACTTTTATAAAGAATGCATTGATATACGATTATCCAATTGTAGAAGCTATTCAATCGATTCTTCCCATATGTGATGAGGTGGTTGTTGCTGTCGGAAAATCGGATGATAAAACACTAGAATTGATACAAGCTATTCATCCATCAAAAATCAGAATCATTGAAACGGTTTGGGATGAGTCTTTGCGCGAGGGCGGGAGAGTTTTAGCAGTTGAAACGGATAAAGCGTTTGTGGCAATATCAGAAGAAATGGATTGGGCGATATACATTCAAGGGGACGAAGTGATCCATGAAGATTACCTGGAAAACATGAAATTGGGGATGGAAAAATGCTTGAAAGAATCAGAAATTGATGGACTTTTATTTCGGTATCAACATTTTTATGGTTCCTATGATTATGTGGGTTCATCGCCCGGTTGGTATCGAAATGAGATTCGAATCGTCCGAAATGATAAATCAATATATTCCTACAAAGACGCACAAGGTTTTCGAAAAAATGAAAATGAGAAACTGAATGTTGCCAGCATCGATGCTGAAGTTTATCATTATGGTTGGGTGAAAGATCCACGGGCGATGCAATTGAAACAAGAATCATTCAATAAACTATGGCATGACGATTCTTGGGTAGATCAGCACGTAGTAAAAGCGGATGAATTTGATTATGAAAGTCACATTTCAGAATTGAAAAAATTTGACGGGTCACACCCTCAAGTTATGGAAAGCAGAATTAATCAAAAAAATTGGAAATTTGATTTTGATATTTCACGGAATAAAAGAAATTTGAAAGACTGGTTCAAGAATTTCCTTTACACTTATCTTAACATAAACGTGAGTTATAAAAACTACCGTTTGGTCAAAACAATTAAGGAATAGCTGTTACCGATCCAATGGCAGCAACACCATCAATGGAGCAACCTTCGGGTGATTTAGCCTTGCTTAAGGTTGCAAAAAACTGCAAATTCAAGCCTTTTTTCTTAAATTTATCCGCTAAGTCAATTGGGTAAATTTTATTACCAACAGTAATTCCCTCTACTTGTGAACTAGTAATTTCAATGTAAACGGGACATCCATTTTCTGATAGATGAACAATGCCTTGGCAATTATAAGCTAATGAAATAGGAAGGTCTTTGTGTGAACAACATGAGCCGGTTCCAAAAACGATACTAACGAACAGTGAAAGGGAAAATAACAATTTCATAGGGTAATATTTTAAACAAATATATAAAAAAAAGAGGTCATTGCTGACCTCCTTTCCTAATTTAACCTGTAGCTGTTAATTTAGATCCTGATTCAGATAAACGGTAAAGCCTTATTAAGGTTACATTTTTTCAAAGAAAAAGTAGTAATTAACACTATTTTATGGATAAACATTTTTTGGCTCGATTAAAATTAAATCATTCAAAAAGTACCTTTGAAACGAAATATGTTGCAAGCTACTTCCATACAAGCATTAATTAGATTGGTCGACGATCCGGATGATCATATTTATGAACATGTTCGAGAAGAGTTGGTTCGTTGTGGGACATCGGCTTTGCCTTTTCTTGAAAACACTTGGGAAAATGATCTTTTTGGAAATAATCACCACAATAGAATCGATGATATTATTCGAGATATTCAGTTCGAGGAAGTTAAAAAAGAACTTAATAATTGGTTGAATTCTTCTGATAAAGATTTATTGAAAGGTGCATGTATCATTGCAAAATATGAATTCCCTGACTTAGATGAAACAGAGATTATTGATTTAATTCAAAATATTAGACGAGATATTTGGCTTGAGTTGAATGACAATCAAACCGCATTTGAAAAAGTAAAGATTTTCAATAAAATATTTTTTGCGCATCATCAGTTTGAAGGGGATGCGGATGATTTTTTATCGCCACCAAATTCGTACATCAATCAAGTATTGGCAACTCGAAAAGGAAATCCGTTGAGTTTGAGTTTGATTTATAGCGTAATTGCCCAATCGTTGGATTTACCTGTTTATGGGGTTAATTTACCCAATCATTTTGTGTTGGCATATATGGATGTGAATGGCATTCACGTGTTAAATGATCAGGAAAATGAATACGGTGTATTATTTTACATCAACACTTTCGCTAAAGGATCTTTGTTTGATACAGCGGAGATTAAGGCCTTTTTGGATGGATTGAATGTTCCACACAAACGAGAGTATTTTGAGCCTTGTCCAAATACAGCAATTATTCGGCGTATGTTAACAAACTTAATCACTACTTATCAAAAAAACGGTAGATCGAAAAAAGTGGAGGATTTAAGTTTATTACGAACTATTTTAGACTAACCATGGGAGCAAAATCATTGATTGAACAATTAAATTTGCTACCTCATCCTGAGGGAGGTTATTTTCGCGAAATGTATCGCTCTAAGGAAAAAACAGTGAATGCGGAAGGGGCTACCAGAAGTCAAAGTACGGCGATTTATTTCTTGTTAGAAAATGAAAATAAGTCTCATTTTCACCGAATCAAGTCGGATGAACTTTGGTTTTTTCATCAAGGGGAGCCCATAGAAATCCTTTATTTTGAAAATGCTGTGTTGCATACCATCCAACTGGGAAATGATTTTCATATGGGACAAGTTGCTCAAGCAGTAATTCCCGCCAATGTTTGGTTTGCTTCCCGATTGGCGGGTGGTACAGGATATGGATTGGTGAGTTGCACGGTTTCTCCTGGATTTGATTTCATGGATTTTGAAATGGCAACGAAACAAAATTTAGTAGCAGAATTTCCCGATTTTTCTGAAATCATCGAAGAAATGACCTTGGACTAGGAAATGAATCGGGTTGAGTTTGCTTTGTAAAGCGCGCACTGAGTATTGGGAATGTGCTTTCTAAAAAAGGCAACCAAGTCATACAGTAAATCTCTTATAAACCAGGGTGTTATCCAGAATATCAAGCAAATACTCCAAGGTTTTTTTAAGAATTGAATTATTTGAATCACGGCACCTGATTTTTTAAATACCTTACTGCCATTGTAAAAATAAAGAGTGTTTAAGCGCTTCGCATCGTATCCTTTTCGCTTCAAAAATTCAGTCCCAAACTCACTTTGCAAAGAACAAAAAAGTAATTTTTCGCCGCGTTCATTTTTTAGAATAAATTGAATAACGCGGTTGCAAAGTCCACAATCCCCATCATAAAAAACGATTGTGTCTTGTTCCATTATTTCAACATTTGAATCGATCTTTCTAATGCTGTTGCGAATAAATCTATTTCAGCTTTCGTATTATATAGGGCAAAAGAAGCACGAATAGTACCCGGAATTTGATAGAAATCCATTAAGGGCTGCGTACAATGATGGCCTGTTCTAACCGCAATTCCTTGTTTATCCAATAGTGTTCCGATATCAAAAGGATGAATGTTGTCAACAATAAAGGAAACAACACTTGCTTTATTGGAAGCATTTCCAATTATTCTAACATCTTTAAACGTACTCAAAACCTCTTCAGCATAAACTAAAAGGGAATGCTCATATTCAATTACCTCTTGTATATTCAATTGTTGCATGAATTCAAAAGCCTTTCCTAGGGAAATTCCACCAGATATATGCGGAGTGCCTGCTTCAAATTTATGTGGTAATTCGTTATAGGTAGTTTTAGCAAAACTCACTTTAGCAATCATATCCCCACCGCCTTGATAGGGAGGAAGACTCTCTAAAATTTGTTTTTTGCCATATAAAATCCCAACGCCTGTTGGTCCGTAAACTTTATGACCTCCGAAAGCAAAAAAATCACAGTCTAAGGCTTGAACATCAATGGGGAAATGTTGAATGCTTTGTGCTCCGTCGATTAATACTTTAGCGCCAACGGCATGAGCTTTTTTGATTAGTTCTTCAACTGGGTTTATCGTACCAAGTGTATTTGACACATGGGTGATGGAAAGTAATTTAGTTTTTTCTGATAATAGTTTTTCAAATTCTTCCAGATTTAGTTCGCCATTTTCATGGATCGGAATCACTTTTAGGGTTAATCCCTTTCGTTCACAAAGCATTTGCCACGGAACAATATTCGAATGATGCTCCATGTAAGAAATTAAAATTTCATCACCTGAATGCAGTGTTTCTCCTAATGAAAAAGCTACTAAGTTTATGGAATCTGTTGTTCCCTTGGTGAAAATTATTTCACAAGATTCGGCCGCATGAATATACGATTGAATGGTGTTTCGTGCATTTTCATAAGCGTTTGTCGCTTCTTGACTCAATAAATGAACCCCTCGGTGGATATTTGCATTCTCGTATGAATAATACTTTGTGATGGAGTCAATTACCAGTTGCGGTTTTTGAGCTGTTGCACCGTTATCAAAGTACACCAAATTTTTGCCATTCACTTTTCGCTGTAAAATGGGAAACTGAGCTCTAATTTCTTCTGTGTTGAATTGGGATGTATTCATAGTACAAAAATACGAATCTTTAGAAGTTAATATGCTACTAAGACCTGAAAAGTGGTATCAATAACCTTCGCCATTCGATCAATATGCAGGGTTTCCAACGTATCTGTTGTTTTGTGATAATTTTTGTTTCTGTAAAAGGCAGTTTCTGTAATCATTAGTGCGTCAATTCCAATTTTCCAATAATTCAAATGGTCTGAGAAATCGATTCCAGGAAGAGATGTTGGTGCTGAAAATTTTTTCGCCTTGATTTTTCGTTCTGCTTTAAATTTTTTAATAAATCGTTTGACAAAATGTCCTGCTGTTGATTTTCGCACAAGGGTTATGTAATTCCCTTTTCCGCCATAAATTAATCTTAAGAAACCTATCGGGTAATCTTGTGATTTCTTAGTGTCTTTGAAATAGGCAATCATTTCAAGGCTCACCATTCCAAGTATTTGGTCTTTTATCCCTTCAACGTATTTTGCATGTACAGCACTTCCCATATAATCGGTCCGAAAGAAGGGAGGTTCCTCTAAGGTATACGCTACTAGATCGATTCTGTTTTCCAGTTTTTTATGTTGCAATAACCTTCCCAATTCCAATAACCCAATTGTACCACTTGCGTTGTCGTCTGCTCCTTCTTGATTTCCGCATACGTCATAATGTGCGCCTACAATAAACCGTTTTTTATGTTCTGTTCCAAAACTGGCAATCACATTGCGATAGGTGACCCCATTTATTTTAAACGGTTGATAATACACAGTGTCGGCATACTTTGAAAAATCACGAAAAATATAAGCGGCAACAGAATCCAATTCATCTGGGTTTTCAAAATGCCTTTATTTATCTCGTTTGGTTATAATGCGCAGGTGTTCTCGAATCAAATTAGTGTCGGACTCAATTTGAGCAAAGGTTTGACTAAAAAAAACAAAGAGAAATAATTGAAAAAATAAAAGCCTTATAGTCGAAGATACTGAGAATTTTCAAAAAGCCCTCAACCTTGGTTCTTTTTTTATTTTGTCGTTACTTAAACCATTGAAATGGTTTTGGTTTGTGTTATTCCATAGGTGAGGGTTTAAACCCCCGCCTATGGGGTTCCGTCGTGGGTAATTCACAATCGTTTCAATAATTTTATCCCATACCATTCCATGTATTTGATGTTTTATTATTCATAGATGTAATTCGGGAGTTGGCATGAATTTATGATCCGAACATAGCGCTATCCTGTAAATTGAACTATTTGGACCAAAAAAGTGTTAGTTCAGCTACAATTTGTACTTTTGTATAAATATTATTCAGTGGCAAAACGCAAAAAATCAATATCCGAAGACGAAGGCAGAAAAGGGAAATTATCCTCTTTTTTTGGTATTTATTCCTATTTAAAACCGTATTGGCTTCAATATTCATTCGGATGGATTTTTCTTGTTTTATCGAGCGGAATTGGACTCATGTTCCCTTATTTGCTGGGGAAATTATTGGGCACCACCGGAAATGGAACATCCTCTACCACTGAATCAATCAAATTGCTCAGCCTGGATAATATCAATTCGGTTGCTCTTTCCTTATTTGCCATTTTTGGCTTACAAGCGATTTTTTCATTTATCCGTGTGATAACTTTTACCAACGTAACAGAGAATGCCCTTCGGGATATACGAAATCAAGCCTTCGAACGCCTGGTGTATATGCCAATGGACTTCTTTAATCGAAATAAAGTAGGTGAATTAACCAGTAGACTTTCCAATGATGTTTCACAGATCCAAGAAACCATGCGTACCACCGTTGCTGAGTTTTTTAGGCAAATTGTGATAGTGGCAGGTGGAACTACTTTTCTGTTTTTTATTTCTTGGAAATTAGCGATTATCATGTTTGTTACTGTTCCCATAATGGCAATCATTGCAGTAGTTTTTGGTCGGTTTATTCGTAAATTAAGTAAGCAAGCCCAAGATTTTACAGCAACATCCAATTCCATTGTAGAAGAGGCCCTGACAGGAATAGCCAACGTAAAGGCCTTCACCCAAGAATGGTTTACCTTGCAGAAATACAATAAATCATCAGAACAAATACGTGCGCTCAATGTCAAAAGTGGTTTATGGAGAGGATTATTTGTTTCCTTCATTATTTTTTGTTTGTTTGGTGCCATTGTATTTATCATTTGGCGGGGACTCTTAATGACACAAGGAGCTAATCCTGAATTGAGTTCCGAAGGGTTTTATCAATTCGTGTTGTTTACTATCATGATGGGCGCATCTGTTGGATCTTTGCCAGAATTGTATGCCGGGATTCAAAAAGCCGCAGGAGCGACAGAAAACTTAATGGAATTGTTAGCTGAGCAAACCGAACGCATGCAATCAAAAGGTAAAGAAACACCGGCGATTACCGGAGAAATTAATTTCCAGCAAGTGCGTTTTGCCTATCCACAACGAAAGGATGTAGAGGTGCTGAAAGGAATTTCATTTGAAGTGCGTGCTAATCAAACACTTGCTTTAGTGGGTTCATCTGGTTCGGGCAAAACAACCATTTCTAATTTATTGTTAAATTACTATTCAACCGTTGGGGGCGAAATCACAATCAATGGAAAACGAATTCAGGATATTGATTTAGAATATTTACGCCAGCATATGGCTATCGTGCCGCAGGAAGTAATGTTGTTTGCCGGTACTATTCGAGAGAATATCGCATTTGCACGGACGAATGCAACAGAAGAAATGATCATGGATGCTGCAAAAAAAGCAAACGCATGGGAATTTATTCAAGGTTTCCCGAATGGAATGGAAACGCAAGTAGGAGATAGAGGTATACAGCTGTCAGGCGGACAAAAACAACGAATTGCAATAGCACGTGCCATTTTAAAAGATCCTACCATATTAATTTTGGATGAGGCCACATCATCACTAGATTCTGAGTCAGAAAGATTGGTGCAAGATGCATTGAATAACCTGATGAAGGGAAGAACTTCTGTAGTAATCGCTCACCGACTATCAACCATTAAATTGGCCGACAAAATCTTAGTTTTAAAAGAAGGCGAAATCGTTGAACAAGGCACACACGATTCATTGATAAATGAACACGGGTTTTATGCTCATTTAGTGAATTTGCAACGCATGAATGGGGGTGATGAAGGAATTATCTAGGTTCAACGAAATATCGGTCGGCAGGATCAAATTTGGGTGATTGAATGGAGTAAACTTTCAATCGTTTTTTGGAAATAACCTTGATTACCTCATGTGGCGTTCCTTTGAAAATGGTTACCTGATCTCCTTTTCTAATTGTTAAGGTATCCGATCCTAGTTTCATCAGCGCCTTTCCTTGCACAACAACAATATTTTCTGTGTGCCAATTATGATAATGCAAAGGGACCTTATTTGGGATTTCGATTAAAAAAGTACTATGCAAGGAGTCCTCTGACAATGTAACAACCGTATTTTCATTGGTTAATTTTGTTCTTTTGTACTTGTTTTCAGATGGTTGGCTCAAACAATTATTTAGTATGATTATAAATAACAAAGTGTTAGTATATTTCATTATTTTTTTATCAAATTTGTTCTTACTAAGTTAAAAATAATTTAGTCAGTTTATTTTATTACATCGCATTATGATTTCTAAAATCCATTTATTCCCGCTTCTTTTTACCTCGTTCTTTTGTTCAATACAAGTCTTTTCTCAAGATACGATTCTAGCTGAAGAACCAATTGTTACGGATGACCTTGGTTATGACTCTGATGAAAAAACATTTTTTTCTACCCGTATTATTAATGGTCATTCCGTGGAAACTATTTCCAAAGGATATATGGAAATGAGAATTGAACATCGTTTTGGTGATATGGCTGGAACAAATGGTGGAGCTCAAAACATGTTTGGCTTCGATAATCTTTCGGATATGCGTATTGCATTGGAATATGGAGTAACAAAAGACTTAATGGTTGGATTTGGAAGATCAAAAGGTACCGGAGCCCCTTATCGTTCGTTATTAGATGGTTTTGTGAAATATCGCGCGTTGAGACAAGGAGAAAAACAGCCAGTATCAATAGCGGTTATCGGTGGATCAACATTTACCTACCAGAAAGCCTCGTCGGATCAGTCTCAAGTGAATCATTTTCCAAAAGCAAGTCATCGCTTGGCCTATTTTGTTCAAATGAATGTAGCTCGCAGATTTTGTGATTGGCTGTCAGTTGCGGTTATGCCAACATTTGTTCATCGGAATTACGTTGCCGCTAATGATATAAATTCATTAGTTTCCTTAGGGGGAGCATTTAGATTGAAACTGAACCAAAAATTTGCGATAATTGGAGAGTATTACCATGCTTTTCATGGCGAAAATTCAAGGCCATCAGATATTTTTAAACAAAGTATGGCAATTGCTTTGGAATGGCAAACATTTGGTCATAACTTCACTATTAATATTACTAATTCTGGTGGATTGGGTGAAACTCAGTTTATTCCATATACTTACGAGAATTTGATGAAAGGCCAATTTAGGTTTGGTTTTTGTGTAGGACGGAAGTTCATTGTTAACGAATAAAAAAAATCAGTATGAAAAAAATTCTTATTATTGGTACTTATCTAATCTTATTAGTGGTTAGTACAGCCATTTCCTTAGCTCCTCAAGATCATTTTGAGGTAACCACCGGACATAAAATTGATTTTAAAAATGCTCATGTTAAAGGGGTGTTCAAATCCATGAATGGAAGCATGGATTTCAGTCAATCCGATATGAGTAAATGTAAATTCTCGTTGAAGATTCCAGTTACTACCATCTCAACTGGAAATGCAATCATGGACAAGAAAGCACAAACGGTTGAGTGGTTCGATTCAAAAAAACACCCAAATATTTCTTTTGTTTCTGCAAGTGTAGCAAAATCAGGTGCTAAATATAATATTACTGGAACTTTGAATATGAAAGGCGTGGCAAAAACCATTACCATTCCGGTTTCTATGTCTTTGGCCGGAACAAAAATCACCTTCACAGGGTCATTTACAGTTAACAGAATTACTTTTGGAGTTGGTAAGAAAAGTGAAAACGTACCAGATAATTTGAGTATAACAGTTACAGTTCCTGGGATTAAAAAATAATGAATCATGTTAGTTAGATATATCATTTTAGGTTTCGTTGTAGCGGTGATATCCAGCGCTACGGGGATTGCATATAGTTTTAATTATTATAAATTATTTGACTTTTCAGCCGTCCTTCCTTTCACTAAAATAGCTTGGTTGTTTACATCTGGATCATTGTTGATTACTGTCTTATCATTTGTCTTCAATAAATTCTTAAAGGTAATAGGTGGATTAATATTTAACGTTTTACTTGCTTTTGGAACGATTGGTAGTGTGATCATTCCGACGGTCTATCCCCCAACTTTTCCTGCAGAAATCGAAATGCCGGAATTTTATCCTGCCTTTGTTATACCCTTGCATTTCATGGTTCCAATGATTTGGTTTGCATTATCTTCTTATTTTCTAAAAAATAAAGCATGAAAAAAATAGCTTTTATTGGTCTTGTATTAGTTTCCTTGACGGCTTGTAAAAAGGATAAAGTAGAGAATTACTCGAATGCAAACTGTACTGATACGGTTTCATTTAATAATGAGATTTTACCATTAATTCAAAACAATTGTACAGGGTGCCATGATAATCAAAATGGGTATTCATTGACGAATCATTCGAACATTTCATCGAATTCATCTGCAATTATTGGTTCAATGCGTAATAGTGGTTATCAATTGATGCCACAGGGAGGTCCAGCTTTGCATGATAGTATTATCCAACGCATTGAATGTTGGGTCAATCAGGGCAAGCAAAACAACTAATTCTTGGAGATATTACTAATTTAGCTTAATTCAACTAAAAAATTAAAAACATGAAAAAAATAATTTTACCACTTAGTATGCTTTCGTTAACTGCTTTGCTTGTCGCCATGCAATACGATAAGGATCAAATCATAGAGACGTTCCATTTTAAACCTCAAAACAGTGGTGGTGCTGGCACAGGAAAAACAGGTGCGCCAGGAGAGCAGAATTGTACTGGATGTCATTCGGGAACTGCTCAAGATGGTTCTAATGAAAATAATCTAACAATTTTAGATGACGGATCAACTCCAGTAACCACATACATTCCAGGTGCGCAATATACCGTTAATCTTGCAATGAATTCAAATCCAGTTAAAAAAGGATTCCAAGCAACAGCGCTTAATGGTACAAACGCAATGGCTGGAAGTTTTACCGCTCAAGCAGGAAATACTTCGATTAACGGAACAACACGTAAATATGCGAATCACACAGCTTCTAGCAACACGTCTGCATCTGCGCCTGTTTGGACTTGGACTTGGACCGCACCTGCAACAAATGTTGGCGATGTAATATTTTATGTAGCTTCCAATAAAACAAACAATAATGGCAATGACAATGGTGATGTAATTTACCTTTCGCAGCACACGCTAAGTGCACAAAGTTCATCCTCGCTTCAGGAGCAAAATACTTCAAAAATTTCAATCAGATTCAACAGTGAATTAAATCAAGTGATTGCTGATTTCTCATCACTGAACATCTCAAAAATGTCTTTTAATTTAATTGATCTATTGGGTAAATCTGTGTTTACATCTACTCTAGGATTTTCTCAAATTGGGGTTAACCAACAATCAATAGAATTACCGGCAAATTTAAATAGGGGAGTTTATATGGCTACCATTTTTGTTGGTAAAACTCCTTTGTCTGCTAAAATTTATATTCCTTAAAAAATATAGTTTAGATAATTCCTTAAAAAATCCAACTTTGACTCTCAAAGTTGGATTTTTTTTGAGCTCATATTTTTCCACTCAAACTACTCCAACCACCCCCATTATGCACATCGTATCCTTGTGATTTCAAAATTTGTTTAGCAGATCCACTACGCATACCAGATGCACAGCAAGTAATTACAACTTTATTTTTGGGTATCTTGTTCAATGAACGTTGAATTTCTGACAATGGAATATTCATTGAATTTTTAATATGTCCTGTTTTGAATTCCCCGGCAGTTCGAACATCAATAATCAAAGCACCATCTTTTACTAATTGTTTGAAATCAACTTGTTTGATTCCAAAAATTTTCCCTAAAAAACTCATTGATTACAATTTACTTTGTACGTCAATCCAAGAACCTCCATTTTCACATGTAACTCCTAATGATTTAAAGTATGCTGCTGCTTGTCCGCTACGAACTCCACTGGCGCAGCAAAAGACAAGTGGTTGCTCCATTTTTTTAATTTCTTCCACATGCTCAAGAATTTCTTGTAAGGGAATATTAATTGATCCTACTACTTGTCCACCCATGCATTCTGCAGGTGTTCTAACATCGATAACTGTTCCTGCCATTTTTATTGTATTTTATTTTTTAATTTTTTGCGAATAGAATAAACCAAAGAGGCGCCAAGACCTCCCATTAAACCGCCATAGCCTGTCATTAGCCAGGGGCTTGATTTAATCGGGCATCCGTTCTCACAACCAACGAAATGGTAATAAAAGAATCCACCAACCAAGCCGATGCTTATACCAATTATAGTCCAAAGAAGTTCTTTTTTATCTTTCATTTTACAGAGAATTATAATACAAAGATAAAGCAATCTCAATTATGCTTTTGTATCCTTAGTTACACAAGCCAATGTTTTAATTTTCCATTATCTTTGTTGCATAAATCAAGTGTAATGAGCAGAATTTTAATCATAGATGATGAACGTGCAATTCGTAGAACATTAAAAGAAATTTTAGAATTCGAAGAATTTGAGGTGGACGAAGCAGAAAATGGTAAGGATGGCCTTTCAAAAGCACTTTCAAAAGCATATGACATAATTTTTTGTGATATCAAAATGCCTGGAATGGATGGGATGGAGGTACTTGATGCTTTAGTAAAAGCAAAAAATGAATCACCGGTTATTATGATCAGTGGTCACGGTAATATTGACACCGCTGTTCAAGCGATTAAAAAAGGTGCATTTGATTTTATCGAAAAACCACTTGATTTGAATCGGATACTAGTTACCATTCGCAATGCAAAAGACAAAACGCGCTTTGTGGAAGAAACTAAAGTCTTAAAAACTACCGTAAATCGTTTAAAGGGCAGTTCAATAATTGGAGAAACGGAGGGAGTTCAAAAAATAAGAGAAATGATTCAGAAGGTAGCTCCATCTGATGCGCGTGTTTTGATTACAGGAGCTAACGGAACGGGTAAGGAGTTAGTAGCTCGTGCATTACACGATAATTCGAATCGCAATAAAATGCCGCTCATTGAAGTGAATTGTGCTGCGATTCCTTCGGAACTTATTGAAAGCGAATTGTTTGGTCATGAAAAAGGAGCGTTTACTTCTGCAGTTAAGGATAAAAAAGGAAAGTTTGAAATAGCATCCGGGGGCACTTTATTTTTAGATGAAATAGGGGATATGTCAGCAAGCGCACAAGCTAAAGTTTTGCGTGCGCTTCAGGAAAATGTGATACAACGTGTTGGCAGTGAACGCGAAATAAAAGTTGATTGCCGCATAGTAGCAGCAACGAATAAAGATTTGCGGATTGAAATTGCGGAAGGCCGTTTTAGGGAAGATTTGTACCATCGTTTGGCTGTTATTTTGATCCATGTCCCAACGTTGAATGATAGAGAAGAAGATATTCCTTTGATTGCGGAACATTTTATCAATCATATCTGCACCGATCAAGGAATACCTAAAAAACACTTTGATTCGGATGCTTTAACCGCTCTTCAAGAAATTAATTGGACTGGGAATATTCGAGAATTGAGAAATATTGTTGAGCGCTTGGTAATCTTATGTGGACAAACCATTACAGCAGCAGATGTTCACATGTTTGCAAATCCAAGAACATAGAAAATGAAAGTGAGTGAAAAAAAAAATGATGTTGTTGCGGTAATCGGTGGTGGAAGTTGGGCTACTGCATTGGTTAAATTACTTTCGAATAATGTGAATTCAATTAATTGGTGGATGAGAAGTGAGGAAGCGGTTCAGCATATTCTCAGTTTTAAGCACAATCCACGTTATCTCCAATCGGTTGAAATTGATTTGGAAAAGGTACGTGTTAGCACTGATTTACCAGGAATAATTGAATCCAGTGATGTGGTGATAATTGCCACTCCATCTGCTTTTATGCACGAAAGTTTATCTATAATTCCTCCTAGTTTGTTGGCCAATAAAATTGTTTTTTCCGCGGTTAAAGGAATAATACCTGAATTTCATGCGATACCCGCTCGATACATTCACAAGACTTTTGGTACGCCTTATTCGAATATTGGAATTATTTGTGGACCCTGCCATGCCGAAGAAGTCGCATTGGAGCGATTGTCTTATCTTACAATTGCGTGTAGTGAAGAGAGTTTTGCTGATCGAATGGCTGATTTTTTAAGCTGTAGGTATCTAAAAACCACTATTTCAGACGACTTGTTCGGAACTGAAATCTCTGCGATATTGAAAAATGTTTACGCGCTAGCTTCCGGAATTTGCTCGGGATTAGGATATGGCGACAACTTTCAAGCCGTTTTAGTTTCGAATGCGATTCAAGAGATCGAACGATTTATCGATGCAGTACATGAGGCACATAGAAACACAAAAACAAGTGCGTATTTGGGGGATTTATTGGTGACGGCATATTCAAATTTCTCCCGAAATAGAACATTTGGTGCTATGATCGGTAAAGGATATTCTGTGAAATCCGCTCAATTAGAAATGAATATGGTAGCTGAAGGTTATTTTGCCACAAAAAGTTTAATGGAAATCAATAAAAAATTTCAAGTGAATATGCCAATATTAGTGGCTGTTAATAATATTCTTTATAAAAATGCTTCACCGGGAATTGAAATTAAGTTGCTTTGTGATCAATTGAGCTAATTAAATCTCGTCAAGTGAAAAAACATTTTTACCTAGGATAAAGGTTTTCCAGGCAAAATTTTCTGTAAATACAGCATTGGTCTGAATGGGTTTTACAAAAAGTACAAAGGTGGCATCTTTTCCAGCTTCAAGACTCCCTAATCGGTTTTCATCAAAGGAGGAAAATGCAGCCCATATTGTCATACCCTTTAAACATTCTTCAAGTGTTAGTGCTTCTTCTGGATAAAACCCTTCCGATGGGAAATTTGCTTGGTCTTTTCGTAGTACAGCTGCTCGCAGTGTAGCAAATGGATTTGCTAATTCTACCGGGAAATCAGTGCCGATTGCAAGCATTCCGAAGCTTTTAAGTAATGATTTATATGCGTATGCACCCTTCATTCGACTGTCTCCTAATCGACTTTTAGCCCACCGTTGATCGCTAACGGCATGAGTTGGTTGAACTGATGGAAAAATACCAAATTCTCCGAACAAGGCAATTTCAGATGGATCAACTACTTGAGCGTGTTCAATTCTCCACCGGTGATCTTTGTTTTTTTCAAATACTTTTTGATACATTTTTAAAACGATAGAATTAGTAGAATCACCAATTGCATGTGTGTTCATTTGATACCCCAAACGTTCGCATAGGTCCGCAATTTGTTGCATTTCACCTATTGAAGTTGTTAGGAAGCCATGGTGAGAATGGTTATCTGAATAAGGTTCCTTTAGAAAAGCTCCCCTTGAACCTAAAGAACCATCACCAAACACCTTAAAGGATCGAATCGAAAAGTTTTTGTATTTATAGATTCCGTTTTTATTAGCAAATTTCTTGTTCTCCTCGCTGGGTAAAAGCATCGCATAAATATTAAGTGATAACAGGCCTCTATCAATTATTTTTCGAAAAAAATCAATGTCTTTAAACGCTATTCCCGCTTCGTGTACTCCGGTTATACCATATTGAAAAAGTTCTTCTTGAATTTCTTCAATTGCTTGAATTTTTTCTTTTTCAGGAAAATCAGGAAGGTATTTTTGCACCAAATTCATGGCATTATCTATCAAAATTCCAGTAGGTTTACCATTTTTCTTTTCAATCGTACCACCTGCAATAAGTGAATCAGGATTTATTCCGGCTAACTGAATCATGGCATCATTTACAAGTGCAGCATGCCCATCAATCCGATATAAACAAATCGGAATACTTGGATATGCTTTATTCAACTGATCATTCGTTGGTAACTCTTTTTCTCCCCAGGTTGCTTGATCCCATCCACGACCGATTATTACTTTTTTGTTTTTTTTGGATTGATAAACTGAAATTCGATTGATCATTTCTTTATACGATTTTACGCCCACCAAATCAAGGCTTAATTTCTGATTCATATAGGATAATATGTGTCCGTGAGCATCCGTTAATCCGGGATACAATTCTCGTCCACCCGCATCTATCACCTTTTTTGATCTGTATTTATTTAAAATTTGCTGGTTTGGTCCGACTTCTATTACTTTTCCATCCTTCACTGCCATCGCTTCTGTGATTAACCCAGCCTCATTCATGGTGTGTATTTCGGCGTTATGGATAACTAAATCAGCATCAAGACCTTTATAACAAGAACTAAAAATGGTTGATAGTACAATTAGTAAAAAAATTGTATGTAATTGACGTGTTAATTTTCTCATGCAATAACGTTTAAACCTAGCTAAATTAATATCTTTGCTTTGATTGTAGGTTAAAAAATCGAGAATTCGTGAAGGATAATGTTGAGGAACCAAGATGGTATGTTTTAAAAACAAATTCACGGGCTGAAAAAAAAGTGCATGAACGTTTAGTATTGCTCGGATTTACTGTATATCTTCCCATGGTTACGACTATAAAACAATGGAGTGATCGAAAAAAAAAGATTGAAGTACCTTTAATTTCATCTACTTTGTTTATTCAAAGTGCTGAGGCAGATTTAAAGAAATTATTTACTGTTTTAGGATTCCATTCATTATTGTATTTTCTCGGAAAACCGGCAATTGTTCGAGATTTCGAAATACGGAATTTAAAAATTTTACTTCAGGAAAATGTTGATTTCGACAGTGAAGATTCACTGGATGTAGATCCAGGTGACAAAGTGGAAGTAATTCGCGGACCTTTTCAAGGCCTTATTGCAACATCTATTGAAGTAAATCGTACACATAAATTGATTGTTCAAATTGAAAGTTTAGACCAGAGATTTGTTGTACATGTTCCGAAATCTTTTGTTAAGAAAATTAATGCTTAACAAGTTGAAAATAAATAAAATACGTGAGATAGGGCTCCTTTGCTTTGTGACTCACACATGGCGAAGCCATACCTAATAACTACTACTATTATGAAAATTGTTGTAACTGGAGGAGCTGGATTTATTGGTTCAAATACCTGCGATTCATTGATAAATGATGGTATTGAAGTAATATGTTTGGATAATTTTTTAACAGGTAAAAAAGAAAATATCCAACACTTACTTTCTCATCCTAATTTTTCGCTACTGGTGGGGGATATTCGTTCCCTTGCAGATTGTACAAAAGCAGTTGAAGGAGCAGATTTGGTATTGCATTTGGCTGCGTTAGGTTCCGTTCCTCGTTCAATTGCAGATCCAATCACAACCAATGAAATTAATATCAATGGGTTTTTGAATATGATTGTTGCTGCTAGAGATGCTGGAATTACTCGTTTTGTCTATGCCGCAAGCTCATCTACCTATGGCGACTCAGAATCATTGCCAAAAGTGGAACACGTCATCGGAAAGCCATTGTCTCCATATGCCATCACGAAATATGTAGGTGAGTTGTATGCTGATGTTTTTGCAAAAACCTATGGAATCGATTGCATTGGATTACGTTATTTTAACGTTTTTGGCCGGAAACAAGATCCGGATGGAGCTTATGCTGCGGTTATTCCAAAGTTTTGTGCCCAATTATTAAATCACGAAAGTCCTATTATTAATGGGGATGGAAGTTTTTCACGAGATTTCACCTATATCGATAATGTCATTCAAATGAATAAACGGGCATTGTTTACCGAAAATCAAGAAGCGTTAAATCAAGTATACAATGTTGCTTTTGGACAAAGTTCTACCTTGAATGAATTGTTTTTCGAGATTCGTCAGAATCTACAAGAATTTGATTCTTCTGTTGGTATACTTGAACCAAACTATGGACCTTTTAGAAAAGGTGATATTCCTCATTCATTGGCATCAATTGATAAAGCAAAAGCTTTGTTGGGTTACCAACCTGAATTTTCATTGAAAACAGGTTTAAAAGAAACAGTAAGGTGGTATTGGGAAAATGTAGCCGTAAAAAATTAATTGTTGGATATTCTTTCACTTATTGGTCGTAATTCTCCTTTATTTGACGAAGATTTGGAGAAATTGGAGGTGGAAATGTGCCAAATCGTTTCATCAAGTAGCTTTTTGGTATTGGGAGGAGCTGGATCAATTGGTCAAGCGGTTGTTAAAGAAATTTTTTCTAGAAATCCTCAAAAATTACATGTTGTTGATTTAAATGAAAATAATCTCACTGAATTAGTTCGAGATATTAGAAGCTCTTTTGGGTATATATCTGGTGATTTCCAAACGTTTGCATTAGATATTGGGTCAACAATTTACGATGCGTTTATTGAGGCAGATGGTAAGTTTGATTATGTGCTGAATTTATCTGCTCTGAAACATGTTCGTAGCGAAAAAGATCCTTTTACGCTCATGAGAATGATTGAAGTGAATATACTCAATACCGAAAAAACAATTCTGCAATCCATTCAAAAAGGAACAAGAAAATACTTCAGTGTTTCTACAGATAAAGCAGCCAATCCTGCAAATTTGATGGGAGCAACTAAACGAATTATGGAATTATTTTTAGCGAATCATAGTGCGAAGATTCAAATTTCAGCGGCTCGATTTGCTAATGTCGCATTCTCTGATGGTTCTCTGCTGGCTGGGTTTGAAAATCGATTTTTAAAAAACCAACCCATTGTTGCCCCAAACGATATTAAAAGATACTTTATTACTCCTCAAGAATCCGGGCAATTATGTCTTTTGTCGTGTATTTTTGGTAATAATCGCGATATTTTTTATCCCAAAATGTCTGAGTTAGATTTACGATCATTTTCAGAACTAGCTATAAAATTCCTTTCTAATAAAGGTTTAGAAGCAGAAATATGTGAAAATGAAGATCAAGCGCGAAAAAATGTCCAAGCACTTAAATTAATTGGAAAATATCCTTGTTTGTTTACCCAATCAGATACCACCGGCGAAAAAGAAATTGAAGAGTTTCATACTGAATTAGAACAAATTAATATTGATCGTTTTGACACTATTGGAATTGTAAAAAATTCGGGGGAAAGAAATTCTGATGATTTGAATCATTTTTTAGAACAAATTGCTAAATTGAAAAAGAATAATCAGTGGAAAAAAGCTGAGTTAGTCATTCTAATAAAAAAGCTTATTCCTGAAATGAATTATGCCGACAACGGCAAGTATTTAGATGCAAAAATGTAGAGAATTGTGAAAACTTCGTTAGCGATAGATTTTGTTCGTGACACCTTTAAATCAACAGATTTTATCCCGCTTCATGCCCCATTTTTTGGTCTAAATGAAAAAAAATACTTGGCTGAATGCATTGATTCAACCTTCGTTTCAAGTGTTGGGTCTTTTGTTTCAGAAATTGAAAATGAGTTAAAAAATAAATTGCATTGCACTCATGCTGTGGCGGTAGTTAATGGAACGGCGGCATTACAAGTTGCTCTTCAATTATCTGGTGTTAAGAGTGGCACTGAAGTTCTTACTCAGTCATTAACTTTTGTTGCTACGGCAAATGCAATATCGTATCTAGGTGCAATTCCTGTTTTTATCGATGTAGACCTTGATACCATGGGATTGTCGCCTAATTCATTAGTCCATTTTTTAGAAGAGTTTGGGGAGCTCAGAGAGAATGCGTTATACAATAAATCGAGTGGAAGGGAAATTACTGCATGCCTACCCATGCATACTTTTGGATTTTCTTCACGCATTGAGGAAATCATCCGAATTTGTTCCGAATGGAATATTCCCGTTGTTGAGGATGCAGCTGAAGCTTTAGGAAGTATGTCAGGTTATCAACATTTGGGAACTTTCGGTTCATGTGGTATATTTTCATTTAATGGAAACAAAATACTAACGGCTGGGGGAGGGGGGGCACTCGTTACAAATCAAGCTGATTTGGGGATTCGTGCAAAACATCTAACTACCACGGCAAAAGTTCCTCATCCCTATGAGTTTGTGCATGACGAAATAGGATATAATTACCGCATGCCTAATTTGAACGCAGCATTACTTAAGGCACAATTTGAACAATTGGATTGGTTGCTTAGTAAAAAAAGGGAATTAGCGATGAAATACAACGCGTTTTTTGCTAATTCCGAGATTGAATTGAAATGGGAAATACCCGGTACCAAGGCTAATTTTTGGCTAAACACAATACAATTAGAATCGAAAGAAAACAGAGATTTATTTTTAGAGGAAACGAACAAAAATGGAGTAATGACAAGACCTGTATGGCAATTGATGTTTCAATTACCCATGTATAAGGAGTGTCAAAAAGACAAGCAACAAAACGCACAGTTTTTGGCTGATCGATTAATTAATCTACCAAGTAGTATTCACCAATGAAAAAAGTAGCGCTTATCGGTTATTCGGGTCATGCATTTGTTATTGCCGATACCTTACTTGAGCAAGGTTTTCAACTGGAAGGATATTATGACCTCGAGGTTAAGCAAACGAATCCTTATAATCTGCAATATTTAGGTTCGGATCAAGACATAAAGAAAAGCGAAGGACTTTTGTACTTTCCTTCTATTGGTTCAAATACCATTCGAAAGAAAATCTCCCTTAAAATTTTGGAAGATAATTGTTCGACTTTAACGATCATTCATCGCTCCAGTATTATCTCCAGTCATACTCAACTGGGCAGTGGGACTTTTGTTTCAGCTGGCGTTTTATTGAACGCCTTTTCGCGGATAGGTGACGGTTGTATTCTAAATACGGGGTGTATAATTGAACATGAATGTACTATTGCTAATTTTGTACATATTGCTCCAGGAAGTGTCCTTTTAGGAAATGTGCGTGTAGGTGAAGGAAGTTTAATTGGTGCAAATGCAGTAATAAAACCGGGAGTTATAATCGGCTCAAACGCTACAATAGGAGCCGGTTCAGTAGTTCTTCGTGATATTCCTGATGGAGAAACTTGGGCAGGAAATCCGGCAAGAAAAATAAAATGAGCGCTCGTGTAATAATAATAGCTGAAGCAGGAGTTAATCATAACGGTGATATAAACTTGGCTAAAAAGTTAATTGATATTGCAGCAGAATCTGGAGCAGATTATGTTAAGTTCCAAACGTATAAAACGGAGAAATTAGTTACTCAATTGGCTAAAAAAGCAGACTATCAAATTCAGCAGAATACAGATGAAGATGATTTGCAATTTAGTATGCTCAAGAAACTTGAGTTAACAAAAACAGCTCACCTTGAACTAATTCACCACGCAAAGGATAAGGGAATTGCATTTCTCTCAACGGCTTTTGATGAGGAAAGCATTGATTTTTTAGACGAATTAGGCATCCCCTTTTTTAAAATTCCATCGGGTGAGATCACTAATCTACCTTTTTTGCAGCATGTTGCGTCCAAAGGAAAACCGATAGTATTATCCACAGGAATGTGTATGCTTGAAGAAGTAAAAGAAGCTATCGAACTATTGAGAAAAAATGGGGTTAAAAAAGAAGATTTGATTGTTCTGCATTGCACCACAGACTATCCAACTCCGTTTATCGACGTGAATTTGGGCGCAATGAATCTTATTCAGCTTGAGTGTGATGTACAGGTGGGGTATTCTGATCATACTTTAGGTATTGAGTTGGCAATTGCGGCTGTTGCAAGAGGTGCTGTACTCATTGAGAAACATTTTACCTTGGATAAATCGCTTCTAGGGCCTGATCATCAAGCTTCTTTGGAACCAGATGAGTTATTTAAAATGGTACAAGGTATTAGAAATATTGAATCTGCATTATCGGGTAATAACAAAAAGGAACCAACCATCTCTGAGCTTGAGAATCAGAAAGTGGCTCGAAAAAGTATTCACGTCAGAACCAATTTATCTAAAAATCATAGTCTAGTCAAAGATGATTTAATAATGCTCCGTCCCGGTGATGGAATATCTCCGATGAAAATTAATCAGATTATAGGTAAAAAACTGGTGCATGACCTTGAGACGGGGCATAAACTAAATTTCAACGATTTGAGCGAATGAAAATCGGGTTATTAACATCTTCTCGAGCGGATTATGGAATTTACTTTCCATTGATAAAAAAAATAAAATCGTGTTCTGAAATTGAATTAGAAATTATTGCCTTTGGAACGCATTTGTCAGAGAATCATGGGTATACAGTTAATGAAATTCTTAACGATGGTGTTGATGTAAAATGTTCCCTATCAGATTGCTTTGCTACGGATGATTCTCCAAAAGAAATAGCTAAAGCAATAGCCAGAACTATTTCTTATTTCGCTGATTTTTGGTACAAAAATCAATTTGATTTGGTTTTTGCCTTAGGCGATCGGTACGAAATGTTTGCCGCGGTCACTGCAGGACTTTCCTTTCAAGTGAAATTTGCCCATATGTATGGAGGAGAAACAACCCTAGGAGCTATTGATAATTGTTTTAGGCATTCAATTTCTCACATGTCAACAATTCATTTTGTTTCGTGTACAAATTATAAAAATCGATTGGCAGAATTGATTGGTTCAGATGAATCTATTCATAATGTGGGCAGTCTGTCAGTCGATAATATAAACAAGATGAATTTTTTATCCATTAAAGAACTGAAAGAACAATTTGAAATAGATTTTTCAATACCTACCGTTTTATGCACCTTACATTCTGAAACAACCAATTTTGAACAAACTCAAGCGCACGTTGAAACACTTTGCAGTGCATTGAAACAAATTGAAGGAAAGCAATTTTTAATAACAATGCCAAATTCAGATACATCCAATGAAATCATTCGAACCGTTTTTAAAGAATTTGCGGATAATCATAAAAATGTTTTTCTGAGAGAAAATTTGGGTAGAAAGGGGTATCTATCAGCTATGAAATATGCTGAATTTATTATTGGTAATTCCTCTTCTGGATTCGTTGAAGCAGCGGCATTGGCTAAGTGGGTAATCAATATTGGAATAAGACAAAAAGGAAGGGTGTTAACACCAAATATTGTTGGTTGTATATTTGATCAAAGTAAAATAGTAGAATCAATCAAGGAGATTGAAAACAAAAGAATTGAAAATTTAAACAGCCAATTTTACGGAGTTGGAGATGCGGCATCGAAAATTCTCACAACTATTCTAACGTTGGATTTAACCCAAGCCTAAATTATGTGGAATAAACTTCATCTTTTAGAGATATCAGCTTCCATTAAATTGGCGCTTAAACAGTTGAATGAACTTGGCAAAGATGGCGTTCTATTCGTTGTAACCGAGAAAAATGAATTAATTGGTTCTCTAACAGATGGCGATATAAGACGGGCATTGTTAAAAGGTATTACCATTGAAGAGAATGTTGGATTAGCAATGAATATTGACCCGAAAGTACTTTTTGAAGATCAAATGGACCTTGTTAATTTAAAAGAATTTAGGGAACTTAATTTCTCAATTCTTCCAATTTTAAACAAAGAAAAGATCATTGTTGATGTAATCAATTTTAGGCTTAAAAAATCAATTTTACCCATTGATGTTGTTATTATGGCGGGGGGGAAAGGTGAACGATTAAGACCGTTGACGGATCATATTCCCAAACCACTACTTCCAATTAATCAAAAACCTATTATAGAATATGCAATTGATCAGTTCAACTATTTTGGAATCAGTGATATTTGGATAACTTCTAATTATTTATCGAATCAATTAGTTGAATATGTTGCAGAAAAACAAGACAATGGATTTGATCGACTGAGAGTCATTAAAGAAACTCAATTTTTCGGTACCATGGGTGCTGTTTCATTGATCAAAGAATTTTCTCACAATCACATTCTTGTTTGTAATGCAGATTTGTTAACAAACATAGATTTAGAATCTTATTACTTAGATTTTGTCAAAACAAATGCAGATTTAAGTGTATTGTCTATTCCTTATAAAATTGACATTCCTTATGCCGTGTTAGAATTGAATGATGGTTATATCTCTGATTTAAAGGAGAAGCCAACCTATACATATTACTCCAATGGAGGGTTTTATTTGTTTAAAAGGGAATGTTTAGATTTTATCCCAACAAATACTGAATTCATGGCTACTGATTTTATTGAAAAGCTCATCCAAAACAATAAAAAAGTTCGAGCTTATGAGCATCATGGGTATTGGTTAGATATCGGAAGTCATTCTGATTTTCAACGAGCACAAGAGGATTCTAAAAACTTAAAATTCGAATGGATTTAACCCAGTTTTTAGTTGTTATACCTGCCCGAAAAGATTCTAAAGGAATTCCGGGTAAAAACCGTAAATTATTGAATGGCAAACCATTAATTCAGTATTCAATCGATTTTGCGTTAGAAAATTTTAATCGAACACAAATTTATCTTTCAACAGACGATGAGGTGATTCTTAAAATTGCTGAGCAAAATGGAATAATGGATACTGAGCTGCGACCTTCACATTTAGCTACCGATCAAGCAAGTATGCAGGATCTACTGCGATATGTAATTGAAAAACAAGAAGCGGTGGGGAATAATTACCAAGGTCTTATTTTATTGCAGCCAACTTCTCCATTTCGGAGGTCGCTTGATTTAATAGCAATGTTGAAATTGTTTGATGATTCAGTAGAAATGGTTGTTTCCGTTAAAGAAAGTAAGCTCAACCCATATTTTAACCTTTTTGAAGAAAATGAGGAAGGCTTTATGCAGAAATCAAAGAATAGTACCGCTTTAAATCGACAGGGAGCACCAAAGGTTTTTGCTTACAATGGTTGCATTTATCTACTGAAAATAACTGCTTTAAAATCAACTAAGATATCAGAATTCACAAGGGTTAAGAAATATGTAATGTCAACTGAATTTTCTATCGATATAGATGATTCGATCGATTGGGAGTTTGCTGAATTCTTAATGAAAAATAAAAAAGTGCATGTCGATTAAACAAAAATCGGTTCATGCTTTTTCTTGGGATCTTTTTGGTCGGTTATTGACCCAAGGAAATACCTTTATTGTCTCTATTTTCTTGGCGAGACTGCTCGGCCCCGAACAATTTGGATTAGTTGCCATGGCTATGGCTTTTATTAGTATTGCTACCGTTTTTGTGGATATTGGATTTTCATCTGCATTAATTCAACGAAAAGATAATTCTGCGTTAACGTATAATTCAATTTTTGTTTTCAACATACTTGCAGGAGCTTTTCTTACGATTTTAACCTATGTAATCGCGCCTTTTATTGGAGATTTTTATGATAATCAAGAGGTTACGATTTTGGTTCGATGGCTGTCTTTGAATTTTATTTTCAACTCATTTAACAGAGTTCAAAATGTTATTTTAAATAAGGAACTTAATTTCAAAGCAGTTACAATTCGAACATTTATCGCATCGGGAATTAGCGGGGCATTAGGCATTATTGCAGCTTACGGCGGAATGGGAGTGTATAGTTTAGTTATTCAAACACTAAGTTTTGCATTTATTGGAACACTTTTGTTATGGTCAACTTCAACCTGGAAACCGCAACTTCAATTTTCATATGCTGAAGTTAAAAAATTATTAGGTTTTAGTATTTATGCCTTTTTTGAAAGAATTTTGAACAACATATTTATTCGGCTCGACGTTTTGATTTTAGCAAAAATATTTTCACCTACAAGCGTGGGGTTTTATACAAGATCTTCCTCACTTGTTGATCAAATCACAAAGTACACCTCTTCTTCTATAATCAGGGTTCTATTTCCTGTTCTTAGTAATCTGCAAGATGATCATGATAATTATGAACGAATTTATTTTCGAATGTTCTCTGTGATTTCGTTCTTAAGTTTTATCGTTACTGGAATTCTGTATTTCATGGGAGCTGACATTATTCTTATGCTTTTTGGAGCCAAATGGGCGGATTCCATTCCAATTTTTCAAATTTTAATAATCGCAAGTTGCACCCTGCCACTCAATTCCTTGATGTGGAATGCCATGATGAGTAAGGGAAAGGCAAAAGAAAATTTTTATTTTGGTTTTCTTAAAAAAATGATTGGTTTATTGCCTTTTATTGTAGCGGTATTATATGGAATCTGGTGGTTTACAATTGCATGGGTTGTTTCAAAATTTGTAGATACACTTTTAAACATGTTTATGCTTCAAAAACATTCCCATTTAGCAATTAAAAAACACTTCAGTATTCTGTTTTTAGGATTTGTACCGTTAATTCCAGGCTTTGTTTTATTTGAAAGTTTAGAGATTAAGTTAGTTGCCATACGCATTGCGTATACAGTAGCTTATGTTTTATTTTATTTGGTGATTAATTGGCTGCTGAAAAACGAGGGAATGTTTTATATCCTATCCGTATTTAAAGATCTAAAAGATGTTGTTGAACGTCGAATTAAATTAAAAAAAGCACCAACAAGTCTATGAGTATCAAAAAAGAAGCATCAAGCAAGAAATTTTGATTACGTTTTAAAAACCGATACAAAAAATCTTGAAAGCCTATTTTTTTATCATTACCCCAGTAAATTATTTAAGTGCTCTGCAAGCATCAAGAGATACTCGTTTTAGTTTTTCAGAAAAAAAATTAATTGTTTTATCTGACTATCACCGAAGTTTAACTCAATTTAATTCGATTGTGAACCCAGAAGAGTGGGATTCGGTAACCTATCCTTGGCTCGATATGGATCGTCGAAATAAATCAAAGATTCTATTGATGCTTTATAATATGAAAAAGCGGTTCATTTTCCGAAATATTTTTAAAGAAATTAAAGCAGATGATTATATTTTTTGGGGGAATATGAATCACAAGTTTTTTCAAAAAATCCCAAGTAGAAATGAATCGATTTATTTATTGGATGATGGATTTTCAACAATAAATATTTTACAACGATTAGAAAAAGCTGAGACAAAAAGAAACCTCCACTTATATACTCTCTTCACATTAAAATCTAATGAAGTTTCGATTTTAAATCATCAATTTGAATTGGTTAAACCTGAGTTCCAAGTAATAGATTTGGAAAAAAAAGTTTTTTTTATTGGTCAACCATTGGTGTTTAATAAAATTGTTTCTGAACAGTATTACGTTCAATCAATAGATTCAATTTTTCAGTTTTATGAAAAAAACGGCTTTGATTGCTTTTACCTTCCACATCGTTCTACTACCCGGAATTATATTCCTGCAAATTGGAAAGTAATTGACTTGAATTTCCCTTTGGAATATTGCACAGAGAAAGGAGAAATTAATCCAGGAATTTTCGTTACTTTTTACTCAACCGGTGTATACAACTTAGGGAAATATTTGTCTCTAGCTAATAACCAAACCATATTTTGGGAATTGGATAAAAATGAAATAAATTCCAATTTTATAAATCAAATTAATACTATTTATTCCTACTTAAAACAAAATGGATGGCTCATTAAATCATTGAATAGTGTGAATAATGAAAACATCGATGTTCGACATAATGAAAGCGAAGAATGCTAGCTAGGTTAAAGCAATTTGATCGATTGTTTTTATTCATTTTAATGATACCCATTATTAATGTTGTATCGTCATTAGCAACTCCGTTTTTCCCCGGATTTCTTAATCCTGGAGTTATAAGAGGTATTCTGATCTCTTTATTCCTCGTATGGTTTATGGTGGTTAAATATAAAACAAATGTCATAACGATTCCATCACTGATTTTTGCAGTTTATTTGTTTATTTTATGTTGGTTTTCATCTGAACAAACAACATCCTTGTATATCTATAACAAAGTGGCAATTACTATTTTAATGTTTGTTGTTGGTTTTCAGGCGTTTAATAGTCCGGATAGGTTTTTTTGGTTGTTGCGTAGCGTTGTAATTTGTTTATTTATATTAGAACTCTATTTTGTTTATTCTAACTTAACCGGTGTAGGTCGAAAAACATATTTCGATGATTCAATCCTTTTTGGTGAATCTGGGGTTAACTTTACCAAAGCTATGGTCATTTTTCTTCTCGTAATCCCAATTTATTTGAGACTTGAAACCAATCCAAGGATTTCAATATTCGTTTTAATTCTATTTTTAACAGGAATATTAATAGTTTTATTAGGCATGAAACGCTCGGCAATTTTAGCTATGATTTTTGGATTTCTGGTTTATGTTTTATTAACTCCTTACAAATCCCGCTTAATTCAATTTCTACCAGTAATTTTAGTTTTATCACTAATAACCTCTCCAATTTATTTACCTATTATTGAAAAGAGGTTTGAATCTCGTCAACAGTTGGTTTCCATGTCCTACAAACAACTTCAAGAAAGTGAAACCGAGGGTCGATTACTCGAAGTTCAGTTCACGATTGATGAGGCACTGGAGGCAGGAATAGATCGATTGCTTTTTGGATTTGATGTTTTTCTAAAAAAAGATTTCAAAGGTCATAAACGTATGTTGCATGTTGATTATATGAACATGTTGGGCGGTGCGGGCATTGTTGGTTTAATTCTATTTCTGTTTGTTTATTATAAAATTTTTCAATTAGCTAATCGTATAAGAAAGAAATTAGTCAATCACTCACAGGTAAATGAAATGTTTGCGACCATTTGTGCATTGATTGGTGTTCAGGCATTTTTATCCATTGGAGGTACCATGCAAGGTGTCAATTTAAGGGGGTATATTTTATTTTTATTGGGTGGACTTTTAAGCGTTTCTATTTTCTATTTTCAACAACGAATTCAAAAAAATGAGGTTGACAAATTTTGATCTTTCATTTTTTAGTTTATTTCATCATGATATTTTGAATACACCGGATTCTTATTTTCCAATTGATGCTGTTTGGGGCAATATTAAAACTAAACCATCGAAATCAATTCTAGATATTAATGATGTAATCATTAAATTGGTCGAAGATTCAATTAAAGATGTTGAGGATCATGAAATTGCATTAACCTTAACAGGTGGTTTTGATTCACGCCTTATTTTGGCAACCCTTTTGAAGTTAAATAGAAAGCCGATTTGTTTCGCTTATGGAGATGAACGAAACAGAGATATACAAATTGCTCGTGAAATATGCTCCAAATTCGGATTAACTTTCAAGCATGTAGTTGCTAAAAAACCTAATTCCGAATGGTACAATAAATGGGTGTGTAAAACCGTAGAAATAGGACAAGGAAAGGTGCATTTGCATCGAGCACATCGGACCGCGGCGATTGATGAATTTACAAAAGAATTCCCCGTAAAAGTTTTATTTACAGGACATTTCGGTGGGGAGAGTATTCGTGGACTTGCGTATAATGATTATTTTTCATCTAGCTTTTTTCAAAACTGGAATTCGGGAAAATTAGCGTTGGTCGATGCTATTGATGAGGTAATGAAAAATTATTTTATTTCAGATAGAAAAACGATTGAAATTAAAGAAGAGATTGAGAAAATGAAATATGGTTCGACAAATAGGGAAGAACGTATTTTCTATTTTTTGAATAGCTTAGTGGCCAATATTCATCATTCTCAAGACCTTCAGATTTATAAGTCCTATGTAGATAAGGTTGTTCCAATTTACATGACTCCTGAATTTCAATCAGCATTATCTCAATCCCCATTTCATTACCTGAGGAAGAAGAATAATAAGTTTAGTAAACTTAATGATCCTGTTTTATATTGCCAATTATTGAAACAATTAGAACCAAGATTACTAGCTATATCATTATCAAATGGGTACAAACCTTCCGATTTCCTGAAAGGAAAAATGTTTTATTTGGTAAAAAGAGTACTTGTGAAATACCTAAAATTGAATAAGAATTTTTCCTCGTTTAAGTATGATCAATGGTTTATTGATTTTGTGAAATCGGAAGCTAAAAATATTTCACCTGAGGTTTGGACAATATACGATAGAACTTCTTATTTTAGGGCTCTTGAGGGTGATAGCCACCAAAGTACCGAAGGGTATTGGCATAAATTCTCGAATCCTATTTTTTTTGATTTACTTTTAAAAGCAAAGCTTATTCAAAAATGAAAGTAGTAATCCTAAAAAATGAAATGCAGCATTCTGAGGATAGATGGGTAAAAGCATGTCAAAACCGTTCGATTGATTTTTCAGTTATTGATCTTTCTAGGCATGATTGGTTGGAGCAAATCCGTTTAGCAACTCCTGATTTACTACTTACGCGGCCTTCAGGATTAACAGCTCCATTCAAATTAATGTATGATGAGCGATTGGAAATTTTAGTTAAAGAACTAAATATCCCATGTTTTCCAACCCTAGAAGAGGTGAAAATATATGAAAACAAACGCTATTTTTCTTATTGGTTGAAGGCTAATAATTTACCGCATTCGGAAACACTGGTTTTTTATTTTGAAAAAGAGGCAATGGCTTATGCCGAAAAGCAAGTTCATTTTCCATTGGTGGCAAAAACTAATATTGGTGCATCGGGGAGTGGCGTCGTTATTCTTGAAAATCAGAAACAACTTATACAATATATTCAAAATACGTTTCGTGGAAGCGGATCTGAAAAACGAGTAGGACCTAATTTGAAAAAGGGAAAGATTCTACAACGCGGATTCAAATTATTATTAAACCCGAAACGAATTATTTTAAAGTATAATACTTACAAAGCGCGCGCTTTCGATAGTCAAACAGATTTTGTCTTGTTCCAAAAATATATTCCGCATGATTTTGAGTGGCGTGTTGTTCGAATAGGAGATTCTTTTTTTGCGCACAAAAAGTTATTGTTAGGTAAAATGACGAGTGGTTCCTTGAAAAAAGAATATTCAAATCCACCCTTAAAATTATTGGATTTTGTAAAAGAATTAACCGATAAATTTAACTTTAAATCCCAAGCTGTTGATCTTTTTGAATCCTCTGATGGGAATTATTTAATTAATGAAATGCAGTGCATATTTGGTCAATCCGATACTTTTCAAATGAAAGTCGACGGAGTGATTGGTAAATACATAATGAATGAAAATTCGTGGGAGTTTTTGCCGGGTGATTTTAATTCCAATGAGTCTTTCAATCTGCGTTTAGATGCTGCTTTAGACAATTTTCATTCTAGAAACAAATGATGAAGGTGTTGTTTGTTTGCAGTGGGAATAAAACGAATGGCCAACCGAGTATTTTAATTGTCAATCAGGCTAAATCACTTATAGAAGAAGGTGTTGAGATTGATTATTTTTTAATTCAGGGTAAAGGGTTCGGCGGATATTTAAAAAATTATTATCGCCTTAGGAAGAAAATTGCATCTGGAAAATATAATGTTATACATGCTCATTATTCTCTTTCTGGGATTCTAATGTCTCTGTCTTCTTTGTTTTTGACTAAACCAAAAAAAGTGGTTTCTTTAATGGGAAGTGATTCTCAAGTAAAAGGAATTAAAGGTTCTTTTATTCGGTTTTTTATTCGGTTTGTTTGGGATGTGACTATAGTTAAATCTCTACAAATGTCAAAAGATTTACAAACCGAATCACCTGTTATTATTCCAAATGGAGTTAATTTAGGCCTGTTTGCTGAAGAGATTATTCCAGAATTGAAAACCATTCTCTTTGCTGCTGATCCCGATCGACCATCGAAAAACGTTCAATTGGCCTATGAAGCGATTGAAATAGTGAAAAAATTGGATGAGAATGTTCAATTTAAAGTAATCCATGGAGTTTCTCATGAACAAACCATTCGAGAAATAAAAAAAACATCATGCGTTCTTCTTACTTCACTTTGGGAAGGTTCACCAAACATAATAAAGGAAGCCATGGCATGCGAACGCCCAATTGTCTCAACAAATGTTGGGGATGTAGGCTGGTTATTAGAAGGTGTTGAGGGAAGTTATGTTACGAATTGGGACAAAGAAACGATTGCTAGTTCTATAATGAATGCATTAAATTTTTCTGCTAACAATAACGCTACCAACGGAAGAAAAAAACTAATGGAGTTAAACTTGGATTCTAAATCAATTGCAAAAAGAATCATTCAAGTTTATAAATCATAATTGAAAGGGGTAATTATCATAGAGGGACATGTTCAAGGATTGTCTAATGTACGCGCATTGGGTGAATTCGGTATTCCTGTTTGGGTAATTGACACCGGAAAATGTTTGGCTCAATATTCAAAATATTGCCAATTTTTTTTACAATGTCCCAATTATTCTTCGGATGAATTCATTCTCTTTTTAGAAGAAATAGCAATCAATCATGACTTAAAAGGCTGGTTGCTTTTACCCTCAAACGATCACGCAGTTTTTTCAATATCAACACATCGCGAAAAATTAGTAAAGCACTATCAATTGATAACAGATGAAATTGACACAATAAATAAAATTTACAATAAACTTGAATTGTTGAATTTAGCTATTGCGTTGAAAATTCCAGTTCCTTCTTTTGAACAGCTTGAGCACCCTCATTCTCCAGTGAATTTAACATTCCCAATACTTACAAAAGGAAATAACGGATTAAATTTTTATAAAAAAATGAAAAGGAAGGTGATTGTTTCCGTAAATTCCGTAGAGTTGGTTAAAAATTTAAATTCTATTCAAAAACGAATTTCGTTGAGTGAAACATTTACGCAGGAACTTATCCCTTACCATAAAAAAAACAAAACTATTTCATTTACTGCTTTTGCTGTTAAAGGAATAATTAAGACTTATTGGATTGGACAAAAACTGAGAGAGCATCCGTTGCGTTTTGGTACTGCAACGATGGCAGAGAGTATTTCTGATCCGGGAGTTTTGGCATATGGGAGTCAGTTATTAAAAGCGCTCAATTATACTGGGATTTGTGAAATTGAATTTTTGAAAGATGAGCGTGACCAGCAATATAAATTAATCGAGATGAACGCACGTTCTTGGCTTTGGGTAGATTTAGCCAAAGAATGTGGGGTGAATTATGCGAAAATCGCCTATGATTATTCCCAATCCAGGTTGATTGATTTCCCAACTAATTATACGTTTAATACGGTTTGGTATAATCCGATTACTAATTTTTATTTCACGATAAAAGGCCTCTTTTTAGGTAAAATAGCTATTTCTGAAATTTGGATGAATTTAGGTAAAGTGAAAGTAAACGCTTTGTTTAAGAAAAACGACCCTAAACCATTTTGGATGTATTTTATATTGGTTTCGAAATTTTTAACGAAGAGATGACCATATTATTTGTAACAGGGCATCCCGCACAAATTCATAATTTTAGAATTGTGAAGCAATTGCTTGAAAAGGAAGGGCATAAAGTGGTTTGGGCATCCTCCAAAAAAGATATTAGCTTCGAATTACTTGAACTTTATGGGATTCAAGCGATTGAACTTAGTAGACCTAAAAAAAGCACTTTTTCTAAAATAGTTCATTTGATTTCAAATTCTTTGAAAATCGTGAGACTAATGAAAAGGGAAAAAGTGGATATTGTTGTTTCCCGTGTTTCTCCATACGCAGCAATTGCAAGTAAGATCAGGAGAAAAAAACACATCGGATTGGCAGACACCGAAGTATCTGGAATCTATGACACAATTTTTTCTAAATTCATTGATGTGTTAATCACCTCTACAACTTTTGGAAGGGAATTAACAAAAAATCAGCTACGAATTCCAAGTAATATTGAATTATTTTATTTACATCCGAATCATTTTGTACCGGATCAGTCTATTTATTCACTTCTTGGAATTCCGCAATATGCAAATTTTGCCCTTCTCCGTTTTATTAGTTGGGACGCCTATCATGATCAAGGAATTCAAGGATTAACCATTGAAAACAAATTGAGAATTGTTAATGAAATGAGTGCGCTCATGCCTGTTTTTATTTCCTCTGAAGGGGAATTGCCCAAAGAATTAGAACAGTTTCGCTTAACCGTTCCATATGATAAAATTCATTCTGTACTTAACCATGCATCATTATTTTTTGGCGAAGGCGCTTCAATGGCTGCTGAGGCGGCAATATTAGGTACGCCTTCGGTTTTTGTTAATTCAATTTGGTCAGGTAATGGGGCAGATTTAGAAAAATACGGTCTTTTTTTTCAATTCAAAAGTAACTTGGATGAACAAGAGAAAGCCATCAAACAAGCCATTTTTATTGCGAACAAAGGAAAAGAAAATATGGGGTGTAAACAAAAGCAGTCCGAATATCTAAAAGATAAAATCGATGCATCCGAATTTTTAAAATGGTTTATTGTTAAATTTCCGGAGAGCAATACAAGAATAATTACTAATTCTGAATTTAGTAAGAATTTTAATTAATGGATTTTACTGTTAAGAAATATCAGTTACTATTAAATTCTATGAGGAATGCTGGTTACTCATTTCAGACTTACGAAGAATTTTTACGTAACCCAAAAGAAAAGGTGGTGATTTTGAGACATGACGTTGATTTAAAACCAGGAAATTCTTTACTGTTTGCCGAGATTCAATATAATCTTGGGATAAAAGGGGTTTATTATTTTCGCGCAGTGGCAGCTAGTTGGGATGAGTCCATCATGTTGAAAATAAATAAAATGGGACATGAAATAGGTTATCATTACGAGAACTTAACTGTTGCCAAAGGAAATATGGATTTGGCGATTAAAGATTTTAAAAGAAATCTTTCAAAATTGAGGAAGTTGGTGCCGGTAAATACAATTTGCATGCATGGAAGTCCTTTATCTAGATACGATAATAAAAAGTTATGGCAAAAACATGATTATCAATCTTTTGGAATATTGGGCGAGCCATATTTTGATACGAATTATTCAAGTGTATATTATTTAACAGATACTGGTCGAACGTGGGATAATAAGGGCGTTAGTGTTAGAGACAAAGTAACATCCTCGTTTGATTTAAAATTTTCTAAAACTGACCAAATTATTAGTTCATTTCAGGGAAATCGTATGCCTTCTGTTATTATGTTCACGTTTCATCCACAACGCTGGAGTAATCAACCGTTTCAATGGCTTATTGAATTGGTTAGCCAAAAAATTAAAAATGTAATCAAGAGAATATTAATTAGTCTAAGAAGTAAATAGATAAAAGTAGCTACAAAAAAGGCGTTGATTCATGTGAATCAACGCCTTTTTTATTTTTAACAAATACTAAATTTTTACAAGTTTAAATGATTTTCGAATATTTTCACATTCAAATTCTACAAAATAAAAACCTTGTGGATATGAAGACCCAAACGTAATTCCATCGTGTATTTCATTGGCGTTCCATTGTTCAATAGTTTTTCCAAATTGGTCAATAATTCGAATATTGGATCTAAATGTCAGGTCATTTAATTTCGTTAATGTGAAGTCATTATTTGTTGGATTTGGAAAAATAACAAATTCAAATTGCACGTCTTCCGATAAATTATTTTGATTGGTATTCTCCATGTTTTCTCCTTCATTAAATTCCTTTGCGGTTCCATTTAATTCATAGATAGTTTCATCCGGCATTAAGGCAGAAGGTGTAGTAATGGTACATGAAGGTCCGTATACTGACCATCCAGCTGCCACATTTACTAGGTATGCAACCTCAACTGTATATGTTTGGTTGTATTGAATACCAGCCGAAATGAGTTGTGATGGTTGAAAACGATTGGTCATCGTACTTGGGTTGTGTTCGTAATTACTGAGTCCAGGTCCGTTTAGCCTAAACTTATAATCCAATGCACAGCCAACCGATGAAGCATAAACATTTGTCCCCATTGTGGTAACGGCTAAATTGCAAAATCCAGTTAATGTTGATGATGTATTCAACAAGACAAAACAACCAGGTCCCCATGGTTTCCATGCACCATCAATATACACTTTACATTTAATGAAGTAGAAGGTATTGTAAACAAGTTTTGAAGCTTGGGGTAAGTTACTTAATTTAAATCCTGAGCCTATCATGTCAACAGAATCTGTTATTAATCCTAATGTTGGATGTGTCCATTGAACCATATATCTATATGGTGTCCCATAGATTAAGGAATTTACATAAATATTAGTCATACAAGAAGAAATAGTGCTTCCACAAAATACTGATCTTAATTCTGTAGTTGGATTGCATTCAGTAGAAATAGAGCAGTCTGGACCCCATTGACCCCAAGTTCCATTCATCTTTACCTTAACAGAAATGCTGTATGTTTTGCAATATTGAATTCCAGGGAATTTACGTAAGGTAATCCCATTGTAACTGGATGGAGTGACAACAGAATCGTAGAGGTATGTTGCACCGTCAAAAAGTCTGTATTTATAAAATTGCACACCTGAAAGCGGCACCGAAAATAAGGTGTCTTGTTGCAAGTAATTAATGGTTCTACCACAATCATTTGTTGAAATTGTTGTGGTTGGCACGACCAGTTTTACAAAGCATGAATTTCCCGGATTATCAAAGGGATCAGTGGTTAATTGTTTTGTTTTTACAACTACATCATATTGAAGTCCTGCCATAGGGTGGGCAGAAGATTGGGCGGTTAATTCTTGCAATTTAAATGAGTTTGTGGTCTTATTTAAGGTAGCTATTGGCCCATAAGTACTATTTGTAACAATGAATTGATATTGAATAGTTCCAGGTACAGGATCGCAATAAATATTTGTTCCTACTGTAGCAATAGCCGAATCATTACAAAATGTAGTTGTTAACTGCGTAGGAACAGGGGTTGGTGTCTCAATATCACATCCAGGACCGTAAGGACTCCAAGTAGCTGTTGTTCCGTTATAAAAAGCAACCTTAATGGTATATATGGTTCCAACATTAATGAGTCCAGGCATCCAAGAAAATCGAAATTCAAACTTCGAACGACCGGGATTTGCTAAGGCTCCAGCAATAGCATCATAGACTCCTACAACGATTCCTGTGCTTTGATCGGTTACTTGAAAACGATGTCCGCACATTTGATTTGTTAAACAAGTTATTGAGGATCCTATACTTGCAATGGTTGTACTGCAAAAAATGGGATTAATTTGAATTGGTGATGTGGGTGTTGTAACTTGGCAGGCAGAGCCATAAGCACTCCATGTGGATCCATTGGTTGTAAATGCAACACGTATTTTGTACGTTGTTCCATATGATACAACGCATCCAGACATCCAGGAGAAACGAAATTTATTTGTTGTACCCGCAGCATACCCATTGTATGTGCCAATCACAATGTTTGACATAGTACTCACCTCAAAACGATACCCAATTGCTCCAGATACACCTACACAAGTTATATTGGATCCCATGGATGAAACTGTACCCGGACAAAAAGCACTCGATAATTGCGTAGTAGTTTGTCCCCAATTGTACGTTCTAGTGAAAATTAATATGAAGAGAATAAAACAAATTGACCTGAGCTTAAACATGTAGTAGAATTTTGGAATAAAAATACAATTAAAATACTTGTTTTCAAAAGTTTTAATTTTATATTTATAAAGTTACGTGAAAACACCTATGATTATATAATGTTGAAAAGACTATCGAAGTAATTAATTAGGGTTTTACGATGACTAAGTTCAATAAGATTTCTATTGATTCTTGGCTACCAACTAGAAAGATTGTAATTTAGCTAATGTTAACCGAAAGCATTGAAAAATCCAAGCGATTCACAAGAATATTTCTCATCTCAAAGCACGTCTAGTGAGGAGGAGGTTTATATTGAAAGTTTGATTCAAAAATTAGTAAGTGCAACTAATAAGTCAAATGATTCTAAGAGGATTGAAATTGACCAATTATTCGATGCTTTTAAACTGAATAATGCTTCTGACTTATTCATAGATCTTAAATCATTGGATAAACAGACAAACATCAATGATTACCTTAGGGAACTAAATCAAATTTTACAAGAACGCAATATTAAAAAAGTAATAGGAGTAGTTTATACGCTCGAGAATTGGAGAAGAGATAAAAAAATATTACGCATACCAATTGTTCGTAAACCTGCTAGTTGGTATTTTTTTATTGTAAATAGAGTCCTTCCAAAAATAGCGTTGCTCAATAAAATTCGAATTATCGCTAAAAAAAGACTGTATTCAAATGCCGAAATCTTGGGTAGGTTTTGTTACAATGGATTTGAAATAGAAAAATTTATTCATTCGGAAAATAATTTCCACATTTTTCTTGTTTCGAGAAAAGAAAATCCGTTGATTCAACCGATTCAAAATGGGTTTTTTATTAAACTTCCTCGAATTGGTAAAAATGGAAAGGAAATTCAAGTGTATAAACTCAGAACAATGCATACGTATGCTGAATACTTGCATAGTTACATGATCGGAAAACATGGATTTAATCAAAACGGAAAAATTAAAAATGATTTTAGGTTAGCGGGATGGGGTAGGTCCCTTCGGAAGTTTTGGATTGACGAGCTTCCTCAATTAACCAATATTTTGAAAGGAGAAATGAAATTAGTTGGTGTTCGCCCTGTAAGTAAAGCTTATTTTAACAGCTTGCCAACCGAAAATCAACAATTGCGATTGAAACAAAAACCAGGCTGTATTCCTCCATATGTGGCATTAAATATTGGCACATCAAAAGAAGCCGTATTGAAAGCAGAAATGATATATTTGGCAGAGAAAGCAAAAAACCCTTATTTTACAGATACAAAGTATTTTTTTATTGCGCTATATAATATTATTGTTAAAGGATTACGTTCATCCTAATTGTATGAAAAATTTTACTAGATTTTTTCTTATTTTATTTGTTGTCAACTTTTTATTAGCAGTTTCTTGCAGTCGTAAAACGAAAGACATCCTTTATTTGCGTGGCCAATTAAAAGATTCAACTTCCATTTATCACGTGGATTATATTCCTAAAATTGAATCAAATGATTTGCTGGATATTAAACTAGTATCAGCAAACGATGATGCGAGTAAATTATTCACTCCTCCTATTGATAATAGTAAATCGGCGATTTCATACTCATCTGGAGTTGCTGCTCGTGGCGGATACTTGGTAGATGTTGATGGGATATTAGAATTGCCATTCATTGGTAAAATGAAAGTGGCTGGAAAAACACGAAGTGAACTTGAGTCTGAAATAGAATCCAAATTAAGCGAATATATTAAAGAGCCAATCATTCAAATTCAAATTATCAATTTTAAAATTACCGTACTCGGTGAAGTGGGTAACCCCGGAACTTTTAACGTTCCCAATGAAAAAATCACTATTTTTGAGGCGCTTGGCGTTGCGGGTGATTTGAATATTACAGGAAAGCGAAAGGATATTATTGTAATTAGAGAAGTTGGTAAAAAAAGAATGGAATTTACAGTTGATTTAACCTCAAAAGATATTTTTCATTCACCAGTTTATTTTCTAAAACAAAATGATTTGATTTATGTTTCACCAAATAAGGCAAAAATCAACACTTCGAGCTACAGTCAAATTTATATGCCTATACTGTCTAGTGTTTCTGTTTTATTAAGTGCAATTACCTTATTACTTAGATTTTAATTATGGATAGTAATTTGGATTTTAGTAATTCATCCTCAATTGATAGTCTAACTAAATCAAATTTTCGAGAAATTTTCTACAAGTATTTGTCCTTTTGGAAACTTTTTTTGGTGTTGATTCTCATTTCCCTTGGATCTGCTAATTTGTATTTACGGTACAAGGTTCCAATGTACGAGGCTTTTGCATCAATTAAAATTACAGACAATCAAAAAGGAGGGTCAGGTGTTTCTGAAACGTCAGCTTTCGATGATTTATCAATATTAAAGGATGGAAATTCGATCGAAAATGAAAAAGCCATTCTCTCCTCAAGGGATTTAATGCGAAAAGTTGTCACCTCACTTGGTCTTCAGATTGAATATTACGCAATTGGAAACCTAACAGGTTTTACCCGTCGCGAAATTTATCAAGAATCTCCTATTTTATTGGAAATTGAAGGTAAAGATTCGTTGATTCGACAACATGGCAATTCCTTTTTCGTCCATATTTTAACCGGAAATTCATTTCAATTAGAAAATAAAGCCGGGAAAATCTTGCACAAAGGTTCATTTAATCAAAAAATAAAAATCAATAAATTCATTTCTTATAAATTCTCTAAAAACCATCGCTTTTCTGATGTTGCGATAAATAGAAAAATTGAAATTGTCATTCTTCCTGTGGAAGCTTGTGTTAATAAATGTTTAGCCAAACTAAAGATTGAGCAAAGTGGGAATGCATCTGCTATATTAAAATTGTTTCTTCAAAATCAATCAAAAGAAAAAGCTATCAATATTCTCAACACACTCATTCAGAAATATAATGAAGATGCCATTGAGGATAAGAATTTAGTTTCAAAAAACACATGCGACTTTATTAATGATCGGGTGAAATATATTTCCAAGGAATTGGGAGATGTAGAAGAAGAAGCAAAGAATTTTAAAGAAAGAAACAAGTTGGTTGATATTGAGGTTGAAACCAAAGCCGAAGTGAATGCAGGTTCGGACCTACGGTTGTCAATAGTTAATGCCGAAACACAAGTTCAATTAAGTAAAATGATGTTAGATCATTTAGTTAATAATGCAAAAGCAGAAGATTTAGTACCGGTAAATTTGGGTTTAGCTGATAATACAATTGATCGCACGATTGAAACCCATAATAACTTAGTTTTAGAAAGGCTGGAGGAATTGAAAACCACTACTACAAAAGCGCCAAAAGTGGTTAATCTCACAAATAGAATTTCAGAACTCAAAGAAAATATAGAAAAGAGTGTTAAAAACCTCATTAATTCAAAAAAAAGAGCATTAATTGAACTGGATTCAGAAGAGCAAAGACTCGAAGTTGGTCTATCTAAAATGCCTAAGTTTGAAAAGGAATTTAGGTCGATTGAGCGCCAACAACAAATTAAAGAATCGCTCTATTTATACCTTCTTCAAAAAAGGGAGGAAACACAAATTGCGCTCGCTGTTGGAATTGGAAATGCTAAGCTTGTTGATTCTGCTTATAGTAATGGGAGTATTATTTCACCGAAACGTTCATTTATTTACCTTGGAGTATTAGCATTTAGCATCGTTTTAGGGGTGCTTTATGTTTATCTGAAAGATTTATTTTATGACAAAGTCTATTCAAAATCGGATATTGAGAAATTAAAACTCCCTTTTATTGGAAATATTCCATTAGGGGATAAAAACAAACAAATTGTGGTTACCAAAGGGAGTAAAACAGCCATCTCTGAAGCCTTTCGTTCTTTGCGAACAAATGTTGACTTTATGCTAGGTCAGGTTGAAGGTCGCGGAAAATTTATTTTCATTACCTCCACCGTTGCTCGAGAAGGGAAATCATTTACAGCCGTAAATTTCTCTATTTCACTTGCTCTTTCAGGTAAAAAAGTCTTACTCATTGGAATGGATTTACGCGCACCAAAATTGGAAGATTACCTTGGGAAAGATCGTTCAAAAGGGGTTACAAATTTTATTGTTGATAGCCGTATGACACTTGCTGAATTGATATATACCACAGAAATTCATGAGCAATTAGATATACTCGCTTCAGGTGATATTCCTCCAAATCCTTCCGAATTATTGATGTCTGAGCGTGTTGTGCAATTGTTTCAAGAGGTTGGAGATTTATATGAATATATTGTCGTTGATACTGCTCCGGTAGGAATTGTCACTGACACTTTGCTAATTTCAAAATACGCTGATACAGTTCTATATGTAGTACGAGCGCATGAACTTCCAAAACGAATGCTTAATATTCCTAGTGAACTCAAAAAGGAGGATCGCTTACCAAATATGGCCTTGTTGTTGAATGGAACATATGGATCAAAAGGATACGGCTACGGTTACGGGTATAGATATGGTTACGGTTATGGTTACGGATACTACCAAGAAGACAAAAAAACGCCCTGGTGGAAATTTAAATGGTTATTCAAGAAAAGATAACATCCTGCAAAAAAGACACGTACAATTAATGTTTTACTTCGCTTAAAATAGGTTGATTTTCGATGTGATAGTATTTTATTTCTGTATATTTGTTACTATAGTTAACTTATGGCATTTAGTTTTATCTCAAAATCTGGAAGAAATAAGCGATTCAATTACGCTCCTCGTTATTACGATGAACGCAAAGAACGTCTTGAAATGAAAAAAAAATCTTTTTTAGAAAACGAAAAATCTTCTGATAGTCAGCGAAAAGAATTGTTAAGAGATGCAATTCATCAATCTTGGAATAGAAGTAAATACGTTTCGAAACAAAAGCAATCTGCAAATTTGCGCATCGTAATTCTCATTGTTTTAATTTTAGTTCTGGGTTACTTTGTTTTTAATGGAATTGGATGACGTAGACCAAGTCATAAAATCAGTTGTATAGTTGATGTCAAATCGGATTAAAATACTTCCTGATCACATTGCGAATCAGATTGCTGCTGGTGAAGTGATTCAACGACCTTGTTCTGTGGTTAAAGAATTAGTTGAAAATGCTGTAGATGCTGGGGCAACAAAGATTCAAGTAATTATTAAAGACGCAGGAAAAACACTAATTCAAGTTATTGATAATGGCGAGGGAATGTCTTCCGAGGATGCAATTACTTGCTTCGAACGGCATGCCACCAGTAAAATTGAATCAGTGAATGATTTGTTTTCATTAACCACAAAAGGTTTTCGTGGAGAGGCTTTGTCTTCTATTGCTTCTATTGCACAAGTTGTATTAAAAACAAAACAAGTTGATCAAGAAACGGGTACTGAAATTCATATCGAAGGTTCAAAAATTGTGACCCAAACGGATTGTGTTGTAGCCATAGGAACTTCTTTTGAAGTGAAAAATTTATTTTTTAATATTCCTGCTAGACGCAATTTTTTGAAATCAGACGCGATGGAATTTCGGCATATAGAAGAAGAATTTGAGCGCGTTGCCTTAGCTCATCCTACGTGTTCGTTTACATTACATCACAATAATCAAGAAGTTTGTAATCTCCCGATAGCGAATCTGCGAAAGAGAATCGTTGATGTCCTCGGTAAAACAACGAATGATAGACTTGTGCCTATTGAGGAAAAAACAGATATCGTTTCAATTCATGGATTTGTACTTAAGCCTGAATTTGCTAGAAAAACCCGAGGAGAACAATATTTTTTTGTAAATAATCGATTTTTTAAAGATCATTATTTTAATCATGCTGTCAATCGAGCATTTGATGGGTTGATTCAACCTAAGTTTTTTCCAGGATATTTTATTTTCTTTGAGGTAAATCCGGCAAAATTGGATGTGAATATTCACCCGACCAAAACAGAAATAAAATTTGAGGAAGATAAGTTTATTTATTCTATTCTTTTAAGTAGTATTCGACAAGCTTTGGGCAAATACAATGTTTCCCCAACGCTTGATTTTGAGCAAGAAACTGCTTTTGATGTACCTATGTCGTTTAGGAATCAGCCGGCTATTGAACCGATTATTCGGGTAAATCCAGATTTTAATCCTTTTCAACCCTCGACCAGCTCCACGAACAAATCGGGTTCCTCCGGACTAAGTCCTGCCATTCGTGCACAAGGTTTTGGACAAACGAATCCATCCGCGGATGATTGGCAAAACTTTTACAAGATAGAAGAAGATCAAGAAATAAATCAAAATCACTTAATTGAGCCAACATCCGTTGAAACGGTAAAGGAGTTTTTAGTGAAAGATAGATTCGTATTAACTCCCAGTAAGTCTGGTTTTATGCTGATTGATCGGAAACGAGCACAAGAAAGAATTACCTATGATGAGTTAATGGAGCAATTTGTAAATTCACCCATACATTCCCAACAATTACTTTTTCCGTATGATCTTGAACTTTCGAAAAATGAAAAAATCGTATGGGAATCAAATCGGTCTTTACTGGAACGTTTCGGTTTTCAATATGAAGTGCATTCCAATCAATTGATTCTCAATGGAGTTCCTTCGTGTGTGCAAGATGATTCTATACATGCTTGTGTTGATTCGATCAATGAAACAATCGGATACAAACAAGTAGATAAAGGTGAAATAGCTCATTTTGTTGTACTTTCAATTGCTAAATCAGTTTCCCTGGCGGCTTTGAAAAATAAAATTGAACCTTCTTACCTTATCGAGCGTTTATTTCAGTGCCAAGATCACCAATATTCACCAACTGGTAAAAGAATTTTGAATACTTTAACCTTAGAAGAATTAAAATCTAAATTATAATGTTCTCTTTTTTAAATTCAATTCCCCAAGTAACAAAAAATATTCTATTATTGAATATCATGTTTTATGTTGTTACCGAATTATTAGCACTTCAAGGGATTAATTTAAGAGGTGTTTTAGGTGCTCATTACGTTACATCTGCTCTTTTTGAGCCTTTTCAGATAGTAACTCACTTTTTTATGCACGGCGATTTCTTTCACATCTTTTTCAATATGTGGCTTTTTGTCATGTTGGGTGGGTTTTTAGAACGATTATGGGGTACAAAACGTTTTTTCATTTTTTATATATCTTCTGCAATGGGTGCGTTTGCACTCTATAATGGAATTGGGGTGTATCAAATGATGGAAATCTCTTCCAATCTTTCTGGTACATTGAAAATCGATGACTTAGATGCTGTGATCGCTTCAAGTGAGAATTTGGATGATCTCAATGCTAATTTAAATAGCTTCTTAATGAACAACCCAACCGTAAATTTTGAATCGATCAAAGAATATGTCACCCTCTCAATAACCCCAATGGTTGGTGCTTCAGGAGCAATTTTTGGTGTCATGTCAGCATTCGCTATCCTTTTTCCAAACACTGAGTTTATGCTTTATTTTGCAATTCCAGTGAAAGCAAAGTACTTAGTTGGAGCGTATTTTTTATTAGAAGTGTATTTAGCATTTGAAAATCAATCAAATGATCCTGTTGCTCATTTAGCTCATATTGGAGGCGCGGTGGTTGGTGTCATCTTAGTGTTGATTTGGAGAAGACAAGATCGTTCAAATTTTTGGTAATATGCAATCCAATGAAAATCTTATCGATTCTTTAAAGAATGCCTACCGTTATGGTGGCATGACTATTCGACTAATATTAATTAACGTAGTTGTTTTTTTATTCATTCAGATAATTGAAGTTAGTAGTCGTTTACTCTTGGCACAAGATAGTTTATTATCAAAATTTTTAAGTTCCGTCTTTACTTTAAACACTCAGCTCTCTGAATTCGTATGGATGCCTTGGGGAATTGTGACCAGTATTTTTTCGCATTTCAGCTTGTGGCATTTGTTATTGAACATGCTTTTTCTTTACTTTTCTGGAAGGATGTTTGAACAATTGTTCGATTCTAAAAGGCTATGGTTTACCTATTTGCTTGGTGGCGTTGCAGGTGGGGTACTTGAAATTATTGCGCATGCTATTTTTCCCGCTTTACAGGATTCTAATGTAGTTATTGTGGGTGCATCTGGTTCTGTGATGGCTATTTTTATGGGATTAGCGTTCTATCGACCAAATTTAACGGTCTCTCTCTTTGGAATTTTTCCAATTCGATTAATATTTTTGGCGGGTTTCTTTCTAGTTTCAGATCTAATTTCTTTGGGTTTAAATGATGGGGTTGCTCATTTCGCTCATATTGGAGGTGCTTTATTCGGTGCTCTTTCTATTCGAAATATTCATAGTTCTAAGAATATAATAACTAAAGTTCAAAATTTTATAGATAAAATAGTTAAAGGCTTTGCCAATAGGTCCACCAAGAAACAGAGCACGAATCGTTCAAATAGTCGAATGAAAACAGATGAGGAGTATAATTTAGAAGCCAAAAAAAAGCAAATGAAGATTGATGCAATTCTAGATAAAATTTCAAAGTCGGGCTATGAATCATTAACAAGACAAGAGAAGGATTTTTTATTCAATCAAAGTAAAAATGGTTAGTTTTCTAAGTTTCTTATGGAATATTAAATTTTGGGTGAAATTTTTCACGGTGCTAGCTTTACTTGCACTTAGTTTTTCCTATTTAGCTCCTTTTATTCATCCTAAAACTCAGTTTTTTATTCCTTTCTTTGGTTTAGCATATCCTATTTTTTTGGCGATTTCGATTATTCTTCTAATTCTATGGACAATCCTTAAATCCAAGTGGGCCTTTGTGATTTTAGGTTTTTTAGTACTGGGAGGAAATCTACATTTTAGAATGTTAGCCATTTTTTCGGATGATTCTCCACCTTCAGGGAATTCGCTTCATATAATGTCTTATAATGTTCGATTATTTGACGTTTATAACCCCAAACTTAAAAATGCGATAAAGACGCGTAATGAGATATTTGATTACATTAAGAATGAAAATCCGGATGTAATTTGTTTTCAGGAATTTTATCAAAAAGATCGCCCAACAGATTTTAAAACGCGAGATACAATCATGCGATTTATGAAGTTTTTGGATTATCATGAAAGAAGCGCCCACAAAAATTATTCACGTCAAAATTTTGGTATTTATTTGTTTTCTAAATTCTCCATTATTGCCAAAGGTGACGTGATTTTTGACACACAAAGTGAGAAAGATTTCAATTATTGTGTTTATGTAGATATTGTTAAACAACAAGACACTTTTCGGATTTATAATGTACATCTTCAGTCTATTAAATTACAAGGTGATTATTATACCAAAAAAGATCCATTGAATAATATTGCGTCAAAATCTACCATAAGATTAATCATTGAAAAACTCAAAATAGCATACCCTAAACGTGCTGAGCAGGCATTAACAGTAATGAAACACGTGCAGAATTCACCCTATCCAACCATTGTATGTGGTGATTTTAATGACACCCCTCTTTCTTACACATACCAACAATTTAATTCTACACTAACCGATGCTTTTCGAAATTGCGGGAGCGGTATTGGCCCTACGTATGTTGGGAGAATTCCAGCGGGTAGAATTGATTATATTTTCCATTCTGAGGATTTGAATTCTACACAATTTAAGATTCAAGAAAAAGTCCTTAGTGATCACTTGGCCGTTTCTTGTAAGATTTTTAAGAAAAAATAGTTTACCATTCAAATGCTTCTGGCTTCATCCAATTTCCTTGGACACGCAGCGTTTGCTCAACAATATCTCTCACACAACCCTTCCCTCCACTTATAGGTGATTGGTAATCCACGAGTTGTTTGATATCTGAAGCAGCATCTTGAGGGCAACACGATACGCCAACTTGTTTTAATACAGGAATATCGGGAATGTCATCCCCCATATAAGCGATTTCTCTATCTGTTAAGTTGTGTCGATGCTTGATTTCGTTATAGACTTCTAGTTTCCGGGACGATCGCATATGAACTTCCTTCACCCCCAGTCCTAATAACCTATTTTGAACATCAATTGAATGTCCACCAGTAATTACGAAAAATGAATACCCTAGTTTCGATGCATATTGAATTACATAACTGTCTCTTGAATGAAATGTTCTGATTACTTCATCATTAAATAATTGAACGGTTCCATCTGTAAAAACACCATCAACATCAAAAATAAATGTTGTGATGTGGTTGAGCTTTTCTTTATAACTGATCATGGCTATAAGTGGTTAAAATACTATTGGTTAATGTTAAATAGATACTTTTTTCTGATTCAGCGAGCAAATTCAAATGATTTGATATGGTTTCTAAATCATTACGTCTAGCTGGACCAGTTTGTGCCTCTTTAGCATTCATTTCATTCAGTTTTTCGAACGTTTCTTTTAATAAACTAGTAAATAAACTAAAGTCAATTTTCTCTTTTGTAGCTATTGATTGCCCTATATGAATAACGTGATTACTAAAGTTGTTAATGAAAACAGCGATGCAATGAATTTTCTTTCTTTCTATTGAATCACATACAGAGACTTTATTGCTAATGAGTTGTGCTATTAAGTTCAGTTTTTTCATTACCTCAGGATGCTCCGATTCTATCAATATTGGGAAGGAATCTATTTTTGGAATTCTATTTTTAGTAACTGTTTGCAATGGATAAAACACTCCAACCAGTGGGTGCTTAATCAAGTTTATTTCAATAGTTCCTGCTGTATAGAATACAATTTTATTTTGCTCAATCTGTTCGATTATTTCGATCGTAACATCATCGGAAACGGCTACTAAAACAATATCGCCACTAATCGCATCAATTGATTCAATGTTACACTTCCAATCACTACTTAGTTGAACAAGCCGATGTTGGTTTCTGCCAATAACAGAGGATAAAACACACCCCGCATTCAATAATCGTTGTCCCAATAGTTCAGCAACATTTCCTGTTCCAATTATTGAAATTGATGGAAATTGATGCATAACTTATTTACCGTGACATTGTTTATATTTCTTTCCACTTTTACATGGACAAGGATCGTTTCGCCCTGCTTTTGGTTCTGCAATTATCGGTTCCTTCTTTTCTATTGGTGGAAAACTTGATTCAATTGCTTTTTTGTAAGCTTCTGCGCCACTAAATTGAGGAGGGGTTGTGCTGCTTGTATTGGAGGTTGAACTTGCTTTCGCGTAATTATTTTGACGTTCTTCTTTATTAGTACTTTGTAATTCTTGCTCTACTGGAATATCTAATTTCATTAATAGTTCGACAGATTCAGTATTCAATCGGTTGATCATATTTTTGAATAATCCAAATGATTCTAGCTTGTATACCAATAAAGGATCTTTCTGTTCGTAACTTGCATTGTGAACAGCTGATCGCAAATCGTCCATTTCACGCAAATGTTCTTTCCATTCATTGTCAATTGTTGACAGAATAACATTTCTTTCTAAAGATTTTGAAATTTCTCTTCCTTCAGTTTTATATGCATCTTCTAAATTAACAATTAGCTGCATTTCCCTTCTGCCCTCGGTTAATGGAAAAACAATATTCTTGTATTTGTTAGACATTGTTTCATGTACATGCTTAATTTGCGGAAATGCTTTGAAAGAAATTTTATCGCATTTACGTTTATATTGTTCGCGCATGGATTGATAGACAAGATCTGTCAATGAATTTTCATCGGTTGAATGAAAAGCACTTTCTTCAATTGGGGATTCGATACCAATTACTCGCAAGAGTTCTAATTCAAATTCTATGAAGGAGGAATTTTTTAGTTTAACGACCGTTGATTCACACAATTCAAAAAACATATTGTCTACATCAATATCTAATCGGTCACCAAATAATGCATTTCTACGTTTCTTGTAAATCGCTTTACGCTGCGCATTCATTACATCATCATACTCTAGTAAACGTTTCCGCATTCCGAAGTTGTTTTCCTCCACTTTTTTCTGTGCACGCTCGATGGATTTGGTAACCATGCTGTGGGTAATTACCTCACCCTCTTTCAGTCCCATTCTATCCATTAATTTGGCAATTCGTTCTGAACCAAATTTCCGCATTAAATCATCCTCTAGTGAAACAAAAAATTGTGTAGAACCTGGATCTCCTTGTCGACCAGATCGTCCACGCAACTGTCTGTCTACCCTTCTTGAATCATGCCTCTCGGTACCAATAATGGCTAATCCCCCCGCTTCTTTTACACCTGGTCCTAATTTGATATCAGTTCCACGGCCTGCCATATTTGTTGCAATTGTTACTGTTCCAGCAAAACCAGCATTCGCTACAATTTCCGCTTCTTTTTGGTGGTATTTGGCGTTTAAAACTTGATGTTCAATTTTTTTCATTTTGAGCATTCGACTCAAAAGTTCCGAAATTTCAACGGTGGTTGTACCAACCAAAACAGGTCTCCCAGCAGCAACTAACTTTTCAATTTCATCAATAATTGAGGAGTATTTTTCACGAGCGGTGCGCAATACAAAATCATTTTGATCTTTTCTTACAACAACTCTATGGGGTGGGATAACGATGACATCTAATTTATAGATATCCCAAAATTCTTTCGCTTCAGTTTCAGCAGTACCAGTCATCCCCGCCAATTTATGGTACATTCGAAAATAATTCTGAAGCGTAACTGTAGCATAAGTTTGAGTAGCTGCCTCAACAGTTACATTTTCTTTTGCTTCAATCGCTTGATGTAAGCCGTCAGAGTATCTTCTACCATCTAAAATACGACCTGTTTGTTCATCTACAATCTTCACTTTACTATCTAGAATTACATATTCTACTTCTTTTTCAAATAAAGTATACGCTTTAAGTAATTGATTGATAGAGTGAATGCGTTCGGATTTGATAGAATAATCACGGACCAAGGAATCCTTTTTCTCAAGGTATTGTTCCTTGTCATGATTTTCCTTTTGTAAACGTGCGATTTCAGATCCAATATCGGGTAAAATGTAAAAGTCTCGGTCATCTGATCCTGAAATCAAATCAATCCCTTGCGAAGTTAATTCGATTGTATTGTTTTTTTCATCAATTACAAAAAATAACTCATTGTCAATTTTTTTCATGTGTTTCCCTTGCTCTTGCATGTAGAAGTTTTCAGTCTTCTGCAAATGAACACGAATTCCTGGTTCGGAAAGGAATTTTATTAAAGACTTGTTTTTCGGAAGTCCACGATGAGCGCGCAACAAGGCAATTCCACCTTCTTCCAATGCTTTTTTTGAATCAATAGCTGAATCTGTTGATTCGCCTGTAATAACAGTTAGTAATTTACGTGCCTCTGTTAAACATTGCTGAACATATTGTTTTTGAGCATACACCACCCGTTCAATACGTGGTTTTAGTTCATAATATTCATGTTCTTCTCCTCTTGGCGTTGGCCCAGAGATAATCAATGGTGTTCGAGCATCATCTATTAAAACTGAATCGACCTCATCTACAATGGCAAAATGATGCTTGCGTTGCACTAAATCTTCTGTGCTGCCAGCCATATTATCTCGTAAATAATCAAATCCAAACTCATTATTGGTTCCAAATGTTATATCTGCTTGATATGCATTTCTTCTATCTGGTGAATTCGGTTGATGTTTGTCAATACAATCTACAGATAGACCATGAAATTGATACAACGGCCCCATCCATTCTGAGTCACGTTTAGCTAAATAATCATTCACTGTCACAACATGAACACCTTTTCCAGCAAGCGCATTTAAGTATACAGGCAAAGTAGCAACCAATGTTTTCCCTTCCCCAGTTTGCATTTCTGCAATATTTCCTTTGTGCAATACGGCTCCACCCATCAACTGCACGTCATAATGGATCATTTCCCATTTTACTTTTGCTCCCGCTGCGGTCCACTCATTATGCCAAATTGCTTTATCACCAGACAAGGTAATACCATCCTTTTTAGATGCCAAGTCCTTATCAAAATCCATAGCTGTAACTTCTAATTTTCCGTTGGTGGTCCAACGAAAAGAAGTCTCTTTTATCAAAGCAAAGGCTTGAGGTAGTATCTCTAAAAGTGCTTCTTCGATTTTCTCATCGATTTTCACGATCACTTTATCAATTTCCTCAAAGATTTCTTCTTTATCCTGAATTGATAAATTTGTACCATCAGCTTTGTCTTTTAAAACCAATAATTCATCCTCCAAGGATGAAATTTGTTCGCTGATATATTTTTTTAATTCATTCGTTTGTTCGCGCAAACCGTCATCTGAAATTGATTTTATCTTTTCGTATGCTTGATTTGCTTTGTCAATGAACGGTTGATATTCTCTTCTGTCTTTTGTGTTTTTATCCCCTAATAGACGTTTTAATAAGTCTCCTAACATGTAACTGAATTTTTAAGTATCAAATGTAACTATTTTACCCCACTTTCGATCAACCAATCGGCTAAATTATGACCAGCAAGGAATTCTTTGTAATGCATGGAACGTTTACCTTCTGGCTGTAACTTGCTTATAATCAAATACTCATCAGAACATGGTATCAGTATGCCGTTTTCGTGAAGAAGTAGGTTTTTGGAATTTTTAACCTTAATCCCCGATTTTCTACTTTCCAAAAGTTTAAATTGAACACATTCATCCTTTTGCGTATTGTGCAGTTTTGTCCAAGCTCCCGGATAGGGTGAAAGGCCTCGTATCAAATTATGATTATTGGTCGCTGTGTTATTCCAAAAAACTTCGCAAATCGGTCTAAATAGTTTGGGGGCATGTTTTAGTTCAGATAGTATTAATGCTTCTTGATTTTTAGGTTCAATTTCATTTTTCGCAATAGCATGAACTGTTTCAAGTGTCAATTCAGATCCAATTTCCATTAATTGTGAATATAATTCGCCAACAGTCATGTCCTCAAATATTTCAGTTTCCCGGCTGTCAATTATTTTTCCAGTATCAATGTCTTTATTGATAAAAAATGTAGTTACACCCGTTTTGGTTTCTCCGTTTATAATTGCCCAATTAATAGGTGCTGCACCACGATATTGTGGTAATAATGAAGCATGAAGATTGATTGTGCCTTTTGGAGGCATGGACCAAACAATTTCAGGCAACATTCTAAAGGCTACAACTACAAATAAATCGGCGTTAAGATCCTTCAATTGTTCGATAAAAATAGGATCTTTCAGGCTTTCAGGCTGCAATAAATTGAGTTGATTTTCAATGGCAAAATCTTTTACAGCACTCGATTTTAGTTTCTGACCTCTACCGGCAGGTTTATCGGTTGCGGTTACAACTCCCACAATCTGATGGGGGGAATGAAATAGTTTTTCCAAAATCGAAACAGCAAACTCGGGAGTTCCCATAAAAACAATGCGCAATGCTGGAATCATAGTATTAAGCTAATTTAGTTTATACTCGCTTTTTTTGCCAATTAAAGAATTTTAAATAGAGGTATGATAATAATCCAATGACGCCAAAATAAACATATTCAACTGACCAAATCCAATAAATATCCCATTTGAAGACTTTAATAAATAAAAACGCTGAAAAAATGTAAATCAAAACTGAACCTATTTCTATACTCATTGATATTAATGTATTGCCACTTCCATTTATAGTTTGAAAATAAACACTTACAAAGCCATATATAAAGATTGAAACAGACACAAAGCGAAGAATTTCAGCACTTTTAGCAACATAGAGTTCATTCGGATTAACGAAACGTATAAGTGCTTCGGGATACAATATCGATCCATGAAATGAAATTAATAGCAATAGCACAGTGATAATTTGAATGCGTTTTTGAATTACTGGAATCAAATGGAATTCTTTGCGACCCATGTATTGCGAAACATAGGTTTTGGTTGTGCCAGCGAATCCCCAAATCGGAACAAAAGCAAACATATACAAGGTACGAATGTTTTGAGAAACAGTTAATTCGAAGGATCCCATCTGCTCAAGCCAAGTAAAAAAAACGGTCCATGTTGCCAATGCAGTTAATCCTTGAAGCATTAAGGGCGTTCCGATTTTTAGCATTTCTCTGAAAGAGTTTTTACTTATTCCTAACGAATGAAAGAGTTGATATTCATTTTTATATCGTGTAAACAAGGTAAAAAGAAGTAAGAAGAGCATGCCCAATGCATCTGCTATCGTGGAAGCCCATGCCGCACCTTCTATTCCCATCTCCGGAAAAGAAAAATTTCCAAAAATCAGCAAGTAATCAAGTAAAATATTGCTAAGTGCTGTAATTAAAGCGGCAATTAAAACAACCCAGGTTTTGCCTATCGCCATGAAAAAAGATTGAATACTTAAGGTTAAAATAGCACTAAATAATGCAAAACTTCGAATTTGAATATATTGCCCTTGAAACGTAGCAATTTCACTATTTTTTGAATAAGACATGACCCAATCCGGCATGAAATAGTAAAGAATCATAAACAAAACGATTGCGATAAATGTAAGAATTAACAGAGTTGTACCAAAGATTTTACTAATCGATTTAGATTTACTTTGACCGACCCTGCGGGCTATGAGTATTTGAGCTCCATCGCTCATTCCTACAAGCGCCATATACATGGTTATGTATAAAAGTCCACCGTTACCAACAGCATCGAAAGCATGGGTATTGTAGCGGCTAATAAATGATGCGTCAGTAATCAATACAATAGATTGAATGAAGGTAGAAATCATTAATGGTAGTGCCACACTGAGAATCGTGCGATATCGAATATCTAACATTAACTAACTTGAATTACTAATCCTTTTAAATACTCTCCTTCCGGATGAAATGCATTTATTGGGTGGTCAGCCGGCTGATGAAGTTGTTCTAAAATTCGGATTTTTCGTCCCGAATTAATTGCAGCGGCAATGATTGTATGGGTGAATAAATTTTTATCAACTACTTGAGAACACGAAAAAGTGAAAATAATTCCTCCGGGTTTAATCGATCGAATCGCCATTTCATTCAATCGCTTGTATCCTTGTATTGCTTGATGTCTCTTGTCTCTGTGTTTCGCAAATGCTGGGGGATCTAATATAATTACATCAAACGAATTATCAACAGTTTTCATGTATTCCATGGCATCCGCAACAATCGAAACATGATTTTCTGTTAGTTTATTTAAATGAATGTTATGCTCTGTTAACTCGATCGCTTTTTTAGAACTATCGAGTGAATGAACTTCGCTTGCTCCAGCTTTCAAGGCAAAAAGACTAAATCCGCCACTGTAGCAAAATGTGTTCAATACTTTTTTTCCGGTTGCGTACTTACTTAGCAATTTTCTATTTTCTCGTTGGTCTATGAAAAAACCTGTTTTTTGCCCAGTAACCCAATCAATTGAAAACCGAATTCCATTTTCTTTTGCCTTATGTGGTGTTTTACATGTACTCCAAATATAGGAATCAACGATTCCTTCCTTGTTGTGTAATGTTTCACTAGACTTTGAATAGATTGCTTTGAGTGATTCACCAAGAGAATTCTGAAGAGCCTGACTGATCAATTCAATCATTTGATACATTCCGATGCTATGACATTGAATCACTGCAATGCCATTGTAAAAATCGATAATTAATCCGGGTAATCCATCACCTTCTCCGTGTACGATTCGACAAATGGAATTTTCTTTTGAAAATAAACCAAGTGTTTTTCTAAGTTCAATAGCTTCAGAAAGGATGTGATTGAAAAATTTTTGATCCAATTCTGTTTCTTCAAAAGAAAGAATCCGAACAGCTATTGTTGCATTTTGAAAATGGCCCGTCCCCAGAAATTTTTCTTTGGAGTCAAAAACAGTAACAATGTCACCGTCTAAAATTTCCTCATCTATTAGGTCAATGGCTCCAGAAAACACCCATGGATGCTTTCTTAAGAGTGATTCTTCCTTGTTTTTACTCAGAATGACTTGTTTGTACATAGGGTGCAAAGGTACTATTTTGAGTTGTATCAGGCTTTGTTTTTGCTAGAACAAATTTTAGTCGCAATAATTCGCGCTTCTGTATCTGAAAGTACATAGTCTTCATACGAGGGAGAAAGAATTTTGGGCGCTTTTTCAAGAACTGCGTTATTAATTTTAAAAATATCAATAAAGGCAATTCTATTTTGTAAAAATGCTTCAACGGCCACTTCATTTGCGGCATTTAAAAAACAAGCTGCAACTCCTTCTTGTTCCATTGCTCGATAGGCAAGGTCAAGATTTTGAAAAACTTGGTTGTCAACCTTTTCAAATGTCAGACTTGGATAGTCTAAAAAATTGAATCTTAGAAACTCAGTTTGTAATCGATTGGGGTAGGTGAGAGCAAATTGAATCGGTAGTTTCATATCTGGTAATCCCATCTGAGCCTTCATACTTCCATCCTGGAATTGAACTAATGAATGTACAATAGACTGAGGATGAACAATCACGTCAATTTGAGCTGGCTTAAGGTTAAACAACCATTTTGCTTCAATTACTTCCAATCCTTTATTCATCATAGACGCAGAATCAATGGTTATTTTTGCTCCCATAGACCAGTTAGGATGCTTCAACGCTTGTTCCTTCGTGACTTGCGCTAATTGTTCTGCCGAGAATCCTCGAAAAGGACCTCCAGACGCTGTCAAGTAAATCTTTTCTATTGGATTGTGAAACTCACCGACTAAACACTGAAAGATTGCTGAATGCTCAGAGTCCACAGGGTATATGTTTACACCCTTTTCTTTTGCTAATTTTGTTACCAATTCACCCGCAACAACAAGCGTTTCTTTATTCGCCAATGCAATTGTTTTTCCTGCTTCAATTGCTCGCAATGTCGGTTTTAGTCCAGCATATCCAACCATTGCAGTTAATACAGTATCAACTTCAGTTGATTCAACAACTTGACAGATTGCATCCTCTCCTGCATACACATGAATGTCTTCGTTTGCCAAGGATTCTTTGAGTTTGCCATAAAGCGAATCATCCCCAATTACAACTGAATTTGGTTGATATTTAATGGCTTGTTCGATAAGTAACTCAACATTTTTATGGGCTGTTAACACTTCTAAACGAAAAAAATCTGAGTAATTAGAAATTACATCTAATGCTTGCGTACCAATCGAACCCGTTGAACCTAAAATGGCTATCCCCTTTGTTATTGACATGTCAGAACGTTTTCTTTAAGCGGTTAATTGTAAATCCTAACTAGATTCGTTCCATTGAATACGGTTATGTATTGCCGCAATCCATATTGACTATTGGCTATTGGCGAGCCGTCATATAAGGAGAACGTCGCCGTATTACACGTGTCATTTAATTGCAGGAAATTTTCGGAATCGGGGAAAAGAGGCAAAAAGCACGTTCCTGAGGCATCAGCAGGAGAATGTCTATCAAACGCTACAAATTCATCTATCGCACGCCTGTAAACGATAATTCCTCGAGAACCACCATTTACATATGACCAACCTCCAACACCCGAAAGATTAGAATAACTTGGTAAATTAATATCGATTGTGATATCGAACGGAATGTTGGGGACAGGGTTTGCACCATTTTTATTGCAGGACGTACTGATCAGCAATAGAGATCCTATTAAAAAAATTACGAACTTCATTGTTTAAAATTACAAAATGCTTTTTAAACGAAACGCATGGTTATTTTTTTTATTTGCACTTCTGATGGTATCAGCTTGTGTTACTTCAAAATTGACTCCTTCTGAAAGGCAAAGTAAGCAGGCTAATAAAATTATTTCCAAATCACAAAAAAAGGAAAATAACTTAAAAAAACGGGAGGTGCGAAAATCACAAAAAAGACATTGGAAAAATCAATCCAAACAGTATAAATTAGCTATAAAAAGAAACGAAAAAAGATTAAAATTGGAGAAAGGAAAAAAAGGCAAAGAGGCTAATGATTTTTTTTAATTACTTCTTGGTATAAATGTTCGTATTGCGGCAAAATTTTGTCTAAAGAAAACAGGGCTGCTCGTTCTTTTGCTTGAACTCTGAAAAGAGCTAGTTTTTTAGCATCGGATAATAGATCCAAAGCATTCCGTGCCATCGATTCAATATCCCCAACATCTGATAAATAACCTGAATAACCTTCGATGTTTACTTCTGGAATTCCACCTGTGTTGGACGAAATCACTGGGACACCTGCCGCCATAGCTTCCAATGCCGCCAAACCAAAGCTCTCCGTTTCTGAAGGGAGTAAAAACAAATCTGAAAATTCTAAAATATGGTTCGTGTCTCTCACTTTTCCGAAAAAAATAACCTGGTCAATCAAACCTAATTTTCTACTTAGCTTTTCCGCCATTTGCCTGTCGGGCCCGTCACCAACTAAAATTAACTTAGCATCAAGATTTCTTTGGATTTCACTGAAAATCAAAATAACATCTTTAACACGTTTTACCGGCCTGAAATTTGAAATATGACACACTATTTTTTGTCCTTCTTTGGCATATTTTGTTCGTAGTTCCTGAATTGCATCAGCTGAATCCGTATTTTCGATTTGAATAAAATTCGAAATAACATGGATGGGCCGCTCAATCTCGAAATGCTTTATCGTATCTTGTTTTAAACTTTCAGAAACGGTTGTTACGGCGTTGGATACATTAATACAAAATCGAATAACTGGCTCAAACGAGGGGTCTCTACCAACTAACGTGATATCCGTTCCATGCAGCGTTGTGATAAAAGGAATGTTAATGCCTTGTGTCTTAAGGATTTGTTGTGCCATAAAAGCAGCAGAAGCATGTGGGATAGCATAATGAACGTGTAAAAGGTCCAGTTTTTCATGTTTTACAACATCTACTAGCTTGCTGGCCAATTCTGTTTCGTAAGGTTGGTAATCAAACAAGGGATAATTGCTAACAGATACTTCGTGGTAGAAAATATTCTCATGAAAACTTCCTAGTCTAACTGGTTGAGAATACGTAATAAAATGCACTTGATGCCCTTTTTTGGCCAATGCTTTCCCTAATTCGGTTCCAACCACACCACTTCCTCCAAAAGTGGGATACAATACCATCCCTATTTTCATGTTCTTCTTATTAATCAACAGTTTTTAATGAAGTGCTACTCTTCATTCATTTCTGCAGTATATTCTGATTCAAACAACGAGATAATTAAAGATAAACGATAGATAATAGGAAGTATTTTTACTATTTGACCTTGTTCATTCTTGAGTTTTATTGCGTAGGCACTTCGAAATGGGCTATTGTTCGCGTTGATTATATCGTAATAAAGTCCAGCAGTCAAGGAGACTGATTTGGAAAGGTCTAATTTAACGCCACCACATAAAAATAGGGTAGGAGCCCATTTTTTAGAGGTTAACTGTTGATAGGTTATATAATTGAAAGGACTCTTTAAAAGTTCAAATTCTGCGCCACCATAAACATGAGTTTTCCCAGATCCAACAATTCTTCCGTGGATAAAAGCTCCTCCACCAAATACCCTTCGTGATGTATTGATTCCTAAGTAATTTGAGGTTGTTTGTTGTATTCGAAACGACGGACCGACGATTAAATTTTCATTCAACATGAGTCCAAGTTTAGGTCCAATTCCAAAACTGGATCCAAGATTAGAGGCACCAAAGAACCCATCGAAACCAATTTCCATTCCCTGGAGGGCCTGGGATTTTGAATTCAACGAAATTAAAAGCATTAAAATGAATAGCGCATCTTTCATAAGGATCATTTTTAACAAAGATAGGGTCTTTTTTAGTTTTGAGTAATTTTTACAAACATTAAACTCGGCAAGGTATTGATTTCGTATCTTTGTTAAACATACTTTTTTCATGAGTTATTTAGATGAATTAAATGCGAGTCAACGTGCTGCCGTTGAACAAATCGATGGTCCAATCATGGTGATTGCTGGGGCAGGATCTGGAAAAACTAGAGTTTTGACTTATCGGATAGCCTATTTAGTGGAAAATGGTGTTGATCCTTTTAATATACTCGCGTTGACTTTCACCAATAAAGCTGCTCGTGAAATGACCGAGCGAATAGGGAAAATCATTGGTCAATCTGAGGCGAAAAATAGCACAATGGGTACTTTTCACTCGGTGTTCTCGCGCATTCTTCGTTTTAATGCTGATCGCTTGGGTTATCCTTCAAATTTCACTATTTATGACACTCAAGATTCAAAAAGTCTCTTAAAAGATATTATTAAAGAATTGAATTTAGACGATAAAGCATACAAGCCTAGCGCTGTGATGGGTCGAATTTCTTCTGCAAAAAACAATTTGATTTCGGCTGAAATGTATGCTCAAAATGAAGAAATTCTTTTCGAGGACAAACAATCGAAACGATCAGAGATTAAGAATATTTATGCGCGCTACGAAAATCGATGCCGAAAAGCGGGTGCCATGGATTTTGATGACTTGTTGTTTCAAACACATGTTTTATTAAGAGATTTTCCCGATGTTCTACACTATTACCAGCAAAAATTTAAATTCATTCTTGTTGATGAATATCAAGATACCAACTACGCTCAATACTTAATCGTTAAAAAATTGGCCGCCCTTTATGAGAATATTTGCGTAGTAGGGGATGATGCACAAAGTATCTATTCTTTTCGAGGAGCAAACATTCAAAACATTCTCAATTTTAAAGTAGATTACCCCGATTTTAAATTGTTTAAACTCGAACAAAATTACCGAAGTTCAAAGAATATTGTGGAGGCTGCCAATTCAATTATTTCTAAAAATAAAGATCAAATTCAGAAAACCGTTTGGACGGATAATGCGGAAGGCAACAAAATTGCTGTTATTCGAACATTAACTGACAACGAAGAAGGAAAAATTATAGCAAGCAAAATTTTTGATCTAAAACAATCTACTCCAATTTCATTTAATGACTTAGCGATTCTTTATAGAACTAACCGGCAATCTCGTGCTTTTGAGGAGGCATTGAGAAAATTCAATATTCCATATAAAATTTACGGCGGTTTGTCGTTTTATCAGCGTAAGGAAATAAAAGACTTGTTGGCTTATTTTAGACTTACCACGAATCCGCATGATGAAGAAGCCTTGAAACGAGTTTTAAATTATCCGAAACGTGCACTTGGTAAAACAACTGAAGAAAAATTAGTGATTGCCGCAAATAAATACGCAGTTAGTATCTGGGATGTTTTGACCAATCCTTTTGAATACCCCACAGATTTCAATAAAGGAACACGAGATAAACTAGATGAATTCATGATCATGATTCAAAGTTTTCAGGCTCAAATTAACCAAGTAAACGCATTTCAATTAGCTGAAACAATTGCTAAATCTTCTGGTATAGTTAAAGAATTATTGAGTGAAAAAGATAAAGGTCCGGAGGAGGTAGAACGTTATCAAAATATTGAAGAATTACTTGCTGGTATTCAGGAGTTTGTAAATACGAGTGAAGAGGAAGAAATGAAAACGCTTGCTGATTTTCTTATGGATGTCGCTCTACTAACGGATGCAGATACAGATAAAAACGAAGAAAGAAATCATGTTACAATGATGACTATTCATTCTAGTAAAGGATTAGAATTTCCTCATGTTTTCGTTGTAGGATTAGAAGAGAATTTATTTCCTTCTCAAATGGCCTTACATTCCAGAACTGACTTAGAGGAAGAACGAAGGTTGTTTTATGTGGCGGTAACACGAGCAAAGGACTCATGTACCCTATCATATGCTGCCTCTCGCTTTACTTGGGGGCAATTAATCACCTCTGAACCAAGTCGTTTTATCGATGAAATCGATGTACAGTTTCTTCATTTTGATACGCCTCAAAGAGGTCAAGGTCGGTCATTGGGCATGGGCTTTTCAAGGCAAGAACGCCCTTTCTCAGGTGGATTGAATAAGGCAATGGGTGCATCCGGCAATTTAAAATCAATTAATGAACTAAAAGAGCAACGAGGAGGAGAGGCTTCACAAAAATTCATGGTTGGTCAAAATGTTGAGCATAGTCTTTTCGGGAAAGGGAAGATAACAAAAATTGAGGGTGTAGATTCCAACCAAAAAGCAACTATTTTTTTTCCACATCATGGAATAAAGAATCTACTCTTGCAATTTGCGAATTTGAAAATTTTGGATCAAGAATAATATCTGTTCAGCCCATTAATAGGCACGCTGCATACGCTTTAATAGCTTTGCTTTCACCAAAAGAATCCACTTGTTCATGCGTAGTAGCTTTAATTGATACAGCATCCTTATCGATTTCTAATATCCGAGAAATAATTTCTTGCATGAATGGAATGTGGGGATTTACTTTCGGTTTTTCTAAAACCACTGTACAGTCCAAGTTTTCAACTTTAAATCCTTTAGAAACAACTTTTTGGTAAACTTCAGTCAATAAAATGGTTGAGTCAATCCCTTTGAATTTAGGATCTGTATCTGAGAAATGAAATCCAATGTCTCTTAAATTGGCCGCTCCAAGAAGCGCATCGCATATTGCGTGAAGTAATACATCTGCGTCAGAATGCCCAACGGCTCCAAGTTCTGAATTTAGTTTAACCCCACCAATGAATAGATCATGCCCTTGCGCGAGTCTATGAACATCAACACCAAAGCCTACTCTGATTTTCATAGGTTATTCTGATTGTTTCTCGGCAGAGGATTTACCGTCTAAATTCAATCGTAATGTAAAACGAAGTGTATTTGCAAGTGGACTTTGTCTACCACTAATTGAAGCCAAATAGGAAAAATCAATTCCAAACATATTATATTTAAAACTAGCTCCAATATTGATATACTGTCTATTTCCTTTGTTTTTGTTTTCGAAGAAAACACCACCTCTTACTGCAAGTACGTTGTTATACCACCACTCTAATCCTCCAGCAATATTGATTTCGGTAAGTTCTTCTACTAGTTTTGAGCCTTTTTTAACTTGGTAAGATCCGTCACTATTTTGAATGTATTTTCCATCGGCATCCGTAAGAGGAGCCCCCGGAGCATCATAAAATGACTGAACCATTCCTGAAACAACCCCTACATCATTTGATCGGCCGGATATCATGGTATAAGTTCCGTCAATCACGTCATAATACGCTGGAGTTGGCACTAATAATTTTTGCAAATCTAACGCGAAAGTAACGGAGTTGTATTTGTCAAAATTTGCTTTGTAGGCATTGCCGATTTTTAAATTCATCGGAATGAAATCTCGTTGTGATAATTCAGAATAGGCTACTTTATTTCCAATGTTATTGATTGTTGTTGCAAATGTATATGCTCCTTTTGTTTTACCAATTGAAGCATCTTCATTATAATAGGTGAACGAAATATCTGTAGCTCCAACAATTCCGGCTTTCGTATTTACACCTCCAACCGTAAGTCCGCCGGTTAAATTGGAATAAGCAAATTTCCCATTTAGTCCAATACTAAATTTGTCAGATAAACGAAATGCATAGGCTCCAGTTAATTCAAATTCACTCGGTTTATCATCGCGAATTACATTTCCTGATGCATCCGTAAACGTGATTTCACCCAAACTAAAATAACGTAATGCCCCTCCAACAGAATGTAAGCGATTTATTTTATAATAAAATGCTAAATAGGATAGATGAATGTCGTTCGTTAATTGCCTCAACCATGGAGTATAGGATAAACTAACTTCAGATTTTTCTTTGGCAAATGAAATCATGGAAGTATTCCAATACACTGACGTTGATGTTGGACTTAAAGCAGTTCCGGCATCTCCCATCCCCCCGGCTCGTGAGTCTGGGGTTATTGCCAAAAATGGCAAAGCTGTTGTAATTGTATTTAATTGCAAATCGTTATCAGAGGCTCCGCTTCCACCTGTAGGCTGAGCAAAACATCCAAATGTTGTTGCAATACTAATGAAGAAAAAGAAAAGTTTGTTCATGTTTTATTTGTTCAAATTTCGCTCGCCAAAAACTATTTATTTAAGACAGTTAAGACGGTAAATATACGTAATTCCGAAACTTTTATTGTAAATTATTTCAACAAAACTAGTTTTTCTATTTTTTCAGCTTGTTCACCCGTGTTGTTTTTTACTGATAAACGATAAACATAAACTCCTTTTGCGAGCGCATCCCCAAAGTCGTCCTTACCATCCCACTCAATTCCTTCCGTTCGGAACCCTATAGTATTTACTGCTTTATTTATTGACTTAACAAGTTTTCCAGAAATCGTAAAAATCTGAATTTGTACATCTAAATTACTGCAAGATTGGTTATGTTCGAATTGAAAAGAGGTTCTAGTTGTGAAAGGATTGGGATAGTTGTACACGTGTTCCAACATTGTGTTTGCTTTATTCTGCACAATGAATTCAGTTTTTACCATAGAAGAATTATTGTTAACGTCCCAAACTTTAACTTCTAAGGTATGTTTTCCTTGCTCAAGATTAGTGAATTGATAACGAATTTCACCTGATTGATATGAATCTAATGCAGCCGAATAATAATCATTTAAAAGTATTGGTTCAGACGAATTACCATCAAGTATTGCAACTAAATCGTGTCCAATACCATTACCTACTGTGTTTATTCCATTTTCATCAAAGGCGTTTAAAATCATTACGGGTGATTCGTCGGTTATACTACCGCTAATAAAATTTTCATCATTGATGTATAGATTGAGTTGGGGACCTTCTATGTCATTAATTCCATTTGCATTGATTCCTCCAATTCTGAAGTTGGTGTCAAAACCAAAAGCATCTGACGCATCGTTGAAGGCATAATAACTTATTTTTCCTCTTCCCATATTCAATGCAATGTCTTTAGGCACAACAAATGTAAAATCAAAATACCCATTGGTAATCGAGTTTTTACCTTTATAGACTACATTACGCTGTTGGTTGTATTCAATTTCAGGAGAATCAGGATCTTGACCAAGTGTTTTTTGTGTTTTTACCTTGTCAAAAATGGAAGGAATCAGTTGTCCATTGTAAGAGGAAATTAAATTTCCTGAATTGTCCTCAATGTGTCCTTTAATTCGAACAGTGCTCAAGGCATTTAAGGTATCTATTAGTATAAATGGGTTTTTTCCGTTAATGCTATCGGTTACAACTTTCAATTGAGGCAGGGCGATTTTTAACGCTGGATCTCCAATTAAGGTAAAACTACGTTTGTTCTCATTTTGCCCAACGTCATTTTTTGTTTTCATCATGATTTCACCAAAAGTGAGTGGACTTCCATCGGTGTTTCTATCAAAAACATGGTTGTAGAATGCCTGTCCAGTAGTTGAATTTACTCCAAAATATACCGAACGTGTTGTAGTCATTAAAGCAATTGCACCGCCTGAAGGATTCAATGAAACCCATTCCCCAGCTGATACTCTTTTTGGATCGTCATATTTAGTGAATTCGCAGGTTGCGGAAACAAAAAGGTGTAACGCATTGATATTTGTCCAGCTGTTAATTTGCGGAATTGTCACAACTCTTTCTTCTGCTAAACCTACTTCTCCGCCATGACCAACATAGTTCACGATCAATGCTCCTCGTTGAACTCTATCAGTTATTGCATTGTAAACATCTGGAAATCGTTGTCCACCTGCGGTAGTTTGCTGTGGATAAGCGTCCATGTAAAGTTTGTCGCAATTCATTTCAAAATGATTATTCTTGACAGAATTATATTGTGGTTCAGTATCAAAATTTATAAAATAACCTTCCTCTTCATCATCTGCTATCTGAACATACTTCAACCGCCAATCTCCATATGTTAAATTGTTATTTGTATTTAAACAACAAGACCCAGTATTGCTATTAAATAAAGAAGAACCATTTTTCATGTAATGCTCTATTTTATCCACTTGCTGTTTCGCTTGTGTCAAATCAGAAATTAGCAATCTTCCTATTCCTATATCTAACAAATCAGCACTTGTAAATGATTCATTGTCATTTAATAATCCGAAATAATCATCTGATACATAGCAAGAGATGTAATTCTCACTATTTAAAGCTTGATATGTTAAAACATAATTATTATTGTTAGCCACTCTGTTTTTTGGGTCGTACGTGCCATCACCAAATAATAAAAGATGCTTCGGTGCAGTCCCAGGATTTGCAATGGCTCTATCATAAAACATTTTTGCAAACATACGAATCGCAGTGGCATCCGGACTACCGGAACTAAACTCATTGTAAATTTGATTGGTTGTTACTACATGAGTAGTTGTACCGTTTTGACGATGTAGATCAGCTAAACGCGTTGCTTGACCTAGAAAATCTGTGTGTGTTACAATTAAATAATCTGCTTGATCTAGGCCATGTAGGTTTTGATAATTTACACTACCGATGCGCTCGGGGGTGTAAAATGAGGTCCCATTGGAAGCAACAAATTCCCGGTAACTGTCATCTGTTTTGAAAATATATTTACCATTTAAGAAGCTCCCAGGAATGATTTTTGGGTTGTTCTTGTCTAGTAAATCCCATATAAATCCACTTTGTGACATTGAATTTATGCTGTATTCGCTAACTATTCCTGGCTGCGCTCCAGTAAGATTTCTAAAATTCATTTGAGTCCCATAAAAACTTAATTTCCTTCTCGTGTTTAAGGTGATGAAATCTAAATATGTGAGAATTGAAGGGTTATTCCGCGTAATTGAAACTTTGAGTGGAATATTGGTTTGACTAGTGTAAAATGAGAAGTTGCTCTCTGAACGTGAGAAATCCCCAAAATAATTCATGCTTGATGAAAACAATGTTGTACCACTTAAACTGAACTTTTGGGTCGTTCCTTGACCGTTAGTTGCTAAAGCAGTTGTTATTTTTATTGGGAAAGTATCCACTTCAGGAACCGAGAAATTAAAGGTTTTTTCCAAATCAATATCGAATAAATCACCATACCATCGCTGTCCTCCACCAACAAGATTTGTTGTTTCATTTTCATAAATATCCCGAAAATCATAGGTGTCAATAAATTTTGAAGCGGGGCCAGAAATTATCGAATTGCTAGCAATTCGCGCGGGAGTATTAGTTGCATCAATATTTATAAAATAGTAAGAATTATCTGAATATAAATGTTGAATTCTCGTAAAATTATTTGCATTATTCGGTTGCCATCTATGCGGTCCCCAGCCATAAAATAGGATGTAATCAGTTTCATTAAAAATACCATCTGAATCACCGTGAACGTAAATTGAATTTTTCGTTAAGTCATCTATTCTTGGGGATGAATTTTTTTCAGGCAAGAGGCCTTCACCATTTCCGAAAATATTGATATGGTTAGGGTCCAAATTGCTTGTATTAATGCCACATGCATCCAAAAACGCCTTATCTATTTTGTAAATTCCATCTTTGTTTACTGCAATTTTATACCAAAAACCGGTTCCTTCTTTCAACACGGATGAATTAGCAAAATCCTTAGAGATCGCCATAGTTTCTGTTTCAAGAATATTTAGTTTAAATGAGGCAATTTTCTTTATTCCACTTGTAGTTTTAAAAAACGGAAGTGAATTTAAAACAGCATAATTTTCATTCCCTGCTTGTGTAATTTGAAAAATAATCTCCGGTTCAGGCCCCAATTCAGGAATAAAAGTATTCAAATAGAGAATTTCTTCTGGTAAAGCATCAACTGATTCATAAGAAATTAGTTCAATTTTTTTCCCATTACTTGTCTTTTCTTTCCAGAAAAAAGTTGGTTTTAAACCATCCAACGATTGATTAGCAATAGAAGGAACTTTTATTAATTCCTGACCATGCTGAATCATTTTAGGTTCTTGCCAAGAGATAACTAAATCAATTACTTGTTGTGAAAATGAACTTAGAGGTAGAAAACTCAAAATAAATAAAATGAAAATCTTAATAAAGAAACAAGGGGTTATTTTCATATATCAAAAATAGTTTTTTAAATTCCAAAACGGAAAAAAAAGTTGTTTATTTCACAAAATATTATATTTTTGTAACCTTATATTAATTAGAACGTTTTAACTAATCGCGTCTAAACCTTATTACGTGAAAATAAAAGTTACTGATATACTGTTTTTTACAACAGTTTTGTTGTGTTCCGTAAGTAGCAAAATACTTGCTCAGGATCCTACGTTTACTCAATTCTATTCGAATCCGGTTTACTTAAATCCAGCACTAGCCGGATCTCATGGATGCCCGCGATTGGCTATGAATTACAGAAATGAATGGCCACAGCTAAC